>Ga0335074_10000018_pt1 | contig 355018 bp, 354 predicted proteins | sample Lox_Sample_23_FD_206715 | JGI IMG/M metagenome (GOLD analysis project Ga0335074, IMG submission 206715) | Soil microbial communities from Loxahatchee National Wildlife Refuge, Florida, United States - Lox_Sample_2.3 | ecosystem: Environmental > Terrestrial > Soil > Wetlands | place: USA... | reverse complement strand
CTCTCGACGCGCAACCCGGTCGCCGGCCCGCATTTCAATTTCTCGACCGCGGAACCGATGGGCGTGGTGGTCGTGTGCGCACCGGACCGTCCCGCTCTGCTGGGTCTGATCTCGGTGCTGCTGCCGCCGGTCGTCGCCGGCAACGCGGTCGTCGCTCTCGCCTCGGAATTCGATCCGCGCACGGCGGTCGTCTTCGCCGAGGCACTTGCGACCAGCGATCTTCCGGCGGGCGTGGTCAACGTGCTTACCGGCTATCGGAACGAGATCGCCCCGGTCATGGCCAAGCACATGGACGTGAACGCGATCGTCGTGCCGCGCGGCGATCCGCAGCTGCGCGACACGGTCGAACGGGAATCGGCGGAAAACGTGAAACGCGTACGGCTCTATCCGATGCGTTCGCGCGACGAATGGTTTGCCTCGAGCGCCCAGAGTCTGGGCGACATCGGCGACTTCTGCGAAATCAAGACGATCTGGCATCCCGCGGGGGTCTGAGCCGGTGAGCTACCGACTCCCGATGCACCAGCGCCTCTCCAACGCGCTGAGCTATGGGGAGTTCCAGATCTTCTACCAACCGGTTGTTCGCTTGGCTGACGGGGCGATCCATGGGATGGAAGCGCTGTGCCGGTGGCCGCAGCGCGACGCGACCTTTGCATCGCCCGAAACCTTCATCACGCAGGCCGAAACCTCGGGATTCATCGTGCAGCTCGGCGAGTGGGTGATGCGCACCGCGATCGATCAAGTCAGCCGCTGGCAGGGCGAACACGCGCGCGATCTTCACTTGGCCGTGAATCTCTCGGGCCGCCAATTTCTCCATCACAACTTGGCCAAGAGCATTGAGGAAGCGGTACGCAGCGCGCACTTGCGTCACAACACACTCGAGTTCGAAATCACCGAAAGCGTTGCCATGCACAACGCCGAGGATTCGATCGGGATCATGCGTCAACTCAAAGGGCTCGGTCTTGCGCTTGCGCTCGACGATTTTGGGACGGGGTACTCCTCGCTCTCCTACCTCAAGCGCTTTCCGATCGACAAGCTCAAAATCGACAAGTCGTTCGTGCGCGACATCCCCGACGATACCAACGACGTCGCGATCGTTTCCGCGATCATCGCGATGGCGCACGCGCTCGGCCTCTCGGTTCAGGCGGAGGGCGTCGAGACCCAGGACCAGGCGGACTTCCTCGCCGACTGCGGATGTGAGTTCGCTCAAGGCTTCTTGTTCGGGCGCGCGCTGCCCGCCGGTGAATTCACAGCCCTCTTGGCAGGCGGGCGCTAAAAAGAGCCATAATTTAACGGTCGACTGCTACTTTCTCGGGGGGTTTATCTATGTCTGTTCGTGCCTCTCGCGCGTTCGGAGCGCTGATTGCCCTGACGGCCCTCGTGTACGCCTGCTCAGGCGGCTCCGGCCAGTCACCGACCCCGTCGCTCGGCTCCGGCAGCGACCCCGGCCAATTGACGAACTTCCGCGCCGCGACCAGCGCGGAGAAGGGCGAGGTCCGCCCATCGCTTTCGGTCGGCAGCCGTGTTCCCGCAACCGACTCGCGCGGCAAGCCCGGTTACTACACGCTCGTCACATCGCTGACTACCAACGACAAGCTTGATTTCAGCGAATGGACGAGCCGCTGCGATCCCGATATCTTTCGCGCGCCGTGGTACGTCTCGCTCCGGAATCTCTCGCTGACGGTTCCCACCACGACGCTTGCGGTGTGCTCGTCGAGTTCCGCGACCGCCACGCCCAGCCCGACACCGACGCCGACTGTCACGCCGGAACCGGTTTCGAGTTCCTTCAGCGTCACGCGCGCGTCTTCGTCGCAGGCGGCCGGCCTGTACATCGTCAAAATCGATATCGGCTTCTTAGACCTGAGCGTGGACACACTCAGCGGCCCGGCGACGACGGCGAACGGCGAGTGGACATTCTATCCCGACGAATCCACGACAAACTTCCAGTTCGGACATTTCTACGCGTTCTTCGTGGCACAGTGGAACGCGGGCAGCGCGCCGACGGCATCGCCATCGCCGACGCCTACGCCGACCTCAGCCTCGTTCTAAGAAACACCAGGACTCTGGTTCGGCCGATGCCAATCGACGAGAGGCTCCGAAAGGAGCCTCTCGCTTTACGGAGGGGTGGTCGAGCGGTTGAAGGCACTCGCTTGGAAAGCGAGCAGACGTGATAAGCGTCTCGAGGGTTCGAATCCCTCCCCCTCCGCGGGCTTTATCCGCCAAAGCTGAAGCTTTGTCGTTTAAAGCCGTCGTGGCTGCGCTCGCCCCCTGGGCTCGCTTCGCTCACGCTGTGACGTTCGATGCACCCCCGCACGGGCTTAATAGTAAGGCTGAAGCTTTGTCGTCTGCGTTACTAATTGCGGTCGAGTAATCGCCATTCGCCGGCGATTTTTATCCAGCGGTCGATCGTGTTCGTGCTGTGGCCATGGATGCCGACATACTCGGCATAGACCTCGAGGCGGTTGCCGTGCAGAACGATCTTGCGCACCAAGACAGTGAGCGGATCGTATTCGAACGTCGCGAGCTTCATGCGCGCGCGATCTTTGAAGTGCGGAGCGAGCACGCTTGCCTCTTGCGTCGGATCGTGCGTGACGGCGTTGCCGAGCTGCGCGTAGCGCTGCGCGATCGTCGACTGAACTTCCATCGGAACGGGCATGCGGAAACCTCCGAGGCTTGCGCAAAGGCGCAGCGCGGCGTAGCGTTCGTGGTATGGCCCGCATACTGCTACAGACCACGATTCCCTACGCCGCGGACGATTGGCACGTCGGCCGCTTCTCGCTCCTGCGCGATGAGCTGGCGCGCGCCGGCCATGCGGTCACCGCCCGCAATCGCGAGCCCGACGCCGGCAGCGACGATCCGGTGCTTTCGACGCTCGCGCGCGCCTCGTTCGATCAACTCTGGTTGATGGGCGTCGACACGGGCGACGGCCTGAGCGACAACGACGTCGCCGGCATCATCGCATTTCGCGATGCCGGCGGCGGCGTGTTGACCGCGCGCGATCATGCCGACCTGGGCGCCTCGATCCGCAAACTCGGTCTGCTCGGGGTGGTCAATCACTTTCACAACTTCAACCCCGAGGAAGAGCCGGCGCGCCGCGCGCAGGACGATCAGGACGACCCCGACATTCCGTGGCCCAACTATCACTCGGGATCGAACGGCAATTATCAGCGCGTCGAACTGATCGAACCGGTGCACGAGATCTTTCGCTCCGATCGCGCACCGAACGGCGCGATCGAATTCTTCCCCGCGCATCCGCACGAAGGGGCGGTCGGCGCACCGGCGAGCGAGTCGCGGGCGCGGGTCGTCGCGCGCGGGCGCAGCACGCAGAGCGGGCGCTCGTTCAACATCGCGGTCGTCATCGATGGTGAGCCGGGCCGCGCGGTCGCGGAATCCACGTTCCATCATTTCTGCGATCTGAACTGGGACGTCGATCGCGGTTGCCCATCGTTCGTCACCGACAAACCGGGCGATGAGATGAAGCGCGATCCGCAGCGGCTCGAAACCTTCAAAGAGTACGTGCGCAACATCGCACGCTGGCTCACACCGGCGGCTTAGCTGCCCTCGGGCGCGACACCCTCCACGTGCGCAAGCCAAAAATCGAATGACGCGCGCGCCTGTTCTTCCAGCATCGCGTCACCGGTCACGATTTCGCGTTCGAGCTGATGGTGCAACGTCGAGCGTCCTCCGTAATTTGCGTCCATCAGGATGTCGGCGCGCATCAGCGCATCCAGCATGTCGGGCTCGAAGCGGACTTTCGGCGGCAAGGTGCTGATGATGATTTCCGGCGGGTTTTCACTGGGCCAGGGCTGCGCATCGTAGCGTTCGCAGGCCGCCTGTACTTTCTCTTGGTTGCGTCCCCAGACGAACATATACGCGTCGTTTTCCGAGAAATGGCCGAGGATCGCCCGAGCGGTCGGGCCGTAGCCGAGAACGCCGACGCGCTTGAGCGCGACGGGCTCTTCCAGCAGCACTTCGAGCGCGCTGCGCGCGCCGATGCCGTCGGTATTGTGCCCGATGATCTGCGGCCCGAAAAACAGCGTGTTCACCGCCTGCGCGCGCTGCGCTTCTTCGGTCAGCACGTCGCACGCGTGCAGCGCTTCTTCTTTGAGCGGCGTGGTGACGTTGGCGCCGGTGTAGCCGTCCATCCGCATGCGCCGAATCACCGCGACCGCGTTGACCGCGGGCACCCGGATGGCGACGTAACTCCCGTCCTCGATCTCGGCTTCGCGCAGAAGGTGCCGATGGATCTCGGGGCTGCGGCTGTGCGCGACGGGATCGCCGATGACCGCGAGTTTCATGCTTTCCTCACTCGGTCGGACGATCGGGCAACATCAAGCGCTCGAAAAACCGGAAGATCTTCGTGATCGGAAAATCCTTGCGCTCGATCGGCTCGGTAAGAATGGTGTAGAGCCCGCAGAGTTTGCCCGAGAGCACGTCGGTGAAGAGCTGATCGCCGACGACGGCGATCTGCTTGCGCGGAAGGCTGAGCATGCGAACGGCCCGCATCACCCCGAACGGCAGCGGTTTGAGCGCGTTCGGAATACACGGGATCTTCAGCTGCTCCGCGATCGACGTCACGCGCACGGTAAAATTGTTGGAGACCATCACCATCGCGAAGCCGCGCAGCCGCGCTTGCTCGACCCAAGCGACGTGATCGGCCTCGAGTTCGGTCTGGCGGAAGCCCATCAGGGTGTTGTCGAGGTCGATGATCAGACCGCGAAAGCCGTGCTCGTAGAGGGTGTCCACGCTGACCCCGGCCAGGCGCGAGACGTAGCGGTCCGGACCGAACATTTGCGCTGCGTTCCGACGGCTTATCCCCGGTATCCTCGGAAGGCTCCACAGCCTCTCCTCGCGGCGCGAGGGCCATCCCCGCTTTCTCCGCAGCTTTTTGCCGTTCTCCACACGGCAACCACAAGGAAGACAACCGGCCCGACCCCAATATCTTGTGCCAATGCGGGTATTGTGACACAATAGGTGTCCCGACAGCCCTCCGACGCACCCGATACGAACAGGTGTTCGCATAGCTAGCCGCGAAGTCTTCTCATTCCCCCAAAACGAGCAAGGAGCAGCTCTTCCATGAAGTTTCGCCGCCTCTATTCCACCCTCGGCGACCCCTACGCGGGCCTCGAATTCGAACCGCGTACCTCACGCATCGTCAACCCCGACGGCTCGGTGATTTTCGAAGCCAAGGACGTCATGGTCCCGACCGGCTGGAGCCAGGTCGCGGTCGACGTCCTGGCCCAGAAATATTGCCGCAAGGCCGGCGTCCCGAGCTCGACGGTGCGCGTGCCCGAAGAGGGCGTGCCGGAGTGGCTGTGGCGCTCGGAGGCGGCCTCGGATGCCACGTTCGGGGCGGAACGCGACTCGCGCCAGGTCTTCAACCGGCTCGCCGGCTGCTGGACCTATTGGGGCTGGAAGTACAACTATTTCGATTCCGAGGACGACGCGCGCGTCTATTACGACGAAATGTCGGCGATGCTCGCGCGTCAAGTCGGCGCGGCGAATAGTCCGCAGTGGTTCAACACCGGCTTGCATTGGGCGTACGGCATTTCGGGCCCGGCGCAAGGGCATTACTACGTCGATCCGCACAGCGGCGAAGCGGTCAAATCGACCTCGGCATTCGAAAGGCCGCAAGTTTCCGCGTGCTTACCGCATCACGCGCTTGTTTCCACGCCGGATGGACCAATTTCGATCGGTGATATTGTCGATGCTAAGCTGATCGGTCAATGGGTCTACGACGAGCATGGTCTCACTCAGGTCGTTGCCGTTATGCCGAACGGAACCAAACCGGTCGTGCGCGTCAACCTTTCCAACGGCAATTTCATCGAGGCTACCGCCGATCACCGCGTTCGTGTGAGAACATCTAAGTCGCGAACGGCTGCATGGAAGCGAATCGACGAGTTGCAACCCGGCGATCGCCTCATCGAGAGAACGAATACTGCTATTCTCAAGCGTTCAGCTTCACTAGCTGACATTGCCGAGGCTTCACTTGCCGGCTGGGTCCAGGGCGACGGCTTCGTCGGGAAGTATCGCACGGGAACGAACAAGAGCCTGACCCTTGAAGCTCTGGCCGTAAACGGTGACGAGCGCGCCCATGTGAGCGCCATTTCAGAAATCGCGCTCGCCGGCTTACATTACAACGAGTCGACGCGCCCAACGCCGATCGGGGGCGTGCAAGTGACACGCCGCCGTTATTATGGCGAAGTGCTCCGCTCATTCGTCGAGCAGTATGAACTCGAAAAACGAAGCGAAGAACTCCGCGTACCGAAGGCAATTATGCGCCTCGGCCGGGACGCCGTTTGTGAATACCTGCGCTCCCTTTTCCAAGCCGACGGGTGTGTAACGAGCCAGGGTAAAGTTGAATTTGGCACGGTCTCTCGAGAATTCGCAGATGACGTTTCTGCACTTCTGCGCAATCTCGGGATCGGCAACATCGTACGGACGTATGGCCCATACGATGACGTGCGGAGGCCGTTTACCAAAGTACAGATCGCACGCGAATGCGATCGCTTGCGGTTTAGCGAGCACGTTGGCTTCGTCGACGACGAAAAATCGCACAAGTTGATGCAAACGTTTCTGCGGCCCGGAAAGTACTCACGCAGGGAACGCTTGCTCAGTGTGTTGTCGGTAACGCCGGTTGGCGTCATGCCCGTCTACGATATACAAACGACTAGCGGCAGTTTCCTGACGCGCAACGTCGTCGTCCATAACTGTTTTATCCTCTCCATTGAAGACGATCTGGTCAACGAAGGCGGCATTTTCGACGGATTGATTCGCGAAGCGCGCATCTTCAAAGGAGGCTCGGGTTCCGGTGCCAACTTCTCCAAGCTTCGCGCCGAAGGCGAAAAGCTCACCGGCGGCGGCACGTCGAGCGGCTTGATGTCGTTCCTCAAGGTCTTCGATCGCGCCGCGGGTGCGATCAAATCCGGCGGCACCACGCGCCGCGCCGCCAAGATGGTCGTGCTCAACGCCGATCATCCCGACATCGAACAGTTCGTGACATGGAAGGTTCGCGAGGAGCGCAAGGTCGCGGATCTGGTGATCGGATCGCGCATTCTACAAGAGCAACTCAACGCAGTCATGGCTGCCGCGCACGACACACGCATTCCGGAAAGTTCGCGCCTCGACGTCGCGTTCAACCCGCATCTGCGTGAAGCGCTGCGCAAAGCACTCGCGATGGGCGTGCCCAGCGGCGCGACGCAGCAGGCGTTGGATTACGCGCGTCAGGGCTACAAGAGCTTGGAGATCGAGCAGTACGACACCGGTTGGGATTCCGAGGCATATAACACGGTCTCCGGTCAGAATTCGAACAACTCGGTTCGCTTGACGAACGCGTTCTTCGATACGCTCGATAAAAACGAGGATTGGGCGCTGACCTCGCGCACCAACGGCAACACGGTCAAGACGATCAAAGCCGCGGATCTGTGGGAACAAATCGGTCTTGCCGCCTGGCAATGCGCCGATCCCGGATTGCAATTCGACGACACGATTCAGGAGTGGCACACGTGTTCGAACGACGAGCGCATCAACGCAACGAACCCGTGCGTCACCGGCGACACGCTGATTGCCACGGCCGATGGCCCTCAGCGCATAGCCGAGCTCGTCGGTAAGGCTGCGTTTGTCATTGGCTCCGATGGCAAGCCGCACTTTGTTAACAAGATCTTCTCGACTGGCCACAAACCCGTCTACCGGCTTGTGACAAAGGCGGGCTATACGCTGGACCTGACCGCCGACCACAAGGTCCTCACTGAGAACCGTGGCGATGTCGCGGCTTCCCAACTGCGGGAAGGTGATCGAATTCTTCTATCCGGTTCTGGCTTCGGTAGCGAGCCATTGGATGAAAAGATCGCCGTCGGCATTGGCGTAGCTGTCGGCGATGGCTGTGTGACCAATGGCGACAGCAATAGCCTCATCCTAACCATGCACGACGACGAAAGGCCAGTGCTTCAAGATATCGCAGATGGCATTAACATATTAAAGGCCGCGATGCTCGACGACGGTCGCAGCCGACGAGCCACAATGGTCACCGCGCCTCAGTCCGCATCGGGAACACGAATCTCGATTGGGAACAAGCGCGTCATCGAACTCTTCTCTCGCTTCGCCGTACTAAATCACGGGAGCGCCAAGAAGCGGTTTACCGACGCTGTCTACCGTCTCGATAAAAATTCGACAGCGGCACTACTGCGCGGCCTCTTTACTGCCGACGGAACAGTCGCGAATTATGGTGAGAAGTCGCAATATATCTCGCTCGACTCTTGTTCGTTGGAGCTTTTGCAGCAAGTTCAATATATGCTGCTTTCCTTCGGAATCAAAGCAAAGCTCTACACGGATCGCCGCACGTCTTCTTCTTCCATGTGTCCGGATGGGAAAGGCGGTCTTTCGAAGTACGACGTCGTCCAGATGCACTCACTTCGCATTTCCCGCACGTCCCGTCTTGCCTTCGAACGCGAGATAGGTTTCCACGTTGGCTCGCATAAAGCTTCGGCATTGAGGCGTCTAAACAATTCCGTTACGTGTTATCGCGATCATTTAGCCGACAAGTTCGAAAGATTGACCCCTATCGGCCGAGCTGATGTATACGATTTAACCGAGCACGACACTGAGCACTTCGTTGGTAACGGTTTGCGAATACATAATTGTTCGGAATACGTATTCATAGATGACAGTGCCTGTAACTTGGCATCCTTGAATCTCGTGAAGTTCGAGGACGAACGCGGAAGCTTTGATGCAAAGCGTTTTGCCGAAGCAGCGCGCGTCTGGACGACCACGCTGGAAATTTCCGTCGCAATGGGACAAATGCCGTCCAAGACGATTGCCGCGAAGAACCACAAGTATCGTACGCTCGGCCTTGGCTATGCCAACCTCGGCACGCTGCTCATGCGCATGGGTCTACCTTATGATTCCGAGGAAGCATTTGGCTGGTGCGCGGCGATCAATGCGCTGATGACCGGTTCGGCCTATCGTACGTCGGCCGAAATGGCGCAGCAGCTTGGCGCGTTCGAACGCTACGAAGCTAATCGCGAGCCAATGCTCCGCGTGATCCGCAATCATCGTAACGCAGCCTACGATGCCAATCTCGGAGAGTACGAAGGGCTCAGCATCAAACCCGTCACCTATGCCCCGACGCTGTTCACGCAAGAGACGTGGGCACTCGCGCGCAAGATGTGGGATGACGCGCTCGCTATCGGCGAAGTCTCGGGTTTCCGCAATGCTCAGACGGTCGTGATCGCGCCCACGGGTTGTCTCACCGGCGATTCGATGGTTATTACCGATCGCGGCCTGATGCGGCTCAATCGCCTTGGCAATGGAGATGGCGCGAAGTGGCAAGACGTCGATTTCCGCGTTCTAACCGACGACGGCGAGCAGAAGGCAACAAAATTCTTCGTCAACGGTGTCGAGCATACGCGGCGCATTGTCACCAAGAGCGGCTACGTTATTCAGGGTACGCCGACGCACCGGATCAAGGTCGTTGATCCGGCAAGCGGCGATCTCCAGTGGAAGCGCATGGCCGACGTTGCGCCGGACGATGTCGTCGCGCTTTCCATGGGCAAGCTCATCGGGACGCCGAAGACCGTCGCGCTACCGGACATCAGCGAGGAATACTGGACCGGCGATTACACCACGCGCGTACCGCGCACGATGGATGCTGATCTCGCAGAGCTCGTCGGCTACTTCATGGGCGATGGGTCCTTCCACAGCAAGGGCCTGCGTTTCTGCGTCGCAAACGCCGACACGGACGTTGCCGAACGGCTCTGCAAACTCGCGAAATCTCTCTTCAATCTCGATGCCGTATGTACAAAGAAGACCGGCTACACCGAGGTCGCGATCAATTCGGTACCATTGACCCTCTGGTGGGAGGCCTGTGGTTTCAAGAAGCTACCACCAACCGAAGGCCACAGCGGGAAGGGATACGTGCCGCGGATCCCCGATGCATTGCTTGCGACGAACGATCCGGTGATCTACGGTGCGTTCGTGCGCGGCCTTTACGAAGCCGACGGCACCGTAACGAGCGGGGTACCGTGTTGGACGACCGCATGCCGTGAATTCTCGGGCGAAGTGAAGACTCTACTCCTGCTTCTGGGCATCCCGACGACGACGACAACCAATATCTCCGGCTGGGGCCAGTCAGAGACCTATTGTACGCGGGTACGGAACGTTTCATACAACAAAGTCTTTGTGAGTGTGGCGGGCTTCATCGGCGCACGCAAAGCAACGGCGGTGGCGCACAACGATTCGTGGCAGGGTCGTAAGAAGGATAACGTCTACATCGGCGAGACCGCGTTCCGCGAGCTCGTCTCGACGGGCAGCGTCTCGAAGGCCGTTCTCTACAACTCCAACAGACGCTACCGCGGCGCGATTTCGCGCCACCTTGCGACGCAGATCGTTGCCCGGACCGGTAACGAGGAACTAGCATGCTCGCTTGACTTCTACTACGACCATGTTACGAGCAACGAAGACGGCGGCGAGCAATTGACGTACGATCTCTCCGTGCCTGCGAACGTCACGTACATCGCAAACGGCTTCATTTCGCACAACACCATCGGGCTGGTCATGGATTGCGATACGACCGGTATCGAGCCCGACTTTGCGTTGGTGAAGTTCAAAAAGCTCGCCGGCGGCGGCTATTTCAAGATCGTCAATCAATCCGTCGATGCGGCGTTGCATCGCCTCGGCTATTCGCAAGAGCAGATCGAAGAGATCGAAGCTTACGCCAAGGGTACCGGCACGCTCTTCGAGGCGCCGCACGTCAACCGCGCAACGCTCAAAGCCAAGGGTTTCGACGACGAGGCGATCGCGCGCATCGAGGCGGCGCTTCCAGGCGCGTTTGAGCTGCCGTTCGTCTTCAACAAATTCGTCCTCGGCGAGGAATTCTGCAAGGACAAGCTCGGGCTGAGCGACGAGCAGCTCAACGACTGGAACTTCTCGCTCCTGCGCGACGGCCTCGGTTTTACGACGCAACAGATCGAAGAAGCCTCGGCACATATCTGCGGACGTATGACGTTGGAAGGCGCACCGCACCTCAAGGACGAGCATTTGCCGGTCTTCGATTGCGCTACGCCCTGCGGCAAGTACGGCACGCGGTACATCCGCCCCCTCGCCCATGTCGACATGATGGCGGCCGCGCAGCCGTTCGTTTCCGGCGCAATTTCGAAGTGCGTCGTGGGTGAGACACTGTTGACAACCGAAAATGGGCTCGTTCGCATCGAATCTCTGCACCAGGGTGAACGTGATGACTCATTCCGTTTGCACGAAATGCGCGTCGCCTCGCTCAACGGTTCTCGCAATACCGACGCATTCTACTTCGGCGGCAAGCGCCAGGTCCGCGAGATTCGCCTGCGCTCGGGCCACCGCGTGGTCGGAACCCCGAATCACCGTGTTTTGACGTGCGGCGATCAAGGGTTAGCATGGCGTTACCTCTCGGACATCCAACCGGGCGAGTACGTTGCCACGCAATATGGCGATGACCTTTGGTCGAGCGAGGCTGCCCGGTTCGACGACTTTATCGCGTCTCCGAGCTACGGCTCACAAAAGAACGTAAGCGTTCCTGAGCAGATGACATCGGATCTCGCGTTCTTCCTAGGCGCCTACGCGGCTGAGGGACATACCTCGCGTTCCAACTACACCGTCAACATAACGAATTCGGTGGAAACGGTGCTCCTTCGCGTGCAGGACGCTGCGCGATCGGCATTTGGGATTGAAGGAAAGATTCTTCACCCGGCCGATCGTTGCTCGAGCATCGTCTTCGCCTCGAAGACACTCGTCGAGTTTCTGGAATATCTTGGATGTGGCTCGCGCGCACGCGCGAAGCGGATCCCGGATGCAGTTCTGCGGTCACCGCGCGAACACGTACTGGCGTTTCTCACCGGCCTTTTCCTCGACGCCTACGTTACGACAGAAGGATTGAGCAAGTGGGCGCTTTGTCTCGACTCGCCTGCACTGCTCGACGATCTTCAAGCCGTCCTCACCAACCTTGGCATCGTTCACAGCCGCATCGAGAAGCTCAACCGGCAGAACGGAAAGACGTACGGTGAGGTCCATGCAGCGGGCCGTCAGGCGCAAAAGCTGCTCGCCATGGTTCAGTTCCCGGAGCCCGCGAAACTCGCTCGCACCTGGTCGATCCTTACCGATAGCTTCGCGCAGAGCGCGGCAGACGTTGTTCCTGGTGTCAGCGGCCGCGCGCTGTACGATTTGCTGCCGCGCGGTACCTCCGGCCGGAGCGGAGCAGGTACGGGAGGCGTACGCAGCCGTTACACCAACCTGCTTGATTCGCGTACAAAACATGTCTCCTGGGAAACGCTACAGCGCCTCTCCAAGGAGATTGAACTTCCCGAGTGGCTGGACGAGATTGTGAACCGGAATCTTCACTTCAGCCCGGTCGAATGCGTCGCCGACGCCGGCGAGCGCCTCGTCTACGACATTTCCGTGCCCGTAACCCACGCCTTTGTCGGCAATGGCATTGTGAACCATAACACGATTAATTTTCCGTCCACTGCAACAATCGCCGATATCAAAGAGGCGTACCGGTATAGCTGGGAGCGCATGATCAAGGCGGTCGCGCTCTACCGCGACGGCTCGAAGCTCTCGCAGCCGTTAGCCGCAAGTTTCGATTTCGGCGGCGATGCATCGATTGGCGAAGAAGTTCCACAGGCGCAGCCGTTCCAGCAGCCGCTGCAAGTGGCCGAGAAGATCGTCTACCGCTATATCGCAAAGCGCCGCAGCATGCCGGCGCGCCGCAGCGGTTACACGCAGAAAGCGGTGATCGGGGGACACAAAGTCTACCTGCGCACCGGCGAGTACGACAACGGGCAGCTCGGTGAGATCTTCATCGACATGCATAAGGAAGGCGCCGCGTTCCGATCGCTGATGAACAACTTCGCGATCGCGGTGAGCCTAGGTCTGCAGCACGGCGTGCCGCTCGAGGAATACGTGGAGGCCTTCACCTTCACGCGCTTCGAGCCCAATGGTCCGGTGGTCGGTCATCAGAACATCAAGATGGCGACCTCGCTACTCGACTACATCTTCCGCGAGCTGGCGGTGAGTTATCTCGGGCGTTACGATCTCGCCCACGTGCAGCCGTCGATGGAGATGGATGCGATGGACGTGGGCGGATCCGGCGAGGAGTACATCGCCGAAGAAGCCGGTCCGACGCGCGTGCGCCCGGCCGGCGTCGCCGAGAAATTCCACCCCGTCTCGACACATCTGCGCCCCGGCAAGGACGAGGGCGATCACGGCGACCCCGGCGGCGGCATGCACGCGCCGGCGATGCACGATACACCGAAGCCGTTGCCGCACGCTGCCACGTCAACCGCGGTCATGTCGAAAGTCGAAGCGGTCAATGCTTCCAAGGCGAAAGGCTACACGGGGAACGCCTGCGGCGAATGCGGGCAACTCACCATGGTCCGCAACGGCGCCTGCGAGAAGTGCGACAACTGCGGAGCGACGAGCGGATGTAGCTAAACCGGTGCAGCAGGTGTGGTGACAGAACTCACGCGACATCCTTCCCCCGTGCCAGGTCCGCAAGGCCTTGCATGGGACGGTACGACTATGTGGGTGACGAGCGCCGCAGATGGCCACTTGTATGCGATCGATCCTCAGATGTGGACGGTCCAGCGCGAGTTCGTTTCGCCGTCCGCGTCATTGGGCATCACATTTACCGGCTCCGATTTCCGGTTGATCCTGGCGCCGGCGATCGACGAACCGGACCTCGAGCGCGATCACCGCTACGTCTATGCATTTTCGCCTGACGCCGGATTTGCCGAGTGTTTCGTTTGTCCGGATAACTCAGGCTCGTTCCTGGCCTATGGAAACGGAAGCTTGTATCTCTCGCAGGCCTGGGATAAGAAACTCATCGAACTCGACAAACACGGCGCCGCCGTGCGCGAAGTGCAATTGGAGCGCCGCCCGGTCGGCATGACGATCGTCGACGGCGCCTTCTACCTCGCGACCGTCGACGACGAGTGGGGCGACGGACGCTTCGAGCGACTCGGCATCGGCGATGATGCGTCATCGATACAAGCGCTTCGCTCGTTTCCCTTCAAACCGCGCAGCGTTGTATTCGATGGAGCGCGGTTCTGGGTCGCCGATCGCAATAACCACGCGATCGTGTCGTTTGCGCCAAGTACCTGACCTAGCGGGCGTGGGTGCACGTCATCAGCGGCAGCATACGCGCCGGGCAGCGAATGCCGCCACCACACGACCGGAAAGTACCCAGCGCCCTACGAACTAGGGCCCTGATGGCCATGGCAAAGCAGCGGGGCGGCCCGGTTCACAACCTGCCCGCCGACTTCCGCAAAGCAATCGAGTCCGACGCGATCGCGAAGGAAGTGTGGGCCGACATCACGCCGCTGGCCCGCAACGAGTGGATCTGCTGGGTTACGTCCGCGAAGAAAGACGAAACCAGGCAAAAGCGCATAACCGTCGGGCTCGACAAGATGCGCAAGGGCATGCGCCGTCCGTGCTGCTGGCCCGGCTGCCCTCACCGCTAGGGAAACCTGCGCACTCGCGCTGGAACGGACGGGCGACGTGAAATACCTCCGGCATCAGTCCGGGTGCAGCCCAGAGTTCAACGAGAGCGAAAGCAGACATTGAAAGAGCCGAAAGAGATTTGGAACGCGTTCGCAACGATCTGAACGATGCAACAGCATCGCTCGAGCGAAATTGGCGCGGGCAATCCGCGAAGCGACGCAAAGGGCACTCGAACGAACGGATCGGTTAGAATTCGACATGCGACAGGCCCTGGAAGAAATCAACAAGGCAGTGAAATAATCTGGATGGATGGTTACATGCATTTCTCCATTCGCACCACTTCGATTGCTCGTCCGACGCCCAGCTGCACATCGAACGTTTCACGCCGCGCGTATCCCCGAGCCTCGTAAAACTTCACACCGGTGAGCGTTGCAGCCATCTCGAGCCGTCGAAAACCCTCGGCAAGCGCGGCGCGCTCGCAAGCGTCAAGAATGAGCGTCCCAATGCCGCGCCGCGCCCATGACGGATGCACGAAGAACGCTCGGATCTTTGCGGCCTCGCGCACCGGATCGAGCAGCAACTCGTCGTGTCCATGCCACTGATCGCCGCCGAAGAGCGTCTTGCGCCGGCTCCAACCGCCGCAACCCACGATGTTCCGCTGCCGCGTCTCGTCCGCCGGAATCTCGGCTACGAAATACGTGCCGTCAGCGATCAGCGTGGTGTCGACGCCATACACTTCGACGATAGCCGCTTCGATCTGAGCGGCGGAATAATCTCCCGCCTGCAATCCTCGGACGGACGTCTCGATCAGGCGCTGCAGCTCCACGGCATCTGCTTGTCGTGCCGGACGAATCTGCGCGCGCGGCGTCATCCTCGCGCGGGAGCCGAAACGTAGCGCGCTCGCATCGAACGCGCTCCTTCGCCCAGGGCGCGCAGCTTTGCGTAGGCGACGTCACGTGACATCGGGGCCATGCCGCAGTTCGTAGTCGGGCTGATGGCTTCCGCCGGCAGATATTCGAGTGCCGTTTCCATCGTTCGCACGACGTCTTCCGGCGTCTCGATCTCGTCGGAAGCGACGTCGATGCAGCCGACCGCGACCGACTTCGCCTTCAGATGCGCAAGCACGTGCGGCGGGACGCGCGAACCCGCGAGCTCGATCGCGACCTGGTCGACGTTGCTGCGCGCCAGCATCGGAAGCACGATGTCGTACTGATCCCACTTCGCCCCGAGCGAACGCTTCCAGTCGTTGTTCGCCTGAATCCCGTAGCCGTAGCAGACGTGGACCGCCGTCTTGCACGATACGTCGCGAACGGCGGCATTGAGCGCGTCGATGCCCCACTCGTCGACCTCTTCGAAATACACGTTGAAGGCGGGTTCGTCGAGCTGAACGACGTCGACGCCGAGCGCGCACAGATCGAGGATCTCGTCGTGGATCACCTCGGCGAAGGCGAACGCGAGATCGCGCCGCGAGCCGTAGAAGCTGTCGTACAGCGTATCCACGATCGTCATCGGCCCGGGAATCGTGATCTTCAGCGAACGATCGGTCACGCTGCGAGCGAAGCCCACCTCCATCGCGTGCACGCTCGCCGGGCGGCGAATCGGGGCGACGACGCTCGGGCAATCGGCTTCATAGCGATCGGCGCGGATACCGCGCCGCACCTTCTTCGAAAAGTCGACACCTTCCAGACCGGCGACGAAGCCATGCACGAAGTGGTCGCGGGACTGTTCGCCGTCGGTCACCACGTCGATCCCCGCGCGCGCCTGCTCGAAGAGCGCGATCCGTGTTGCGTCGCGCATCGCTTCGGCGAGCGCGTCTCCGCTCTGGCGCCACTGCGGCCAGAGGCGTTCGGTTTCGGCGAGCCAGGATGGCTTCGGGAGGCTGCCGGCAATCGTGGTCGGGAAAAGCATAACGCGGGAATTTCGACTCGCCACCGGCAAACGACTCCCATGATCGAACGCCAAGTCGAGATCGTCACGTCCGCGGGGCGCATGGACACGTTCGTCACGCACCCCGAACGCGACGGGCCCTTTCCGGTCATCTTCTTTTACATGGATGCGCCCGGCATTCGCGAGGAGTTGCGCGACATGGCTCGCCGCCTCGCGAGCGTCGGCTACGTGGTCGTGCTCCCGAACCTCTACTATCGCGCCGGGACCGGAACGACGCTGGATCAATCCACCGTGCGCGACGAAGGAGGACCCGAGCGCGAGCGGATGTGGCAACTCATGTACAGCCTCACCAACGCGCTCGTCATGGACGACACGCGAGCGCTCTTCGATTTTATCGATGAGCAACCGTACGCGCGCACGGCCCGCATCGGCTGCGTCGGCTACTGCATGAGCGGCCAATTCGTTTTTACGGCCGCGGCGGAGTTCCCCGATCGCATCGCCGCGATGGCCTCACTCTACGGCGTGGGGCTCGTGACCGACCGGCCCGATAGCCCGCACCTGCGTGCGGATCGCATCGCGGCCGAAATGTACTTCGGCTGTGCCGAGGTCGACAGCTACGCGCCGCCCGAGGTCGTCGTCGAACTCGAACGCACGCTGGCGGCAACGAGCGCGGTTTTCGAGGTCGAACGCTATCCGGGAACCGAGCACGGTTTCGCGTTTCCCAAACGACCGGTGTACGATAAAGCCGCCGCGGAACGGCACTGGGAACGGCTATTCTCGCTCTTTCGTCGCTGCCTCGATTAGCCGAAGGCCCTCGGAACCGCCAGTCCTAAGACCACGCCATGATCGTTCTACTGGGCGTTGCGCTGGTCGTCGTCGGATTCGCGCTGCGCATCAATCCGCTGCTCGTCGTAACCGTCGCCGGCATCGTCTCCGCGTTGCTCGCCGGCTTGAGTCCGGTCCATATCCTCGAAGCGTTCGGCACGGGATTCGCTGCCAGCCGTTCCGTCACGCTCGCGTTCCTCGTCCTCCCGGTCATCGGACTCCTGGAGCGCTACGGGTTGCAGCAACGCGCGCGAGCGCTGATCGCGCAAGCCTCGGCGCTTACGGCGGGTCGCTTGCTGCTGCTCTACCTCGCGTTGCGCCAGTTGACGGCGGCTTTCGGCCTGACCAGCCTCGGCGGCACGCCGCAGATGGTGCGCCCGGTCATCTACCCGATGGCCGAAGGCGCCGCTATGCGTTCGTTTGGGGAGGTCCCGGAGAGCGTAACCGAGGCCATCAAAGCCAATGCCGCCGCGGCTGATACCATCGGCGACTTCTTCGGCGAAGATTGCTTTGTTGCCATCGGCTCGGTGCTGCTGATCACCGCCTACGTCAACGCGAGCTACCATCTCAAACTCGACCCGCTACAGATTGCGCTCTGGGCCGTGCCGACGGCGATCGCGGCGTTTCTGATTCACGGATTCCGGTTGCTGCGGCTCGATGCGCGTCTGGCTGCGATGGCGTCCGATTTGCAATGATCGGCCCCGAGTGGATCTACTGGCTGCTCGGCGGCTTCTTCTTCGTCGTCGGCGTGCAAATCGCGTTCGATCGCGCGCATCCCAAGCGCTGGCCGACCGCCGCATTTTGGTGCCTGTTCGGCGCGTCGATCTGCGCGGGGGATCACGTCCCGTCGTGGCTTCTCGGGGCCGTCGTGATTCTCGCCGCGCTGCTCGCGGGCTTCGGATTGACCGGGCGCGGCACGGTCCGCACCACGAGCGAAACCGAACGCGAAGCGAGCGCCGCGCGCAAGCGCAACCTACTCCTCGTTCCCGCGCTGACCATTCCGTTCGTCACCGTGCTCGTCGCGCTCGGCGGCGGGCACGTCACGATCGGCGCAAAGCCGCTGCTGGCTCCCGGTTCGCAAACGCTGATCGGGCTCGGCGTCGCGACGATCGCGGCGCTCGCGGTCGGATGGATGCTCCTGCGGCCGCGGAATCCGGGCGTCGCGTTCGTCGAGGGCAGACGGCTGCTCGAAGCAATCGGATGGGCAGCGCTGCTTCCGCAAATGCTCGCGACTTTGGGACTCCTCTTCACCCAAGCCGGTGTCGGAACGCAAGTCGGCTTGATCGCGCAACACGTCGTCCCCGAACACTCGCGTCTGTTCGCCGTGATCGTCTACGCGGTCGGCATGGCCGCGTTCACGATGATCATGGGCAATGCGTTCGCCGCCTTTCCGATCATGACCGCAGCGGTCGGATGGCCGATCCTGGTGGTGCAGCTCGGGGCGCATCCGGCGCCGATGTTTGCGATCGGCATGCTCGCCGGATTCTGCGGCACGCTCTGCACGCCGATGGCGGCCAACTTCAATCTCGTACCGCCGGCGCTGCTCGAGATGCGCGATAAGTACGGGCAGATCAAAGTGCAGATTCCGACCGCGATCGCGCTCTTCGTGGTAAACCTCTGTCTCATGCTGCTCGTTCCGTTCCGATGAGTACGCTGCACGAGGAGCTCGCGCCGCGGATCGCGCCGGTCGTGCTCGCCAACCTCACGACCCGCTATCCCTATCACGACACGCATCTCGTGCGTGCGGGCGAGCAGCCGCACGATCCGACGCAGGCACATCCCGCCTTCGGCAACTCCTTCGACTGGCACTCGAGCGTCCACTCACATTGGACCGCCGTACAATTGCTCGATCATTTCACCGCAACGCATGCAGATGTGCCGGAACGCGCCGCATTGCGCGCCGCCGTCGATGAAAATCTCGATGGCGCCTGCGTCGCGATCGAAACCGCGTATCTCGTTGCGTATCCGTGGTACGAACGCCCGTATGGCCGGGCCTGGGCCCTCCTTCTTGCATCTGCGGCACCGAGTGAAGCGCTTCACGACATGGCCAAACGCGTGGCGGAAGCCGCCGTCTTGTGGCTGCGCGTCTTGCCGGAGCCGGTCCGTCACGGTGTGCACGCCAACACCGCGTTCGCGCTCGGTCTCATGCTCGATTCGGCGCGCGTGCTCCGGCTGGAAACGTTGGAACGCACGATCGCCGAGCGCGCGCAAGCCTGGTTTGCGAACGACTGCGCGTGGCCCGAGCATTGGGAACGCAGCGGGAACGACTTTCTCTCGCCCGGGTTGGCGCAAGCCGATCTGATGCGCCGTCTGCTCGCCCCCGACGCGTTCGCGCGCTGGTGGAGCGCGTTCTTACCCGGTCTCTCGCGCGAGTCGCGAATCCTCGCGGTCGTCGACGTGCCCAACGTCAGCGATGGTCAGATCGTACATCTGCACGGCCTGAATCTTTCGCGCGCAGGAATGCTTTCGCGTATCGCAAAGGCGCTCGGAGAACCAGCGCTATTGGATCATGCGCGCCGGCTCTACCGCGCCGGCGTCGAGCACGCGATTTCCGGTGACTACCTGACCACGCATTGGCTCGCGACCTTCGCCTGGGATGCCGCCACGAGCATCGACCGCGCCTCGTAGTCCCGCACCCCGCAACCCGCACACCAGCAAAGGGGTCTACGCCAAATGGAAACGACAACACTCTCCCAATTCCAAGCGCGCCTGGGCACCCCGTCCGATCTTTCAGAGGACGCCCGTGCCGAGATCAACAAGGCGCTGCTTCCGCTCACGGCCGACGTCATGGCGCTCTTTCTAAAAACGAAGAATTACCATTGGCACGTCTCCGGCAGCCACTACAAGGAATATCACGAACTCCTCGACGAGCACGCCACGCAGATCTTTGCGATGATCGACGTGCTCGCCGAACGCTCGCGTAAGCTCGGTCAGCCGACGCTTCGCAGCGTCGGCCAGGTGGCGAAGGTCACGCGCGTCGATGACGACGACCGGGAGTACGTGGAGCCGCACGCGATGTTGCGCGCGCTCGTCGAAGACAACAAGGATCTGCTCAGCCGCATGCGCGCGCTGCACGGAACCGTGGATGACCTCGGCGACGTCGCCACCGCTTCATTGCTCGAGGTCTTCATCGACGAGACCGAACGGCGCATCTGGTTCCTCTACGAGACTGCCACCGGCGAACAGTACACTAATTAGCGAAGATCCGAACGCCCTCGCCCACGAGATCATGGCGCAGATTCCCGACAGCTAACGCAAGATCACGAAGCGGCCGCCGTCGGTGAAGAGAATCACCAGCAGCACCGAGATCAGCGTGAGGTCGTAGTACCAGCCATAGCCCTCTTTGCCCCAGAAGCCGGTCTTCCAGACGAAGATCTTCTTCTGGATCGCGCCGAGCATGATGAAAATCAATCCGATCGCCGCGAGCTGCTGCAGTACACCCAAGATCACTCCCGCGCCGCCGGCGATCTCGGCCACTGCTAGAAAAACGACGAACCCCTTCGGCATCCCGATGCTCTTGCTGCGCGCGTCCGGGTCCTTGAGGTCGTCGAAGCCGCTGTCCGCGTAGATCGCGCCGGCCATCAACCGCATGAGCACCAGACCATAATCGGTGAAATGCTCGAGATGAAACATACTATGAACCTCCACCAAAAACCGAGTCGGGAATCGCTACGTTGGTTTGATAGGTTCCATACGAGACCGTCGCGTTGCCTTTGTACGCCGGGAAGCTGACGCTGATCGTCTCCTCCTCCGGCAGGCGGTACGCACCGGCGACAACGCTCTCTTGAATGTCCATCACGATCGTCGCACCGTTGCGATAGAACCAGCGCGCCTCCACCGGGTCGAACGTGCCGGTGTCGACGTCGAGATCGACATGATCGACGGTCGATGGGTGCTTGTATCGCCCCTGTAGCGTCACGACGCTGTGACCGTTGCGCGAGCCGGTTCCTTCGATCGTGATATCGAAGGTTTGCGGCCACGTGAGCGGCGTGCCGAGCGACGAGTACACATCGCTAAATTCCTTTGCCAGTGATGGAACGCTGCTCATCCGCAGTGCGGATCGGTCGGGAAGCTCGAAATATCGCGTCCCGTCCATGCGTACCGGAAGCGAGATCGGGCCCTCGAAGACATGGGCTTCGATCTGTACGGGCACGACATACGACGTCAACCCCTTCGTATTCGCGACCATTCGATCGAGGATTTCGCCGACGCTCAGTGGCGCTTGCGTCTGCGCGAGGGAAGCACTGCCGGACCCCAAGATGGCCATCGCGACGACAAGGACCGGATGCCGGTACCAGCGCACGCCGAACCCGATCAGATCGAGACGGTTGCGACGGAGCCGCCGTCGACGCGCAGCACGCTGCCGGTAATGAACGAGGCCTGGTCCGAGGCGAGAAAGAGCACCGCTTCGGCCGATTCTTCGGACGTGCCGGCACGGCCCAGCACGATGTTTGGCCGGTTCTCTTTGAGAAATGCCTGCTCGGCCTGCGCCGGCGTGGTGCCGTGCTCGCGCGCGAGATTTGCGAGCATCTCCTCCACCAGCGGCGTCTTGATGAAGGCGGGTGCGACCGCGTTCACGAGGATTCCGTCCGCGCCGACCGCCTTCGAGAGGGACTTCGTCAAATTGTTGAGCGCGGCTTTCGAGGCATTGTAGTGGTTCATGACGGGATCGGGCTGTACCGCCGATTCCGATGAGATGTTGATGATCCGCCCGCGCCTGACTTTGCGCATGTGCGGGAGCACGAGCTGAATCAATCCCACCACCGAAAACAGATTCAGCTCGAAGAGCGCGCGCCAGTTTTCGAGCGTGAGATCTTCGAACGGTGCAAACGCTCCGATCGAGCCGGCGTTGTTGACCAGTACATCGATTCCGCCGAAGCGATCGACGGTCGTTTTCACCAAGCGCTCGCGGTCCTCGGCTTTGGTCACGTCACCCGCGATCGCAAGCGCCGTACCCGGCAAGTCTTTCGCGTCCCCAGCCGCCCTCTCGACCTCGTGCGCGCCGCGCGCGAAGAGGACGACGTTCGCGCCCTCGCGCGCGAACGCGAGACCGGTCGCGCGGCCGATGCCCTTGCTCGCGCCCGTCACGATAACCGATCGTCCCTTTAGCCCGTAGTCCATTGCTTTGTCCAATCGTATTGAATATAATCCAGGCTTAATATCGTTTCGAGGGGGGCCAGATGTATATCCGCCGTCTTTTCGGTCTTGCGTTGCTCCTTACTCTTTCGCCTCTCGCTGCTTATGCACAGGGCGCTCCGTCCGGCGCGATCGCCGGCTCGGTGAGGACGAGCGCCGGCGTCGCGGTCCCGGGAGCACTCGTCACGGCGGACGGCCCGACGCACGCGTCCGTCCCCTCCGATGCACGCGGCGATTTCAAACTCGCACTCACGCCTGGAGTGTATCGGCTCACCGTGACCAAGGGCGGGTATGTGCCGGCCTCGCTGTCCGACATTGCGGTTCTCGCCGGCTCGACGCAGTCGGTCGAGGTGACGATGACACTGGCCGACCTCACCTCGCTGCGCACGATCGCCACCGTCTCGACGTCGGCGCGCGCCAGTTCGATCAATACCGGCGCGGCATCGAGCACGTATCTGCCGGGTACGGAGGTGAGCAATCTCGCGAATCCGCAGATCAACGACGTCATCCAACGCATCCCGGACGTCGTGATCCAGCGCCAGGGAAGCCAACCCGATACCACGATCGTGCTCGGCGGCGTGCAGCCCTACGAAACCCAGGTACTGATCGACGGCCACCCGATTTCGCTCGGAGAGTTTGGCGTGTGGTTGACCGAGTATTTCCCGTCGTATCTGCTTTCCGGCGTTGAAACCGAGGTTGGTCCGGGCAACACGACTGCATTTGCCTCAACAGCTGTCGGCGGAACCACCAACCTGGTGACGCCGGGATATACGGTGAAGCCGACGACGAACTTCGTCATCGGCAGCGACAACTACAACTCTCAATATTCCAGCCTTCTGCTTACCGGATCGTTCGGTAAGTTCGCGTATGTCGCCGGCGCCGGGTACGGCAGCAATAACGGACCGTTCTTCAATCAGACGCACTGCGTGGTCTCGCCCGACAATTACTCCAGCGGCGATAACCTGCCGGGGAATACGGGGATCATTCAGTTCTGCGGAAACTCCAGTGGTTCGCTCTTCAACAAGGGCTTGATCTTCAAACTGCGCTACTCTTTTTCGCCGGCGACATCGTTCGAAGTCGGCTTCATCGGCGCGTACGGCGGCTATCTTCCGCAGGGCACCTCGTACGGTCAATACCTCGGCATGACGACGATCGAGCCGTGCCTTGTGAACGCCGGGTACACGGCAAACTCGGCGTGCACCAACCCCGGCTACGGCAATCTGGTCGGCAAGTCTATCCCGGCATACGCCTGGTATCCCGGTTCGAACGTCTATTACAACCAACCGATTTTCACCGCGGAGTTTCGCCAGTCCATCGGAAACGATACCTTGCTCATTCGCCCGTATGCCGGAAACATCGAATGGATCCTCGACGGAGCCGACGAGAACGAGTTCCCATACTTCTACTCTCTGCCCGGCGCGTGCAGCGCGGCGAATGGCGGCACGAGCGGAACGAATTGCGCTAACTTCATCAACGCATGCAACAACGAGTCGAATTACGACGGCTATTTTGCCGGAAACATCTCAGCCGATGGGACGGGCGAGTGTAACCAATCGCAATTCAGCGAGCTCGAACAGGACAAGCTCTACGGAAGCACGCTAAGCTATCTCCACCCAGTTGGCGATAATCTTTTCACATTTACCTACGATTTCCATGGGGATAACAGCTACGGCTACTACAACGCTAACATTCCGCAAGACGTTACCGTTCCCGAAACGCTCATGCACTATACGACGCTTTCGCTCGTCGGTGACATCCGGGTATCGCGCACCGTCGGTGTAAAGGCGGGTATTTATGATTCGACGTGGAGCGTGGACGGCTCCCAAAACGTGACGCCGTATGCGACGCCGAATCCGACCACCTACTTGGTGCCTCAAATCCCGTTGCAGCGCAGCGCCTCGCGGTTCGATCCGCACGTCGCGCTGACGTATCAGCCAACCGGCAACGTCTCCTACCGCGCGGCGGTTGGAACGTCGGAAACGTTCCCGTTCTCGGGATACTTGAGCGGCGCGCCGTTCTACACGCCGCCGTCGGCTACATCAGGCACGGTGGCACCCAATGGCTTCGTAACCTTCAAAGCGCCCTATCTCAACCCCGAGAACGCGACGGAAGAGAGTCTCGGCATGGACTGGCGCGCGCAGCCCAACGGAATCTTCCGAATTGACCTGCAAAATACGCAGGTCCACAACGTCTTTGAGGAACTCACGACTCCAACCGCGATTTCGTGGCCCTATAATGGCACGGTCCTCACCGGAGTGAGCACCGTGCAACCCACGAACGCTGCGCTTCTGAGCGTGCAGACAGCCACGCTGAGCTACACCTACGCGCCGCGCTTCGGCCTCGGCTATTTCGCCTCGATGGCTTTTGAACGTTCGATCGTCAACGGTATTCCGCTGGTCTTCTACGGGCTCGGCCCGTCACTACCCGCAAACGGCCAACAAACGTGCGGCTTCGGTCTGACCATTCCCGGCAGCGTCACGTGCATTCCGTACATGAAGGGATACTACCAGCTGAATTATACGTTCAAAGACCGATCGTATGTCGGCCTCGGCGCGGATTTCGAAGGGAAGAACAACACGTATTTTCAGCCGCCGTTCCTCCAGTTCGACTTGACCGCGAAGAAGACGATCACGCCCACGCTCGAAGCGCAGTTCAGCGTCGAGAACCTACTCAACACCAACGACTTCTATTATTTGCCGCAGCCGAACGCCGGCGTGACCACCACGCTCGGCCAGTACGGCCCGCTCACGGCGGGCGGACCGGCCCAGTACTATCAGACGACCGAGCCGTCTACGCTGATCCCGACGCTCCCGCGCACCATCCGGTTTCAGCTGCGCTGGCACGTCGCTAGGCCATAGCCTCGCGTAATTTCCGGATCGTATTCCAGTTGCGCGCGGTCGCTTGCGTGCCGAGCTTGCGCTCGATCAGCGCGGGTGTCAGCTTGGACTCACCGATGCCGTCGGGATAGACCGCGTAGAGCGTATTCCAGCGCAGCGCGGTCTGCTCGGCGCCCACGAGCGACGCTTGCAGCTCCTTGCCTTTCGCCGCTGCGGGCGCTTCTTTCAAGAAGACCGCGACGACGTGACTCGGATCGCGCTCCGCCTCTTCCTCGAACGGGTTGCCCGTTATGATCTCGTCCAGTTCCTGAGCGGTCCGCACCATCGCGGTCGTCGCAAGACTCATCTCCAGTAAGAGTATGCGTTCGATCTCCGTCTCGATCGTGGTCGGTGCGCGCTTGGGCGCTTCGAAAATCAGATTTCCGCTTTGCAGCAGCGTGCGCACGTCCGCAAAACCCAGCGCCTCCACGTGCTTGCGCACCTCCGCCATCGGCGCCGTCTTCCCGGAAACGTTCACGCCGCGCAGCAGTGCCAGATAGATCATCGTGTCACTGCAACGTATTCAGATCGACTTTGATCGAGCAATCCGAGGCCGAGGTGCCGATGTAGCGCGGATATTCGTCTTCGTCGTCCATCCGGTTTACTTCACAGCCGCCTTCGTCCAGTGTCGAAGAATAGGTCTTCGGACGCGTGGGCTCGATGGCAATTGCCGCCCGCGCAATCTTCCACGTCGCGGGCACGATCAGCATCGAATGCCTGTCGAAGATGATCGCCTCGCCGAACGGTGCCTTGCTGATCTCTCCGCCGGGTCCGAGTGCGACGTCGAATGGCGGCTGTCCGTCGGCGGCAGGATGCAAGATCGTCACTTTGTAGACCGGCTCCACCATCGTTCCCGGCGGGTAGACCAGGTCGGCGGGTTTTGCCTCGATGCGGCCGGGGCCGGCGGCTCCGCGGCAGTACAGCATCGCGTCAGGCGGCGCGGTTGCCTCGGCGGGCGCGTCGAGCACCGACGGCTCCGTGGTTTTGCCAAGGCTACTCACTCGCTCCCACGTGCCAAGCGCGGACGAACCATCGGCCGCGTAACACGTCGCCGTGCCCGTGCTCTTCGTAGCGGTAGCAAGCGTAATGGGATTCGGAGGCGGCGACGCCGCCGGCGCCGCGGCGATCGACGCGAGTACGAAAACGAGATAGGCATGGCGAACGGTCATGCTTCGTCCATTCGACGCCCATCGAGCGCTGCATCCAGGATCTCGACCGGGTGAACGATCTTCAGCTCCACGCCACGCTCACGCAGCAGCGCCTGCATCTGCAGCGTACAGCCGGGATTCCCGCTCGCGACGATCGGCGCGCCGGTCGCGAGAACGTTCTCGATCTTGCGCAGGCCGATCTCCCGCGAACTCGCCGGCTCGAAAAGATTGTAGGTCCCGGCGCTGCCGCAGCACTGGTCGCCGTTCGGAATCTCGACCAGCTTCAGGCCTGGAATAGTGCACAAGAGTGCGCGCGGCTGCTCGCGCACCCGCTGCGCGTGCGCCAAGTGACAGGCATCATGGTAGGCGACGACGGCGTCCATCGGCCGGCGTACCGCCCGCGGCTCGAGTTCGGCCAAGAATTCGCTGACGTCGCGGACCTTGCCGGCAAACGCCTGCGCTCGCGCTGACCACGCCGGATCGTCCGCCAAGAGCTCGCCGTACTGCTTCATTGCCGAACCGCAGCCGGCGACGTTCACGATCACCGCGTCGACATGCGCTTCTTCGAAGCGCTCGATCAGCGTGCGCGCGAATCGCTTCGCTTCCTGCGCACGTCCGCTGTGCAGCGAGAGCGCGCCGCAGCAACCCGCTGCCGGCGGTACGATCACCTCGCATCCCTCGGCGCAGAGCACGCGAATCGTCGCGGCGTTGACGTGCGGAAACATCACCCGTTGTACGCATCCCGCCAGTAGGCCCACCCGTGCCCGCATCGGCCCCCGCGCCGCATGACGCTCGGGCAACGGCGCCGCCGCCGCCGCGACGTCGATCGTTGGAAGCAGCGCGCCCCCTCGTACGAAGCGCTGGATCCCAAGCCGCGCGGCGAGATTCATGAGCGGCGCCAGCCGCAGCATGCGCTGCGGATACGGAAAGACCGCAAAGATCAGCGCGCGGTACCAGCGTTCGAACGGCGATCGCCTCACCTGCGTCTCGACCTTAGCGCGCGTCGCCTCGATCAGCAGATCGTAGCGAACGCCCGACGGACACGCGGTGACGCACGCCATACATCCCAAACAGCGATCGAAGTGCTCGACCACCGATTGATCCAGCGCGAGCGTGCCTTCCACGACGCCCTTCATCAAATCGATCCGGCCGCGCGGCGAATCGGCTTCCACTCCCCACGAGCGATACGTCGGACACGCCGGCAGGCAAAAGCCGCAGTGCACGCATTCCGAGATGAGATCGATCACAATCCGCCCACGAATCCGCCCGGATTCAAGCGTCGATCCGGATCGAAACGCTCCTTGAGCGCCCGCATCAATGCGAACGCGGGCGGAGGCGTTCCCCAGGAATCGAACGCGGCGCGCAATCGCGGCGGCGCTTCATCCACGACCAGCGTGCCGCCGACACTCTCGGCCCACGCCCGCGCTTGTGTAAGCGCATCGAGCACCCGCGGCAGATCCGAACAATCGCCGCCCAGGAAGCCGGCGCCGGTCACCGGATAGATCACCGAACGGGCGTGAAGCAGTGCCGCGTGGAGCGGAGCAATTGCGCGCGCATGCAGGTCTTCCACCATCGACGGCGGCGCGGTTACTTTGAGCTGAACGTCGCCCGAGGTACGCGCCAGGTCATGCACCGCGCGCAGCGATGCGCCTTCGCGCACGTCGCCCGGGTGGAGCGCGAGCGCCGCGCTGCACTGCGCCGCAACACCCGCCGGAAAGCCTTCGAACCGCACGCACGCCGCGTAGCGTTCGCCGTCGTAGACCGCGTACACGGCGCTCGGCTCGAGCTGCGCCTGCGTCATCGCGGCGCAGAGTCGCCGCAGCGCGCTCGCGTCGCAGCCGACGAACACGATGTCCTTCTGCGCTTCGGGCAGCGGATGCAAGCGAAACGTCACCGTGCCGATCATCGCGAGCGTTCCGTAGGTGCCGACCATCAACTTCGGAATATCAAAGCCCGCGACGTTCTTGACCACCTTCCCGCCGCCGCGTGCGAGCGTTCCGTCGGCGCGAACGATCGTCATTCCCACGATCACGTCCTTGGCGGTGCCGTAGCGCGTGCGCAGCGGCCCGTAGCTCGCGGCCGCGACCGCGCCGCCGACCGTCGTACGGTCCGGCGCCGGGGGATCGAGCGCAAGGCGTTGTTTCGATTCACGTAACACCGCCTGCAAACCGGCGATCGTCATCCCCGCCTGAGCCGTGACGATCTGGTCGGCCGGCACGTAGTCCACGATCCGATCGAGTACGCGCGTCGAGACGACCTCGTCGACCGGAACCGCGCTCGGACCACGCAGCGAGGCGCCGCCGGTGATACCGACCGTCTTCCGGCGCGCCGCCAATTCGCGCAACAGCGCCGAAGCCTCGTCGAGTGACGCCGGCGCGTGCATCAGCGCGCGCCCGCGCGATCGCCGCAAAGCCGCGGTGCCGGAAAGACCTTGGTCGGATTGAACGACTGCGTGGCATCGAACGCGCAGCGCACGTACTGCATCGTCTCCAAATCGTCCTCGCCGAACATCTCGCCGAGGTACGCCGCTTTATCGGCGCCGACGCCATGTTCGCCCGTGATCGAACCGCCGTACTTCACGCAGATGTGCAGGATCTCGGAGGCCACGTGTTCCGCTCGTTCCGATTCATCGCCGGCGCGCGCGTCGTAGAGCACCAGCGGGTGTAGATTGCCGTCGCCGGCATGAAAGACGTTGGCAATCCGGAAACCCGAGCGGCTGGAAAGCTCGGCGATCTCGCGCAACACCCGCGCGATATCGGAACGCGGAATCACGCCGTCTTGCACGTAGTAGTTCGGACTGATCCGCCCCATCGCCGCGAACGCACCCTTGCGTCCGATCCACATCAACTGCCGTTCCTTCTCGTCGTGCGGGCTGCGAATTTCGAGCGCCCCGCTCTCTTGCAGGATGGCGATCGCGGCCTGCGCGGTCTCCTCGACTTCGGCACTGACACCGTCGACGTCCATGAGAAGTGCGGCGCCGACGTCGAGCGGCCAGTCGACGTGCGTTGCGGCAACGATCGCTTCGATCGCCAGCGCATCCATCATCTCGATCGCGGCGGGAACGATCCCGGCCGAAATGATGCGCGAGACCGCCTCCCCCGCCTCATCGGTCGACGGAAAGGTGGCAAAAACGGTGCGTGTCGCCTGCGGCTTGCGCAAAAACCGCACGACGACTTCGGTCACGATGCCGAGGAGGCCCTCGCTGCCGATCACCGCACTCATGAGGTCGTATCCGAGCGGATCGGCAACCGCGCTGCCGATTTCTACCACCTCGCCGGTCACGAGCACCAGCGTGAGCGCGACGACGTGGTTGACGGTGAAGCCGTACTTCAAACAGTGAGCGCCGCCCGAATTCTCGGCAACGTTTCCGCCGATCGAGCAGACGCTCTGCGAGCTCGGATCGGGCGCGTAGTAAAAGCCCAGCGGCGCCAAATGTTTGCTGATGTCGAGATTGATCACGCCGGGCTGCACCCGCATGCGTTGGTTTTCGAGATCGACGGCGAGGATCGAACGCATACGCGCCGTGCCGATGACCAGGGCGCCTTCGACCGGCAGCGCGCCGCCGGAGAGACCCGTACCCGAGCCGCGCGGCACGATCGGCATGCCAAGCTCGCGGGCGCGGCGGATGCACCGCGCCACCTCGGCGGTGCTGCCCGGCAGAACGACGCCCGCGGGGCGCACGCGCGTTCCGGTCAGGCCGTCACATTCGTAGACGCGCAGCCCGGCTGCATCGCTGATGTAGTTTTCGGGGCCGACGATATCCGCGAACATGCTGCGGCTTTCGCCAAAGCAGGCGCAACGCCCGTCGGCGTTAACTAGCAGTTCTCATGAGCACGCCGCGACTTCTCACGTCTGCCTCCGGGCAAGCTGCCGATTCCTATTCTTCACCGCTCAATTCTTCGCGGGCCGGCCTTTTACGGCCGCTGAAGCGGCTTCTCGCGCTGGCCCTGGCGAGCGCCCTGCTCGCTCCGATCGCATCGCCGGGTGCCGTGCTGCGGCCGGTGCGCGCCGAGGACCTCTTCGCGCTCTCGCTCGTCTCGGCGCCGGCCATCTCACCCAACGGCCGGCTCGTCGCCTTCGTCGTCGCACGGATGAACGGACCGAAGGACCGCTACGATCGCAACGTGTGGCTGGTTTCGACGAGCGGGGGCGCGTCCTACCCGATCACGCGCGACGGTGTATCGGATTCGCCGGTCTGGGCGCCGGACGATCGTCTGGCCTTCGTGCGATCCGTCAACGGCGTACCGCAAATCTTCGCCTACGATCCCTCCAAGCGAACGACCGCGCAGCTCACGCATCTGGCCGCGGGCGCCTACGATCCGATCTGGTCGCACGACGGCAAGCGGATCGCCTTCGCGTCGGTAACGGTCGACAGGCAGCCGCCGGCACAGATCGACTTTGCCGCGGCGGGCTTTACGCCCTCACCGGCGCAGCGCACGAGCGACATCCGGCAAATCGACGTCGAGCGCTACGAAGTCAACGGCCTCGGCTATACCTACGATAAGCACCAGCATCTGTGGGTGATGCGGGCCGATGGCAGCCATGCGATCGCGCTCACCCGCGGACATCGCTGGTCGGAGGATCAATTTGCATGGTCGCCGGACGACGCGCGTATCGCGTTCACGTCGATTCGCCGCGACTCGCCGCGGGTGGGCCTCTCCGACGTGTATACGATTCCCTCCACGGGCGGAGCGATGCGGCGCGTGTCCTCGCCGCAGGAAGCGAATGTGCAGCCTGCCTACACGCATCACACCAATCGCCTCTACTTCTTCTCCGGCAACGTCGAGGACAGCGCCGAATATCCGGCGTTCGTCTCGATTGCACCCAACGAACGTGCGCCGACGGCGCTGGTCCCCTCGAACAGCTATCAGTGGGGCGACTGGGTCCTAGCCGACTTGAAGATGCCCGGTGCGATCTGCGGCCCGCTCTTCACCCCGAGCGATCGTACGATCGTCACCGACATTTCGACGCCGGGCTCGAGCACGCTGATCGCGATCGATCGCCGGACGGGCCTGGTCACCAAACTCACCGACGGACGCGGCGAAGTCGCCGACTGCACGATGAGCGCCGATGGATCGACGATCGCGTACACGTGCGCAGACTTCCGGCATCCCGCGGAAGTGTGCGTGCTGGATCGTCGAACGCGCCGCAGCCGCGCGCTGACCGCGCTCAACGCAGGCTATCTTGCGAGCGTCCTGCTTTCCACGCCGCAAAGCTTTTGGATTACGGATGCGGCCGGTTATCGCGTGCAAGCCTGGTTCATGCCCGCCGTCGGTCCGCGAGCGCACGGCAAGCGGCCGACGCTGCTCGATATCCACGGAGGACCCCAGGCCGAATTCGGGTCGACGTTTTTCCACGAGTTGCAATATTGGTGCGGGTTGGGATACAACGTGGTTTTCGTCAACCCCGAGGGGAGCATCGGCTACGGCTGGGCGTTCGAACATGCACTCGAGGGTAATTGGGGTCCGCCGATGTTCGATGACGTGATGCGCGTGATGGACGAGGTGGCAAAACGGCCGAACGTCGATCCCAATCGTTTCGGCGTGCTGGGCGGCAGCTACGGCGGCTATGCGACGCTGTGGGTCATTTCACACACCGACCGCTTCAAGGCCGCGATCAGCGAGCGGCCCGCGAGCGATCTCGCCACCGAGTCGCTCGACGCGTTTTTCGCAAGTTCCAACGGCCTGGGCGGCGAGTACGCGTGGGGAAAACCGTGGGATGCCGCGAGCAAAAACTACGTCGATTCACCGCTGAACGACGTTGAGAACGTCCACACTCCGTTGCTGCTGCTCCACTCGACGCAGGACACCGAGACACCGCTCGATCAGACGTTGGATGAATTCTCGGCGCTCAAACAGCTCGGGCGCGTCGTGCGTTTCGTCGAGGTGCCGAGCGAGAATCACGACCTCAACCGCGTCGGAAGCCCGATCCATCGCGTCGAGCGGCTGCATATCTTCGCGAGCTGGTTCGCCAAGTATCTCGAGCCATGAATCATGCTTGACTGGCGTATCACGCTACTGCACTGGATCACCGTTGCGCGGGGCCGGCAATTTCGTCCGGGAGCGAGCGTCGCGCAAGTGCGGGCAGGCTACGCTGAACTCAACCGCCGTTTCGGCATGCCGCCGGTCGCGCAGGTTCAAACCAGCGTGCTGACGTTTCCGGCACGAGACGGCGCCAGGCTCAGCGCGCACCTGCACCGTCCCGACGGTCTTGCGACGCCCTCGTCCGTGCTGCTCTTCTTCCACGGCGGCGGTTGGGTCATCGGCGACGTTCCGAGCTACGATCACCTCACGCGCTATTTCGCGCATGCCGCCCGACTCGCCGTGATCTCGGTTGAATATCGTCTGGGTCCGGAGCATCGCTTTCCAGTCGCGTTCGAGGACGGTTTCGACGCGCTGGGGTGGCTGCAACGCGAAGCGCCGGCTCTCGGGCTGGACCCGCGGCGCATCGCGGTGGGCGGTGATTCCGCCGGCGGCGGGATTGCCGCAACGCTGAGCGCGTTCGCGGTCGCCGGCGGGCTCGCGCGCCCAGCTTATCAACTGCTGATCTATCCACCGCTCGACGCGACCGAACGCTTTCCCTCGCGACGCGCATTCGACAAAGGGGCGATGCTGACGCCGCAGCTGCGCACGTGGTTTATGCAGAACTTCTTTCGCTCGAAGGCAGACGCGTCGAACCCCTGGCTGCGACAGATCGACGCACCCGATCCAGGGCTGTTGCCGCCGACCTATCTCCTGGCCGCCGGCTACGACGCGCTCGTCGACGAGGGCCGCTACTACGCGGACCGCTTACGCAGCGCCGGCGTTCCGGTCGTCTACGACGTGCGCCCGACCCTCGCACACGGTTTCGTGAATTTCCCGCGCATCGTGCCCGAAGCACGACGCGCCTTGGGAGCGGCCGCGTCCGCCTTACGCGGCGCGCTCCCCCAAAGCTAGCCGCTTAAGGACCGCCGTCGCCCGGCGACGTTCCCGAGCGCATCGCGTCGAACCGCGCCCACGCGTCCATCGGCTGCGGCGGCGGGATCGAAGCGAACGTGACGCCCGGTCCGCCGCCGTAGATCATCGCCACCGTGTCGCTGGTCTCCGGTGCGTCGGGATAGGCGTTCTTCATTTCGTCGAGCATCGCGACTGCGCGAGGGCTCGAAGCGGCGCCGGCCCGATGATAATCGCGCAGCAAGCGAGCGTACATGCGCGGCAGCCACGGATCGTTCGGATATTGTTGGTGCCAGTCGCTGATCGATGCCGCGACGTCGTCCAGTTCGACGACCGCGTTGCTGTCGATGAGCTCGCGATCGGTCTTGCTGTCCATGTTATCGAGCCGATTGCGAATCTCGAGAATGCTCTGGTGATGCGGTCCAAAGTATTCATCGGCGGGGGCAGGTCCGGAATTGGAAGCAGCCGGCGCTACAAACGGAACGCCGGCGAAGAGCATGACGGCCAACAGGCCGATCAAGGTGCGCATATGGGTGCCCTCAGTTGTGTGGAAAGAGGCGCCGTCTCTAAAAGACGGCGCCCCGTGCGTTATAAGTGGTGCTTATGGTCTCCCTCGTCCACCTGGACGGCTTCCGCGGTAGGTACTCGAGCGCGAAGGCCCACTCCGATAGGCACCTTGCGCGCGATATTGCGGCGCGTACTGACGCTGCGCCGCGTATTGGCGTTGATACGACGGTTGATAGGAACGTTGAGCGTACGAACGCGGCGCGTACGAACGCTGCGCGTATTGCCGTTGGTACGAGCCCTGGTAAGCGCGCTGCTGGTACGACGCGCGGGCATACGATGGCCGCGCGTACGATGGCCGCGCGTACGACTGCCGAGCGTATGACGGCCGAGCGTATGAGGACACGCCCCCGAAGCGCTGCCAGCCGCCGGCGGACGCGGCCGGGCGCGCGTACTGCGACACGCCGCCGCCGCCGAAGCGCTGCCAACCCGGACTTCCCCCGCGACCGGAGTAGCTCGGGCGCACGCCGCCGGGCGATCCGTGCTGCCATGCCGCATACGAGACGCTGCTGTATCCGTGCGCGTAGTTGCGGTAGCGGGTGAAATCGAGGCCGAACGAAAGGCTCGCGCCGCGTCCCCACCACGGGCGATAGAACTCACCGGGCGCGAGCGGGACCCAACCCACGTTGCCGAAGCCGATCCCGATGTGCGTGCCTCCGCCGAAGCCGAAGAACGCCACCAGCGCGGGCGACCACACCGCACGCGCGTAGGGCGGCCCGGGCGACCACGCCCAGCCGACCGTCGGCGCATAGAACCAGCGGCCGTAGTGATACGGCGCCCAACCCCAGGGTTCGGCGCCGACCCATGTGGGGCCGTAATAGTTCAACGAAACCCAGCTACCCGCGCTGTACGGCGTCCAATCCGGAGCGACTCCGTTTGGCACCCAGGCATCGCCGTAACCCGGAATGTCGACCCACTGACCGTACTGGCTCAGGTCCGAGCTTCCGACCATGTCATCGCCGACGTATTGCGACTGCGTGCTCTCAGCCGCGGCGATCTGCTGATCGCGCGTGTCCCCCCACTGCTCGAGGTCCGTCTGCGCGACCTCGCCGATATACTGATAGCGCGGATTCGTCGCGCTACCGGCCACCACCATCGTTTGACCCGGATCGACTTCTTGTGACCCCTGCGGCGTCGTGACGGCGAGGCTACCGCTGCGGGCGGTCAGCTGCGTCGTACCGTCTGCGGTAACCGTAATCAGGTATGCGCCCGCTTCCGACGGCTCCACGTTCACCGAAGGCGTTTGCACTTGCACGTTTGATTGACCGGTCGCGAAAACGCGCAATTGAATCGTGCCCTGTGCGATCTGCGCGGTTTCGCCGGAATCGTCGAGCTGGGTGAACCGCAGCTGCGTATCGGCGCCGGCCCGAATGATCGTATCGGCGTCGAGTTGAACCTCGGCGCGCCCGTCGTCGCCCGTCGTAATATAATCGCCGGCTTCGATCGGCGCGTTGGCAATGGCGGTCGCTTGATCGCCTCGATCGCCGTGCTTGAGAGCGACCTGTCCTTCGACAATGGCCAGGCGCGCAACCGGCGGCGCGTTTGCGCCTGCTTCGGCGTCGTATTGCCCGTAATCTTGCGCGTATGCGGGTATTGCACCCACATAAGCTGCCGCCAGCGTGGCGGATAAAATGAGCGCAAACGGCGCTCGCTTAATCGACGAGTGGATCATGGTAGGGGCCCTCTGTGCCAGTGGAAATGCCTCGCGTCAACGCCACAGACCTTTCACAAAATTCCGGCTGCGACGACCTCTAATCTGATCCTAAACTTTGAGAACGAGTTGATCTACTTCGTTTCGATCCGTTCCGCACCGTCCCAAGCGGGACCGCCGCCTTTCAGGACAGCAAGCGAGCAGCTATCCCGGTAGTGCGCCGCCACCGTATCCTGCGCGTTCATTTGCGAAACGCGCGCGAACGCGTTGCCGGCGCTCAGAAATAACGCCTCACGGAATTGGTTGATCGCGTTGCCAAACAGATCCGCGGTGTTGATCTTGTGCTGCATAAGCTCGGGCGGGTCGTTGTCGAAGCACTCGTAGATCTCGACGCTGCGCATCTTGCCTTTCGCCCTCACCGCGCCCAGATGGCGTAAATGGAATCCGTGATCCGGCGGAAGTCTGTCGACGATCGATTTACCCAGCAGCAGCGAAACCCCGAAGACCTTCGTGAGCCCCTCGATTCGCGCCGCGACGTTCACGGCGTCGGCGATAACCGTCGTCTGCATGCGCTCTTCCTCGCCGATCGTACCCAGGATCAGCTCGCCGCTGTGGAGCCCGATGCCGATGCGAACCGGCTCGTAGCCGGCGATCTTGCGCCCCTGGTTATATTTGACCAACGCCCGCTGCAGCTCCACGCCGGTCCGCAGCGCGTCGATCGGCTCGCGGGGGAACAGCGCCATGATCGCATCGCCGATATATTTGTCGATGAATCCGTGATTGGAACGAATGATCGGCGTCGCCCGCTTGAGGTAAGAATTGAGAAAGTTGAAATTCTCCTGCGGCGTCATGCCTTCCGAAAGCCGCGTGAAGTCGCGGATATCGGAGAAGAATACGGCCATCTCACGCTGCACGTGATCGCCTAACCGGACGTCCGTGATCGTTTTGCGGTTCAGATGCTCGAGGAACTCGCGAGGGACGAATTTGTTCGATGCGCTCGAGTAGAGTTCCATTACCGCGTTGTCGTCGGATTTTGCGGCGCGCAACCGAATGGTGAACTCACGCAAGTGTTTACGATGCAGGCAGAGCTCGATCCGGCGGGTGAGGACGAGCGCGTTGTTTGCATCGAACGGCGTGACGACGTAATCTTCGGCGCCGCGCTGGAGACAAGCTTGAACGCGGTCGTTCGCCGTGGTGGGCGCGGTCACGATGACGGGCACACGGCTGGTTTTGCCGTTGGCCGGCTGTGCGGCGCGAAGCAAGTTGAACACGTCGTTGCTCGGCTGCATCAAATCGAGCAGCAAGAGATCGACGCTCCGAGACGCAATCGCGTCCAGCGCTTCAGCCACGCCGCTGAAACGAACGTCGGATTGACCTGCGCCGCGCAGCAGCCCCTCCAACGTTTGATTGTCGCCGGCGCTGCCGCCCACGCGAAGAATCCGTGCCGACTGCACCCCTACACCTCCGGGGTCGTAGGTTCGCTGACAACGAAGAAGCTTTCCCTCGTCGTTTTGGACCCATACCAATATACCAGGTGCCTGCTTACAGGAGCTTTACAATTCTGAAGGAGCCGGGCCGGATGGGGCGTGCGCTTCCCGCCCTGATGGCGCTACTCGTGGCCATGGTCCTGATCGGTCTCCCTTTCGCGGTTTGGCTCGATTTGCGGGACCTCACGAGCTCATCGCTCGAGCGGCAGGCGACGAACCTCTCGACCGTGATCAGCGGCATCCGCGACTTCTATGCCAGCAACGTCGTCGACCGCGTGCTCGCGGCCGACGGCCATGCGTTCGTCACCGCGCACTACCTCGAGCATCCCGGCGGCATCCCGATACCATCGAAGTTCTCGCTCGAACTCGCCCACGTGATCGGCAACGGCCAGGCGACCTACCGCTACCGTTTCATCTCGCACTACCCGTTCCGCGGGACCGCGGCGCATCCGTTCGACGCGTTCGAAGAGGCGGCGCTTGCCTCGCTCGAGCGCAACCCCCGTCAAACGCTGACGAACGTTGCGTGGAACGGCATGACCTCGCAGGTGAGCTACGCCACGCCGATCATGATGGAGGCCGGATGCGTCGCGTGTCACAACGCCAGCCCCGATAGCCCGAAGCGCGATTGGAGCGTCGGTCAGGTCGGCGGAATTCAGGAGCTGATCGTCACCGAGCGCGCGGCCTACAACGTGAGCGGTTTCCGCTATCTCCTGCTCTATTTCGTTTTTCTCGCGATCATCGGCTTCGGAGCGATCGCACTCCAGCGCCGGCAATCGCGTGAAACGCGAGCGGCATACGCCTTCGTCTCCTCGATCTCCCAGAAGATCTCGAAGTACATCTCACCGCAGATCTACCAGAGTATCTTCAGCGGGCGCACCGGCACCGAGATCGCGACCACGCGCAAGAAGCTCACGATCTTCTTCTCCGATATCAAGGATTTCACGTCGACCAGCGAGCGGCTGCAGCCCGAGACGCTCACCGCGCTGCTCAACGAGTATTTCACGGAGATGTCCGCGATCGCGCTCGGGTACGGCGGAACGATCGACAAATTCGTGGGCGACGCGATTTTGGTTTTCTTTGGCGATCCGGAGAGCCGCGGCGAGTCCGAAGACGCGCTCGCCTGCGTCTTTATGGCGATCGCGATGCAGGCGCGCTTGACCGAATTGAACGCGCGCTGGCGCAGCCAAGGGATCGAAGATCCGTTCCGCGTTCGCATGGGCATCAACACCGGCTACTGCAGCGTCGGAAATTTCGGATCGCTGGAACGCATGGATTATACGATCATCGGCGCCGAAGCAAACCTTGCCGCACGTCTGGAGTCCATCGCGGAACCCGGCACGATCGTCGTCAGCTACGAGACCTACGCGCTCGTTCGCGGAGCCGTGCACGCGCACGCGCTGGCTCCGATCCGCGTCAAAGGCATTTCGCGCGAGGTCATCCCGTACGTCATCGAGGGGTACATCGACGGGCCCGCGGCTGCGACGGTCTTTAGCGAACGCGGCGGCGGCCTCGAGTTCTATCTCGACGTCGACGGGATCGAAGATCCCAAAGCGGTACGGGCGCTGCTCGAAGACGCGATCCGGGCCCTCGACGCGCGCAAAGAAACCGAATGAATCTCCCTAGTATCCGGGCGGGTCCGGCGCCTCACTCAAATGCTGCGCGTATTCGCGCGCGTTGAAATACCACGCCGGAAGGCTTGCCGGGAAGACCAAATCTTTGTAGTCGTAATCGACGATCTTTCCGTCACCGTCGTAGCCGCCGTAGACCACGCCGTGGATGTGGGTGATGATCGGAATGCCCTCGTACATCGTGAAATCGATGGTAAAGAGCACCGGATACTCCGGCCCTCCCTCGACGAAAAGCGTATCGGTCGCGACGAGCTTACGCAGCTCGAGCGTTTTCGCGTCGACCCAGAGTTCGCGTAGGCGATTGCGCTGCGGGTCGCGGCGCGGCACCAAGGTGAGGTGCAGCTCGTCGCCCTCCCGCTGCACGCTCGTCACGCGATAGTCGAATTCCGCATGAACCTTCACGGTGACGATGATCGGCGGCTGCGATGCCTCCGGCGTCGGGACGAACGAGGGCGGATACGTGTGCAGCGGAGCCGGTTCGAAGACGTCGGCCGTCGGCGGTCCCGGATCGGTCGCGGCGTTGAAGATCGGGCGGTCGAAGGTCATCGGCCCGACGTCGCCAAGCTCGCTGATCCGCCGTCGCAACGCATCATGATCCTGCGAGCGGTACCAGACGAAGTCGGTATAACTGTTGGCGTAGTCGGGATAGCCGTAATTGGTCGATTGCTTGCGAATGATCTCGTAGGTTTCATACGGCGGCGGAGGCCGGTGCGAGCGAAACCTATCGCGGATGTCCGCGAGCAGATCGTCGGGTGACGGGAGCGGTGTCGGCGCCGCTGCCGCCGCCGTCTCCGGTTTCGCCGCCGCCACGGCGGCCGGTGCCTTGCCCGTGAGCGCAACGCTAGCGAACGCCAGCGCCGCAAGCACGAACGGCGCGCCTTTCGAGAATATCTGGGAAGTGATCCGGGCCATGGCGCGAAGCGTTCTCCATATATGAATCGTTTTCGTGCCTTGACGCTGGCGACACTGACGCTCTTCGTCGCCGCAACCACGCCGGCGCCCGCGGCCACCCAGCACGTCGTCTTGGCGGGCGGATGCTTTTGGGGTATGCAAGCCGTGTTCGAATCGCTGCGGGGAGTGACGCGCGTTGTCGCCGGCTTCTCGGGTGGTGCCGCCGACACGGCGCACTACGATATGGTCTCGACCGGAACGACCGGCCACGCCGAGTCGGTCGACGTCACCTACGATCCGTCGAAAATTTCCTTCGACCAACTGCTCGCGGTCTATTTCCTGGTCGCGCACGATCCCACCGAACTCAACCGTCAGGGCCCCGACGACGGCACGCAATATCGCTCCGAGATCTTCTTCACGACCCCGCAGCAGCAGGCGCAGGCAACGCTCGCGATCGCCTCGCTCGAGAAGCGACACGTTTTTCCCGACCCGATCGTGACGATCGTGGCTCCGCTACGCGGCTTCTATCCGGCCGAAGCCTACCATCAGGATTTCCTCGTCCACAATCCGGACAACGACTATATCGTCTACAACGACCTGCCGAAACTGCGCGCGCTGCGCGCGCGTTTCCCCGAGTTGGTGAACGAGAACGCCGCCCCAATCCGGGTCATCGCTAAGAACTAGAGGTCGTTACCTGGGGGCGAGGCGGATGGCGCCGTCAAGCCGGATCGTCTCGCCGTTGAGCATCTGGTTTTCGAAGATGTGACGCGCGAGCGCCGCATATTCGCCCGGCCGCCCTAGCCGCGCCGGGAATGGCGTCTGTTTTCCCAGCGACTCGCGTGCCGGCTCGGGTAAACCGGCGAGCATCGGCGTATCGAAAATGCCCGGAGCGATGCTGCACACGCGGATCTGCGCTTGCGCGAATTCGCGTGCGAGCGGAAGCGTGAGCCCGACGATTCCGCCTTTCGATGCCGAGTACGCTGCTTGACCGATCTGGCCGTCGAACGCCGCCACCGACGCGGTGCAGACGATGACGCCGCGGTCTTGCGCGCTTTCGACCGGCCGTTTCATCATCTCCGCCGCAACCAGGCGCACCACGTTGAACGTCCCGATCAAATTCACCGCGATCACTTTACTGAAATGCGCGAGCGGTTGCGGACCGTCCTTGCCCACGGCGCGCTCCGCGGTCGCGATGCCGGCACAATTGATCGCGCCGTGCAGCGCGCCGAACTCGCGGAGTGAAAGCGCAATCGCGGCGCCCACCTGATTTTCGTCGGTGACGTCGGTCTTGGCAAAGCGTACCGGCGCGCCGAGTTCCTGCGCGAGCCGTGCACCGTGCTCACCGATATCGGCGATCACGACGTTCGCACCGGCGCTTGCGAATTCGCGAACGCAGGCGGCGCCCAGTCCCGAGCTGCCCCCGGTGACGAGGATGGTTTTTCCGGCAATTTCCAAGTGGATCGATCTCCTTACGCTCGCGGCGTCAACGAATTGCGGCCAGCGGCACGTCGTGGTGCTGCGCGAGCTGCTCCCACTCCTGCGCGCTGCGTAGCGCAAAGGCGGCGCGCAACGCGCCGGCGTCTACCGCTTCGACTTCGAGCATCGCCAGCAGCCGCTGGACGAAATGCGGTTCGAGCGCGGCAACCGCGACCCACCCTTCGCGCGCGGGGTAGATATTGTAGGCAGGCAGCGCTCCGCCGAGCACACCGTTTTCGCGGGTAAGGCCGTGCGCATAGGGCTGCGCGAAATCGGTTGCCGCATCGGTGATCGCGACGTTCGCCGCACCGGCCTCCCCGTTTCGTTCGCGCCGCAGGAGCAGCGCGAGGGCGACGCTGACGACGCGCTCGGCGGCCGCCATGTCGCCGATCAACGCGCGCGGGATTGCCGGCGGCGCGATGGTTCCCGCCCGCGCTTGATAGGTCAGGTCATGGCCGGCACGGTCGTCGTTGGGCGGGGCTTCGCCGGTGAGCGATACGCAGCACAGCCGCGGGTAACGGGCGTGCAGGCGCGGCCAATCGAGGCCGGCGTTCCGCAGCGCACGCGCGCGCATCGCGGTGAGCAGGAGATCCGCGTCGAGCAAGTACGCATCGATCCGGGCGGCGGATTCGGGGGCGCGTACATCGATCCGTTCGACCGCGATGCCGCGCGTAAGCGTTTCGTACCAGGTCGGTGATGCGTGGGCCAGCGGATCGCCCCGCAGCGGCTCGACTTTGACGACGCTCGCGCCAAGCTGATGCAGGCGTGCCGCGGCAACCGGGCCTGGAATATTCGTCGCTATTGCGACGACGCGTATGCCTTCGAGCACCTATACGGTAAGCGAAGCAGGCCGAATGCGAGCACTCATGGGCGAATCCCCCGCAGGTCTAACGTACCGTGATGCGAACGAGCCATCTCCGTGTCGAAACGCCGTTCCCGACGCCGCCGTCCCGGCGACTGGCTCGTACTCGTTCTCCTCTTCATCATCGCCTTTGCGGCCGGCTGGTACCTTCTGCGGCCGCGTCACGCTGCGCCGCCGAGCCTTGCCGTCGCATCACCTTTGCCCATACTGACCGCAACGCCGATCGCAACCGCAGCGCCGACCGAAAGCCCGACACCGGGTGCATCACCCACGCCGAATGCGGCCGGCCCAAAACTCGCGCTGATCATCGATGATTGCGGACAGTGGGTCGATATCGAACGCGGGTATATCGCGCTGCCCATTCCGCTCACGCTCTCGGTGTTGCCGTACGTTCACGCGGCGCGCCAGATCGCGCAGGAAGCCCACGACGCCGGCAAAGGGGTGATGCTGCATCTGCCGATGGAGCCGCAATCCGAGATCTATCCCGGTCCCGGCGAGGTGAAGACGGCGATGACGGATGCCCAGGTGATCGCACAGGTCCAGGCCGATTTGGCCCAAGTTCCGCTCGCGCAGGGCGTGAACAATCACGAGGGGAGTAAGGCCAGTGCCGACGCGCGCGTGATGCACGACGTCATGGAGGTGCTTGCACGGCACGGCCACCTCTTCTTCATCGACTCACGCACCAGCGCCGCCAGCGTCGGCGAACAGCAGGCAGCGGCCGCCGGCATCCCGACGGCGTCGCGCGACGTCTTTCTCGATAATCGCGAGAACGTCGCCTATACCGAAGCGCAGCTTCGCGAAGCCGCCGGCATCGCAAGACGAACCGGAAGCGCAATCGCGATCGGTCACCCGCGCGCAACCACGCTGGCAGCGGTGCGCGCGATGATTCCTCAGTTACAGGCTGCGGGAATTAGGTTTGTGCTCGTTCAGAGCTTGACGCATTGAACTCCAGCCCGAGCCACCGTTCGGCCCAGCGGCCGAGCGCGTCGAGCGATTCCTGCAATTCGGCGCCCGCGCAGGTCAATTCGTAAATCACTTTGACCGGCGAACCCGGCTCGACGCGGCGCACGATCAACTCCTCATGTTCGAGTTCGCGCAGCCGTTCCGTGAGCAGCCGATCGGAGATTCCGGGAATGGCCGCAAGCAGCTCGTTGAAGCGGCGGGGGCCGCCCAGCAACACGCGGATGATCGCTCCGGTCCAGCGGCGGCCGATCAGTTCGACCGCGCGATGAAAGCGTGGACAGAGCGCGCCCTGGGTTTCGGGCAAAATCGTCGGTGGCGTTGTGCGTTGCGTTGACATTGGTCGTGGCTCGTGATACCGTCTGGCTATAACTTACCATAAGTAGGTAGCCAAGACAACATAAGTAGCGGAGGATGTTCGAAAAATGGATGCGGCTTTGCTCTTCGTTCGCCTCGTGGTCGGTCTAGCCATCGCGGCCCACGGCGCTCAGAAGCTCTTCGGCTGGTTCGGCGGATACGGCCTAGCGGGAACCGGCGGCTTCTTCGAGGGCCTGGGGTTCCGGCCCGGGCGGGTGTTCGCGTTCTTTGCCGGGCTCGGAGAGGCAGGCGGAGGGGCGCTGATCGCGCTCGGCCTGGGCGGCGCGCTCGGCCCGGCGCTGGTCGTGGTGGTCATGCTGGTCGCGATCTTCACCGTCCACATCACCAAGGGGTTCTTCATCACCAACGGCGGCTGGGAACTCAACGCGATCTACATCGCCGCGGTGGTCGAGATCGCGTACGTCGGCTTCGGCGCGTATTCGTTCGATCGCGCTATCGGCTTCGCATATCTCTCGTCGGCACAAGCCGCGACGGTACTGATGATCGCCGCGATCGTGCTCGCCGCCCTCAACCTGCTCGTGCGGCGCTCGGCCCCGCAACAGACGACGTAGGCCCTACGGTGACGGCAACGCCGCCGGTAGTACCGTGCTCGTCGATCGAGCGGTCAACGTTGCGGTTGCGCCCGCACCGAAATCGAGGTAGTCGGGGATGAGCGTCCGCGGATCATACCAGATCGTTTCCGTCACGGCGCCGAAATGAATCGTTGCCGACGCATCGCCGCCGGGCACGCTCGGCGGACGCACCGGCGGTGATGCATCGCTCACGGTTGCAGCAAGTGCTCGCGGCGCGGTTAGCAGAAGGATACACTGCGTAGCGCCCGTCGCGCGAAGCACCGCCGGGAGCATAACGCTGAACGTCAAGACGTTGTCTTCTACCAGCACACACGCGGAATCGTCCAGAGCGACGCTCCCGCTGTGTCCGTCGAAATCGTACACGGCCGACGCGGCTGAGAAGGTGATCGTAACCAGCGGCCGGCCGATGTTTCCTCCCGAGTATGAAACCGGATGAAGCTGCGCGTCGAAACGCTGATCGGTCGTTGCCTCTAAGCCCGAACCTGAAAACGCTTCGTGCGTGATCGTCCCGCCGCCCGGAGCCGACGTAATCACGATTGCCGACGTGAATTGCGCGGTCGGCGTTTGAAGATGGTACGTGTATGTGCCATCGGCCGGGAACGCGACGACGGTGCTCAGGAGCAGAGCGACGAGCATTTCCTAACCTTACCATGCGGCGTCGGCGTCGGCACGGTCACCGGAAGCGGCGTACGCCGCGGCAGCGCAGACCCGGTCCAGATCGGACGCGGCGTCTGCGCCGGCACCGGCGTAAAAACCGCGCGCGGCGCAACCGACGGCAGCGCAGCGTTGAACGGCGACGGCGTCGCAAGCACCGTGCGCGCGAGATGAATCTGGAAGCGGCGTGACTCGTAGCTCACGGTTACGCCCAAGTCCCGCAGCACCGCGGCGAGCGGGACGTAGGTGCGATCGAGGGCATCCGGCGTCCGCGGGCGCAGCCGGATCCGAACCTCGTGTCCCTCGCGGGCGATCACGAGCGTATCGCCTTCATACCACATGCGATCCGCAACGCGGGTTACGAACGGGCGCAGCGGCGCAAAAACGTGTCCGCCGGCCGCGTAAGGCCGGTGGTATGCCCGGATGGGGCACCCGTTGACCTCGACGGTTACGACGGCCGCCGGTGGGAATAACATCACGGCATAGCGATATACCGCATCCGATGGGACGACTCATCCACACCTTGCGCCTGGCAAGCCTGCGCTTCTCGAAAGACGGATGTGCGTTCTTGGCGCAAGCCGTCGCGTTCAACGCGATCTTCGCGCTCTTTCCGCTGGTCGTCCTGATCCTCAGCGCCGCTTCGATCATCTTTCCGTTTGCGCAAGAGCGCGTGCTGAATTTCTTGGGGACGTTCAGCCCCACGTTACACCAGTTCGTCGCCGCAAACATCCAGACATATATCTACGGACGCGGAATCACCAGCATCATCGCGCTGATCTTCTTGGTATGGTCGGGGAAAAATCTTTTCATGGGGCTGGCCTTCGCGCTCGATCGAGCGCTGAACGTGCCGGCGGGCCGCCCGTTTTTTCACAACGTCGCCGTTTCGATCGTCATGCTTCCGGTAATCGGCTTGATTTTGATGATCGCGATGGCGCTGCCGATCGTGATCTCGATCGCGATGTTTCTCGCGCAGGTGCCGGACCGTCAGAACCTCACCCATTTCTCCGCCTACGGAATCTCGTTGGCACTCGTCTTCGTCGTGACCATGGTGCTCTACCGGTTTCTCCCGAATCGCCGCATCTCGTGGTCATTTTCGCTTCCCGGCGGCGTACTCGTCGCGATCCTTTGGCCGCTGGTGCAATTTGCGTTCACACAGTACACGCTGCACGTCAACTTCACTCAGATCTACGGCGCGCTTTCCGTGCCGCTCGCGCTCTTGCTCTGGTTTTACGTTATCGGCTCGGTCTTTTTCTTCGGTGCGGAGTTCTCCGCGGCGTGGCACGTGAAGGACACCGCGGGCCTAGCACGGGTTGACGATTTGCTCGACGCGCTGCCCGCAAAGCAGCGGGTCAAACGCTAGACGATCTCGTGCTGGTCTTCATTCACGGCGCGGGATGCACCGCCGACGTGTTCGCCGCCCAAACCGCTGCGTTCCAGGACGCAATCGCCTTGACGCTTCCCGGGCATACGACGCCGGGAGAGGCGGCAAGCATCGACGCGTTCGCGGATTCCGTTGCGGCCGAGCTGCGGGATCGCAACGTACGCGACGCGATCCTTTGCGGACATTCGATGGGCGGCGCGATCGCACTCGAGCTGGCGCTGCGCAAGCACCGGGGCGTACGCGCCGTCGTGATGCTCGCATCGGGCGCGAAGTTGCGCGTCGGACCCGCGATCTTTGCCCAACTCGAAGAGGACTTCGAACGCGCCGCCCACGAGATACCGCGCTACTTCTTCGCCGAGCCCACCGCGGAGCGGCTCGCCGCGGCGGCCGCGTCGATGCTGGCGGTCGGCCAAGCGCAAACGCTGCGTGACTTTCGCGCATGCGATGCCTTCGATTGCATCGGCCGCCTCCAGGAGGTGGCCCTTCCGCTGCTCGCGCTCACCGGCGAACGCGACGTGCTCACTCCGCCGAAGTTCGCCCAAGCGCTCGCCGACCGGGTGCCGGAGGCTCGGGCGCGAATAGTGCCCGGTGCCGGGCACCTTGTGATGGTTGAGCGCCCAGGTGATGTGAACGACGCGCTTCGCGCGTTCGTTAACCACGTAGAATCTGCGATCTAACAAAGGAAGTGCCGTTGCGCCGTCTCCTCGCTCTTTTTGCGCTGTTTGCAAGCGCGCTGCTGATCGCGGCGACTCCCAAGCTGCATCCGTTGCCCATGCCCAGCGCCACGCCGCCGCCTTCGGCCGTGAACAAGCCGGTCGTGCTGATCTATCCATTCGAGGCGCCCCCGGATCTCAATCAGAAATACGGGACCGCGATCGCACAGATCTACGCGCAGGTCATGGCGCAAACGGGCGGCGTGACCGTCCTGCAGATTCCGACCGGTATCCTGCGCGAGGATTATCAGAAGTTCGCGCACGTGCAGCATGCGGACTACTACGTGAGCGGCTACATTCAGCCGATCGGGCAGGGCGCGGCTATCGTCGCGCAAGTCGTCGACGTAGCGAGCGACATCAGCGTATACTCCGCCACGACGAACATCTCCGACGTCCAAGACGTTGCCTCACAAGCTCTCACCGCACGCACGGTCATCCTCCAGGCCGCAGGCATCGACCGTCCCGAAATCAACACCGGGCCCGCCGATACACCGACACCGTCCTCGACCGCCGGTGCTTCCGTTCCGATTACCAGCGTGCTGACCGATCTGTTCAAGGGAAAACCAAAGGTCGCCAAAGCGGGACCGACAGCGACGCCGGAGCCCGCAAAGCCCCCGCGCGGCGTGCTGATCGTGCATCCGATCGGTAATGCCGGGGCGAAGGTCTTGAGCGCCGGGGCCGACGACCTCTACCGGGCGCTCGACGCACGGTTCAATACGACGATGACCAGTGTCGTCAGCACGGACGTGGCCAAGGCCGCCGATTCCATTTGCGGTACGCATCGCGACAACACCGTCGTATCGGGCGTGCTCAACGTCACGCACGTCGGCGGATTCCGCCCGCACGACAGCTACACGTTCACGCTCAACGTCTATGCCTGCTTCGGCGCGGTGCTCTACACCGACACGCAGACCAACGACAATTACGCTCGCGCGATCCACGACGCGGTCGAGGCGTACTACACCAATCATCCCGCAAACGACGGATGATGCGGCTAGTCCAGTAAACCTTCCGGGAGATCGCCGACGACGATCTCCCGATTTTCCAGGTCGACCTCGCGGACGAACGCGCGTACCATCGGCAGCATCCCTGCGCGCGTGACGAGCATGTCGCTGCTCGGGTAGTGTTCGACCCGCTCGACCGTTCCATAGCCCTTACCGTCGGCGCCGATCACCGCGCAGCCGATCAAATCGGCATCGAGATATTCGCCCGGTTCGAGCACGAGCGACTCGCGTGGCGCAAAGAAGGTAGCGCCCACGAAGCGCTGCGCGCTGGTGGCATCGTGCGCTTGCGCCAGCGTGATGAGCAAGCGCCCCTTGTGCTCGCGCACGCGCTCGAGGGTCACGAGCTCGCTCTCGCCGCCGGCCACGCAACGCAGCTGCGCGCCGGCTGAAAAAACGGCGCGACCCGCCGATGTCGGGTCGCACTTGAGCTCGCCGCGGATACCGAACAGGCCGGCGATCCGGCCGATCGGCAATTCACTCTGTTTCGTCGCTCGCACCTTCGTCAAACGACGCCGCTTCTTCCACATCGAGAATATCGACCGAGACGCGTCCCTCGGCGGTCGCGCGCACGATCGTGCGCAGCGCTTGCGCGACTCGCCCGTTGCGTCCGATGACCTTGCCCAAATCCTCGGGGTCGACGACCAGTTCGATCACCGGTTTGCCCTCTTCATCGGTGAACAGTTCGACGCTCGCGTCGTCCGGATGCGCGACGAGCTTCTTGGCGAGCAGATCGAGCAGCGCGGTCGCGCGCCGCAGCGAAGCCCACGGATCACCAGGTTGACGGTCGCGCCGCTCCCGACGTTCGTGATAGCCGCCCCCGCCGCCGCCCGCGCCGCTGCGGCGCCGCGGAGCGCGCTCGGTGCGCGGCGGACGTTCCTCTTCCGGCTCGACGTCGTCGATGACCGTTTCGTTCGTAGCGATCTTACGCCCGGGAAGCGTCGAACGGCGCTCGGCCTCGTCGACGTCTTCGCCGAAGAGACCGAACTCGTCATCGAATGATGACATTACGCTTTGCCTTTACGCGGAGCGCGCTTGGTCGTCGGAATCGGACCGCGCTCCATGATGCCCTTCTCCGCAAAGAGACGCCGCACGGTCTCGGTCGGCTGCGCGCCCTTAGCCAGCCATTCCTTGGCCTTCTCCGCGTTGACTTCGAGCGTCTTGGGTTCGGTGCGCGGGTTGTAGTGACCGAGGATCTCGATGAACCGGCCGTCGCGCGGCGAGCGTGAGTCGGCGACCACGAATCGGTAGGTCGGCTGCTTTAGTGCGCCCATGCGGCGCAGTCTGATCTTCACCATGGTAGAGCTGTACGTGTCTTTCCGCGGCCCTTGCCGCCGAGCTGCTTCATCATCTTTTGCGCGCCCTCGAAGTTCTTGACCAGCTTGTTCACTTCGCTGACCTGCGTTCCCGAACCGATCGCGATGCGTTTACGCCGCGAGCCGTTGAGAATCGAGGGATTGCGGCGTTCGCCGCGCGTCATCGAGCAGATGATCGCTTCGACGCGCTTCAAATCTTTCTCCGGGACGTCAAAGTCCTTGGGCAACGCGCGCGAGAGACCGGGGATCATCTTCATGATCTCGGTCATCGAGCCAAGCTTTTTCATCTGACGCATCTGCTCGAGGAAATCATCGAGCGTGAAGCTGCGTTTGCGCAGTTTCTCTTCGAGCGCCTTGGCCTGCGTTTCGGAATAGATGCTCTGCGTTTTCTCGATGAGCGTGAGCACGTCGCCCATGCCCAGGATGCGCGAGGCGAGACGGTCGGGATAGAACGGCTCGAGCGCCGAGAGCTTCTCGCCGACGCCGACGAACTTGATCGGCGCCCCGGTTTCGTTGAAGATCGAAAGCGCGGCGCCGCCGCGCGTATCGCCGTCCATCTTCGTCAAGATCACGCCGGTGATGCCGAGGCGATCGTTGAAGCCCTTGGCAACGTTGGTCGCTTCTTGGCCGGTCATCGCATCGGCAACGAAGAGGATCTCTTTCGGAGCGGTCGCGGCTTTGATCTGCTCGAGTTCGCGCATCAGCGCGTCGTCGATCTGCAGCCGCCCGGCGGTATCGATGATTACCGTGGAAAGCCCCAGCCGGCGCGCTTCGTTTACGCCCTCGCGTGCGATCTTCACCGGATCGCCGGCGTCGGCTTCGTAGACGGGAAGATCGACCTGTTTGCCCAGCGTTTGCAATTGCGCGATGGCGGCGGGACGATAGACGTCGGCAGCCACGAGCAGCGAGCGCCGCCCCTGCTCTTTGAGCCGCAGCGCGAGCTTACCCGCCTGCGTCGTTTTTCCCGAACCTTGCAACCCGACCAGCATGATCACCGAGGGCGGTGCGTCGCTGAATTGCAATCGAGCCTGTCCTGAGCCTGTCGAAGGACCAAGCAGTTCGACCAACTCGTCGTGCACGATCTTGACGATCGTTTGCGCTGGCGTGAGCGACTCGAGCACGTTCTGCCCGATCGCCTGGTCTTTGACGCGTGCCACGAATTGCTTCGCCGCCGCCAATGAGACGTCGGCCTCCAGCAACGCGATGCGCACTTCGCGCATCGCATCGCTGACGTCGCTCTCGCTGAGCTTGCCGCGCCCGGTCAGGCGCGAGAAGATCGCGCCGAGCCGATCGCTGAGTTGATCGAGCATTTAGAAGGCGCTCCGCCCTAGGCTCCGCGCCCCCCACATCGCTGCGCGATGCGGGGCCCCCATGCCATGGGGTGCATTGCACCTAACTGCCAAGCAGAGCACTCCCCTGGGGCACCCCTAAAGAACACATATTACGTAGCTCCGGCGGTCGCTTGATCGATGCGTGCGACGGCATCACCGACGGTCTTGATCTTTTCAGCCTCTTCGTCGGGAATGTCGATGTTGAACTCGGTCTCGAACGCCATGACCAACTCGACCTGGTCGAGCGAGTCGGCGCCTAGGTCATCGGTGATCGAGGCCTCGGGCGTGACTTCCGATTCGTCGACGCCGAGCTGCTCGACGATGATCTTCTTGACTTTGTCGAACGTGGACATTACGGCTCCTTATCGGTAGATGAGTATCCCATGGTGGGAATTCACATGACCATGCCACCGTCGACCACGATGGTCTGACCGGTGACGTAGGCGGCGGCATCCGAGCACAGGAAGGCGACGACCCCGGCGACGTCTTGTGGCGTCCCGACTCGCCCGAGTGCGGATAGCTCGATTTGCGCCCGCAGCGCCGCCTTGGCGGCGTCGGGCAGCTTCTCGGTCATAGCCGTCTCGATGAAGCCGGGCGCGACGGCGTTGACTCTTATGTTCCTCGAACCCAACTCCTTTGCAACTGACTTCCCGAGCGCGAGCAACCCGGCCTTGGAGGCCGCGTATGCGGCTTGGCCCGCATTGCCGGTAAGGCCGACGATGCTGGAGACCAGCACGATCGCCCCCCCGCGCTGCTTCATCATCGGTTTTGCCACCGCGCCGCAGAGATAGAACGCCGATTTGAGATTGACCGAAAGCAACTGATCGATCACTTCCGGCTTCAGGCGCAGGATCAGCGCATCGAGCGATTGCCCCGCGTTGGCGATCGCGTAGTCGAGCCGTCCGAAGCGCTGCACCGTCGCGCCCACCGCTGCTTCGACCGCCGCCTGATCGGCAACGTCGGCGATGAATACTTCCGCCGTCGCTCCCGGGCGCACAGCCGCGCATTCGCCTGCCGTTTCATCCAAGGCGGCGCGGTCGCGGCCGATCAGCGCGACGTCGGCCCCTTCGCGGCACATCTCCACCGCGATCGCGCGTCCGATACCGCGGCTCGCCCCGGTAACGAGTGCGGCCTTTCCCGCGAAGCTCATGCGAGCACCGTGTCGCGCAACTTCTTCACGCCGCCATAATCGCTGACGACGACAATTTCGGGCGCGGCGGGAATGCTCCGTTTCATCAACGGCCCCAGCACCGGGCTCGCACCGCATTCGACGATCAAATCGAGATCGTATTCCACCAGCCGTTCGGCCGTCTCGTGCCAGCGCACTTCGTGCGTGATCGAGAGGATGAGATTTTTCTTGATGGTGGCAACATCGCGGTACGGCTGCGCGTCCACGTTGGAGATGACGTCGAAGCGCGGCAGCGTGAACGGCGCGGCCTCGACGACCGGGGCGAACTGCTCGATCGCCGGCTCCATCAGCGCCGAATGCCATGCACCCGAAACATTCAGCGGCACCACGCGCTTGGCGCCTGCATTCAGCAGCGCGTCGCCCGCGGTCTGCACGGCAACCAGGTCGCCGCTGATCACGATCTGCGTCGGCGAGTTGAAATTGGCCAGCTGCACGCGCCCACCCGTACGCTCGCGCGTCTGCTCGACGACCCGGCGAATCATCTCGGCTTCCAAACCCAAGATCGCCGACATGCCGCCGGCCGCGCGATCCGCCGCACGTTGCATCGCGATGCCGCGCGCGTTGACGACCCGCAGCGCGTCTTCAAAGCCGATGGCTTCGGCCGCGTAGAGACTGCAGAATTCGGCGAACGAATGACCCGCGCTGACCACTACGCTCTCCGGCGGAAGATCGAGCGCCGCGAACAGCGCGACATTCGTGGCGAAGATCGCCGGCTGGCTGTACTGCGTCTCACGCAGCTTTTCTTCCGGTCCGTTCTTTTGCAGCGCGAGCAGATCGTAGCCAAGCACCGGAATCGCGCGTTCGAAGAGTTCGCGCGCAGCGGCGGAGTTGGCTGCCGCGTCGACGCCCATGCCCAGCGTCTGCGAGCCTTGCCCGGGAAAAATCACCGCGATCCGCATCAGGCGACCCATTTCCATACGACCGCGCCCCACGAGAGGCCGCCGCCGAAGCCGACGAAGACGATCACATCGTCGGTCTTGATTTTGCCGTCGCGCACCGCCTCCGAGAGCGCGATCGGGATCGAGGCGGCCGACGTGTTGCCGTACTCCTGAATGTTGACCACGCAGCGCTCGGGCGGAATTTCGAGATATTTCATCGCCGCATCGATGATGCGTTTGTTTGCCTGATGCGGGATCAGCACGTCGACGTCGGCCTTGGTGAGCGCAGCTTTGGCCAGCGCACGATCGGTCGCGGCAATCATCTTGGTGACGGCAAATTTGAAAACTTCGCGGCCTTCCATGTGGATGCGGTCGGCTTTGCGATCGAGCGTGGCATGCGTGGTCGGGCAGCGCGAGCCGCCGGTTTCGACCCGCAACAGCTCCGGGCGGCTGCCGTCGCTGCCGAGCTCCGAGGCGAGGAACGAATCGCGCTCGTTCGATTCGAGGACGACCGCGCCCGCGCCGTCGCCGAAGAGAATCGCGGTTCCGCGATCGTCACGATTGACCAGTTTCGAGAGTGTCTCCGCACCGATCAGCACGATCCGGTTGTAGACTCCGGCACGGATGAGCGACGAGGCGACGGTGAGACCGTAGATGAAGCCGCTGCACGCGATCTCGATGTCGAAGGCGGCTTTGTCGCGCGCGCCGAGTTTGGCGGCAACGATGCAGGCGGTGGCGGGAAAGAGGTAGTCGGGGTAGACGGTACAGACGATGAATGCGTCGATGTCGTCCGCGTTCAGGCGGGCGTTTGCGAGCGCGTTGCGCGCCGCCGCCAACGCCAAATCACTGGTGGCTTCGTTTTCGGAAGTCCAGTGCCGCCGTTTCATTCCGGTACGCGTCGTAATCCACTCGTCGGACGTGTCGAGCCATTGCTCGAGATCGTGGTTGTCCACGATGCGCTCGGGCGCGTAATGCCCCACGCCGGCGATCTTAACCCCGGTCAAGACGATTGTCTAATCGCGATCGTGACCGGCGTGTTCGTCGCGGACTTCAACGACCTGACGGCCGTCGTACGTGCCGCAATGTCCGCACACGAAGTGCGGCCGTTTGGGCTGGTGACACTGGGGGCATTCCACGGTCGTGACCGGGTTCAGCTTCCAGTTCGCCGCACGACGGCTGCGCGTTTTACTGCGCGGCGTCTTCCACTTTAGATTTGCCACTTTGTAAGTCTTTCTATCTCCGTCAGTATTCGATTCCCGGACACGCCCGGCTACAGCGAAGTCCCATCGGCATCTCGCTCAGCACGAGCTGCTGCGCGAGATCCGCCACGTCGACGCGTCCCCCGACTAGGACGTTGCCCTCACCGAAGGGGTCGTCGTCGCGACCGGCATTCGGGTCGATTCGCTCGTCGACGTCGGCATGCACCGGAATGTCGACCTCTTCCAAGCACGAGTCGCACGCGCCCCGAGCCTGCGTATCGACCGTGCCTACTATATGAAGCAGCCGGTCGACATAGCGTAATTCCAGATGCACGGTGGCCGGTGAAGGAAACGCGATCCCCTCAAATTCCTCGATGGGCACCTCGTCGTCGATCAGCATGAGCTGCCGACCGCCCGCGAGGAGCCCGGTAATATCGACCTTGTGCGAACGAGCCATGGCGTTTGCGACCGTCGTAGGATGGGGGCCCACCGGAGCTACCCAAAGTAAGCGCCGCTTACTTTGGGTAGCCCATGCGAGCCCCCATAACGACTACGCGATTGTAGAACCCCGCCAGGGTCTTGTCAAACGTCGCCGTGAACCGAGGCCCCCGACTGGGCCCACCTAGGTGCGCGTGAAGTAGTACGTGATAATCGCTGACGCTATAGCGATGAGGGCGGCGTCGAACAGACCCCACGCGTCTAGGATGCCAGCTAGCGCGCAACCGCCCCTGACGGCATCGACCACTTCGATCAGGAAAATAATGCCAATTACGCTTAGAACGCCAAAGGCCAGGTACGTCTTCACGTCATCGGGGTGATGACGCGGCTCTCGAATATCGCGGTAGTCGCTCAAACGATCCTATCGGCCGGCGCTGAGCAGTTCGCGCTCCCGAGCGGCGTCCATCGCAAAGACCTTCTGATCCAGTTCCTCGAGGGCGCGGCGGATTACATCCGCCTTGCTCACCTCAAGGCGCGTAGCTAGCGCGTCTAGACTGGCGGCAGCCCTCGGGCCAAACTCAATCGTGTACTTCATGCCGTGAGTTTACCATGGATTTGACGGCATCTCAACGGCAACATAGCCACGGCGTGACCTGGCCCAGGCGTGTGGGTCGCCCATGATGCTCGCTTCGCGCCTAGGGCCGCGCCGCCTCGGCTTTTCCGAACCACTAGCCGACGCGACCCGAACGCGCAGTAGTACCGGCGAGATGCAAACCTCACCGACCAACCCACCCGAAGCCTGGGCATGAATCCGCTCGGAGCCCTCACCGGCCGATTGGCCGCCCAAGGCGTACATTACGCCCCCGAGATCGTCCAGGCCGCCGCCAAGCACGGCCTCGATCCGGCCCTTCTGGCGGCGGTCGCCGCCCAAGAGACGGGCGGCCCAGGTGCCAACGGCGGGCGGAACGTCGTGGGCGACGGCGGCCATGGCCGCGGCCTCTTCCAGATCGACGATCGCTGGCACGAGTTTGCGAAAACCGGTGCCGCGATGAATCCGAGCGCGAACGCCGACTATGCCGCGGGAATGCTCTCCGGTCTGCTGCGCCGCTACGGCGGCAACGTGCGTGCAGCGCTCAGCGCGTACAATTCCGGCAGCCCGGACGGCGCGGGAACCGAGACGACGTGGGGCGACGGTCAAACGCTCGACTACGCCGACTCGGTCCTGCGCCATTACCAGCAACTCGAGCCACACCAAGGGAGACCACAACGAATGAGTATCAACCTGATCGGCGCGCTTACCGGCGGCGTGGAAGGATTGGTCAGCGGGTTGTTCGGCGGCAGCACGTCTGCCGCGAGCGCAACCGACGGCATCGACCCGACCTCGCTGGAGAGTGCGCTCAGCCAGCAGTCGAGCGCCTTCACCAACATCAACACGCTCTCGTCGCTCGCGCAGTCGTCGCCGCAAAGCAACAACCTCATGTCGAGCCTGATCGACGGCGACGACGACAGCAACTAGGAGGGACAGATGAGCTTTCTCGCACCGATGCTCGAAGCGGCTGCGCCTTCGATTCTCGGGAGCCTCGCCGGCGGCGCTACGTCGAGCCTGCTCGGCAACGGACTCAGCGGCCTTTCTTCAGGCGCGATGGGCGGCTCGAACGCGAGCCTCTCCGCAATGCTCAGCGCGAACGACGCGTTCAACACCGGCCTCATGGGCCAAGAGATGGGCGCGCAAGATCAATTGGATCTGCAGGCCACGCTTTTCGACGAAGCGATGGATCAGCAATCCGAGAACATGCGCGAGATCAACTCGCTGCGCGACGCGCAGATGGCGCAGCGCAAAGCCGACGACGGCATCACCAAGAAGTTCATCCAGAGCATCAGCGAGTGATCGACGGTACATCTCTTGCGGCGCGCCCACCGCGCGCGCCGCAAGCCAAACCCGCGGCCGATCCGGCGACGGGCGCTGCCTCGGCGGCGCCCGACGACACGACCGCTCAGGAACATGCCCTCGCGCTTGCCAAGACCGCCTTCGACTTCGAAGCCGAGCAAGACGCCGAGTTCGAGCGGGAGCGCGAGGCCCTCGAAGCGCTGCTTTTGGCGCAGCTCAAAGACGAGGACGAAGTGATGAAAAAATGGATCGCCATGATCGGCTAACCATGGTACCGTCTACGTCACCCTGAGGTGCGCCGAAGGCGCCTCGAAGGGCCGGGAGGGACTTGCGGGCGTGTGCTATATTCTCACTTGTCCCCTCCGGGCCATTAGCTCAGCTGGTTAGAGCGCATGCTTGATAAGCATGAGGTCCCTGGTTCGATCCCAGGATGGCCCACCAATCGCGCCTTCGGGCGCGTTTGTTTTTCCGCCGGCGTTCGAATGGTGCGCATGGCTTATTATTGTCGGGCCCACTCTTACGTGCTACCGTGGACGCACGCCGCGTATCGTTAGAGAGACGCGGCATGGAGGTGTGAGCATGTCTCTGTACGTCATCTATCGTACGAAGAGCGGCGAGATCGTCGATCTTCAGCATGAAGCCGTTAGCGTCATCGAAGTTCCAACATCCGAAAAATTACGCGTCGGCGAGCGAATCAAGGTTGATGCAACGAGCGGCACCGTTCAACGGCAGGCGTTCCTCGACAGCACGACGGGCGGCCACACCGGGGGCGGTAGCGGCGGGAGCGGAGGAACCGGCGGCAGCGGAAGCGGCGGCGGCCCCGCCGGCGGCGGAACGACTGGCGGCGGAACGACCGGAGGCGGTGGCGGCGGTACCGGTGGAAGTGGAGGTGGTACCGGCGGAAGCGGCGGCGGCCGCGTCCGCTAGCGCGTAGCGAATAGCGTGCCCGACGGCGGCACCGAATCGAAGCGATAGTTCGAGAAATCGTATTCGGCGTCGAGCGTGCTGCGCTGGCTATAGACGCGGAATGAATACGACCAGGTGACGCGGCGCAGGACCGTGTAGCCCTCGATGTTTTCCACGTCGATCGCAAAATCGACGAGTGGATGCTCCAGATTCCAACTCTCCGTGTAGATCGAAAGAAATTCGGCAACGATCACGCGTGCGATCGCATGCGAGCGCGGATCGATCCAGATCTCCTTGAGCGCCGGCCGATCGAGCGGTGCATCGGGTATCACGATGTGAACGGCGCTGATTCCGTTTACCGTTTCGTTTCCGCGAATCTCGCAGAGGCGATAGGGCTGGTTGTGCACGTCGGCGATCGTCGGCAGCGCGAGCGGGCCGGTCGCCTCACTCAGCCAGTCGCCGCGCCGCGAGCCGTAGGGCCCGAGCACGGGCGGGCCCGGCTCGAGCCGGGTGCTCATGAACGGATGCACCCAGCGATCGTCGTCGATCGAAGCGGTCCCGTCGTCGCGGTAGGTGATATTTGCATTTGCGCGTTCGTAGCGCGCGCCGTCGTTGTTGAGGTTGACCGACTCGGCGTAACTTATGTACGCTGCGTGCGGAGCCGCGGCGTTGTGTTGGATCGCGCTATACAGCAACTGCCAGCACGCGTCGTCCGGCAGGGCGGCGGCGGTGGTGGCAAACAGGAACGCGGCCAGTAGCGCGCCGCAGAGCACCCAGCGGATCATCTCGGGAACCCCTTGTAGATGCTATCCTCTCGCTACCCCGGCGTGGTTGCAAGGGGGCAGGTGTCGCCGGTGGACTGGGACAATGAGGGATGCCGCCCGCAAACGGGGACGTAGCTCAGCTGGTAGAGCGCCTGCTTTGCAAGCAGGATGTCAGGGGTTCGAGTCCCCTCGTCTCCACAATCCTTTAGCCGCTGCGGCAACAGCGTCCGGGGGGCCGGCCGTGACGGTGATAGGGGTCGCCGCGGGATGCGGCGACTTAGTGAAATAGCTACAGGACGTGCGGTTCCAAATGCGCAGCATTTGGAAATTTCACGGGGGCATAGCTCAGCTGGTAGAGCATCACGCTGGCAGCGTGAGGGTCAGGAGTTCGAGTCTCCTTGCCTCCACCAATCGATCGCCCGTTTTTACGGGCGATTTTCTTTTCGCGGATCGCGCGCTGCGCCCCACCGCTGCATCTCCATCAGCATCGCTGACGGAGTGAACGGCGTGAAGTCTGCGGCGGTGCGGCCGGTCATGGCCACGTCAACGGAGAGGCGGGTAAGGGTAAGGAGCCGCTGCCAATCCCGCGGACGGAACCGGATCCCATCGTCGTTGAACACGCCTCGATGCTAGCAGGGCCGCAGCGCGCGAGCGTGGGCTGTTCGGCCCTACCGCATAGGGAATTATGCTCTACGAGTTGACGGTGACGGTAACCGGATTGGTAATGACCCAAGTGGCGTAGTCGTAGAGCACGAACGTGCATGTCCCCGCGTTTTCCGGCGTGATCGTGAACGGCTGCTGCCCCGTGGTCTGGTTCATGCTTCCCGCCGCTGCAACGGTCGCGTCGACAGTCGACGTATTGACCGTGTCGTAGCAGTCGCCGTCGTTCATCCCGTACGCCGATTCCGCCTCCAATGCGTATGAAGTATTAGCGCCGTAATCATAGCCGGTGACGCTCGCCGTGGTCCCCATCGCGACGGAAACGGTCGATGGAAAAGCCGCGATCGGGACGACGGAGAACGTAAGGCTAAACGTATACGGGCCCGGTGTAGCCGTAAACGGACTGGGCGGCGTTGCCGAGAGGTTATTGGCGAAGACGACGGTCGGCGGGGACGCACCGGCCGACGGTGTCGGCAAGGCGGCCACGTTCACGTTGAAAAAGAAGGCGCAGTCGTACAGATAGTCGGCGTCGGTTGCGATCGATCCCGACGATGCATACGACGTCGGGCTTGCCGAGGGCGCCGGCTCGATTCCGATCTGAATGCTCGACGTCGAGGCGGCGTAGGTAATCGGCTCGGGACTGCCGTTCACGTCGACGAAATCCTGTGGGACCGGCGAAAAGCCGGGATACGGTGTGGGAAGCGCGTCATACCACCCGCCGGCGGCGTCGGCGAACTCGACGCTCATCACGCCCGTCGTAGCGGTATTGGCGGTCACGACGACTCTTTCAGTGCTGTAGTCGTTACCAAAATTCTGCGGATCCGACGGGGGCGAAACGTAGCCTTCGCAATCGTAAAGAATTGCCGCGACCGGCCCGAGTCCAAGTGCGACCGTATTGACGCCACCGGTCGTCGTCACGGTCGTACTTCCCACCGCCAAAACATTACCGGAGCCCGACGCAAATCCCGTGCCGAATCCGGTTGTCGCGTTCACATCCGTCGGCGCGGCGTCGGTTTCGACCGCGGTGACGGTCTCTTGTGCGGCCAAGGCCGGCACCGGGATCGTGCAGAGCTCTTCGCTGCCGCCGTTCGTTTCGTTGTAGTTACTCGTTTCCACACACAACGGCGCCGAGGTCGCCAGCGAAGCGTACAACGTCTGCGCCGAGCCCGATCCGGACGGGGTGATCGTGAGCTGCAAACCCTCCGCGTCCGTCGAGACGTACATGCGGCGCGATTTTCCACGACTGGCCGAATGCTTTCCGCTGCGCGCAACGTTGCGCGGAACCAAAATCTGAACCTTGATCCCCGGTTGCGACGCCGTAGTTCCCGGCTGCGTTGCGCCGGGCGCTTGCGCGGTCGCCGGCATCGACGAGCCGCCGCCGCCGCAGGCGGCAAGCAGCGCCCCCGCCAGGAGCGTGCCGAATCCGAGTGCGAGATACGTTGTCCTGCGTTTCATCGATCGCGTCTCCCTAATGCCGCTTCCGGTCGTAAATGATGACCTGATCTTCGCCGACCGCTACCGAGATCGTCGCGGTCGCAGCGTTGCTGTCGGTGACCGTGATCGTGCACGAACCGGTCTCGTAACCGGGGGTAACGGTGAACGAAACCGCCGCGCCGGCGCTGCTCGGCGTTGCCGATGACGGGCTCACCTCGGCGACGAACGGGCTCGACGTCGGAACCGGCGAGGGACTCGGGCTCGCCGCGCAACTCGTCGACTGCGTGAAGGCGCCCGCGTAACCTACTTCGGAGACCGAGAACGTTTGCGGGGCTGGGCTGTTCACGTCGAAGACGAGCGCATCCGGCGATGCGACCGGCGTGGGAGTGGGTACCGGCGTGGGAGTGGGTGATGCGGTCGGTGATGGGGTCGGCGTCGCCGTTGCAATCGCATAGAGCGCAAACACCGCCGGCTGCGTCGGTGTGATCGGTACCGATCCCGTCGCACTTGCGAAGCTCACCACATCGCCGCTGATGGTGCCGGGGCCACTCACCGGCGCTTGCCATCCGCTGCCCGTATTGAGCGCAAGATAATACGAGTCGCCGCTCGTCACCGATGGAAGGGTAAAGGTCAAGGCCGGAATCGCGCTCAGCGTTACCGACGACGTACTCGAGAGCGTCAAATACGCGATGGGAGAGGGGCTCGGACTCGGATTCACTTCGCGTTGTTTCGCGAAGGGGGTGGTTCCCGACGGTGCGTTGACGGTGAGTGTCTCCGTAACCGACACCGCGACGTTCGCCTCGGGTAACGTTCCCGTAACGCTGATACCTTCTGTGCTAACGGTCGGCAGCGTAACCGTCGAGGTGGTCGACGTGGTGACCGTAGCAGCAGCCGGCGATACAGAAGACGCAGGGCCGGGCACGAGCCCCCGTGAGTTGCTGCACGCAGCAAGTGTCACTGCCGCGAGAAAGAGCACCGCGCAGGCGACACGAGAAAAGCCGAAGGAGCGCATGTGAGAAATTCCACCGTCCTCGGAAAGCGATTGTTCGACCACTTTTCCCGAGTCGAAGCCTTCTCCTGCGGTGAATTCGTAACCGGTGAATTAGTAACCCAGGTGCTAATCTGAGTTACGCGCCGAGATATGTGTAGCCCGCCTCCTGTGCGAGTACGATTGCAGCAACGCCTGCCGGCACGAGCACCGCGCCCGGCACGAGGTTTTGCGCCAGTTCGTCATGGATGCGAGCGGCGTCGGCTTGTTGATTCTGTGCGATCGCCTTCGCAAGCGTCGTTAGCGCGTTGTTGCAGACGATCACCGCAACGCCGCGGCGAAGAAGCGTCTCGATCGATGCATCCTCGCGACCCGCCGCGGGATTCGCTCGCAAGAACGGATTCTGAGGCGTGTGCAGCATCATCGGCAAGCCGTCCTGAGCCTGCGCCAGCACATCGAAAAGATGGAACTTCCCCCACATTGCATCGCTCAGTGCCGCGACCAGCGACGTCCCGTAGAACACGCACGCGACCCGGATCGCGCCGCGGCCTTCGTGGTACGTGTCCTCGAAGGCGTTGAGCACGTTCGCCGCATGATGCAGCGGTATACCGTAATCGACCTTCGTCGCCGCGATAAGCGTTTTATGCCGAGCGCTCTTCCGTAGGATGCTCTCGAGTTCGTGCAGGTCCAACGTGGCGGCCGCCGATGCGCGAGCAGATGCGGCCAGCATCGCGCCACCGGCACCGGCAGCAAGGAATGCGGCCCGCGTCGTCCGTGAATTCTTCATTAGAATTCCTTCAAGCCCTCGGCTGTGATCTACTGCGCCAGGGTAAGAGAGCCCGGTTGCCGGGCATGCAAGCGTGTTTTGGACGCAGGGGCCGCTGGTAAAGCGTTCCTCCATGAAGCACTCTACTCTCGGGATCGTCGCGATACTTGCGATAACACTCGCGGGATGCGGCGGCGGATCCGTCGGCAATTCGCTCGGTCTCAATAACAATCACGGTTATTTCCGCTTCGTTAACGGATCGGCGGACTCGGGCAGCGTCGACGTGTACGTCGACGGAAACAAGATCAACACCAACGGTCCGGTGGCGTACGGCGAGATGACCGGCTACGAACAAGTCGGCGTCGGTTCGCACACGATCGCCGTCGACGCCTCGGGGACGCAGACCGCAATCGCGGGCATACCGACCGCATCGCTGACACAAGGCGTGAACGGCGGCTCGTACGTCTCGCTCGTGCTGGTTGGCGAACAGCATCCAACGGTCGTCACCGATACCCCGAACATCGTCGCGTATGTCGACACACCCTACAGTACGCCGAGCGGCGGATTCGCGGTCAACTTCCACAACGCCGCGCCCGTAACCGGAACGGGCACGACCACGTTCGGCATCACCTCGGCGACCGGGACGCAGCAGCTCGGCGCGGCGCTGAACGTCGGCGGCGTCTCACAGCCGGTCGGCATTCCGAGCACGTTCATCAGTCCGAGTGAAACGGTATCGTTTACCGCGACGCCGAGCAATACCACGATCGCGGCGGTTTCGCTCACCCCCAGTCAAATCGACGCGAGCGGCTGCGCGGCGAACACGCTGCCGTGTAACAGTGGGAACCTCTCCCTCTACTTCATCGACGGTCCCGCCGCGTCGACGGCCGCGAGCGCCGGTCCGTATCCCGACGGCATCACCGCGTCGCAGACCGCGACGTTCGCCGGGCTCTTCGACGCCAACGGCCAGTAGCGGCATCATGCTATACTACGCGGGCGAAGTACGCCGGGCGATCGCGCAGGTTCTCGAAATCTGTGAGGAAAGTCCGGGCTTCATCGGGCAGGGTGCAGGATAACGTCCTGTCGGGGCAACTCGAAGGAAAGTGCCACAGAAACATACCGCCCCTTCGACAGGCTCAGGGTGACACACTCAGAGCCTGTCCAAGGAGCAAGGGTGAAATCGTGAGGTAAGAGCTCACGGAGCGCCGCGGTGACGCGCGCTCGGGTAAACCCCACCTGAAGCAAGACGCTCGATCGTTGGTCCTGAGCGGACTCGGCGCAGCCGAGTCCAGTCGAAGGGCCCGGACGGCCCGTCCGCACGAGCAATGTCGCACCGAGGCGCATGGTAACATGCGCCCCAGAGAGATGATCGCCGCGGCCCGAAAGGGCCGGCACAGAATCCGGCTTATAGGCGTACTTCGCAGCTTTAGCCCGCCTTAGCACCCGCAGGGTGCGATCGTACCGCAGCCGCGAACGCGGCGAGGAACGATCTTATAGGCGTACTTCGCAGCATTAGCCCGCCTTAGCACGTACTTCGCAGCATTCTTTCGCGCGCGCGACTAATGTAGGCGCTCATGCGCGTTGTGTGGCAGGGCTCGATGCTCGTGCTGATCGCCTTCGGTTTGTTCTGGGCGATCACATCGGTCGTGCATCCGAACATCGGCACGATGAGCGTGCCCGCTAAAGCGCGCCTCGAGCGATCGTTCGATAACGTCCTGCGGGCGTCGACCCTGCGCCCCGGCGATGCGATTACGCTCGTTCGACCCGATGGCTCACACACCGTCATCGTGGCCCGGCGCGCGCAGATCCCGCTCGCCTTGACCATTGCCATTCTCGCATCGCGTCTTTCGTTTCTGCTGGTCGCGGCGCTGATCGTTTGGCGCCGGCCCGATGATCCGGCCGCGCGCGCGCTCGCGACGTTCTTGGCCTGTTACGGTGCCGCGATGAACACCGGCGCGCCGCTCTGGGCGGGACCACCGCTCGCGCGTTTCTTTGGACTCGTCGCCGAACAATGGCTCTTCGTGATCGGCGCCGGCGGCTTCGTCCTCTTCGCCTGTCGCTTTCCCGAGCGCGCGAGATCCGGCTGGAAAGTATCGCTCGAACGCGCGGTGGCTCCGCTCGTCGCCTTTGGGCTTGCCCTCTCGCCGTTTCAAATCTATTCGGAGATCCTCCACCACGCGAGCCTCGCCGCTCGCATCGTCCTGTCCACGTTCATCGTGTATTACGCCGCGCTGCTCGTGACCGCTTTGGCGCTGCTCCTCGCCTCCTTCCGCAGCGCGGCCGGCGCCGACCGGGTACGCATGTCCTGGGTGCTGGGCGTCTTCGCATTCGGGTTTTCCGGCTTGATCGTGATGCTGCTGGTAACGAGCGCGCTCGGCACGACGCCCGCGTGGGCACAATACTTCTCGCTCACGATCGTCGCGATGCCCTTCGGTCTGGCTTACGTCATCTTGCGCCATCGCATGCTCGACATCGGCTTCGTCGTCAATCGCGCGCTGGTGTACACCGGGGTCTCGCTCATCGTGGTCGCCTCGTTCATCATCTTCGAATGGCTCGTCGGCCACGTCGTCGAGCAGAACAGCCGCGCGTCGACGATCCTCCAGCTCGGCGCGGCACTCGTTCTCGGCCTCTCGGCGCGCGCCATCCACGCGCACGTCGATCGCTGGGTGGACGACCTCTTCTTCCGCGAACGTCATGCAGCCGAAGCGGCGGTACGCAAGTTCGCGCACGAAGCGCTGCTGATCACCGAGTCGAGCGATCTCGTCGCCAAAACCGTCGAAGTCGCGCAGCAGAACATGCGACTCGACGGATGCGCGTTCTATGCCTCCCGCGAGAACCGCTACGCCGCGTTGCACTCGACCTTTTCCGATGCACCCGCGGTCGACGAGAACGACTACGCCGTTCTCGACATGCGCACGTGGCACGGGCCGGTCGAAATTCTGCGCGTGCAAACGCCGCTGCCGGGCGAACTCGCCCTTCCGATGATCGTCCGCGGCACGCTCTTGGGCTTCTTGCTTTGCGGCGAAAAAGCAAGCCACGAAGCCTTTGCCCCCGATGAGCGCGAAGCGCTCGCTTTGCTCGCCCGCGACGCCGGCATAGCGCTCGACTCCCTACGCATTCGCGCCATCGAGCGGGACTTCAATCGCCTTGCCGGGCATCGAGAGCTACCGGGCGCAACCGGCGGGTCCTCGGCCGCGTCTTAGCCAATGAAATGATCATGGACCAGCAGCGTTTTACCCCGGAAATGACCGTCGACCAAGCCTTCACCGTGCATGCCGGCGCACGGCGCGTCTTCGCCCGCTTCCATTTGGGCGGATGCTCGAATTGCGCGATCAGCGAGACGCACACGATCGGTCAGATCAGCGAGGATTACGGGATCCCGCTGCCGATGCTGCTCGACTCGCTCAACGCGCTCTTCGATCAGGGATCCTTCGCGATCGGCGACAAAGTCCGCATTCCCGACGAGATCCGCACGAAGATTCCGCAACTCGCCAACGTGCCGGAGACCGGTGAGATCACCGGCGCGGAAAACGGCGCATACACCGCCGAGTTCGGCGACGTGCGCCTCCAGGGTCTCGCCGAAGATTTTCTTCCGGTCGAGGCGCAAGCCACGAGAGCGGTAGGCTAAAGGTTCTTTCTTTCCGCGAAACCCTCGTCGAGGGCGTGCCAATACAGCACGCGCGTTTCGCCCGCTTTCCAGCAGAGATAGATCGGCTCGCCCCGCCGGGTCGACGGGAAATCGAGCAGTCCCAAGTCGAGATCCTTGACGATGCACCCGAAGGACTCGATGCGATGGATGAGCCGCACGATCTCGCTTTTGAGTTCGCCAAAACGCGGCGTCGGAAAGGGTGAGCGCAGGCCGGCCAGACGGGTCGAGCGGATCGACGACGGCGGCGGCACGCGCAGTGCCGGATCACTCTCGAGCAGCTTGATCGCAAGGTCGCGGCGCTTGGTCAGCAGTTCATCGACCAGGGGCGCCAACTTCGGAATGAGGGCGTTGGCCTTCTCGGGCGAAAAGAACTTCATGCGGCTGCAACGCTCCCTCTACCGGCCATGAGCACGGCTCGAATCGTCTTCGTGACCGGACTCTCCGGCGCCGGAAAGAGTCAGGCCATCAAGACGCTTGAAGACTTGGGCTTCTACTGCGTGGAACACCTGCCGCCGGCCGCGTTGGATGCGACGCTGCAGGCACTCGACGCCGCTCGCACGCCCGACATCGCCATCAGTCTCTACGAGCATGGCGACCCGTTGCTGGGCGACGCGCTCGCCGCCATCGAGCGTGCAGCACGCACGCGTTCCGTCGACGTCCTCTATCTCGAAGCCCGAAACGACGCCCTCGTGCGCCGCTTCAGCGAAACGCGCCGCCGCCATCCGTTCGAATCGCGCGGCTCGTTGCGCGACGCCATCGCCGCCGAACGTGCGGCGCTGCTGCCGCTGCGCGAGCGCGCGACGATGACGATCGACACGACCGTGCTCACCCATGGCGGTCTCAAGGAGCGGCTGGCCGCGGCCTTTGCTCCCAACGAGCGTGCGCAACTCGCCGTGACCATCGTTCCGTTCGGCTTCAAGTACGGGCTGCCGCTCGATCTCGATCTGCTCTTCGACGTGCGCTTTCTGCGCAATCCCAATTACGACGACGTGCTGCGCCCGCTCACGGGGCAAGATGAAGCCGTCGTGAAATTCATCGAAGATGACCCGGCATGCGCCCCGTTCGTGGCGAAGCTCAACGAGCTGATGGACTTCCTCATCCCGCGCTATATTGCGGAAGGCAAGGCTCGCTTGACGGTCGGGATCGGCTGTACCGGCGGCCGGCATCGTTCGGTCTACGTTGCGAACCGGCTCTACGATCACTTGGCCACGAACGAACGCGTCGCGCTCGCGGTCGATCCGCGCGACGTTGGGAGATAACGTGCGCCGCCGCGTCATCGCACCGCTGCAATGGCTCTTGCCGGGACTGGGCATCAAGCGCTGGGTTGTGTTGGCGGTCTTCGGGATCATGCTCGTTCTCGACGGCGTCGACCGTTGGCTCGTCGCCCAGGGTGGGAGCGGGTTCCATGTCAACGAGATCATCGACGGCATCGTCTATGATTATTTCCCACCCTCGTACCTTACATGGATCTTCGTCGGCGCGGGTTCGCTTGCAATTCTCGTCGGCGTTCGCCAGTGGCTGCAGGCGCTGGTGCACGCCGCGCGCGCAGGCGATCACGGCTTGCTCGATTCGCTGCTGGTGCGACGGCTGGAGCAAGGCTACAAAATCGTCGCCATCGGCGGCGGCACCGGTCTCTCGACCCTGCTGCGCGGGCTCAAACGGCGCACCAGCAACCTCACTGCCGTCGTAACCGTGAGCGACGACGGCGGCTCGTCGGGCCGTTTGCAGAAGGAACTCGGCGTGCTGCCGCCCGGTGACGTACGCAACTGTTTGGTCGCACTCGCGGACGACGAAGCGTTGGTCACCGATCTCTTTCGCTACCGCTTCGAGGAAGGCGAGGGCCTCATCGGTCACTCGTTCGGCAACCTGTTTCTCGCGGCGATGAGCGGCATCACCGGCAATTTCGATGCGGCAATCAAGGAATCGAGCCGCGTGCTCAACATCGTCGGGCGGGTGCTGCCGGCGACGCTGTCGATGGCGCGGCTGTGCGCCGAACTCGACGACGGCACGATCCTCGAAGGCGAGTCAAATATTCCCAAGGCCACGCGGCCGATCCGCCGCGTCTTCTTAGAGCCCGAAACCGCGGCGCCGCTCGACGAAGTGATCGAAGCGATCCGCCGCGCCGACGCGATCGTGCTCGGCCCGGGGTCGCTCTTCACCTCGATTCTGCCCAACTTCCTCATCGATCGCATCACCGCCGAAGTTTCGCGCGCGAGCGCGGTGAAAATTTACGTGTGCAACGTGATGACGCAGCCGGGTGAAACCGATCGGATGACCGCGGCCGATCACGTCGAGGCACTCTTCCGTAATGCGGGCGCGCGCGTGTGCGACTACGTGATCGTCAACGATGAGCCGCCGCGCAAACTGCTCGAAACCTACGCCGAGGAGCGGCAAGAGCCCGTCGTGCCCGACGTCGACCGGATCGAGGACATGGGACTGACCGCGGTGCGCGAGCAGATGATCAGCGAAACCGAGACCGTGCGGCACGACCCGGAAAAACTCGGAGCGACGGTGATCGACGTCATCGACCGCGCGGTCGCCGAGCGCGCGACCTACGTGAAACCCGCCCGCGCCTACACTAAGGCGGGGTCGGCTGCTGCATCGCGACGTTGAGCTGGAACGTTTTCCCCGGCTCGACCTGAACCGTAGACGAAACGTCGGCGTAACCCTTCGCTTGCACCACGTAATCGACGATGCCGCTCGGGACTTTTGCGACCTTGAACATTCCTTTGTCGTCGGTCGTTACGATGAGGACGGTATCGACGATGACCGTCGCACCGGCAATCGGCTGATGCGTCACCGAATCGGTCACGGTCCCGGCAAGCGGCGAGAATTGCGTCGCGGGCGGCAAATCGCTGTTATTGCACGCGGTCAGCGCGGACAACGCAAATGCGAATGCAGCCAGAGCGCGAGCGACCTTCCTCATTTGGCGAAATCTTCGCGCGGAAGGCCCGCTCTCCCCGGTTGCGGAAGCGCTCGCCCATGTCCCTGACCGCCTCCGACCGGGCAACCGGGCCCATCTATTGCGAAACCGCGCTCGACGCGATCGGCAACACACCCCTGGTCAAACTGAACAAAGTGACCGACGGTGCGCAGCCTCTGGTGCTGGCGAAAGTCGAGTACGTCAATCCCGGTGGAAGCGTCAAAGACCGCCCAGCGGTCGCCATGCTCGAGGCCGCCGAACGCGCGGGCCTGCTGCGACCGGGCGGAACGATCGTCGAACCGACCAGCGGTAACACCGGCTCGGGCCTGGCGATGGCGGCCGCGATTCGCGGCTATCGGTGCATCCTGGTGATGCCCGACAAGATGGCGAAGGAAAAGATCGATTTGCTCAAAGCGTACGGAGCGGAGGTCGTTGTGACACCGACCAACGTGCCGAACGATTCGGCCGAGTCCTATTACGGTGTCGCGAACCGATTGGCGTCCGAGATTCCGGGGGCGTTTCAGCCCAATCAGTTCCACAACCACGAGAACCCCGAGGCGCACTACCACACGACCGGCCCCGAAATCTGGCAGCAGACGCGCGGGACGATCACGCACTTCGTCGCCGGCATCGGTACCGGCGGCACGATCTCGGGCACGGCCCGCTATTTAAAGGATCAAAATCCGAAGATCCACGTGATCGGCGCCGATCCGGAGGGCTCGATCTACTCGGGCGATACGCCGCGCTCGTATGCGGTCGAAGGCATCGGCATGAGCTATCTGCCGGAAACCGTCGATCTCAAAGTGATCGACGAGATGGTGCGCGTGTCGGATCGTGATTCGTTTTTGATGGCGCGCCGCATCACGCGCGAAGAGGGCCTGCTCGTGGGCGGATCGTCGGGCACGGCGGCCGTCGCCGCGGTCAAGCTCGCGCGCACGCTGCCGAAAGAGGCGATCGTGGTCGTGCTCTTTCCGGATTCGGGGCGCGGCTACATGTCGAAGATTTTCAACGACGAGTGGATGATCGCCAACGGTTTCCTCTCCGAGGGCAAACGCAAAGCGACGGTCGGCGACGTGCTGCGCGGCAAAACGCCGTTGCCGCCGATGATCACGGTCAAGCCAGACGACACCGTGAAAACCGCGCTCGATTTGTTGCGCAAGTACGAGATCTCACAGTTGCCGGTCATGAAGGGCCATGAGAGCGTCGGAAGCGTCAACGACGTCGGCGTGATGCAAGCGGTCTTCGATCAGGCCGACATCCTGCATAAACCGGTCACCGAGGTCATGGGCCGGGCCTTCCCCTCGCTCGAACAGCACGAGGAAATCGAGCGCGCCTACAAACTGCTCACACTCGCCAACCCCGCGGTCGTGGTGACGGACGACGGCGAGCCGATCGGCGTACTCGCGCGCCAAGACATCATCAGCTTCCTCTCGTCCAGCATCGCCGATACGAAATAATATGAAATTCTCGACCAAGGCAATTCACGTCGGACAGGAAGCCGATCCGGCGACGGGCGCGACCATCGTGCCGATCTACCAAACCTCGACCTACACGCAGGAAGCCGTCGGAAAACACAAAGGCTTCGATTACTCTCGAACGATCAATCCGACGCGTCTCGCGCTCGAGAAGCAACTCGCCTCGCTCGAAGGCGGCGATTACGGCTATGCGTTCGCAAGCGGGATGGCGGCGACGGCCGCCGTGCTCAACCTGCTCTCCGCGGGCGATCACGCCGTCGTCACCGACGATCTCTACGGCGGAACCTATCGTCTCTTCTCGCGCGTGTTCGAACGCTACGGGCTCGAGTTCAGCTACGTCGACATGACCAACTTCGACGCCGTTCGCAGTGCGATACGGAAAAACACGAAATTGTTCTGGCTCGAGACGCCGACCAATCCGCTGCTCAAACTCATCGACATCGCCGCCATTTCATCGCTGCGCGGCGCCGGACAAATCGTCGCCGTCGACAATACGTTCGCGACGCCGTATTTTCAGCAGCCGCTCGCGCTCGGCGCGGACGTCGTGGTCCATTCGACGACCAAGTATATCGGCGGCCATTCCGACGTGGTCGGCGGGGTCGCGATCACCAGCGACGGAGCGATCGCCGAGACGATCAAGTTTCATCAGAATGCGGTCGGCGGCGTGCCCGGCCCGAGCGACGCGTGGCTCACGATGCGCGGCGCGAAGACGCTGGCACTGCGGATGCGCGCTCACGCGGCCAACGCGCAAGCCGTCGCCGAATTTCTCGAGGCACATCCGCAGGTGGCGAAGGTGTACTACCCCGGGTTGCCCTCGCACCCTCAGCACGAGCTCGCCAAACGCCAGATGAGCGGTTTCGGGGGCATGGTTTCCTTCGTGCTCAAAGGCGAGCCCGGGCGCGCGCTCGATTTTGCGCATCGGCTGCGGTACTTCAGTCTCGCCGAAAGTCTCGGCGGCGTGGAATCCTTGATTTGCCATCCCGCCCGCATGACGCACGGCTCGATTCCGAGCGACGTTCGCGAGCGGCGCGGCGTGACCGACGCCCTCTTGCGGCTCTCCGTCGGCATCGAAGACGTCGACGATTTGCTCGAGGATCTCGAACAGGCGTTAGGGCATGTTGACGGGGTACTGGACCGCGCTCACGTCTGAGAGCATCATGCGCGCGGTGGGTGCGTCGATGTTATCGCCCAGCTTCGTTTGCAAGACGATCGCAACCCCGCGCTGACCGTCGGCCCACATCAAGATGAAGAGCCGCTGAACGTCAAACCCTTCGCCCGTCGACATCGTGACGAAGATCGCCGGCATACCGTTGCGAAGCGACGTGTTCTGCTTGTCCTTGAAGAGCGCTTCCTGATACTGGCTGCGCATCTGCTCTTCGAGAACGCCGTCGAAGTCGTGGACGTCGCCCTCGTAATATTCTTGCTCGATGAAGAGGCGGCGCGGGTGATCGGGGTTGGGGTAGACCCAGCCGGCGACGAGCTCGGGATCTTCGCCGAGCTTACTGACGTCGACTTTCCGGACACCGGCCAGATAGAAGCCGGCCGGCGCTTGAAAGTGCATCGCCGGATCGTCGTAGACCATCGGATTGGGCGTCGGCGTCGGTGCGGGCGTCGGAATCTGCGCGCGCACCACTGCCGGGGATGCGATCGCTACGGCGAGCGCCAGAGAAAGAAAAACAACAGCCCGTTTCATGCGTCCTTATCGAGTACGTCGGCCAAGGCCGGGAGAGAGATTTCGTACCGGTATCCCACGTTGCGGTGGTCGTCGTCGAACTCCTCGTGCCGGACCGGGAGCCCGAGCTCGCGGATGCGCTGCGTCACCAATCGGGCGCCGACATCGAGCCCGTATTCATCGCGGCGCCCGCAGTCGAGATAACGCAAACGCAGGCGCCGCAGTTCCGCCGCGCGGCCCGGCACGCGCTCGACCGGGTCGAAGGCCAACCAGCGTGCGAACACGTCCTCGCGAAATTGCCCGCTCTCGAGCGCGAACGGCAGATCGAGATCGAACGCGTTCGCCGATCGCGGCGAATACGCGGCCGCATATCCGAGAATCTCCATCGTCGTATACTCGGCCTGCGCGCGCTTGTGCTTCTTCTCGAACGATTCGACGAATGCCGGAACGGAGAACTCGTGTTTCTCGAGCATGCGCTGCACGAGGGGGAACGACGGCGGGTACGCATAGAGGAAATACGAATCGCCGCTGTGCGAAGCAAACGCCGCGAACGTGCCGGGATACTCCATCACCAGGTGCATCGAGCCGAAGCCGCCCGACGATTTGCCCAGCACGGCGCGCCCGCCTTCGCGCGCCAGCGTACGATACGAACGATCGACGTGACCGATCACGTCGCGCACGACGTAGGTCGCGTAGTCGCCGTTGTGGACGGAGTTGACGTACTGCGAACCGCCAAGGCGCGTGAACCCATCGACGATGACCAGCAGCACCGGCGGCATGCGCCCCTCGCGCATGAGCCCGTCGGCCCACTGGACGACGTTACGCTCCCAGGGGCGCGCCGCGATCAGCGCGGGCGCGTCGCCCGTATAACCGTGGAGCACGTAGAGAACGGGATAGCGCCGCGAGCCTTGCGGGTCGTACCCGGGTGGCGTGTACACGATGATCGGGCGCTCGTGCGGATCGCCGAGCGCGTTACCGGCGAGCGCATCGCTCGCGATGCGATCGAAATGCAGCGCGCCGTGCAAACCCAGCAATTGGCCGTAACTCGTCTCCACGATGGAGCTTGCTTCGCCGCCAGGGAACGCGCATCCTGAGGAAAATGGATGCGCGATGCATCTCGCGCTCGTCCTTTGCGCGCTCCTCTGGAAAACGTGGCACACCTCGGCCGTGATCGAGCGGAACGGAACGCCGGTCTTTACCGTCGACGGCCGCCCCTTCTTCGTCTACGGCGCAGCGTTCTTCTACGAGCGCACGCCGGTCGCGCGCTGGCGTACCGATCTCGAGCGTTACCGTGCGATGGGAATCAACACCATCGATCTCTATCTGATTTGGAATTGGCACGAACCCGATCCGCACACCATCGACTTCGACGGTCACACGAATCCGCAGCGCAACCTGTACCGGCTCTTCGCGCTGATCCATCAGCTCGGATTCAAAGTCATCGTCCGGCCGGGGCCGGTGATTCGCAACGAGTGGCGCAACGGCGGTTATCCCGACTGGCTGCTCGAGCGGCCGGCCTATAACATGCCGCTGCACGACATTCTCGAGGGGCGGTATCCCGCAACCGCGACGCTGCAGAACGCGCATGCCGACGCCGCGGCGAACGAGTGGCTGCACAATCCGGTGCATTTGCACTACGCGGCTCGCTGGCTGCACGACGTGCTCACCGCGATCGAGCCTTGGTCGCATGACGTGATCGCGATCGCGCTCGACGACGATCAGGGCGCGTACCTCGACAACGACACCTACCCCGCCCCGCATTGGCACGCGTACATGAACTGGCTCAAAGCGCGCGTGCAATCGACGGTGGGTACGCGCGTCCCGCTCTTCATCAACACCTATCAAATGAAAGAGACGGCCTCGGCCCCCGTGTGGGCATGGGGCAATTGGTACCAGAGCGACGCGTATCGCATCGGCGAGCACGATATCTTGCAGCTCGCGTTCTCCTTCGGCTTGTTGCAGACGCAGGTCGGCCTGCCGGTGATGGCGAGTGAGTTTCAGGCCGGCTGGCTGCAAGGCGCCGACCAGACGTCGCCGCGCCCCTCCGCACCGCAGAACACGACGATCGCGCTGCACGAGATGCTGCACATGGGTTTACACGGCGTCGTGAACTTCCCGGTCCAAGATACGCGCAACCCGGCCGGGTACGAAGCGCCTTGGGCTAACTGGTTCTACGGTTGGGACGCCGCCCTCGACGTGAACGGCAATCCGTCGCCGCGCTACGCGCCGACCGCCGCCTTCGGCCGGTTCGTGGAGCGTTACGGTCCGCTGCTGGCGACGATGCAGCCGAAGGTCGATCGCTTCATTGCCTGGCGCGGCAACCCCGATGCGACGATCGCGCAGTTCGCGCGCTGCCGCGCGCTCGCCCTGACGTGCCGCGTGTACGACCCGCGCTATCAGCCGCACGTGCCCGCGCTGCACGGTCCCTCGAGCACCGGCGGCCTGCACGACGCGGCGCTGCTCGTCACGCCCGACGGCAGGCGCGCGCTGCTCGACATCTTCAATCCAAGTATGACAAGCGAAGTCACACCGCGAACGAGCGTGACCGTCGGCGGACGCCGTTATCCGATTGCGCCGCAGCGCATCGCGGGCGGCGGCGCGCTCGACATTCCGCTCGGCTTCACGCCGCCGCCGGCGCCGCGCGCGATTCCGCTGCCGCGTCTGACGCCGCTGCCCGTCGCCTGGCGCGCGGTCGCGCCGGGTGAGGCAATCGTCTACGCACTCGACGTCTTCCACGACGAGATGCCGACCTACGTGCTCGACAACGGCATCGTACGAATCGTCGTATCGGCGGACGCCGGCGCGCGCTCGTTCATCTATGAAGACGATCTCACCGGGAAGAACTATTTCAACTCGATCGGCGCGGCGCGCGACGATGTCGCGAACCCGCCGACGCCCTCACCACGCGATTACATCGCCGCCTACACCCACCCGATTCCGGCCGGCACGTTCAACCGCCCGTATCGCTGCCACATCGATGTGAGCGGTGCATATGCGGCGCTGACCTGTACCTATACCGCGCCGGACTTCGGGCCCAAGCCGGTGACATTCACGAAAACGTTTAGCTTGCTGCCGGACGCCGACGATTTCACCGTGACGCGGCCGATCCCGAACGGCATCACGACGACGTATTACCGACGAGGCGAATCCTGGACGATAACGGGAATCCGACAGAGCACCCCGCAAGGAGCTGCAACCGCCACCCCGATTCCGCGCGCGGCGCACGCATTGTCTACCAAGCGGGAAAGACCGCACACATCCACTTCACACCGCTTCACACCGCGCGGCGCAGGGCTCGTCTCCGCTCCAACATAAGTCGCTCGCATGGCTGTTGTAATCGTGACCGACAGCGGGTGTGACCTTACTTTAGATGAGGCGCGGAGCCTCGGCGTGGAGATCGTACCGGTTTGGATCGTCATCGGCGATACGAAGTACCGCGACTGCGTCGACTTGGAGATCGCGCGCTTCTTCGCGCTGACCGAGTCGTCGGAGGCGCTGCCGAAAACCGAATCGCCGCAAGTCGAACAATTCGCGGAAACATTCCAGCGGCTCACCGCTGCCGGGAACTCGGTCGTCGCGATCTTGCTTTCGTCACGCATCTCACAGTCGGTCGCGAACGCGACGACGGCTGCGGCACCGTTTGGTGACCGGGTGCGGATCGTCGACAGCCTCAGCTCCGCCGGCGTCGAATATCTGCTGGTCGCACGGGCGCTCGAACTTGCGCGCGGCGGTGCGACCGCAGCGACGATCGCCGACTCGCTCGATCCCGGCAAGATGAAGTCGGTCGCCTTTTTCACCGGCCCGAACGTGGGGAATCTCGGTCGTACCGGGCGTGTCGCACAATCCGTTGCGGCCCTTAGCCAAACGCTCCACGTCTACGTCGTGCTCAAGATGAACGAAAACGGCGCGATCGTGCCCGCCGGACAAAGCCGCGATGAGCCGCATGCACTCGAGATCATGGTGGATTCCGCGTTGCGTGCCCTACGCGGCAGCCGCGAGATGCGGTTCTGCGTCAGTCACGCGCGCGCTCCGGAAGCCGCGCGAGCCGCGGCCGAACTGCTGCGCGCGCGCGAGCCCGCGGCGAGCGAGGTGCCGATTCGCGAGTACACGGCGACGATTGCGTTGCATCAGGGCGTGGGCGCCGTCGGAATATACGGCATCGCGCCGTAGCAAGGAGCCCATCCGGCGGCCCCGAACCCCGCCCCGTCATCCGGAGGTGCGAGCCGTAGGCGAGCCTCGAAGGACGTGGGGGAAATGGCGGAACGGCAGACGCAGCCGCCTCAAAAGCGGCCGGGGCAACTCGTGTGGGTTCAAATCCCACTTTCCCCACCAGCGAGCATGGCGGTACGATAGAACGTTTCGCCGGCGGACGCGTCGGTGAAGCGATGGAAATGATCGAGCACTTCGGTCACCGTGCCGCGCCCTGGGATGAAGAGCACGCGTCCGACGTACGTGCTGTCGCTGCGCACAGTAGTCCAAAGGCCCGGCACCGGTTCACCGAAGGTCTCGTCGATCGTGCCGCCGGTTGCGTACTCCGGAAGAACGTTCGGCGAATAACTTAGCGCGAGAACCCTTCCGGTCGACGGGTCGATCCGCATATCGCCGCGTCCATGCTGGTTGTCGTGCACGTCACTGCTAAAACGCACGTCGACGGCATTGCCCGAGCACGCGCACGGAACGATCGCGTAGCGGTAGTCGGCAAGGTAGCGGCCATCGAACGGCTCTTTGAAAAAATCCTTGCCGGCTTCGAGATCGCGATTGTTCTGGTCGTCGCGCCGGCTGGTCTGCGCCGGGTCGAGCGGCCGCCCGTTGACGTCGATCCACAAGTAATGGATGCGCCGGTACGCGCCGTTGGTCATCAGCAGCACCGCGTCGCTGCGCTGCTCGTAGTGCGCGGGTCCGGCGCTGGCAAGAATCGTGATGTGCCGTTCGAAGACGACGGCGCCGGCACTCGTGCTAGCGGCGGTTTGCGCGGCGGCTTGAACGATCGCAGGCACGTTTGCCGCCGGCGGCGCGGCCGGTGCAAGGAGCGGCGTCGCGAGAATCGTTAGCAGGCAAACCAGTACCCGGACGTGCACGTTGCGCTTGTACCCCGTGCTCCTCCTGTCGTTCTATACCTATCGGCCTATCGCCGCATGGGACTTACGTCTTATGCGTTACGATTATTAGAAAGCGGCGACCTGGGAGCGCATAGGCAGGCGTCAGGAGCGGACCGGTGGTCTGCGGGTATGGCACGCCCCCGTTCTCTCGCGTCGTCAGGAAGTCGTAGGCGTTGGTGAGATTCTCGCCCGTCAGCGCCACGTCCAAGCCGTGCGGCAGATGCCAGGTGATCCCGGCGCGCAGCGTCGCGTACGGCGGCAAATTGAGCTCGTTGTACTGACCTTCATAGAGCAGGCCCGCGTAGTACGAAAGCCCGCTGTTCGGCTGATGTTCGATCGTCAGGTTGATCTTGTGCAGCGGAACGCCCAGATCTTGGACGTAGGGAACCACGTCGTCGGCGGCCAGCGTTGGGAACGAGACGATGTACGCGCTGTCGATATCATAATCGAGGTGCAACTGGGTCTTCGCGGTGAGCGCGTAGTCCGTTCGCAGTTCGATCCCTTCGTAAACCTCGTGCGTCACGTTCACGGGATACGTCAGGCAATTTTCCGACGTCGCTTCGGCGAGCGTAACCGATCCCGCGCAATCGCCAGGCCCGATGAAGTCGGCGACGCCGTTGTGCAGATTCGTCCGGTAGGCGTCGAGCGATACGTGAAAAGGACGCCCGTCCGGATGGAAGAGATGCTCTACGCCGACGTCCATCGAGGTCGCGCGCTCGGCCGTCGCGTTCGGATTTCCGACGCTGGCTTTTCCATCGACAACCGGAATCGCCTCGTCCGGGCCGGGCATGATAAACGTCGGCAGCTGCGGCGACTGGAACGTATTGCCGATCGAGCCCCGCACCGTCGTATCGCTGGTCGGCGTCCAGACGATGCCCAGACGCGGATCGAAGCTATACCCGAACGAGCTGTAGTCGCTGTAGTACGTGGCGAACGAGTAGTGCAGCTTGGCTGTCGGATTGACTTCGTAGCTCAAGCCGACCCACCGCTGCGTCTGCCCCAACCTCTGCACGGTCGAATCGGAATAATTGTCCGAGACCGAATCGAACGGCAGAGCGTTCGCGCCATAGCGGGTAACGGCGTCGGGCACGCCCCGCAAAACCGAATCGGCATAGATCGTGCCAAGCACGTTGTCGGTTACGAGGGCTTCGTTGGTGACCGCGAACTTGAGGTCGAGCGAGCCTTTCGGCAGCGCATGATCAAACTCGAGCGTGTCGTCGGCGATGAGATCGCGGTCGTTGTACAGGTACGGTGAGGAGCCGGCCGCTTGACCGTTCACGTCCTGGGTCACGAGCGAGGTTTGATGGCGAAAGATCGCGGTCGTCAAGGGCGTTCCGTCGAGCGCGCGCTGCAGCGGAAGCTCGAGATCGAGCCCGTACGCGTCGTTGTTCGAAGACACCGAAGAACCGCCGGCGTTGTCGAATTGTTCGGTGGTGTTCGGCAACCCGGTATTCGGAATCGTGCAATCCCCGGGAGCGCAGGTCGACGACAGCACGGCCGAGAGATCGCGGTAGACCGCCTGATTGTGAAACGAGATGCCGGCAAACCCGCCATTTCCGAACTGATAGCGGAGGTTCGCGAGCGTCGAGCTTGCCGTCATGTCGTTGCCGATCGGCGACGTGCCGACACTGCTGCCGTTGTTGTCCGACGTATTCGGGAAGGGCGTGTTATCGAGCTGACCCGCCGAATCGTAGCGGTGAAACGAGAGCGCGTAGCCGAAGCGTTGATCGCTCCCGGTTGCTTCTAACGTACCGTTCTCGGTACCGAAGGAGCCGAACGAAAAACGCTCGAGCGCATGTTCCTGTGTCGTCGGCTGCAGCGTGACGACGTTGAGCGCTCCGCCGAGCGTATTGGGGCCGTAGAGCGCGGAGGGGGCGATGCCGTAAACGATCTGGATGTCCTGCAGATCCGCCGGATCGAGCAGCGAAAGATCGAAATCGCCGGTGTTTCCGTTGTTGACTTGATGCCCGTCGACGTCGACCAATGTCTCGCTGGGATCGGGACCGCGCAATGCGACGACCGCGGGAGCGTTGAGTCCGCCGCCGAGAATCGGATACACGGTCGTCGATAGTTCGGATTCGAGAATGTCGCTGGTACGCTCGACACCCTGTGCCGCGTAGGCTTGCGCGTTCACGTTCACGCTCGGCACCGATGAGGTCGAGAGCAACGGCGCACCGTTGCTGGTGACGTCGACGATCGTCGTGAGCGCGCCGACTTGCTGTTTCGGGAGCGCAAATCGCACTTCGAGCGTTCGCCCGCCGCCGATCGTCACCGTCCGGCCCGCGACCGTTTCATATCCACGCGCATAGACGGAGATCGTGTACGTTCCGGGCGGCTCAGCGGCAAAGATGAATTGGCCGTTCTTGTCGCTGCGAACCGTCGCGCCCGGACCGTCACCGCGAAGCTGCACGATCGCGCCGGCAATGAGCGCGCCGTCCGAACTCGCCACCGTTCCGACGATCGCCGGACTCGCGTCGGCCAGGGCGCGTCCTGCCGGCAGCAGGGCGAGGACGCACAGCGCGATGGCTAAGGCGGCCGGGTGGCGGTGATGCAGCATTGGACCCCGTTTCCGAACGAGAAGTAGGTGTACAAAATAGTATAATTAGTCTTTCCTAATCTGCAAGCCACCCAAGTCGGGATCCCAAACCGAGCAGGCCTCTCCTCTACGAACCCGGGGCCTTAGACCCTCGCGCCGCGGCCTGTGAGGAGGTTGACGATGATCAGCACCACCGCGACCACGAGCAAGATGTGAATCAGCGCGCCGCCGACGTGGAGCAAAAAGCCGAGCAACCATAACACGAACAAGATTACGATCAGCGTCCAAATCAGGCTTGCGAGTCCTGCCACGTTCGTTTTCCTTTCCGCGCCCGAAACGGCGCCGTGCATTTCGTCATCTGCATCTTCTTCCCGCGATACGTGCGCTCTCAATCGGGGAATGATGAGTGGGGAATGATGCATTCATGAAAAACGACGTGCGCGAGGTGTCACACACCCGAGTTTGCCAGATTTCGCTTTCGTTATTGCGGGCGCTGCTGGGCGCGCCGAATGAAGCAAAACGGCATTTTACCGATATTGCGGCGTCGGGGCATCCGCACGTGATCCGCATGCTGCAGTGGAAATGCGGCTGCCGAGCGCTCTCCGTCGAATCCGAAGAAGTGCCGATCGTTCCGTGCGAATTTCACACCGCCTACTTGCGCGGTACCTAGGGAAGCTCTAGCGTCAAAGCACACGCATAGCGAATCTACGCGAACTCCCACAACGCGGCGCGAGTCCACGCACCGCTGCAGTCGCGCAGCTTGACGGGAGCGCAGACGAAGAGTCTGCGTTTTCCGTCCATGACCTCGTCCGGAAAGAACAGCTCCTCGACGATGAAGCGGCCGGCGCCGAGCATGGCACGATGCCCCGGACCGGCTTTGGCAGGGTCGTCGTAGCCGCCGAAGCTCACCGCGTCGATGCCCGCGCCCTTTGCGCCGCTGCGCACGATCAGCTCCGCCGCTTCCCCGCCGCAATACACGTATTGGGTGAGAAACTCGCCGGTATTCGCGCGCTTGCCTCCCCAACCCGTATTGAGCAACACCACGTCGCCCGGTGCAATGCGAGCGAGATGCGGTTCGATGTCGCGCGCCTCGATCGCCGAGCCCGGGGCTTTGCCGCGCAGGTCGATCACGCTCGCCCAGCCGACGTATTGTTCAAGCGGCACGCGATCGATCGTGGCGCCCTCGGCAAAAAAATGGAACGGCGCATCGCAATGGGTGCCCGTGTGCGTACTTATTTCCACGATCTCTTTGTTCACCGGTGCAACGCCCTGGATATACATCCAGTGCACCTGCGCCGGGCGCGGGTTCTTGTCCGGATACTGCGGACAGTTCGTGTACACCGGCTGGCTCAGGTCGATGATCCGGCTCGGAATCATACCAGCGCCTCGCTCTCCTGCCAGAAGCGCTCGAACGCGACGACGTTGCGCTCCAGCATCGCGTCCATGTCCCCGTTCCACAGCGAGTCCGGCAGCGTTTGCGCCGAAAAGATTTCGATGACGTAAGGCCGGTCGTATCCGGCGGCGCGCAGCGCGCTGAGCAACTTCACCGTCGGAATGCAGCCGTCGCCGAGCACGATCCGGTCGGCATTGTTGCGCGGCCTGCGCCAGTCGCTGAGCTGAACCAGAAAGATGCGCTTGCCGCACGCGCGGATGACCGACGCAACGTCGGGCGTCTCGAAGATGTTCCACGTATCGCAGCAGATGCCGAGCGCGGGGTGATCGATGTTCTCCACGAGTTCGAGCGCGGCGTCGAGACCCCACAACGCCGTGTCGGTATGGAACAGGATCGGATTGAGCGGTTCGAACGCGACGCGCATGCCGGACTCCGCGGCGAAGTCGGCGAGCCGCGGCAGCGCTTCCCGTGCGAACTCGTACACGTACTCACAATTTCCCTCGGGCGCCGCGCCCGTGATCACCACGAAGGGCGTTCCCTGCGGAACGTGTCGCGAGATCCGGTCGACCGACTCGAACATCGCACGCAATCGCTCTCGCGGATCGGCGGGTGTAGGCGCGAGCGAATCGGGGAAGAGCGAGTGCACCGTGGTTTGCACCGAGCTCACCATCAACCCGGCGGCTTCGATGCTCTTCAATTGCTTTCCGAAGCCCTGCCCTTGTTTCAATTTGAACTCGCAGACCTCGATCGCGTCCAGGCCGTGCGCCGCGTAGCGCTCGACGTCGCGCTCGAACGGCCACGGGTTGGTGGTGAACTCGCTTACGCCGAGCCGGTACGAACTCGTGGCGATCATCCGGCGCGCGTCCGCAACTCCGCGACCGAGAACCCGCGCCGCTCCACCTGCACGGGAATGCCGCGGTAAAGGTCGTCACCGGTGACGTCCGGTTGGTCGATCCACTCTCCTCGCATATTGTTGAAGACGCGTACGCTGAATCTCGTCTTGAGCCGCCGCTTGAACACGATCGAGGTACTGACGGTGCGATCGGCCGTGTTCCCGACGAAAAGTACGAGCTCGTCGCCGCGCGCGAGGAGAATCGTCGACACGTCGTCGCTGGCGGTGCCGACCAGCTCGTCGGTCACGTCGCGATCGTACGCCTGATACTCGAGTTCGCTCTTGAACCGGAAGTTGGCGTACATCGCGAGCGCCGGTGTGCGCACGACGAACCAGGTGACCAAGGTGTCGCGAAACCGCAGCCTCCGCACGCCGAACCATCGCCAATCGGGCGCAAGGCGTGGATTGCAGCTTGGCTCGTCGCCTGAAAGACTGAGCCCGCCGGCACCGGCAACCGCCGCCCAAAGGTAACGCGGCGGAAACCAGGGCGAGAGCATCATTCCTTGATTGACGAGTGTTTCGCCGTGCAGCCACTCCGAAAACTGTCCGGGGACGGTATTGTTACGCCGTGGGTCGCTCGAGTAGTGACGAAAGCTGTCGCGCAGCGCCGACGCCATGAAATCCGGATTGAAGCGCGCCGCGGCGAACGCGTACCAGAACGTCGCGCCCTCCCACACTCCACCGAGCAGTCCGTACCCGCGCGTCGGTCCGTAGCTGATGTCGTCTCGCGGAATCGTTCGCATCCCGGCATCGGTCCAGAACGCGGCGACGCTCAAACGGCTGATGATATTCGCCGCGCGCTCGCGATCCGCGACGCCGAACATCACCGGGAAGACCAAATCGCAGCTGACGTCGGTGCGCTTCGCGCCGTCTACGTCGATGGTCAGGTAGTATAGTCCCGTTTGGGGGTCGACCAAATGCGTGTTGATCGCCTCACGCAGCGCGTCGGCCTCGCGCGCGAACCGGTCGCGATCCTCCATCTTCCCCAGCTCCGCTGCCATTCTCGAGGCGGCGCCCAGCGCGGCATAGCATTCGGAATTCAGCTCGGTCGTCGCACCGCTTATCCGATATCCCTTGATGACGTTGCGCCACCCGCAGATACCCTGTTCACCCGTCCCCGTAGCCGTACACCATACGAGCCCGGCGCTGTTGCGCTGCGAGAGAATGTACTCGGCGGCGCGTTTCGCGCCTTTGTAGATCCGCCGCAGAAACGCGCGGTCACGGGTCGCGGCATAGTGGTGCCAGAGTGCGAGCATCAACAGCGGCGTGTCGTCGTTGATGTTCAGCTTGTAATCGGCGGTCTTCCCGGTGCGGATGTCGTAATACTCGACCACCAGCCCTTTGCGCTCCATGTTCGAAACGTAAGCAAGCAACGCTTCGCGTGAGAAGTCGGGCGTCACGTAGTCGGACCCGAACGCGAACCACGCGGTGTCGCGGCCGACGCTGTTATTGGTCCGCGTCGGGTCGTTGACGAAACACCATCCGGTCGGCGCGAGCGTCTCGACCCGCAGCATGTTGGCCTTGGCCCAGAGCACGCCGCGGTTGACGTCGGCGTCCGGCGTCATGACCACCGCTCGGCGCAAGATCGTCTCGTAGCGCTTGCGCGTGCGTTCCATTGCCGTGCTGACGTCGGGCGCGCGATCGAGAATCGCCCGCAGCGCGCGTACGCCGTCCGTCGTCACCGCTAGGGTATAGGTGATTTCGACGGTCGATCGCGCCGGGATGTCATGCTGGTGCTCGAAGAGCGCGATGTGCTCGGGGCCGCCGTTCACCGCACGATCGCAGAGCGGCCCGGGGAAAACGACGCGAACGCATTTTCCGTGGTCGCCGGTCACCTCCCAGTGGACGGGCTTGCGCGAGCAGACGAAGGCTCGCGCGAGGCCGGAGTGCCGGCCGTTGGTTGCGATGAACGCAGCCCTACGCTCGTCGTAACGCACCCGCACGTCGTCACCGCAGCTTCCCTGCATGTCGGCCGCCGCGATCGAGCGAATTCGCACGTCCTCGTTGCGTGAATTTTCCAGTTCCACGTGATAGTATGCGATCGCCGGGTCCGCACGCTCGAGCCGCGGCTGGCTGTTGAGCATGAAGACACGCTCGCGCACGAGGATGCCGTCGTGCAGCTCGTAGGCGTGTTCCTGGCGATCCGGATGGAGGGTGAATTCGCCGGGAATCGTTCCCAACGTCAGGCCGCTGGCGGAGTCCCAGTAGCGAATCTGCATGCCGCCGATTGCGATCTCGCCCGCGTCGCTCGAAAAGAAGCGGTCGATGGCGCCGTTGGCCTTGAGAATGATGGTCCCTTTTGGAGCGCCGATCGTGCTTCCGACCGCCATCTCCGTATCCTCGACATGATATGTCGAGATCGCCTCGCCCGAGCCGGTGAACTTCGCGATCACAGGCTTCCTGATTGCTTCGTCATTCCACCGTCGATGATGAACGATGCCCCGGTCACGTAGGATGCCTCCTCCGAGGCCAAATACACGCACATCGAGGCCACTTCCTCGGGCTTGCCCATGCGATGCAGCGGAATCTCGTCGAGCAAGGCTTCGTACTGTTTTGGACTGCGCTCGAGCCGCGCGTCCATCGGCGTGTCGACCGCGCCCGGGCAGACGTTGTTGACCGTGATTCCATGTGGCGCAAGCTCGACGGCGATCGTACGCATCAGCATCCGCAAGCCGCCCTTGGCGGCGCAGTACGGCGCATTGGTCGGCATCGTGATGTCCTCGTGCACCGAGCTGATGTTGATGATCCGGCCGCCTGCGCGCTGATGAACCATCTGCTGCGCGGCGCGCTGCGAGCACAGCCAGGGACCGGTCAAATCGATCGCGATCACTTTTTTCCAGACCTCGAGCGGCATTTCCAGAAACGGATGCTTCTCCTCGACGCCGGCGTTATTCACCAGCACGTCGAGCTGTCCGAAATGCACGACCGCAGCCTTGACGAGCTCGTCGACCTCGTCCGCCTTTGAGATGTCGGCAGCGACCGCATAGGCGCGGCCGCCGAAATTCTCGATTTCCTCCACCAGCGCGGTCGCCGGCTCAGCGTCGCCGTGATAATCGATGACGACGCTGGCGCCCTCACGAGCCATGCGGGCTGCGATTGCCTTGCCGATTCCGGTGTCGCCGCCGGTAACGATCGCGACCTTATCGTGAAGGCGCATACGGCTTCTCCGTCAGCGGCAACCGCGCGAGCGTGGGCCCGAACGCGAGACCGAGCGCCCAGTCGAGCGCAACGCGCGTTTTACTCTTCGCGCCCTTGAGACGGCCGAGATAATACGTTCGCCACAGCAACCAGCCCGCGGTTCCGCTGAGCATTCGATTGCCCGGGAGCTGCACCAGCGCCCAATGGTCGCCCAGCGAGGCCATCTGGCCGACCCTCTCGTAGCGCATCGGCTTCGTGCGCCTTCCGCGCAGACGCGCGATCACGTTGCGCGCAACGAGCGGTCCTTCGCGGGTCGCGTTCTGCGCGAGCGGCGCGTAGACGCCGCCGCTGCGTTTGGGAATCGCAGCGCAATCGCCGATTGCCCACAGATGCGGGTGCGCCGTAATCGAACAGTCGCGCTCGGTTTCAATCGCGTTGCGATCCGAGAGCCGCAGCCCCAGGTGCTCGACGAACGGCGCGGGCTTGGCACCGGCGCACCACACGATCGTGCGCGCCTCATGACGCTCCCCATTTTTGAGGGTGAGCCCGGCGGAATCGACGGCCTCGACCTCCGCGCCGAGTTCGATCTCGATACCGCGCTCGCGCAGCACGTGCGCCGCCTGCTTCCCGAATCGCTCGGGCAGCTCGGGCAATAGCCGCGCTTCCGACTGGATCAGCGTGATACCGAGCAGCGAAGGGTCGAGCGCGGGATAGAACCGCAGCAACGAACGAACGAAAGCGGACAGTTCGCCCGCGGCTTCGACGCCGGTGAATCCTCCGCCGACCACGATGAAGTGGAGGAGCCGGTCCCGTTCGACGAGATCGTTGCCCTGGGCGGCAACTTCCAGTGCACCGATGACCGTATTGCGCAAACGCAGTGCGTCGTCGACCGTCCGCAGCGGAAGCGTGCACCGTTCGACCCCCTCGATACCCAACGTCGAGGGGGTCGAGCCGAGTGCAAAGATCAACTCGTCGTACTCGAGCGCGCTGGTCTGGTTGGTGAGAGGGTGGGTGAGCGTGAGCGAGCGCGCTTGCTCGTCGACGGCGATCGCTTCGCCGAGTTCGAATCGCACGTGCCGCAGCTGGGCGCGGAAGGGCTGCATGATGTGGCGCGTCTCGACCGCGCCGGTGGCCGCTTCGGGCAGCATCGGCGTGAAGAGCATGAAGTTGTGGCGATCGACCAGCACGGTTTCCAGATCGCGCACGGCTCTGCGCCGCTGCGAGAGTTCGCGCGCCGCCGAGAGCCCGGCAAAGCCGCCGCCTAAAATTACGACGCGAGGCATCAGCGCATGTACCTCCGTTCGGGAAAGGATTCGGTCGCCGCGACGCCGCGTTGATCGAGCGCGAGTTTGAGCACCTGCGCCGGATGCAGCGCCAGACGATTCGTACTCTGCGCGATCTGTTCGCGGCAGCTAAACCCGTCGGCAACCACGATCGTCTGCTCGGACGCTGCCCGGACTTTCGGCAGAAGCACGCGTTCGCCGATCGCCATCGAGACGTCGTAGTGCCCCTGCTCGAATCCGAATGCGCCGGCCATACCGCAGCAGCCCGAATCGAGCACTTCGCAGTCGAGTCCGGTCTTATCGAGCAATTTGGCCTCTGCCTGTGGATCGAGAATCGCCTTGTGGTGGCAATGCTGATGCACGATCGCTTTGCCGTCGAGTTTCGGCAGCCGGTACTCCGGCGCGTAGTTCGCCAGGAATTCCGAGAAGAGAAACGTCTGCTTGGCCAAACGTTCCGCATCCTTGTCGTTTCCGAGCAGGTCCGCCATCTCGTCGCGGAAGACCGACACGCAACTTGGCTCGAGTCCCACCAGCGGTGTCCCGGCACGAATCTCTTCGCGCAGCGAGTCGAGGATGCGTTTCAGCATCGACTGCGCGAGCGCCAGCATGCCGTAGTCGTAGAGCGGGCGTCCGCAGCAAAGCATGGACTTGGGAATCGTCACCTGAAATCCGGCATCCTCGAGCACCTCGACCGCCGCCATCGCCGTCGAGGGATGGAAGCGGTTGTTCCAGGTATCCGGCCAAAGAATCACCTTGCTCTTGCCGGCGTTGCGCACCGGCCGCTGCTTGAACCATTGCCGGAACGTCTTGGGCGCGAAGGCGGGAATGCGCCGCCGCTGGTCCATGCCGGCAGCAAACTTGAGCGCCGGACCCACGACGGGCGCACTCGCCAAGGCGTTGACGGCCATTGGCGCGACCGCCGCCAAGCGCGCCCACAACATCATCAGACCAAAGGCGTACGCGGTACGCGGCCGGACGCGGCCGGCGTAGTAGTGCGAGAGAAACTCGGCCTTGTACGTCGCCATATCGACGTTGACCGGGCATTCACTCTTGCATCCCTTGCACGCAAGACACAGATCCAGCGCCTCTTTGACCGCACGGTCCCGCCACTTCTTGCCCGACGGATCGCCCTGCATCATTTCGAAAAGCAATCGGGCGCGTCCGCGCGTGGAGTGTTGCTCCTCACGCGTGGCCATGTAGCTCGGGCACATCGTGCCGCCTTCGTGTTTGCGGCACGCGCCCGCTCCCACGCAGCGGTTCGCGGCGTACGCAAAGCTGCCGCGATCTTCCTTGAAGTGGAAGCGCGTGGGCGGATCCCACGGTTCGTAGTTCGTTCCCCAGCGCAGATTCTGATCGATATGATAGGGATGCAAGACCTTGCCGGGATTCATCTTGTCGGCCGGATCCCAGGCGTGCTTGAATTCCCAAAACGCCTGTACCAGCTCCTGACCGTACATGATCGGCAACAGCTCGCCGCGCGATTGCCCGTCGCCGTGTTCGCCCGAAAGCGATCCTCCGTGCTCGACGCACAGCTTTGCTGCCTCGTACACGAAGCGTTTGTATTTTTCGATCCCCTCTTTGGTGAAGAGATCGAAGTTGATACGGCAGTGCACGCACGCCTGGCCGAAGTGACCGTAGAGCGACGCGTGATATCCGTAACGGTCGAAAAGCTTGCGCAGCTTACGCAGGTAATCGCCGAGGCGCTTCGGATCCACGGCAGAGTCTTCCCAGCCCGGATAGGTGTCGGCCTCGTCGGGAACTTTGGCCGTGATCCCGAGGCCGGCTTCCCGCACGTCCCAGACCGCTTTCATCTTCTCCCGATCGCTCACGATACGGTGCGCGATTTTCGGATCGAGCGCGCCGATCGCAGCGCACAGTTTTTCTGCTTTGGCGATCGCCTCCGCGCGCTCGTCGGCGCCGAACTCGACGATCAGCCACGCCGAGCCGTCCGAGAAGTCTTCGCGCGCCGCCGTCGACTTATGCTTGAGCTGCAGGTGCCGAAACATGCTCTCGTCCATGCCTTCGAGCGCGATCGGGCCGAACTCGTCACAGAAGGGTACCCAGTCGGCTGCGTTCGCGATATCGTCGAAACCGAGGATGCACAAAATGCGCTGCGGGGGACTATGAACCAAGCGGCATTTCGCCTCGAGTACGACGACGCACGTTCCCTCGGTTCCGACGAGCGCGCGCGCGACGTTGAATCCATTCTCGGGCAGCAGCTGGTCGAGCGCAAAGCCGGAGACGCGGCGCGGAATCTTCGGGAAGCGTTCGCGAATCCGGTCGCCGTAACGATCGCGGATCTCACGCATCTTCGCGTAGATCTCACCGCGCCGCCCGCCGGACGCGATGATCGCCTCCAACTCCTCCTCGGAGGTCGGGCCGACCCGCATGCGCACGCCGTCGTAGGTGATGATCTCCAGCTCGTCGATGTTCGCATCCGTCTTGCCGGCCATCTGCGCGTGCATCCCGCAAGAATTGTTGCCGATCATTCCACCGAGCGTGTTGTGATCGTGCGTGGCAGGATCGGGCCCGAAGGTGAGGTTCCGGCGTTCGGCCAGATCGCGCAGGTCGTCGAGCACGCAGCCGGGCTGCACGCGCGCAAACCGGTTCTCGTAGTCGATCTCGAGCACCGCGTTCATGTATTTGCTGAAATCGAGAACCACCGCGGCGTTCGTCGCCTCGCCCGCTAGGCTGGTCCCGCCGCCGCGGCTCACGACCGGCATGCCGTGCCGGTGCGCTATCGCCAAGGCATGCTCGACATCTTCCGCATTCTTCGGGAGAATGACGCCGAGCGGTATCTGTCGATAATTGGACGCATCGGTAGAATAGAGCGCGCGAGAGCCGCTATCGAATCGCACTTCGCCGCGAATCACCGTGCGCAGTTCGGTCTCGGCGCCGTTTGTCATAACCTTGATCATGGCGAGGTCCTACAATTGGTATCGCCGCGCGTCGGCACGGCGAAGTTGCAACCCGATGCCGGGTCGGGAAGGATCGGGATAGAGCGAACCGTCGATCGGCTCGCTCGCACCGTCGAAGAACATGCGCTCGATGCGCGCATGATCGTAGAAATACTCCATATGCCGCAGCATCTTGCAACCGAGCGCGGCGTGCAATTGCACGTGCGGGCCGCAGTGCGTCGAGAGCGGGAGCATCGCGCTCTGGCACAGTCCGTCCACCGCCAGCAAACCGCTGAACCCGCCGCAGCGGGTTGCATCGGCTTGCAGGCAGTCGACAGTCTTCGCCTCGAGCATGCGCCAAAAATGGGCCGGCTCGTAGCCGTACTCGCCCGCGGCGATATCCATACCGGCCGGCGCGCGCTCGCGCACTTGGCTCAATCCCTCGAAATCCTGGTGATAGACCGGCTCCTCGAACCAGGTTACCCCAAGCCGTGCGAGTTCGTCGGCAAAGCGCATGGCCTGCTTGCGCGAGTACGCGCCGTTCGCATCGACGAACAGTTCGGTGCGATCGCCGATCGCGCGACGCGCCTCGGCAACACGCGGGATGTCGGCCGCCGGATCGCTTCCGATCTTCATCTTGACACGCGGGATGCCCGCGTCGACCCACGCGCGCAGCTGGCGGCGTAATCGATCCGCGCCATACGAGGTAAACCCGCCGCTCCCGTATACCGGAGCGGAATCGCGCGCCGCGCCGATCAGCGCGTACACCGGCACGCCGAAGATCTTGCCGCGTAAATCCCACAGCGCGATATCGACCGCCGAGATCGCCATCGCCGCAATACCGTCGCGGCCCATATTGCGGACGGCCGTTTGCAGTTCGTGGTATCGCCGCGCGGTTTCGAGCGCGTCGGCGCCCTCGAGCACCGCGCGCAGTTCGCGTTCGACGACGAGCGCGGTCGCTTCGTCCGCGTAGGTGTATCCCATCCCCGTCTTGCCGGCGGCGTGGATTTCGACCAGCACCATCGTGGTCGCGTCCCAGCGCGCGGTGCCGTCGCTCTCGGCGCCGCCGTCGGTCGGCACGCGATACACCGAGACGTCGAGTCCCGCGACGGGACAACCGTGACCCTGCCGCGCAACTGCGACGCTCATGTGCGCTCCCGGTGCGGGAGCATGCCCGCGAGCACACCCTTGATCGACTCTTTGAGCACCGAGGCCTCATCGGGATCGCCCTTGGCCATCGCCGAGAAAAGATTGTGCGCCTCTTCGAACGTGATGTGGGGCGGCAACTGCGCAATGTCAGCGGATACTCTGGCGTCTAGGATCGCGGGCCGGTCGGACGCAAACGCACGGTCCCACGCCGCGTCGACGTCTTCCGGACGCTCGACGCGAATGCCGAGAAATCCGAGTTGCTCGGCGTAGCGCGCGTAGTTGAACTTCGGCAGATCCTGCGACGGCTCGAACTTCGGATCGCCGTTCATGATCCGCATCTCCCACGTGACCTGATTGAGGTCATCGTTGTCGAGCACCAAAAAGATGATGCGCGGGTCGTGCCAGCTCTTCCAATATTTCGCGACGGTGAGCATTTCGGCGTTGCCGTTCATCTGCATCGCACCGTCGCCGGTGCACGCTACCGCGACGCGGTCCGGAAAGGCGAACTTTGCCGCGATCGCATACGGAACGGCCGAGCCCATCGTGGCCAAGCCGCCCGAGAGCGACCCTTTCATGCGCCCGCGCATCATGATGTTGCGCGCGTACCAATTGGTCGCCGTGCCCGCGTCGCCGGTGAGGATTGCGTCATCAGGCAGATGTTCGTTCAACCGAACGAAGAGCAACTGCGGATTGATCGGATCGGCGCTCACGTTGGCGCGCGCCATCTCCTCCTCGTGCCACCTCCGCTTGGTCTTCGCCAGGTGCTCGACCCACGTGCGGTCCTGCTTCTCTTCGAGAAGCGGCAACAATTCGAAAAGCGTCGCGGACGCATCGCCGACGAGATTCAATTCCGTCGGATAGCGCAGCCCCAGATTCTTGGGGTCGATGTCGATCTGAATTCCGCGCGCCTGACCTTCTTTCGGCAAGAACTCGGCGTACGGAAACGACGTGCCCACCATCAGCAGCGTGTCGCACTTCTCCATCATCTCGAAGCTGGGCGCGGTGCCGAGCAGGCCGACGGTGCCGGTCACATAGGGGAGGTCGTCGGGAAGGACGGCTTTGCCGAGCAGCGCTTTTGCCACGCCCGCGCCCAGCCGCTCGGCCACCGCGATGACCTCGGCGCGAGCTCCGAAGGCGCCGGCGCCGACCAGCATCGCGACACGCTCGCCGCTATTGAGAATCTCCGCCGCCGCGCGCAGATCGACCGCCTGGGGAACCACGACCGGCGGCAAATAGCCTACGCTCGAGTGGAGCGTGTTGTGCTTGTGCGGCGGCTCCTCGAATTTTTCTTCTTGAACGTCCTTGGGCACGACGATGGCCGTGACGCCGCGATAGCCCATCGCCGTCCGCAATGCGCGGTCGACGATGTGCCGCACCGCCATCGGACTCGAGACCGTGTAGACGTAATCACAGACGTCCTCGTAGAGCTGCTGCAGATCGACTTCTTGTTGATACGAGCCTCCGAGTGCCGTCGTTGCCGCCTGGCCGACGATCGCGACAACGGGAACGTGATCCATCTTCGCGTCGTACAGGCCGTTCAGCAGATGAATCGCGCCCGGACCCGAGGTCGCCATGCAGACGCCGACCTCGCCGGTGAACTTCGCATGCGCGCACGCCATGAACGCGGCCATCTCTTCGTGGCGCACCTGAACGAATTCGATCTTCCCGTCGATGCGGCCGAATGCGCCCATGATGCCGTTGATTCCGTCGCCCGGATATCCGTATATGCGCTTCACGCCCCATTCGATAAGACGCCGCATGAGGAAATCGCTCGTGTTCACGATTGCGTCTTACCCCTCAGCGCGTTGTTCCAATACCGCGCACGAAGAGCACCAACGCGCCGATGCCGAAAAACCAAGCCACGAAGCCCTCGGCGGCCGGGCCGACGTGTCCGAGCGATAGCCCGCCCGCATTCTCCTGCTGCGCACCATCGGTCTGCGTTTGAATGGCGTTGACGTACCGGGCGATGTCGTCGACGTCTCGATCGCTGAGCACGTCGCGCCCGAAGCGCGGCATGATCCACGGTCCGGCACGGATCGCCTCGGCGACTTGGAATACGGTCGCATGCATCAGCGACGGTGCGACGTCGTCGGATCCGACCGACGCCCCGTTGCCGGTGGGACCGTGGCACATGGCGCAGTTCTCGGCGAAGAGCGTGCGCCCGTGGGCGGCGTTTCCGTCCATGACGAGCGGAAGCGAGCGATCCGCGTGCGGTGAGAACGAGAGAACGTAATTCACGATCGCGGTCATCTGCGGCTGCGTGAACCGCGGCCGCTGATGGATTTCGTCCACGTATGGAACCGAAGCCGGCATTCGCCCGGTGTCGAGCATGAGGTGAATGTCCGCGGCGGATCGTCCGATGAGCGGCGGCGCAACGTTCGAGCCCTGGCCGCGGGCGCCGTGACACGACGCGCAGGTCATCATGTAGAGCGTTTTGCCGGTGAGCAGCGCGGCGAAGAGCAGCGCGCTCATAACGACTGCACGTAGGCGGCGACGTCGCGCACCTGCGCCTGCGTGAGCGATTGCGGATAGAGTTTGGGCATCGGCGGCTCCGGGTCTTCGATCCACGAGACCGTGCCGTTGTAGTCCATGCGCGTCTTCTCGTCGCGAAGCGACGGTCCGATGGTTCCGCCCTCGACCCCGGTCGCACCATGGCAAGCGGAGCAGTTCTTCGCAAAAATCTGCGCTCCGGTCTTCGCATCGCCGCCGATCGTTGCCGCGGTCCCGGCGTTCGCGCTGCTCTTCGCCGTGACCGCCGGTGAACAGGCGCACAGCACGGCGCCGGCGATCGCCCATGCAACCGCCAGCGGCCGGCACGCTACAAACATAACGGCTCCCGCGCCGTGCCGCTTTCGCGCGCCGCCCATACGCCAAACGTCGCGAGGAATGCGGTCAGCACCGCCAGTCCGCCGCCGATCCACATGACCGCTGCGCCGTTGCGCTGATCGGCAAGCGCCGCCTGCATTCCCATGACGGCCGCGTAGTGCGGGTAGAGCGGCGCACGCGCCGCGCCGAGCGCAAATCCGAGCAACGCTCCCTGCGGCAGTGCGAGCAGCAGGTAGAACAGCCGCACCGGGAATGCCGGCGGCCGCAGCGGCGGCGGCGCGAGCACGGGCAGCCAAAAGAGCGTCCCGACGACCACGAGCAATAGATGCTCGCCGGCGTGCACCAGCGGATGCTCCAGCGCGCTCTCGTAGAGCGGTGAGAAGTGAAGGAGCCAGAGATAACCGACGAAGAGCGAAAAGGTGAGCGCCGGATGCGCGAGCACGTGCAGCGGCCGCGTCACGCGCACGAACGCGGCGGTCGCGCGTTTGCCCGCAACGATCCGAAATGCCGTGAACGGTTGCGAGAGCACGATCAATAGCGGTACGAGGAAGAGCAGCACGAGATGCTCGCCCATGTGCCACGCGAACGACGCGTCGCTGAGCGCGTCGACCGGCGGCGAGAGCACGAGCGTGGTACACGCGACGGCGCCGGCCGCGGCAGCGATCTTCATGAGAGCGGACCTTCCTCGAACCCGCCGCGCGCATTCTTGCGCAGGCGAACGCGAGGCGCTCGGTGCACGCCTCCGCGCGCGCGCAGGTCCGACGTGAGCGCATAGGTGATCCCGAAGCCGATCGGCGGGGCGATGATGCAGAACCATTGATAGAACCGCGTGATGACCGTGATCGATTGGTGGACGTATCGCGCTTGCACGTCGTCGCTTCCGGCCAGGGTCAGGCCGAGTGCGAAGAGGAACAGCGCGACGCCGAAGGACGTGCGCAGCGGCACGTCACGCGGAATATCGAGCAGATGGTGCGACGCATGATCCCGCCGCAGGGTCGCATCGATCCACGGCCAGAGCAACAGCAGCGCGAAGAGCACCGCCGGGAGCGCTACCGACGGCCAGAACGGCGAGGGTATCGTGCGGCCCCACAGGTGAATCGCGAGCGGCGGCCCGATTCGCAGCGCGCCCTCGAGCCAGCCGATGTACCAGTCCGGCTGTGCGGGGCTCGAGACTTGCCAGGCATTGTACGGGCCCCATAACCAGATCGGATTGATTTGCACGAACGCGCCGAGCGCCATGACCACCGAGCCCACCGCGAACATCAGCGCGATCGACTTTGCCGCGTAGCGCGGAAAGAGCGGCGAGCCGACGACGTTGTGCTCGGTCCGGCCGGGTCCGGGAAATTGGGTGTGCTTCTGTCGCCAGACGAGCGCGAGGTGTATCAGGATCAGACCCGCGATCGCCGCCGGCAGCAGATAGACGTGAACGACGAAGAGCCGCGGCAGCAGCGCACTGCTCGGAAAGGTCCCGTTGAGGATGAACGAGGACAGCCAGGTGCCGATCACCGGGATCGAGAGCACGACCGAATCGGCGATGCGCAGCCCGGTTCCGCTGAGCAGATCGTCGGGAAGCGAATAGCCGGTAAACCCTTCCAGCATCGCGAGGAGAAAGAGCAGGACGCCGACGACCCAGTTGATCTCGCGCGGCTTGCGAAAGGCGCCGGTGAAAAAAATCCGGCCCATGTGCACGATGATCCCGGCGACGAAGATCAGGGCGGTCCAATGGTGGACTTGGCGAATCAGCAAGCCGGCGTTCACCGCAAAACTCAGGTTGACGGCCGACGCGTACGCGTGCGACATCGTGATGCCGTCGAGAAGTTTGTACGGCCCGTGATAGACCGTCTTGCTCGCGCTCGGATCGAAGAAAAACGCCAGGAAGGTTCCGGTCGCGATCAGGATCAGAAACGCATACGCGTTGATCTCGCCGAGCATGAACGACCAGTGATCCGGAAACGCCTTGCGCAGCGCGTGGCTGACGAAGTGCGCGCTTCCCAGCCGGTCGTCGACCCAACGCAGCAGTCGTTCGATCATGTCGAGCGGATCGGACCCTCCCCACGTTGCCAGAATCCCGGCCCGACGGGTTCGGGATAATCGCCGAGCGCAATCACATAGCCGTCATTCGTCGTCGCGATCGGCAGGCGCGGCAAGCTGTGGTCGGCCGGACCCGACACGACGCGCCCGTTCTCGAGGACGTCGAAAACCGACTGATGGCACGGACACATCAGCTCTTTAGCAGCCTGACGATAGAGGGCGACCGGACAGCCCGCATGCGTGCACACCTTCGAATACGCGATGTATCCCTGCGTGCTCTGCGCAAGATCCGGCGGCACGCGAATCAGCGTGGTCGTTGAAAGCGCATCGTCCAGTGCGCCTTCCGGGAAAACCGTGACGACCGAGTTGATTTCCAGATCCCCGACGCGTACCGCGCTCCCGTCGGGACGCACCAGGCGCAAACCCTTGCGCCATCGCGTGTGAAAGAGCGTCGAGTCGAGCGGTGGTCCGAACGATCGTATCGGCACGAGCAATGCCAGACCGAACACGCCGACCGCCGCATACACGAGGCGCAGCAGTGCGCCGTTGCGCGAGAGGCCGCGCTCGACCCGCTCGACCTGCCGGTCTTCTTCGCTCCGCAGCGGCGCTTGCGATGGATATTCGTCGCGCCGATCGACGACCTCGGCCTGTGGAAGAATGCCGAACGCCCAGCCCAGCGCCGCGGCTGCAAACGCGGCCGAGGCGACCGCCAGCGAAAATCCCTCCCACAACGTGCCCGCATCGGCGGCGTAGGCGGCGATGAATCCCATGCTGCCCACGATCGCGACCGAGAGCGCGACCACGATCGCGCGTTCCGCCCGGCTCATCGGATGATGTACACGGAGAGATAGATGCCGACCCACACGAGGAACACGAAGTGCCAATAGTACGTCATTGCTTCCGCGCCTTGGCGATGATACGCCCGCAGCGTAGGACTGCGCATCCCGATCAACAGCGCGAGCAGAATTCCGATACCGACGGTGACATGCGCCAGATGGAAGCCGGTGAGCGTGTAGTAGATCGAGCCGTACGAGTTGGTCGCGATCGTGAACGTGTTCTCCAGATAGCCGTGCACCGAGAGCAGAATGAATGAGAGCGCGGCGATAATCGCGGTAGCCGTCCACCAGCGCGCGGCCCGAATCGCACCCCGGTCCATCGCATGCGTCGCCAGCACCATCACGACGCTCGAGATGAAGAGCAGGAACGTCCCGATCGAGCCCTCGACCACGTTGACGTGCACGCCCGGCGGCGGCCAAACCGCACGGTTCGCGCGCAGATCGTAGTACGTTGCGAAGAGCGCGGCAAAGAACATCATCTCGGAAGCAAGGAAGAGCACGGTCCCGAGCACGGTGGGATGCGCCCGAACCTGAAATGGCATCCATTGACGAGAAGTATCACCCGCGTTGACGGCCACGTTGAATGCTACCCGACGCGACGATATTTTATGCGCCATACGGGTATCGTTTCGAAACGATGCGATGGCTGCTCGATCCGGCGTCGGTGCAGGGCGTTACGATGCGTGGGGATTGGTACGTCTTTCTCATTGCCGCCGCGTGCGTCGGACTCTTCGTCTACGGTTGCATTTTCTGGTGCATCTTCGCGTATCGGCGTTCGCGCAATCCCCAGCCCGCGCAGTTCAGCGGCAATAAACCGCTCGAAGTCCTCTACGTCGTCATCCCGCTGCTCATCGTCATCGGCCTCTTCATCGTAACGATGATCGCCGAAATACCGGTCGATCGCGTAGCTGCCGATCCCGCGAACAAAGTCGGCGTGATCGCGTTCCGCTGGTCATGGCGCTTCGATTATCCCGGCGGGATCACGACGATCGGCACGCCGTTCGCGCCGCCGACACTCTACCTTCCGCTGCGGGAAGCGACCGAGATCGACTTGACCTCGGCCGACGTCACGCACTCGTTTTGGGTTCCCGCGTTTCTCTTCAAGCGCGATGCGATACCGGGTATGCAGAACCTTTTCGCGATCACGCCGACGCGAGTCGGCACCTTTCGCGGGCGCTGTGCGCAGTTCTGCGGCCTCGATCACGCGCTCATGACGTTCCAGGTCAAAGTCGTTCCCGATCCGGCGTACGAGCGGTTCATTGCCTCTCGTGGAGTGGAGGTCCCATGATCGAATGGATGACGACCACCGATCACAAGAAGATCGGCATCATGTATATGGTCGCGACGATGACGTTTTTCGTCATTGCCGGGATCTTAGCGATGCTCATCCGCGCGCAGCTCGCGCGCCCCGAGAACGATTTCCTCTCCGCCCACGCCTACAACCAGATCTTCACCCTGCACGGAACCGCGATGATCTTCTTCGTCATCGCGCCCTTCGGACTCGGTCTGGCGAATTTTTTGGTGCCGCTGCAGATCGGCGCACCGGACGTAGCGTATCCGCGCCTCAACGCGACCGCGTTCTGGATGTTTGCGCTCGCCGGCATCGTCGTCTTCAGCGGTTTCGCCATGTACGGCGGCGCGGCGGCGACGGGATGGACGGCATATGCGCCGCTCTCCGAGATCGCCGAGGGCACCGGCGCCGGTCAAGACCTCTGGTTGCTCGGACTGCTGCTCGCGAGCGTGTCGACGATCTTGACGGCGCTGAACTTGATCGTCACGATCTTTCTCTTTCGCGCCCCCGGCATGACGATGTGGCGCATCCCCATCTTCGAATGGGAGATCGTTGCGACCGCGGTTTTGATTCTGATGGCGTTCCCGTCGCTGACCGCGGTCCTGGCGATGCTGTTGATCGACCGGCATCTCGGCGGTCACTTCTTCGATCCCGCTTTCGGCGGAAATCCGATTCTCTATCAGCACCTCTTCTGGTTCTTCGGCCATCCGGAGGTCTACGTGATGATCTTGCCCTACTTCGGGATCATCACCGAGGTCGTCGCCACGTTTTCGCGTAAGCCGGTCTTCGGTTACGTCGGGCTGGTGATCGCGGCCTTCGCGATCGCGGGTCTGTCGATCGGCGTCTGGGCGCATCACATGTTCACGACCGGCGCAGTGAACAATCCGTTTTTCTCGGCGGTATCTTTCCTCATCGCCGTGCCGACCGGCGTCAAATTCGTCAATTGGATCGGAACGATGTGGAAAGGTTCGATCGAATTCTCGACGCCGATGCTTTTCGCCGTCGGATTCATGCTCAATTTCCTGATCGGCGGTATCACCGGGGTGATGCTCGCTTCGCCGCCGATCGATTATGACGCCCACGACTCGTACTTCATCGTGAACCACTTTCACTACACGCTCGCGGGCGGCAGTATGTTTGCGCTCTTTGCCGCGCTCTATTTCTGGTTCCCCAAGATGTTCGGCGTCCGGCTCAATGAAACGCTGGGCAAATGGTGCTTCGCCTTGATGTTCGCCGGCTTCAATGTGACGTTCATCCCGATGGCCTTCATGGGCTTGGAAGGCATGGCACGCCGCGTGTACACCTATCCCAACATCGCGCACTTGGGACTGCTCAACGCGATCGCGACGGGCGGTTCGGTGATCCTCGCGATCGGTGTGATGGTCTTCTTCGCCGACGTGGCAACCAGCGTGTTCGCGGCCGCCCGGCGGCGTGTTCCGGTGGCCGCGAATCCATGGGGCGGGTACAGCCTCGAATGGGCGACGACCTCACCGCCGCCGGAGTTCAACTTCGAGGAACTGCCGCCGATTCGCAGCCGGCGTCCGGTCTTGGACACGGTGAACTCGTGAAATCGTTCGTCGGGATCTTCGGCTGTTCGGCCGGATTCGGGTTCGTGATCGCACTCGTCTATTGGTGGGTCGCGCACGAGGAGACCGTGGGCACGGTCCTGCTCGGCGTGATGACCGCCGCGCTCGTCTTCGCCGCGATCTATGCGGTCATCGGTGAACGCAGCGCGCGCCTGGACGGCGACGAGCCCGATCTCACCAATGCCGATGCTGCCGGCGAAGACCTCGGCGTCTTTACCACGAGCAGCCCCTATCCAATTTTGATTGCGGCCGGCGCTGGGCTCGGTTTGCTTGGTCTCCTGTGGTCGCCCCTGATCGGCATCGCCGGGCTCACCGTGGTCGTTCTCTGCCTGTGGCGGATGGGGGCCGAAAGCTCGCGCGTCTAGAACATCCGGCTCGGTCTCATGTCGAGTCTCAAACTCCGCTCGCGCAGCTTTGAACCCGGTCCCTTACGCGGCACGATTTCCGTTCCCGGCGATAAGTCGGTTTCGCATCGCGCGCTGATGCTCGCCGCCGCCGCGGCGCAGCCGGTGGAGATTCGCCGGCTCAATCCCGGCCGCGACGTCCGTGCGACGATGGAGGCGCTCATCGCGCTCGGTGCACGGGTCGAACATGCCACCGACGCCGTCACGATCGGTGCACGAAGTTTGCACGAACCAATGGGACCGCTCGATTGCATGAACTCCGGGTCGACCGCGCGCATGATGCTCGGCGTATGCGCGGGCGCCGACGTCCCCGCGACCTTCGACGGCGACGAATCGCTGCGGCGCCGTCCGATGGAACCGGTTGCCGCGCAGCTGCGTGCCTTCGGTGCCAAGATCGAGACGACCGGCGGAAAGCTTCCGGTCCGGTTCGAGGGCACTCCACGGATCGAAACGCAGCGTTTCATTCTGCTCTCTCCCTCGGCGCAGGTGAAGTCGGCGCTGCTGCTCGCGGGCCTCTTTTCAAAAACACCGGTCACGATTTTCGAGGACCGCGGCTCGCGCGATCACACCGAGCGGCTGCTCACGTATCTCGGCGCCGACGTCACCTGGGATGGAAAGACGATCGAGCTGCGCAGCGGGATTACACAAGCGAACCCGATCGCCGTGTGCGGCGATTTCTCCGCTGCCGCGTTCTTCATCGTTGCCGCAACCGTCGCTCCCGGCAGCGAGCTCACCATCACCGACGTCGGCGTCAATCCGACACGCACCGGGTTGCTCGATGCATTGCTCGCGATGGGCGCGGCGATCGAACTGCGCAATCCGCGCGAGCAATCCGGCGAACCCGTAGCCGATCTGTTCGTACACCACGCGCCTTTGCACGGAACGACGATCGGCCCCGACGTCGCGTTGCGCGCGATCGACGAAATCCCGGTGCTCGCCGTCGCTGCCGCCTTCGCGCAGGGCGAAACGAAGATCACGGGCGTGCGTGAACTGCGCACGAAGGAATCGGACCGCCTCGCGGCCATCGAACGGCTGCTGAGCGCGGTCGAGATCGCGGTCGAGGTTGCAACCAACGGCCTCGTGATCCGCGGCGCGCGACCGCGCGCGACCGGCGCGGACATCGACACGCACGACGATCACCGCATCGCGATGGCCGCCGCGACGCTGGCGACGGGCGCAGGACCGCTGCGAATCGACAGCGATGCTAGTATCGACGTGAGTTTCCCGTCCTTTCTCGAAACGCTGGGGAGCGTTCAACGCACGTGAACGAACAGCCGGTCTACACGGTGGACGAATTTGCGTCCGAAGCGCACTATTTGGAGACCTTGATCTGGGAAGCGATCGTCGTGCTTCCCGAAGCCAAGGTGCTCATGTGCGGATACGGTCCCGACGGATCGCAGGTGCAGCGGGCGATCGACTGCGGCGCGAAGGTCACCGTCATCGAGCATCGCAGCGAACCGATCAACGCCTTCTCCAAGCTCGACGCGCGCTTGTTGCGCGGAAGCACCTCGGTTATTCCGGCCAAGGACAACAGCTTCGATCTTGCGATCGCGCACCATTATCTGCACGAGATCGATCCCTTCTTCCATTCGCAGGTGCTCTCGGAGTTGGCGCGCGTCGCGCGGCGGGTGGCGGTGATCGAGCCGGCGCCGCCGGCGGATCCACTCGGCAAGCGCATCGCGTTGCTCTATTCACAAGCCAAACGCGAGCTGGGACAATTCGAATACTATCAGCCGCTCGAGTATTGGAAGAAATTGCTGCACGGCGTGAAGGCCGACGTTTCGCAGCACGTATTCGCTTTCAGTAAGGTACCGCCGCGGCACTATCTGATCGACACGATTCAACTCTTACTCGACACGATCGAAGTGGAAGACGCGCCGCGCGAGTACATGGACGAGCTGCGTCAAATCGCGCGGCGTTCGGACGCGCAGTTGCTGCCGCCGCCGCGATACGTGCTGGTCGGTGCTGCCGCGGGCGACTTGCTCGTGCCCAGTTTCACCCCGCGTCTTCCCTCGCGCCCGCCGCTTCCAGCCCCCGCACCGGCGGCTGCGCCGGCGAGCGCCCAGCCCGCGCCGCGCCGCCGCCGCGGACGGCCGGCCGAAGTGAGCGCGCAGAGCGGATACGAGCTGCCGCCGGTCGAGGCCGCGCCGCGCCTCGTCACCCCGCCCGATACGATCGAGCCCGAGCCGGCCGTTGCCCAGGCCCCGCCGCCGCCACCACCGGCGCCGCCGAAGCCGAAACCCGCACCCGCGCCGTTCGGCGCTCCGGCTCCGCCGGCACCGGGCGCGCCGGGTCCGGGTGCACCCTTTGGGATGCCCTTTGCCACGCCTCCGGGCGCGCCGCCCGAACCGCCGGGCTTCGGCTTTTCCAGCGGTACGCCGCCCGCGCAGGGTTGGGAGTGGGAACCGCCCGAAGGCGATGAACCGCCGCCGCTGCCTTAGAGGGTTCGGCCCCTCGTGCGGCTAGGCAGCCGGGTCGGACGTGCTGGTCTTGGACTCGCTCGAGGTGCTTGCCGAGCCTGTGCCGGCCGCGCTCTGCGATGACGACGTCGAGTCGGTCTTCGAATCCGTCTTGGACTCGGGCTTCGAACCGGACGGCCGCGAGTCGGTCTTATAAAAACCCGACCCCTTGAAAACGATCGGCGCCGGATTAAAAACGCGCGTCAGCGCGCCGCCGCAATGCGGGCACGGCTCGCGATTCGTCTCGTTGAACCCATGACGAATTTCGGTCAGCTTGCCGCAAGCGGCGCAGCGGTAGTCGTAGAGCGGCATACGCGTTCTTTTATACCAAGCTTGGCACTCTTGGTCAATGACTGCTAGCGCTCATACTCCGCCAACCCCTTGAACTGCAGCAGCGCGTCGCCGAGCCAGCGCTCGAACCGCCGCCCGCGTCTCCAGGCGTCCAGCAGCGCGCCGAGCCGCCCCCCGTACGCGGGGTAGCTGAACTTGACGCGAAGCTTCGCTCGCGAGGTCTTGCGCTCGATCCGAAAATCGAGCGTCCGGCGCACGGAGTACGCACCGACCAGGGAGAGATGGAAGTTCGTGATGAGCTGGTCGACTTCGTAGAGCTGCTCGGCGTACCCCGGCAGACTCGAACGTACGATCACTTCGCTTCCCACCTGCAGCGGAGATGCCGGATCCGCCAGGGAGGCGCTGCGCAAGAAGGGGAGCCACACGGGCCACTTTTCAACGGAACAGAGCAGCGCGAACGCCTCTTCGACGGGTGATTCGATATCGAGACTCGCGCTGTACGACCGCAGCCCGGGGCGGGCAAGGGCATCGGCCATGATCGCCATGGGCAGATTTCTTCTCAGGCCCTATCTATAGTGCCTGCCGGTCAAGCAACCCCCAAGATATCGCCCGCTCCTCCGGCAACCGCAAAGGCGACCAGGGTCTGCACCCCGACCGGCAACGCGTCTTCGTCGAGCCGGAACTGCGCCCCATGCGCGGGGTGAACCGCGCCCGCCGCCTCGCCGGCGATCCCGAGGCGCACCTGCACGCCCGGCACGCGCTGCGCAAAGTAGGCGAAGTCTTCGGCGCCCATCGTCGGAACGTAACGCTCCACCGGAAGCGTCGTATTCGCGCGCAGGTAGCGCACGAACTTTTCGCTGAGTTCGACGTTATTGACGACCGGCGGATAACCGTGCACGATCCGAACCTCCGCGCTCGCGCCGTATGCCGCTGCCGCATGATCGATGATGCGGCGCAGACGCGCTTCCAAGCCATCGCGCACCTGTGGATCGTGTGCGCGCAGCGTGCCCGACATCCGCACTTCATCGGCGATGACGTTGTTGCGGTAGCCGCCGGCGATCGTGCCGATCGTGACCACGACCGCTTTGAGCGGATCGATCTCGCGCGCGACGATGTTTTGCAGCGCAAGCACCACCGCGCTCGCCGCAACGATCGCGTCGATCGAGGTATGCGGATACCCGCCGTGTCCGCCTTTGCCGCGTACCGTGATGTGCAGCTCGTCGGCCGATGCGTTGACCGGACCCGGTGTGATGCTGATCGTGCCGGCGGGAAGGCGCATGTCGACGTGCTGCATCATCACCGCCTCGACTTTCGGATCGTCGAGCGCGCCGGCTTCGATCATCGGCAGCGCACCGCCCGGCCCTTCTTCGGCCGGCTGAAAGAGCAATACGATCGTTCCGTGCAGTCGCTCGCGCATGGTCTGCAGTTCGCGCGCGGCGCCGAGCAGCATCGCAGTGTGCGCGTCGTGACCGCAAGCGTGCATCTTCCCAGCGCTTTCCGAGGAAAACGGAAGACCCGTCCGTTCGGTGATCGGCAGCGCGTCCATGTCTGCCCGCAAACCGACGACGTGACCGGGAAGCGCGCCCCGCACGACGCCCACCACGCCCGTCAGCGCGATGCGCCGATGTTCGATGCCGAGCGCATCGAGCTCGCGCTCGATCAAGGCCTGAGTCTGGTGCTCTTCGAAGCCGAGTTCGGGATGGCGGTGAATGGTGCGGCGCAGTTCGACCACGCGCTCGATCGTCGGTGCGGATGGTTCTTCGATCACCTCGGCCTCTGCGGCAGCAGTACGCCCGTTCCCTGCGGGCGAAAGCGCCCGGTATGATCGGAGCCGATGCCGCGCTCGCCGCGCTGATCGACCGCGCGGCGAACACCTATCTCACCGCCGCGCCCGCGTATATCACGTTTCGCGAGAGCACCCACGTCGAAGGCGCCGACCGCAGCGAGGACATCAATCGCTACGTCGCCGTGCGCGTGGCCGATGACTATGCGGTGATGCAGGATCTTCCGAACGGCGCGGTACGCACCGGCGATGCGTTCCCGGTGATCCCGTTCTTCGATCCGTTCTCGTCGTTTCAGTTCAGCTACTTCGCGAATCTGAAGAAAATCGAGATCTCCTTCTCCCCCGGACAGCCGTTTCAACTTCAAGAACCGGCGCCGGATCCCAGCGTCGACGCGGTCGTTCCGTATTTTTCCGAGTGGGCGCCGCGCTACGCGCCGGACTCAACCGCCGAGGCGCTGCATCTCCTGATCGACCCGACGCCGCGCACCGGAAACAACACATTCTACCCGTCGGAAGTGATCGAGGATCCGGCAACGCAGTTGCCTTCGCACGTGACGCTGCAAGACAACGGCAGCGATATGGTGATCGGGCTGGACTACTCGATGGTCGACGGCTACTGGGTGATCACGCGCGGAACCTGGAGCGCCACGCAGCACGTCGCGATCATCGGCGCGTTCAAAGTCGCGGCGGTCACGACGTTCAGTGATTTCACCTTTCCTGCGACCGCTCCCGATCCGCGCCTCGCCGGCACGCCGCGCCCAAGCCCCAGCCCCAGCCCCAGTCCATAGCTTTTGTCATCCTGAGCCCTTCGACTCGCTGCGCTCGCTCAGGACGAGCTCCGCGGAGCGCCGTAGTCGAAGGACGAGAAACAAAGAAGCCGCGCACATTGCTCGGCTTCTTCGTTTATGGCGGAGAGGGTGAGATTCGAACTCACGGTACCCTCATCAGGTACGCCCGCTTTCGAGGCGGGTGCCTTCAACCACTCGACCACCTCTCCGAATGGATTTTGCCACCTATGGTGGCACCGGGCATCCTGCCCTAAATCCACATGCATCACCCTCCGGGTGATGCGGCTCTTGCATCACCATCCAGGTGATGCCCTCATCACCTTCCGGGTGATGCGGCTTCTGCATCGCCCTCCGGGTGATGCGGTTTTGCCGCTTGGCGACACCGTATCTACACGCGATTAGGCGTCGATACCTTCCCGCTCGTGCGGAAGGCGCTTGCGACGGAAGAACCGCCGCAGTTGTTCGGCCGCTTCTTCTTCCAAGACACCCGACGTGACTTCGAGCCGGTGATTCGTTTTCCACGATTGCAGCACGTCGAACGCGCTGCCGTCGGCCCCGCCCTTCGGATCGCGCGCCGCATAGACGATGCGCTTCAACCGCGCCGCGATGATCGCGCCGGCGCACATCACGCAAGGTTCCTTGGTGACGTAGAGCGTCGCCTCGTGCAAGCGCCACGCGCCCAGACGGCGCGAGGCTTCGCGGATCAGCAGCATCTCGGCATGCGCCGTCGGATCGGGCCGCGCTTCTTTCTCGTTCTTCGCTTCGAGAATCAACTCGCCGCTGACGAGCACCGCGCCGACCGGAACGTCGCCGTCGTCAGCCGCGTTTTCAGCCAGTTCGATCGCTCGCCGAATATACTTCTCGTCCTCCGTCATCATCTACACACCCGGCAAAAGAATCGCGCCCGGAGGGATTCGAACCCCCGGCCTCTGCCTTCGGAGGGCAGCGCTCTATCCAGCTGAGCTACGGGCGCACGCTATTCCGGCGTCGTTCCCGTTCCGGCACTGGGGATGTGCTTGAACAGGTCCAATTTGTGATCGACCAGCGTACGGTAGAACTTGCGCACGCAGTCGGGATGGCCGAAGAAATACGTCCGCGCGTAGGCGAGGTCGTCGCCCGAGCTGTCGGGCACGTAGTGCGAGATCTCGATCTCTTCCATCTGATTGCGATCGACCGGGTGGGGGCAGAAATCGCACGGGATCGTGGACATGGTTCCTAACTTTACCTCTGGATAGGGGAACGGCCGCCGAGACGGCGGCCCTCCGCTTGGCCCCGGGAACCGGGACCTGCTGCAATCCTAGCGCAGCCCCCCAATTCCCTGCGCGAAGAACCCCCGCACAACGTTGCGGGGGTTCCGAAGTGGTGACTCGGGGGTGATTTGAACACCCGACCAAGGGCTTATGAGTCCCCTGCTCTACCGCTGAGCTACCGAGCCACATCGGCCGAAGGCGGTTTTCGACAACTGACTTTACCAGAACCCGCTATAGGTAACAAGTCCGAAGGGAGGCCTGCTTCCCCCGCTTAAGTCGCCGCCATTCCGACGAGGGGGACGCTATGCACTCGCTCCGCTCTTTTGCCGTTGTTGCCGGGCTCGTTCTGCTTTGCGCGTCCTCGGCGTTCGCGGATGACGGCAACGCCCTCAAAGCCAAGCACGTGGCCTATACCGGCTGGCAGTTCGGTTCGGATGCGGTCTCGTCGCTCGACATAACCGAAACGATCACGCGTGACAGCGACGCCAAAGTGCTGCGTACCGAACACTGGAAATCCATCGGCGCGCTCTTTCGTCAGGACACAGCCGAAAAACAAAGCGCCGAGAATTTTTCGACCGGCTTCACGGGAAACGTCTTTTGGCGCTCAGACGCCAGCGGCTTCACCGTCCCGCTTATCGGTAAAGTCGATAAATACATTTTGGCGAGCGATCTCGTCTTCACCGACGCCGTGACCGCGCTTCCCTGGATCGTGCGCGGCAGCAGCACGGTTGACGGCACAGCCTGTACGATCGTTCACGTCGAACAGCAGAACTCGCTCCCGATCGACCTCTGCGTCGACCCGGCCAGCGGCGCCTACAAGCGCGTCACCATCGGCCCCGGCACGGATTACGAAACGACGTTCGACGTGCTCGCGTACGGCGAGGTGACTGCGGGGCGGCGCATCATCACGAGATACAAATACGAAGGCAGCACGGCAACGCACACCGTCACCGCGATGTCGGCCAACGACGTCACGACCGGCGAACTGCACCCGCCGGTGCAAACCGCCGCCTGGGATTTCAGCAACCCCAAGCCGTTCCCGATCGAACTGAGCCCCCATCGCATCGTCGTCAACGCCACCGTCAACGGGGTCCAGGGGAAGTTCATGCTCGACACGGGCGCGTCGGAGATCTTTTTCTCGCGCGAATTCGCTGCGAAGGCGCATCTGAAAAGTGCCGGTTCCTTCGAGGCACACGGGATCGTGTCGGCGCTGGACGTGCAAACCGCGCGCGTCGATAGCTTGACGGTCGGAGGCAATACGCTGCACAACGTGATGGTGGCCTACGGCGGCGATGTCCTGGACCCCGCTGTGCCGGACGGGCAGCTCGGGTTTAGCTTGTTGGCCGGCGCCGACGTCACGCTGGACGTAAGCAACCAAACGATGCAGATTCAGCCGCCCGGAACGCTCGATCTCACCAAGATTCCCGGCGTCCGTGTCGGCGTCGACCTCGTTTCGGGTCAGCCGAGCGTACCGATGAAACTCGATGACACGATCGACGTCGACGCCACCATCGACTCAGGCAATCCGCAGGAAGTGCTCATCTCGCCCGACCTCGCCACGAAATATGGATTGAAGATGCTCGTCGACCCCAGCCTCGCCGGGTACTTCAGCTCGCACCGCGGCATGCGCGGAATCGGCGCGAACTACGAAGTGGTTGAATGCGGGCACATCGATGAGATGGAACTCGGGCCGATTCACTATACCTATGTCGGTGCGTGCAAATCACCCTCGTTCAGCGGTCGCGCCGCATTGGTCAGCCTGGACTTCCTGCGCAACTTCGATACCATCTACTTCGCCTATCCGCGCGCGACGATGGTTCTCGTCCCGCCGAAATCATAGCGAGCGCAGGTACTCATCGGCCAGCCGCGCCGGGGCACGCGCTAGCCACGCTTCCAGGATCAGGTCGCGCAGTTCGCCGGCTTTGATCTTGCCGAGCCGCACCAGTACGGCCGGATACCCATCGAAGTGCGGGGTCGTGAAATACACGCCCGGATCGCATGCCGTGCTTGGCCGTCTCGCACGTTTGCGGCAGGGCCATCGCAAGACGCGCGACGTCGTTCCACGTCGCCATGCGTTATGCTTCGCCGTCGCAAACAAAAAAGACCCGGTGCAAACCGGGTCTTTTTTGTACATCCGCGGTCGGAGGGACTCGAACCCCCAACCTACAAGTTCGTAGCCTGTTGCTCTATCCAATTGAGCTACGACCGCCCGATGCGACCCACGAAGATACGGGGTCGTTTTTTTATTCCCTGCCCGCGGGTCGGGAATTCGGAGAGAGAGGGATTCGAACCCTCGATACGACTTTACATCGTATAACGGTTTAGCAAACCGCCGCCTTCAGCCGCTCGGCCATCTCTCCGTACCTTCGGCGAATCAGCCCCGTGCGTTCGACTCGTTCGCTCGGCGTGCCTGCGCCTGGGCGTCCGCGACAAGCTCGACCGCCTTACTCGGTGCTCCGGTCCCGATGAGTGGACCGGCAGCACCGAGGGCGCAGCTACTACGGAGAGAGGACGATACCCATGCCGCTGAGTTGTTGGCTGCTGGTCACGTTGCGAATCGGGGTGGCGCTTCCGTTCGCAGTCGGTCCGTACACCGCAAAGCCGGAGCCGGTGCTCACGTAGAGGTTTAGCTGCTTATCCACCGCGAGCTGGAAACCGCTGCCGTCGTAGACGGTGATGATCCGCGACGGCGTCGCCGCGCCGTTCGACCCCGGCGGGAAAACCGAGACCGAGCCGGATCCCGACGAATTATAGACGTAGATGTTCCCAACATCGTCGACCGCGATCCCGGTGGGTGAAGCGATGCTGCCGCCGCTGCTCGTGATCGTCGCGAGCGGCGTTGCAGCGCCGCCGGCACCCGCAGGATAAATTACAACGCTATTATTGCTCTCGTTCAAAACATAAAGGTTGTTGTTCGCGTCGAGCGCGATCTGCGTCTGGGCACCAAGCCCTGATACCTGCAGCGTTCGCACCGGCACGGAATTCGACGTGAACGGTGGCGCGAAGACCGACACGACCTGCCCGCAGACGTCGGCGACATACATGTTGCCGCTGGCGTCGAACGCGAGACCTACGGGGCAGCCCAGGTTTGGCGGCGCCAGAAGGGCTGCGAAGCTCAAGGCCCCGCCGCTCGGCGAGAATTCGGCAAGCGTAGCGTTGCTATTCGGCGTCCAGAGATTTCCGGCGTTGTCGAAGGCGAGCTGCGCCGGACCGAAAACGGTATCCGGCCCTTGCGTGATCGTCGTTGAAGCGGTCGGATTGTTTACGGTCCCCGAAAGCCCGGCGATAGCATACCCCGTGATCGTCGTGGTGTAATCGTTGGCCGTCCAGACGTTGCCCGATGGGTCGACTGCCAGCCCGTTGCCCGAGCCCCACTGCATTATTCCGGGGTTAAGAGCAAGCACGGGGGCCTCAACGACCGACCCCGTCGTTCCCGAAGCGACGGGGGCAAACTCGACTATGGATTGCTGCGAGGTTCCGCATTCAAACGTAAGCATCCACATGTTCCCGGCGTTGTCGACAGCCACCGACCACAGCCCGCATCCGTTTCCAGCGTACGTGCTAAGCGTGTATGTTGGCGTCGTCACCGCCGTCGACGGGGGGAACACGGCGATTTCGGGATTATTGCCGTTACCGACATACAGATTGCCGCTGCTGTCGGTAGCGATTCCACCGAGGCATTCCTGCGCAGCTAGACAGCCGGGGATCGTACGCGAAGGTGCCGGCGTCAGCGTCCCGGTCTGCGTCCCGATCGGCGCGAACTCGAGTACCGACGAGCCGTTGCCGGAGTTCGCAACGTAGATGTTTCCGCTCGGGTCGACCGCGATCGAGTTCACGCTGCCCAAACCGGTATCGATGACTGCCGTCGGCGTCGGGGCTGTTCCAGACCAATTGGTCGGGAATACCGACACGGCGCCGGAGCTGCCGCACGGTCCTCCCGCAACGTAGAGCACGCCCGCCTGCACGGCTATCGCCGTCGCGCCGCCGCCGCAGAGCGGCCCGGGTCCGATCGTGCGTGTCGCAATCGATGCGGCACTCAGCGGCGCGGGATAGAACGCGACGCCCTGATTTCCCTCGGCGACGTAGAGATTGCCGCTCGCATCGAAAGCGATCCCCCGAGCGTGCTTACCGCCGACGAGCGCTTGCGTCGGCGTCACGCTCCCGTTTGCGTTTGCCGCATAGTGCAGCAACTGGTTGCCGCCAAATGCGTCGCCGATCCACACGGGCGACGTCGGCGCTGCCGACGGCGCGGTGTTTTGCACGACGGCGTTTTGTTGGAGCTGGAGGTTCTGCCCGTCCGCGATCACCGAGCCGCCGACGACGGCGTTTTGCTGTATTTCGACGTTCGGGCGCGAAAGGGCCAAAATCGAGCCCTGAAACGACACGCCTTGCTGAAGTTGAATCTCGCCGTTCGCGCCGGTGAAGTTGAACACGACGTCACCCGCCGTGATGCCGCCGCTCACGCGTACCTGGGCATTTTGCTGCACGTTCGCTTCGCCGGCCACGTTCACGACGAACGACTCTCCGGCCGCGCCGCTGAACGTGAGGCTGGAGTTTTGCGCCAGGTCGAGCGCGCTGAGGTCGACGACGTTGACCGAGGCGGTTCCGGTGATCGTCACACTCTGTCCCTGGGTCGTATCGATCGTCGTCGGCGAAGCGATCGTTACGGGGAGGCTCGCGTCGGAAGCGCTGGTCGTCTGTGCCGCCGCGACCGCTGAAGCAATCGAAGGAACGGGCGCGGCGTTCGAGACGCCGCCGCCGATCGAAGCCCCTTGCTGCACCTGAACTTGGGTTCCCGCCGGCACGTACGCCGTTCCGCTGATCGAAGCATGCTGTTCCAAACTCAGCGTAGTTTGCGAAGCGATGGCTCCCACGTTACCGTTGATGCTCGCGTTCTGCTGAAGCTCGATAGCCGCTTGCCGAGCCGCTGATGCGGCAACGTTGCCGTCGATATTCGTGCCTTGCGCGAATTGCAATTTGGCGGTTTGCGCATCGGTCGCCAAAATGGCGAAGGACTGGGTCGTCGTCGCAACGCTCGTGGCTCGGCGTACCGCATTTCCCAGTGGCTGGACCTGCGGTGTCGTTCGCGTGCCTCCGTTGCAAGCGGTGAGCGCTATGAGAACAACGGTCGACGTGAGATGGGGAACTCGTCGGTGCGTCATAAATGACTTCCGCCTCCATCTAACAGTGGCGAGGAGCCGCCTCAGCGTCTGCTGACTATAGCACTTGCTCGAAGAGGAGACAAGCGTCGTTTCGTGGGTATTTCACGCACCGACCCCTCGTCGTTCAGGCGTGGACGGCGGCTTCAGCGCCGGAGCGTGCCGCAGGGGCCGAGCCCGGTGCAGCGATCGCACGGCGGCGCCGCATGAACAGCACGAGCGGCGTGCATAGCAGACAAACGAGCGCGATCACCATCGTCGCATCTGCGTACGCAAGGATGGCGGCCTGGGCGTTGACCAGCCGCGCGAGTTCACCGGTGGTGCCGCCGTGCTGCAAAAACAATGCAACCGCCGGCGCCTGCAGGTTCGCGTTGGCGCCGAGAACCGACGAGTGGAACGACCAGCGCCGGTCGATGATGACGTCCAGTGCGGCAACCGAAATCGAGCCCCCAAGTTGCAGCGAGAGATTGATGAACGCCGCCGCTTTCGGGCCTTCCTGCGGCGTCGTGGCGCCGAGCACCGCGATCGAAAGCGGGATGAAGAGCAGCGCAGATCCGATACCGGTGGTGATCAGCGCCGGCGCAAAACTCCAAAAGTTCGCCTGCGGGTTGGTGACGAGCGCCTGCAGCCAGCTGCCGAAGCTCACCAGCACGAAGCCGGAACCCAGCACGAGACGCGGATCGAAGCGTCCCGCGAAACGCACGATCAGCGGCGTCATGAACATGATCGGCAGCGCACGCAAAATGAAGAGAAAACCGCTGAGGGAGGGCGTGAAGCCGAGCGGCCCTTGCGTGAATTGAGGCAGGATGTAGGTCGTGCCGAAGACCACGGTTCCGAGCGAGAGTCCGAGAATCGAGCCGGCCGCGACGCTCCGATTTCGCAAGATGCGCAGATCGACGATCGGGGTTTGCGTTCGAAACAGTTCCCAGTAGACGAACGAGCACAAGCTGATGACCATGACGACGGTCAAGATCAACACGGCGGGATCGGCGAGCCAGTAGTGGGGTTCACCTTCGGTCAGCACATATTGCATCGACCCGATGCCCGCCGCAAGCAGAAGGAGCCCGACGAAATCCACCTGCCCCGCGCGCCCCGGTTCGGGATCGCGGAGCATCAAGCCGAGTACGATCGCCGAAAAAATGCCCGGGCCGATGTTGATGTCAAAGACCCAGTTCCACGAATAGTTGTCCACCAAAATGCCGCCCAGCGGCGGCCCGAGTGCCGGTCCCATGATCGCGCCGAGCGCGAAGATGCCTTGACTGAGACCAAGCTGCTCGGGTGGAAACGTGTCGCGAAGAATCGACTGTGCGGTTGCCAGCAAACCGCCGCCGAACGCGCCCTGCACGATGCGCGCGACAACCAAAACACCCAAACTGCTCGCCGATCCGCAGACCACCGACGCGATGGTGAAGCCCGCGATCGAAGCAACGAAATAATTCTTACGCCCGAAGCGGTTCTGAAGCCATGGCGTGAGCGGGATCACGACGAGCGCGGCAATCGTGTACCCGGTGACGACCCACGTGCCTTCCTCTTGAGTCGCGCCGAGGTTGCCCTGAATCGTCGGCAGCGCCACGTTGGTGATCGTCGAGTCGAGCGTCTGCATCAGCGCCGCCGCCATCACCCCGGCCACGATCAGCGCGCGGCGCAGACCGGTCTCGGTGACATCCACCCGCGATGGGGTCGGCGACGCGCTCATAGCTCACAAGAACACGCTCAAACCAACGGCGGATGCCGAGGACGATGCCAAACCATGCTTGCTTGATTCTACCGGTCGCCGCCGATAAACCGATCGATCTCCGCCTTGACCAGGGTGAGCGGCATGCCGCCGTTTTGAACGATCCGCTCGTGGAAAGCGCGCACGTCAAACGCCGAACCGAGTTGTGTACGTGCCTTTTCGCGTAAGTCGGCGAAGGTCAGCGAGCCCAGCTTGTACGACAGGCTCTGCGCCGGAAGGTCCGTTGCATAGCGCAAGAGTTCCGAATCGATTTCCGTTTCCGACATCAGCGTGTTCGTGCGCATGAACTCGGCGGCACGCTCGAGGCTCCATCCCAGAGCGTTCAGGCCGGTGTCGACGACGAGACGAGACGAGATAAAGATGTCGAGCGCGTAGCGCCCGTATAGGTCGTACGGATCCTCGTAAATTCCGAGTTCCTTGCCGAGATCGGCTGCGTATTCGGCCCAACCTTCGTGATAGGCGGCGATGTACGTCGAGATCGATTGAAACGCTCGAAAACGCGGCAGCGATTCGTTTTCCCGGGAAATGCTGATTTCGTAGTGGTGACCGGGAACGAGTTCGTGCAACGCAAGCGACGCCAGGCTCAAGAGCGATCGTTCTTCGAGCTTCGAGCCGTTGTAGATATAGTAGCCGGTTTCGCCGGCCTTTGCGCCGGGCTGGTAATACCCGAACGTCATCCCGCCCTCGAGATCGGGCGGCAAGCGTTTTACGCCGAACGGCGCCGACGGTTTCTTCGAGAACAGCGCCGGCATCACGTCATCGGCTCGCCGTGCGAACAGCTCTAGGCGGTCACCGATTTGTTCGGCGCGGGTCGGCACGAAGCGCGCGTCATGGCGAAGCGAGAAATGAAACTCCGGCGCGGAGCCGCGAAAGCCGAGCCGCTCTCGCTGCTCGGCCATCGAGTTGCGAAGCGCATCGACGGTCGAAAGACCGCGCTCGTGGATCGTTTTCGCATCGAGATCGAGCGTCGTATTCGCGCGGACGAGGTAATCGTAATAGCCGGCACCGCCCGGGTACGATGACTGCCCGATCGTATCGGATGCCGCAGCAAGATAAGCCCCCGCGAGATCGTCTGCCAATTCCTGGAGAGCGGGCGAGACTTCTGTACGAATCGCATTTTGCGCATCGTTCAAAAAGCGCGCACGAAGCGTCTCGTCGAGAACCGCCAATTTTTCGGGCGGCGGAAGAAACGGGCTCCTCACGGCGTCGACGGCGGCGCGATGCAGCGCGACGATCGGAGGAATCGCGCGTCGCGGAAGCACGATCCCGCGCTCGACTTGGCCGGCGACCTTCGCTCGTACCGCCCGCGCGTAAAGGCCGACGTCTCTGATGACCGCGAGGTAACGCGTTCGAGCTTCGTCCGACTCGACGTCGAACGCGCGAAAGATGCTCCGAAAGGTCCCGATAAACGAGCGATACGGCGTAACGCACGGTTCGTACCAATAATATCGGCTCGCTGCTTCGCGCCGCTCGATGGCCGAGCGGAGCACGGCGAGCGAAAGGCGCTCTTGCCCCTCGAGAGCCGATCCGTCGAGTTCGTCCAGTTGCGTGAGGAAGCGCCGGCAGAACGCAGCGGCCTCCTCGTTACCCTCTTCGGTTACCGGCGCGATCCGCGAAACCGCCAGGCCTTGTCCCGAACGATAAAAGGCCGAGAATCCGGCGGTCGCCAAGGGACCGTGTTCATCGAGGTTCGCGCGCTCGTACGCCGCGATGGCATCGGATAGTCTCACGGACCGCTGGCCTTAGAGCAAATCTCTTCGACGGCGTTCCAGCTCTTCGCAGAACTGCTTGCGCTGCTCGACGGCGGCTGCGGCTACCGGCTCGAGCGACGCGTTTCGCGACGGTATTTCCTCGCGAAGCTTCGCTACGTTTCGTGCGATCACGCCGGCGATCTGCTCGTGAATGTGCCTGGTCGCTCCCGGTTGCAGATGGGCGCGAAACTTGAGCGTCATCCGATCCTCGGTCAGGTGAACCTCGTAGGCATGCTCGATCGTTCCCGCGCTCGTGGGCTGGCAATGAAACGCCTGCGGGTTCTTGATCTCGTGAACGTAGGTTGCGTACTCGCCCTGATCGTCCAGATCGGCGGCAATCGCCTTCACATCGAACTCGGGAAGGGCAACGGCGTGCGCTTCCAGGATCCGGCGTATCAGGTAGGCGTCATCGGCGCTCTTGCAAGGGATCGCGGCGGCCTCTTCTTGGATCGCGCGGCGCGCGGCGCTGAACACCTCGTGCAGCGGGTGCGCGAACAGCCGCTCGTCGGGCACCGCCTTACGGGCTCGGCGCGCTCGGTCCGGTCATCGGCGGTTCCTCGACAAAGACGGCAGCCGGTTCAGCTTTGCGGTGGTGCCGCAAGCGCGCGAGGATTCCGTCGACGCCGAGCATGCGGCCGGTCGGGAGCACCAAATTCACGGCGGAGAGCACCAGCGCGGTGGAATCCAATCCGGACCACACGCTCAGATGTGCGAGGCCGCCCTTGGCCGAGATGTAATTGAGCGCGAGCAAGATACCGATCAATCCGCCCAGGCGCGTATAAAATCCGAGCAGCAGCAATGCGCCGGTCACGACTTCACCCAAGCGCACGAGCTCGGCGAAGAACGATGCATTGGGCAGCACGACGTGGATCAGGAACGACTGATACGGACCACTTACGTGCGAGATCTGCGTATTGAGGAACTCCACCATCATGCCGTTGGGCGGCATGAAGTCTTGGCTGTTCAGGAATTTCGGGATGCCGTGCATCAGCCAGAACGCGCCGGCGTAGATGCGCAGGAGCGAGAGCCAGAACGCGTAGGTCGAGGAAGATGGGAGCTTCACGCTGGAACCTCCTTCGCTGCCGTCGCAAGCCCAAAGATGAGTGATGCGGCTTCACGTGCGGCATTCGGGCGCCCATGCCGCCCTGCCGCCTGAACCATTCGCTCGCGGCGCGCCGAATCCGTCAGAACGGCGGTAAGCGCCGCGGGTAGATCGTCGATGCGCCGCGCGCGCAGCGCGACACCCCACTCCGTAAGCACACGCACATTTCGTTCTTCCTGTCCCGGCAGCGGTTTAAACAAAACCATCGGAACGTGGGCGGCGAGCGCCTCCGCGGTACTGAGGCCACCTGGTTTGGTGACGAACACGTCCGCTGCATGCATGTAATCGTAGACGTTGTCCACGAAGCGAACCACGCGCACCGGATAGCTCACGCTCTCGGCAGCGGCAAGCACGCGCTGTTCGACGCGCGAATTACGTCCGGCGATTACCATTGCCGCAATCGGTGTGCCCACGTTTTCCATGGCGCGCAGCATATGCTCGAGCGGGCCGATCCCGAGGCCGCCGCCCATCACGAGCGCGATCTGCCGGTCGGGCGGCATGCCGAGGCGTTCGCGAATCGCGGCCCGCGACTGGCAGGGTTGACCGAAGCGCGGGTCCACCGGAATGCCGCACACGAGAATCCGTTCCGGACAGACGCCGCGCGCGATCATCAGCTCGCGCATTGTTTCGGTCGCCACGCAGTAACCGTCGAGATTGTCGTGGATCCAGAACGCGTGGACCGCGAAGTCGGTCACGATCCCGATGACCGGCGGGCACTCACCGTACAGCCGCTTGTATTCCGCCATCGCGCCGCTCGGGAATGCATGCGTGCACACGATCGCATCGGGGCGCTCGCGCTGGACCACGCGGCGAAGATTGCTCGCGGTGAACTGATGAGCCCAAGTTCGAAACGGACCGACCTCGGTCGCGCGTTCGGCGCGATCGTAGATGTAACGATACATCTGCGGAATCGTTTTGACCATCTGCAGGTAGCCGTCGGAAACCACGCGCGAAACGACAAGCGCGGCATACTCGTACGAATCGACGACGTTGGTGCGCGCGAATGGATCGATCTCGCGCAACCCGGCGCAAACGGCATTGGCCGCCGAAAGGTGGCCGACGCCGACGCTCGCCGAGAGAAAGAGTATTCGAATTTAGGGAGCCTCCCCGCCTTCGTCGCCGGCCTCCTCGGCGAAGACCAGAAACTCATCGAGGATTTCCTGTGCGAGCGCGTCGTCTTCGAGCAGATTGCCCTCGAGGTCGGTGACGATGAATTCGCTCTCGGCTTCTTCGTCTTGCGGCTCGTGCATCAGCACGGCATAGGAGGTGCCGTCGTCGGGGTCCTCGAGAATGCCCACCACCTCGAACGGCAGCTCGCCGCCGTCCTTGGTTTCGATGTAGAGCACTTCGCTCAATTCGAGCGGTCCGCTCCTGGTTTCACCGTTGTTGGACGACATCTTGGCTCCTTAAGTATCTAATGTAAGCAGCGTGCGACGTTGGCTTGATGCTGGGCAAGTGTACTCGCAAAGGCATGGTGCCCATTACCGCAATAGACATAGTACAGCGCATCGGTCTTCGCCGGGTGAAGCGCAGCCTCCAGCGAGGGGAGGCCCGGGTTGGCGATTGGGGTCGGCGGCAAGCCGTCATGCCGGTACGTATTATAGGGTGAATCGACCTGTAAATCGTGCAGGGAAAGCTCGCTTTTGTAGCGCGGCAACGCATACTCGATCGTCGCGTCGATTTGCAGGGGCATCCCCAGCCGCAGCCGGTTGTAGATAACGGCGGCGATGAGCGGGCGATCGGCATCGATCTTGGCCTCGCGTTCGACCAACGATGCCACCGTCACTGCCTGCGGTACGGTCACGTGCAGCGCCCGCGCCCGCTGCGCAGCATCGGAAGGTAGCTCTTTGAAGAACTGGTCGGTGAGCTGGCGCGCGACCTGCGCCGGCGTCGCGTCCAGCGGTACGAGATAGGTGCTCGGAAACAAGAAGCCCTCGAGGCCGCGGGTTCGCGTGCCGTCGACGTCCAGACTCGTCGTACGGAACGAGCGCTCGAAAGCCTCGGCAGCCCCAACTCCCTCCGCCGCGAGCCGGTGCGCGATCTGACTGTCGCGATACCCTTCGGGGATCGTAACCCACGTCGCGATCTGCGCGCCGCCGGTCACGAGTTGCTCCAAGATTTCGGCGGCGGTGGCGTGCGGCGCGAACGCATACGCACCCGCTCGCACTTCGACGTCCGCATGACGCAGGCGCGCAAGAATGCGAAACGCGAACGAGTTGCCGATCACGCCGCGCTCTTCCAGCAGCGCTGCGATGTCGGAAAAGGATGCACCGGGCGGCACGATCACGTCGGTTTTTTCCGTCGGATGCGAACGATCCAGATAGACCAACGCCGACCAGGCGCCCACCGCGCCGAGCCCCAGGATCACGACCAGCGCCACCAGCGCGCCGAGTATCTTCGAACGCTGCGTCATGCGTTCCGGCGGCGCGCAAGAAAGGTCTCGAGGATCAGTGCAGCCGCCATCTTGTCGACGACTTCCTTGCGCCGCTTGCGCGAAACGTCGGCGGCAATGAGCGTCTTGGTCACCTGCGCCGTCGTCATCCGTTCGTCGACACGATGAATCGTTCCGGCGAACACGCGGCGAAGGGCTTCGACGAACGCATCCATTTTTTCCGCTGCGATTCCGCGCTCGCCGGAGAGCGCAACCGGATCGCCGACAACCAGTTCGCGCACGTCGTACGATTCGACGTACTCCGCGATCTGCGCCAGATCGGCGCGCAGATTGCTGCGTTCGATCGTGCCGAGCGGCAAAGCGAAGCTCTGCGTCGGATCGGCGATCGCGAGACCGATCCGTTTGCTGCCGACGTCGAGTGCCAAGATGCCTATGACGCGGCCTTGGGCTTTCTGCCCAGGTGATGCGTCACGATCTCCGCGATGGCTGCGGCCACGCGCGGGCGTGCATGCACGCTCGCACGCGCCGCGCCGCGCGGTGCGCCGAGGTCGGCGAGATTGCGAACGTCGACCTCGTCGAGTTCGATCAGATCGCGCCAGGATTCGCGGCACGATGCGCCGATGAGTCCGCCGTTCTGCGGATCGACCCAAACACGCGGGCCATCGAGCGGTTTGCCGCAGCGCACGCACCGCTCGAACGGAGGCTCGATCCCGAGCGAGGAGAGCAGCCGCAGTGAAAAGCGGGGCACGAGCGTGCGCGGCTCCTGGCTGGCGGCGATGGCGCGCAACACCCCGGCGAGCAGTTCGTACACGTCGGGCATCGCGAGCTCGGGTTCACAGAATGCGTCGATCAATTCGGCCGCCAGTTGCGCGGTCGCAAACCGGTCCGGCTCGACCAGACGCTCCCACGGGGCATGCACGATGTCGGCGCCGACGATGACGTCGAGCGAACGCCCTTGATGCATCTGTAGATCGCATTCGTTGCCGAACTCGAGCCTGCCGGCGAAATGGCTTTTGGCACGGCGCACGCCTTTCGCCACCGCGTCGAGTTTTCCGCGGTCGGTGGTATACAGGCGGATGATGCGATCGGCTTCGCCCAGCGGCCTGGCGCGCAGCACGATGCCGCGCGTCTTATACGAACGGGCCGAAGGAATGGGGAAGCAGCTCCTCGAGCGTGGCGGCAACCGGCCCGTCGGGCGCCGTGAAGATCACCGTCATCGCCGGATTGAATTCGGCCAGCACTTGCCGGCATGCGCCGCAGGGGCTGGTGAGCACACCGTCGGGACCGGCGATTGCGATCGCCGTGAAGTTGCGAAAGCCTGCGGTTACGGCCGATGCCACCGCCGCGCGCTCGGCGCAGATCGAGAGGCCGTAGCTCGCGTTCTCGACGTTGCACCCCAGGAACACCGCACCGTCACCGGTATCGAGCGCGGCCCCGACCCGAAATTTCGAATACGGCGCGTAGGCGCGTTCACGCACTTCGCGTGCAGCGGAGAGCAGCGCCTCATATTCACCGAGCAAGATCGTCGACATGCACCTCTTCCCCACCGGGGACCACGCCATTGGGACTGGTGAAGATGCGCACCGAGAGAATCCGCCGGCCGCGCGTGCGCTCGACCTTCAAACGCGTGCGCGCGTCGGCCTCGATCTCCTCTCCCTCGCGCGGGAGACGGCCGAAGAGCCCGACGATGTAGCCGCCGATCGTTTCGAAATCCTCGGTCGGCAGATGAGTGCCGAGCTTTTCGTTTACGTCTTCGATATTCGTGCCCGCCTCCACCACCGCTTCCGCGTCCGAGACTAGGTGGATCGGTTCTTGTTCGTCGATGTCATGCTCGTCGCGGATCTCACCGACGATCTCTTCGAGCAGATCCTCCATCGTCACCAGTCCCGCCGTTCCGCCGTATTCGTCGACCACGATCGACATCGAAAACTTGTCGCGCTGCATCTCGCGCAGGAGTTCGGCGATCTTCTTGGTTTCCGGAACATGCGAAACCGGACGCATCAACGAACGCAGGCTCACCTGCGAGAGCGCGCCGTTGGCGAGCGCGATCAAAAGCTCGCGATCGTGCACGACGCCGACGATGTCGTCTTTGGATTCTTGGTAGACGGGTAACTTCGAATACCCCTCGGCGATCACGAGGTCGAGCGCGCGGCGCGGCGAGTCGTCGATCGAAACGGCGACGATTTCCGGACGCGGCGTCATCACCTCACGGACGATCGTATCGCCGAATTCGATGACCGAGTGGATCATCTCGCGCTCTTCTTCTTCGATGACGCGCTGCTCGGCGCCCACGTTGACGACCGCGCGAATGTCTTCTTCGGTAATGTAGATCTGATGCGTCACGCGCACGCCGAAGATCCGCAGGATCACGTTTGCGACGAAGATGAAGGCGTTGCTGATCGGCCCGAGCACGGTCGCGACCACCCGCATCACCCGCCCGAGCTGCAGCAGCCAGCGGTCGCTGTTGCCGGCGGCCAGCGTCTTCGGAATGATCTCACCGAAGAGCAGCAGCACGACCGCCATCACGACCGTCGACCAGATCGCGGCTTGCGCCAGACCCATGTCGATCGCAATCGTGGTCGCGAGCGAGTCGGCGGCGAGCAGCGCGATCGTATTGCCGATCAGGATCGAGGTAAGGACCTGACTCTTGTCGTCGACGAGCTTGACCAGGCTCGCGGCCCCGCGCAGATGGCGTTCTTCGAGCGCCCGCGCACGAACCCGCGAAACCGCCACCAGGGCCGTTTCGGAAGCCGAAAAGAAGGCCGAGCAGAGCACCAAGACGATCAGGGCCGTGATTTCGAGCCCGCTCGGATGGACCGGCGTCACCGCAGACTACTTCGGTCGGGGTCGCTATTCAAAACGGCGCCATTATAACACATCGGTTTTTTACCGCTGCGCGGTACCGCCCATCCTGGGCTAAAAACCTTTGCACCACCTTCCAGGTGGTGCATCGGGTACCCGTTATATCGCAAGGTGGGACCTCGCAAGCAGGTAGATCGCTAAGGCGACCACGATCCCCAGGACCGACCCGGCCGCCACTTCGGCGGTGGTATGGATCTTCGCCTCGACCCGGCTCTGGGCCACCAGGAAGGCCACGAAATAGGCGAGGAGCCCCGCCAGCGGCCGCTGGTAGAGGAACGCCAGCAGGGTTGCCGCCGCAAAGGCCAGCGCCGCATGGCCCGAGATCGCTCCACCTTGCAAGGCGGAGCCGCGCCCGACCCAGGCCTTGGCGAAGATCGTAACGATCGCCACCGCCGCGAGCACGACGAAGGCGATGTTGCTGGGCACGTTCGCGACCGCCTCGTAGACGCGCTGGCCGCCGTTGATCAAGCCCTGATAGAACACCAGGTAGCCGACGATGAGCGCCGCGATCGAGGCGATGAGGACGGCCCCGGCCGCGGCGTCCTTCGCCGTTTTGGCGAGGGGATGGTGGGTAACGGTGAGCAAGTCGACGATCGCCTCGACCGCCGTGTTCACCAGCTCGAGCGCGAGCACGACCGCGATGATGATCACCAGGTCGATCACGTAATCGCGCCCGATCCGCAAGATCATCGCCGCCAAAAGTACCAAGAGGGCGATGATCAGGTGGGCGCGCATGTTCGGCTGCGTCCGGGCGGCATACATGATGCCGGCAAACGCGTGGTTGAACGAACGCCAAAACCGCACGGGCTAGGTCTCGTCGAAGGGCCACGGCATGCCGATCGCCGCAGCCAGGCGGCGTTCCTCGGCTTCCATCGCCGCGCGTTCTTCCGTCTGCATGTGATCGTGACCGAGGACATGCAGCAATCCATGGATCATCAGCCGTTCGATCTCGCGTTCGAGCGGCGCACCGTAATCGGCGGCTTGCCGTCGCGCCGTATCGATACTGATCACGATGTCGCCCAGCAAATGCTCGGGTTGCGGGGATGCCGCGGGCTTGGGACGGCCTTCGCGCGGATCGTGAAGCGGGAACGAAAGAACGTCGGTCGCCTTGTCTTTGCCGAGGTGCTCCTTGTTGAGCTGGGCGATGCGCTCGTCGTCGACGAGCGTGAGCGAGATCGCCGAATCGTTTTCATCGACGCTCGCCAGCAATTTGCGCATCGCGGCCTTGAGCGCGCGCGCGTTTACCCCGCTGGCGCGCACCTCGTTTCGAAAATAAATCAAGGTTGATCCGCGTAGGCGCGGATGATCTTGGACACGAGCGGATGGCGGACGACGTCGGTTTCGTTCAATTCGATTACGCCGACCTCCGCAAGGTCGCCGAGACGACGCGCCGCGTCGCGCAAGCCGCTGCGCTGGCCCGCAGGCAGATCGATCTGCGTCACGTCGCCGTTGATCACCATCTTCGACCCGGCGCCCAAGCGCGTGAGAAACATCTTGAGCTGCGCCGCGGTTGCGTTTTGGGCCTCGTCGAGGATCACGAAGGCATCGTTCAACGTGCGGCCGCGCATGTAGGCGAGCGGCGCGACTTCGATCGTCCCGCGCTCGAGGTACTTCGCCACCAATGCGAGATCGAGCAGGTCTTCGAGCGAATCGTAGAGCGGACGCAGATACGGATCGACTTTCTCGCGCAAGTCGCCCGGCAGGAATCCCAACTTCTCGCCGGCTTCGACCGCCGGACGCGAGAGAATCACGCGCGAGATCTCGCGGTTTTTGAGCGCGCGTACCGCCATCACGACGGCAAGGAACGTTTTTCCGGTACCGGCGGGACCGATGCCGATCGTGAGCGGATTGTTCTCGATCGATTGCACGAACGCGCGTTGCCCAGCCGTCTTCGGACGGACCTCTTTTCCGCGCGCGCTGCGGATCAGCGTGGGCGGAATCGCCCGCCCGTTGCTGCCCTCGCCCGCATCGGCGATCGCGAGCGCCACGTCATCCGGCGTGATTTGCGCGCCCTCGAGTGCCGCGTCCAGCATGCGCCGCACCGCCTGCTCGGCACGCTCGACGTTGGCGGAGGTCCCGGCGAGAAACAGGCGGTCGCCGTCGGCGCGAACGCTCACCCGTAACCGCTCTTCGAGTGCGGAGAGATTTTGATCGAGTTGTCCGAAAAGGCGGACGCGATCTTCGAGATCGCTTAGATCGACGGTTCGCTGTGACGTGGACTCCAGATCGATTGCTCCTGAAACGCTTTTGGTGAGCCGAGAACTTCTGCGGCGACGATCGCCCGCACGAGCGTCGCGCTTCCTCCGAACATACCACGGATCGGCGAGGTTCCAATCCGCGGCGGAACGTGAAGCGGCGGCTCCGATGGGGATGGCGGCGCGTCGACCGGCGGCATCTCAAATGGCTGCGCCGGTATGACCATCCGGGCCGGCGGCGGCGTTGCCGGGCGCGGCGGGGGTGCCGGGCGCGGCGGGGGTGCCGGACGAGGCGCCGGCGGACGCGAGGACGGCGCCGCCGTCTGCGGTTGCGGTGCGGCGCGCCCGCGCGCGCCCCGCACGTTCTTACGAATGCTCGAGATCACCCCGATCAATACGATGGCGATCCAGATGAGCGCGCCGATGCCGTGCACGATCCGTCCCTATCTGGGCGGCTGCGTCTGGCCGGCATCCGGCGGCGGACCGCCTTCGACGCTGCCGCCGATCGCGTCGCGCATGCCGGTATCCGCCTGCAGATTCTTCAGGCGGTAATAATCCATCACGCCGAGGTTGCCGCTCTTGAACGCGTCTGCGATCGCGAGCGGAATCGCGGCTTCGGCGGCGACGACTTTGACCCGCATCGCCTGCGTTTCGGCCTTCTGCTCTTGCTCCGCAGCCTGCGCCGCATACTGCCGCTCGGAGGCCTTCGCCTGGGCGATCTTACGATCGGCGTCGGCTTGCGAGGTCTGCAGTTCGGCGCCGATGTTCTTACCCACGTCGACGTCGGCGATGTCGATCGAAACGATCTCGAACGCCGTTCCGGCGTCGAGCCCTTTGGCGAGCACCGTCTTCGAAATGCGGTCCGGATATTCGAGCACTTCCTTATGATCGATCGCCGCGCCGACCGCGGCGACGACGCCTTCGCCGACACGCGCGATCACCGTTTGCTCGCCGGCGCCGCCGACGTAGCGGTCGAGATTGCTGCGCACGGTCACGCGCGCTTTGACGTTGAGTTGAATGCCGTTCTGCGCTACGCCCTGGAACGTCGGCGTTTCGATGACCTTGGGGGTGACCGAAGTCTGCAGCGCTTCGACGACGTTACGACCGGCCAAATCGATCGCTGCGGCGCGCTGCCAATCCAGCGGAATCTGCGCGCGCTGTGCGGCGATCATCGCCAGCGTGACGTTCTCGACGTTGCCGCCGGCCAGAAAGTGCGACTGCATCTGATCGACCGTGAGGTTGAGGCCGGCCTTGCGTGCACGCACGTAGTTCGCGACGATGACGCTGGGCGGAATGCCGATCAGGCGCATCCGCACCAAGGTGATGATGCCCAGCGGCACGCCGGCCGCGATCGTGCGGATCCATGTTCCAATCGGAAAGTAATACAGGAAGACGAAGAACAGGATGATCGCGACGAAAAAAACGATCACCACACCGGCGGTTGCGAGCCCCACGCTATTCAAACCTCTCTCATCGGTAGTCGGGTAGTGTTACCGGCTCTACGAATACTCGCGCGCCTTCGACGCGCGTTACGCGGATGGGCGTTCCCGCCGCAATGAATTCTCCCTCGGTCAGTACGTCGACGCGTTTGCCGTCGATCTGCGCAACACCCGCGGGGCGCAGATAGGAAGCGGCAACACCCGTTTTGCCGAGCAGCGACTTGAAATCGCTGCTCGTCACATAGTCTGCGCCTTGCGCGTCCACCAACGCCAAACGGCGCATCCACGCGTTCTCGGGAAAGACCCGCGTCAGCAGCGCAAAGCAGATCGCGGTCATGATTATCGCCGTCGAGAACGTCTCGACCGCGATGAAAAAGAACGGAATTCCAAAGGCGAGCAAGACGGCGGCGAGCAAGGCGAGGCCGCCCAATATGCCCGGAACGCCGTGACCGGGGACGACGTGCAGTTCCCACAAGATGCCGATCAGCCCGGCGATCGCGAGCGCGATCACGAGGCCGTTCGAGAACCCGGCCTCCACGTGCGTTCCGAAGAAGAGCGCGAGCGCGCCGACGCCGATCGTACCGGCGATGCCGTGCATCGTCTGCATCTCGAGAATCAGACCCAACATGCCGATGGTCAGCAACAGGCCGCTTATTTCGGGCGTGTTGGCAAAGCGCGCCAACTCTTCGCCCCAGGTATAGGCGGTCGTTTGCCGCGGATCGCCGGCGAGACGCTCCGAGGCGAGCGCCGCGTCGAGCGAGGGTTCGATGGCGTCGGCCATGCCCGTCTTCACCGCGTCCTGGGCCGAGAGCGTCAGGATCGTTCCCGGCGTCTTATAATCGGGCACGTCGATGTTCTTATCGACGAACGCCGCGGCGAGTTTGGCGGGACGATGGTTGCGCTGCGCGGTCGAGACGAAGAGCGACTTGAGCGCCGAGATGGTTTCGGGGTCGGTGGGATGCGGTTCGGCCGACCCGATGACGGAACCCGGCGCCATCATGATATGCGAGGTCGAAAGCGTGATCAGCGACGCGGCCGAAAACGCGCGATGCTCGACGTAGGCGATGACGGGTTCGTGCGCGGCGAAGATCGCGGCGCGGATATCCTCGGCCGCTTCGACCAGCCCGCCGTTGCTGTTGACGTCGAGCACGACCGCCGCGGCATGTTCGCTATCGGCCTGCGCGATCGATCGCTGCACCAAATGCGCCATCCCGTCGTCGACCATGCCGGTGATCGGTACGATCACCACCGGACTGGTGGGGGACGCCGCCCGCGCGAGCCCGGCAAGGCCGACCGTCGCGAACGCCAGAGCGAACGTGACCCGTAACAAGCGCATACCAACCATGCCGGATGCTACCTTCGCGGCAGGGCAAGGTTTCTTTCTAGCCGCCGAGTTCCTCGGTGACGATCTCGCGGATCAGGTTGCCGTCGGCCTGCCCTTTGAGCTGAGGCATCACCGCCTTCATCGCAGCGCCCTGGTTGCGCGCGCCTTCGGGCAGCGCAGCCAGCGCCGCTTTGACGATTGCCCGGATCTCCTCGGCGGATTTCTGCGCCGGGAGATAGGCGCTCAAGATCTCGCGCTCGGCGCGTTCCTTGTCGGCCAAGTCGGCACGGCCCGCTTTCTCGAACTCGGCAAGCGAGTCGCTGCGCTGCTTGACCAGCTTCTGGACGACCGCCAGTTCGTCGGCGTCGGAAAGCTCGGTGCCGGCTTCACTCCGTTTGTAGGTAAAACCGGAGAGGGCCGAGCGCAGCGTATCGAGCCGCAATTGGTCGCGCGCCTTCATCGCCTCCTTGAGATCGGAGGCGATGCGGTCTTTCAAACGTCCCATCTCGAAGGGTTACGCGCGGCGCTTACGAGCGGCCGCGGACTTCTTCTTGCGGCGAACGCTCGGTTTTTCGTAGTGCTCGTGCTTGCGCGCTTCGGCGAGAATACCCGCCTTCTGGGTGGCCTTCTTGAAACGGCGCAGCGCGCTCTCTATCGACTCACCTGGAGCTACGCGGACTTCCATTGTTGATTGACCCCCCTTTCGGCACGCGCGGAGCGCGGCAAAATCTCGGCCTCGAACACGGGGCCGGCTGGGGTACTGTAGCACAGGCGTCCGAGGCCGTCAAACCGGCTCTTCGCTGCGTCCCGGATTCAGCGTTGCCAGCCCTTCCGATCGCGCTGCCCCCTCGAGGCTGATGTCGGCGCACGCGAATCTCACCGGCTCTCCGCCGGCGGAGCGCGGCATCACGAGGCACCCGGCCAACTGCATTGCGTCGTAAGCACGCAGCGTGTAACGGTCGATCAGTTGCAGCGCCGTTTCAACCGTGGCCTCGGTTATGGGTTGCCGGATAAACACCTCGGCCAGATGCTTCGCAAATGCCAGGAGGATGCCGTCAGCGGCGTCGGCACCAACATCGCCTGCTCGCTCGCGCCGTCGGATCGCCGCATGAAATTCGACCGGCGCGAGTGATAGCACCGTGAAGGTGTGCGATGGCGTGGCGTTCGCGAGCCGGAGCATTTCTTCCGTGCCCGGCTCGCGAACATACAGCTTTACGAGAGCGCTTGTGTCGAGGTAGTACAGCCCCAACCGCTATCGTCTTTCACGCAGGATCGTTTCCGACAACGGTTCACCGCTGATTGAAACGGGCGCAAAGCGCGCGCGTGGTTCAGAGGCCCGAAGGACGGTCTGCACGTCGGACGCAGAGCGATTGAGACGAACCGAAGCGACCGGGAAATTCGGATTCTTCGGATTCGGCACTTTACCCGTTTGCACGATCCCCTGGTCAATCGCTTCCCGCAAGAGCGCCTCGCGATTTAGGTGCGCCAGGGCAGGCTCCACGGACATTCCCACATCGCGAAACCACTTGAATGCAACGAACGTGTACCCGGGACGCGATTCCGCGCGATCGAGCGCTCGAATCAACGCGGCAAGCACCTCGGTTCCGGGCCTTTCGTATCTGGTATTCTCCCCTATGCGGGATGACGATGTTGGGGCAGGCTCAAACGTCAGGACGACGGCCGTCTCAAGCGGCGCAAAATTCGTCTCGAAATCCGCGCTTTCGCGGATTTTCCGCGCCGCCTTCTTTCCGTCAGCATGATGGAAAACCGCCCGAACATGAACGTTCTGCGGGATTATCGGCTCGAACGAGCCGCTGCGCACCAGAGCTTGAATTTCATCGGAGAGCGCCGCTTCGGCATCCCGGATCGTCGAATATCTATCTTTCATGACCGGCTTACGTTTAGTTTAATTGTAACAATAAAATAATTTTCTCTCTATCTGAGACACGTGTCAGCGTAACACAGCGGTCAACCTGGATCAAGCCAGCCGGGATCACGGCTAGCCGGGCGGCCAGGTCAGATGGCGACCCGCCAAGACGTGGATGTGGAGATGGTCGACCGTCTGCCCGCCGTCGGCGCCGGTGTTCATCACCAGGCGGTAACCATTGTTGCCGTGCTCGCGGCCGAGTTTGGTCGCGACCTCGATCAGCCGCGCGAGCAGCGCGGCTTCGCTGGCGTCGGAGAGATCGCCGATGTTGGCGTGATGCGCGCGCGGCATCACGAGCAGGTGGGTCGGCGCCTGCGGATTGATGTCTTCGATCGCGATCACCGTATCGTCGTGATAGACCTGCGTGGATGGAATCGCGCCGGCCGCGATTTTGCAAAACAGACAGTCCACGTCGTGCTCCTATGGGCGAATGGTGAAGGTCCAAGATTTCGTCGTGGTGTTGCCGGCCATGTCGGCCACGCGCACCGTCACGCGCACCGGCCCGCTGCGATACGAGTAATCCGGTAAGTATTGGATGAACGTCGGCGTGCGCAAACACTCACTGGTCACGTCGCGGCCGTCGACCCAGAGCACGATGCTCGACGGGTTCACCGCAACCGCATCGGCCACGAACGTAGCGTAGATCGCCGGCGACGAGGTATTTACCGTCGCGCCCTCGCCGGGAGCGAAATCCGACACCCCGGGCGGCGAACTCGAAGCCGACAGCGTTTGTGCCGCCTGTAGATCCGGCGCGCTCTTGCCGTCGACGCTGAGATGGCCGATGATCGGGACGCCGGTGAAGTTCGCGCCCTGGGGAATCTGATAACTGCCGATGTACTCACCGTCCGGGCTCGCGCTCATCGCAAGGCTCGTTACATACGATCCGATGTCGAAAGTGGCCGCCCCGCCGGGCGTTCCATGCATCGTCACGTTGACGGTATCTCCGGCGCGAAGCGGATGATCGGTATCGAGGGTCAGGCTCGCAATCTGCGGACCGCCGGGCTGCGCGGAAGCTTGCGCCACCGCGCGGCTGACGAAGATGGAGCGCACTTCGCTGCTCTCGACGTTATACCGGACGGTTACGAGATCACCGTTTCGCAGGTCGGAGAGCTGCGCGGGCTGTCCGTTGAGCGTGATCTGGGTGGTGCGATCGGGAACGATTACGTGGCCGTCGGTTAGGACGAACTCATCGGCCGTCGAGGCGGCGATGCGGCCGGTGCGCGAGCCGAATGCGTCCTCGACGCGCTCGACGTGGCCGGCCCGATCCATGTAGATGCGCGCGAAATCCCCGGGGTGCAGATCGCTCAACTCGCCCGGAACCGTGACGTTCGCCGCCACATCGTGCAATTCGACGATCGCGTTGCTGCCGATCGGAACGGTGTGAACCGACGCATTGTACTCGAGCGTCACGCTCGGCGGATCGGAGTCGAGATCGACGGCCGTCACCGTGCCGAAGCGCTCCGCCGAGGTGTGGGTGAGGATGAGCCCGTTCGACGATGTTCCGACGAGCTGCGCGATGATATTAACGCTATGTGCCGCGCGATCGTAGGTCGCGTACGCGCCCAGCACGTCGGTGAAGAATCGCAATGGTACGTAGAGCACCCACTTCACCTCGACCGCGCCGCCGCCGCCGATTTGCAAGGTAACGGTTTTTGCACCGACTTGCGTCTCGATCAGATTTCCCGACCGCATGAACTGCAATCCAAGAGCCTCGATCGTCCGTCGTACCGGAACGTAGAGTTCGCCGCGGATGAGGATCGGCGGCGGTTGCAGCGGCAGCTTCACGCCATTGATGACGATCGATATCGGCGCTGACGTCGGCGCCGGCTTCGGCGCGGAGCCGAGCAACACCAGGGCGGCGACCAGCACGACCGCGATCCGACTCATTCTTCCTCCGGCAAGATCTCGCGATAGACGTCGGCCGTCTCACGCGCCGTGCGATCCCAGCTCAGCTTGGCGGCGGCCTCGCGTCCCCGTTCAACGAGATCGGTACGCAATGCCTGGTCGTCGAGCAGCCGCTCGATCTGCGCGCGCGCGCCGTCCACGTCGCGGGGCTCGAACGCGAGCGCGATGCCGGCGAGCGGGTCGGGGATCGAAGTCGTGCTGGCGATGACCGGGCACCCTTGCGCCGCTGCCTCGACGAGCGGAAGGCCGAACCCCTCGAGCAACGAGGGGTGCACCAGCGCGACTGCGCCGGCATAGTACGCGGCTAGTTGATCGTCGCTTAGGTCGCCCAGCGCGCGCGCGCGGCGGTGTTCGCTCGAGGCGCGCTGCAAAAGCCCGCCGAAATCGTCGCTTCCGGTAAAGTAGAGATCGACGTCGTACCGCGCGGGAAGCGATGACCACGCCTGCACGAGCGTGGGCAGGTCTTTGTGCTCGCGATGGTTCCCGACGTTGAGCAGATAGGGACGCTCGCCATGGTACGGCGATGCCGGTGCGAAGAAGCGATCGCGCGGCGCCAACGGAATCACGCGAACGCGCTGCGCGTCGACGCCGAAGAAGTGAACCAAGTCGTCGATGGTGCGTCTATCGGAAGTGATGATGCGCGCGGCTCGCCGGGAAGCGCGCCGCACGATCGACATGTAATACGGTTCGATATAGGCACGGAAGTATTGCTTGAAGCGCAGATGGATCAAGTCGTGGATGGTAAAGACGAATCGCCCGCCGGCAAAAGCCGGAACGTAGTGCGCCATGTAATGGGCCAGGTCGATGCGATCGTGCCACATTTCGAGCGGCAAAACGATCTGCTCGGCGATACCGAGGTTTTCTCCCTTCGTATAGACGCGGTAATCGAACTCGGGCGCGATGCGCGGAAGACGCGTCGAGACTTCGCGCATGTAGGTGGCCATTCCAACGGAAATGCGCCGCCCGGTCCGGGCATCCAGCCCGATTCGCCTCAACGAATCGCTTTCCAGGCAACGACGGCGGGATAGACGGCCGAGTACCAGGCCACGTACCAGCCGCGCGGGCCGTCAAGCAGCGCGCCCCGCCAGAGCAGGGCATGGGCAAAACGCGGCGGCACGAGCGCGGACTCGCGCAGCAGGCGCCACGGCGGCGTATGCTCCGCTGCCGCCTCGATCGCGGTGTAGCGCGCAAATTTCTCGCGATAGGTTCGCGCGGTTGGATACGAGTAGTGCAACAGCGTTCCGTCGAGTTCGCGCACGACACCGTCGCACACGAGGAACTCGTGCAGGGCGGCTTCGCCGCCCGCGGCAGGGCGCGCCTCGACGCGAACGGCATTGGTGCGAACCAAGCGCAGCAGCGGCTCGTTCTTCCACAACCGCATCGGTTTCCCGCGAAAATACGTCGTTCGCCGCACCACGTAACCGTCGGCCTCGTCGGACGCGCGCACGATCGCCTCGCGCAGCCGGTCGTCGAGTTCTTCGTCCGCGTCGATCATCAGCGTCCACGGCGTCGCGATCTGCGCGAGGGCGAAGCGCCGCGCGTCGACGAAATCCGTCCAGCGCCGCTCGATCACACGAGCGCCTGACGCGCGCGCATACGGAACAGTGTTGTCGGCCGAGAGCGCATCCACGACCAAAATCGAAACGCCGTGCGGCAGGCTCGTGATCGCACGCGGCAGATCGCGCTCTTCGTCCCGTGTCAGGATAAAGGCGGTGATGCGGTCAGGGTTCAAACTATCGGAGCCCCCGGGCGAACGACGTTCGCCTGGGGAGCGGAGGCGTGCGCGAGCGCCGCACCGACGAAATCGCGATAGAGTGGTGACGGATTATTGGGACGCGATTTGAACTCGGGATGCGCCTGCGTGCCGAGGAACCACGGATGCATGTCGTGCGGCAATTCGACGATCTCGACCAGCGTGGTCTTACCGACCGTGTGATGACCCGAGAAGCGCATGCCGTGCTCTTCGAAAACCGGACGATAACGGTTGTTGAACTCGTAGCGATGACGATGGCGTTCGGTGACTTCGGCCGTACCGTAGGCACGTAGCGCCAGCGACCCCTGCTCGAGGGTGCAACTATAGGAACCCAACCGCATCGTGCCGCCGTAAATCTCGAGATCGCGCTGGTCCGGCATGAAATCGATCACCGGATCGGGCGTGGTCTCGTCGACTTCGATCGAGCTCGCTTTTGAAATGCCGCAGACGTCCTGGGCGAACTCCACGCACGCGAGCTGCATGCCGAAGCAGATGCCCAAGAACGGAATCCGGTGCTCGCGCGCATACCGGATCGCCTGGAGTTTACCGTTGACGCCACGCGCACCGAATCCGGGCGCGACCAGGATGCCGTGCGCGCCCTCGAGCACGCCGACGCCCTGCGTTTCGACGGTGACCGAATCGATGCGCTGAACCTCGACCTCGGCGTTGTGATGAGCGCCGGCGTGATAGAGCGCTTCGTTGATCGAGATGTAAGCGTCTTTGAGTTCGACGTACTTTCCGACCAAGGCGATACGTACGTGATGGCGCGGGTGCATGATCCGGTCGACGATCTTCGCCCATTCGTCGAGTTTGGGGGCATTGGTCGGCAAATGCAATTTGCGGATGACCGCGTCGGCCAACCCTTCAGCCTCTAAATTGAGCGGAACTTGGTAGATCGTGCGTGCGTCGATGTTCTGCACGACCGAGTTGGGCGGGACGTCGCAGAAGAGCGCGATCTTCTCTTTCAGCTCGATCGGCATCGGGATGGCCGACTGCGTGCGGCACACGATCGCGTCCGGCGAGATGCCGATCCCGCGCAGCTCGCGCACCGAGTGCTGCGTCGGTTTGGTTTTCAACTCGTCCGGGGCCCCGAGATGCGGGACGAGGGTGAGGTGCGCGTACATCACGTTCTCGTCGCCGGCGTCATAGCGCATCTGACGAATCGCTTCGAGAAAGGGCAGCGATTCGATGTCGCCGACCGTTCCGCCGACCTCGACGATGCACACGTCGGCGTGACTGGCCTCGGCGACGCGCTTGATGTGGGCTTTGATTTCGTTGGTGATGTGTGGAATCACTTGGACGGTCGCGCCCAAATACTCGCCCCGCCGCTCTTTTTCGATGACGGAGTTGTAGATCTGGCCGGTCGTGACGTTGTTCGCGCGGACCAAATTTTCGTCGATGAACCGCTCGTAGTGACCGAGATCGAGATCGGTTTCGGCGCCGTCTTCGGTAACGAAGACCTCGCCGTGCTGATACGGGTTCATCGTGCCCGCGTCCACGTTGATATAGGGATCCAGTTTCTGGATAGAGACGCTGATGCCGCGCGCTTTGAGGAGTCGTCCGAGGGATGCCGCAGTGATGCCCTTGCCGAGCGAACTCACCACGCCGCCGGTGAAGAAAATGTACTTCGCCATCTCGGGATGATGATATTCGCGCTAGACCGGGGTCTCCACCTTGGATGGTTCAGCCGCACCGTGCGACGACGTAGCGCTCGCGTCCGCCGTAATCGCGCTCCATGGTAACGGCTGCCTGCGGGAACGCCGCGCGCGCGAGCGCGAGCAGCCCGGCGGCGATCGGCGGCGCCCCCTCAGCGAGCACGAGCCCACCCGGTTTGACCACCGGCGGCACTTCGATGAAAAAGCGGCGGTACTGGTCGAGGCCGTCGGCGCCGCCCTCGAGCGCCAGCGCCGGCTCGAATCGCAGGCTCACCTCGCCCGCGCCTGTCGGGACGTAGGGCAGATTTGCGACGATCGCGTCGTACCGCTTGTGCTCGACCGGCGCCAGCAGGTCGCCGAGATAGAACGTGACCCGCTTTTCGAGACGGAAACGATCGCGGTTTTCGGCCGCGACGACGAGTGCGGCGGGCGAGATGTCGACGGCGTCGACGTGCGCGCTAGGCAATTCGGCTGCGAGCGTGCACGCGATCGCACCGCTGCCGGTGCCGACGTCGAGGATGTGCGGCGCATCGTAGCCGCGCAGATGCGCGAGCGCCGCGTCGACGAGATGTTCGGTTTCGGGACGGGGAACGAGCACGCGCGGATCGACGATGAACTCGCGCCGGTAAAAGCCCGCGGTTCCGATGATGTACGCGAGCGGCTCACCGTTCCGGAGGCGCGCCGCGAGCGCGTCGTACCGCGCTTCCGTCGCAGGATCGAGCGGCTCGCCCGCATGTGCGCGCAGATACGCCGGCGATTTTCCGGTGGCAAACGCGAGCAGCGGCTCGTTCATGCCGGGGCGGCTTCGCCGGCTAGGAGGCGCGCCTGTTCGTCCTTGAGCAAGTCGTCGACGATCGGGGCGAGCGCACCGTCCATGACGCCGCGGATGTTGCCGTAGCTCTGGTTGATCCGGTGATCGGTGACGCGGTCTTGCGGGAAATTGTAAGTGCGAATCTTCTCGGAGCGGTCGCCGGTACCGACCTGGCTGCGCCGCAGCGACCCCATCGCCTCTTCTTTTTCGCGCTGCTGGCGTTCGTACAGCATCGCGCGCAACATCTGCATCGCCTTCTCGCGGTTTTGCATTTGCGAGCGCTCTTGCTGCGAGGCGACGATGAGGCCGGTCGGCACGTGCGTTATGCGGATCGCCGACTCGGTCTTGTTGACGTACTGGCCGCCGGCGCCCGAGGCTTTGTAGGTGTCGATTTGCAGGTCGGCGGGTTTGATCTCGATCTGCACGTCGGGATCGACCTCGGGCAGCACCGCAACCGTCGCGGTCGAGGTGTGGATACGCCCCTGCGCTTCGGTCGCCGGCACCCGCTGCACGCGGTGGACGCCGGATTCGTGTTTGAACCAGCGATACGGCGAATCGCCCTTCACCGCAAAGACGATCTCTTTGTAGCCGCCGGCCTCGCTCTCGTTCTCGGAGACCAGCTCGACGCGCATCCCGCGCGACTCGGCAAAGCGCATATGCATACGGGCGAGATCGCCCGCAAAGATCGCGGCTTCATCGCCGCCGGCGCCGGCGCGAATTTCGATGAAGACGTCTTTGTCGTCGTTGGGATCCTTCGGAACCATCAGCACGTGCAGCTCGCCCTCGAGCTGGGCCCGCCGATCGCGCAGCGTGCGCAGCTCTTCCTCTGCAAGCTCCCGCAATTCCGCATCGCCGCCCTCGCTCAGCAGCGCTTCGCTTCCCTCGATTTCAGCGAGCGTCTTGCGGTACCGCCGGTAGACGTTCACGGTCTCTTCGAGCTGCGCGCGTTCCTTGACCAGCGCGGTGTAACGCTCCTGATCGAACGCGCCGCTGGGATTGGCCAGCTCCGCCTCGATCTCATCGAAGCGCCGGACCATCGTATCGAGGCGTGCGAGCACGCTTTCGTTCAGTTCAGCCATGATAATCAGTCGCGATATCCAATTGTTTCGGCGATCTGACGCCGGATCGACCGCAGCTGGTCGAGCGTTATCCGCGTGCCCGGACGGCCCCGGACGCGCCCCTTTGCCGCCGTGACAACCGCGTGCGAAATCGCGAACGAACGCCGTTGGCAGCCATTGTCCGGCGTCGGCTCGACAACGGTCGAGAGTTGTGGAATCACCATCGACTCATCGCTGGTGAGGGGCACCACGATCACCGTCGGATGCGCGGCATCGAACAATTCGTCGTCCTCAACGACAACGCACGGGCGCAGTTTGTTCGCTTCTTTCGCCAATCCATCGCCCCGCCAATCGATCAGGACGATCTCGCCGGATGCATATTCGCTCATCCGAGGTCAGGCGCGGAAGAGCCGATCTCGTCATAGAACTCCGCCGCCTCGCGCGATGCAAGCACCCGCTCGCCGAGGCGTTTGCTCGCCGAGCGAATCGCGGCTTTTCGGACCTCGTGCGCGCGGACCGTCGCGAGATCGCGGAGATACGTCGCCAAGCCCACGCCGTGCGCGGCCGCGTCTCGCTCCAGCACCTCCCGAACCTCAGGATCGAGACGGAGAGAGATTGGCGCGCGCGTACTCATGATGCGTCTATTGTAGTGCGCCAATGTATTACGGTCAAGTAATACGTTTCGCCCATAAAAAAGACGAGCCGCATGCAGCTCGTCTTCGAACCCCGACGGGGTAGCTACGCCTCGACGGCCTTCTTGGCGTCCTTGACGGCCTGGCGCTTGGCAGCTTCCTCTTTCTTCCTCGCGGCGGCGGCAGCGCGCTGGTTGAACTTATCGACGCGGCCGGCAGTATCGACCAGCTTCTGCTGGCCGGTGAAAAGCGGGTGGCATGCCGAGCAGATCTCGACCGCGATCTCTTTCATGGTCGAGCCGGTGGTGAAGGCGTTGCCGCAGGCGCAGTGGACGCGCGCCTCCGGGTACCAGTTGGGGTGGATCTTCTGTTTCACAGCCCACTGATTATAGCAGGGGGTGCAAGGGCCGCCGGGCACGTTGACGCGTCAACGCCGGCCAAGTAAACTAGTTGGACTAGTATGCCGCGACGATGGAATCTTCAGGACGCCAAAGCACGGCTCTCCGAGCTCGTCGATCGAGCGCGTGCCGGTGAGGCGCAGGTCATTTTGCGCCGCGGCGAGCCGGCGGCGGTCGTCATCGCATTCAGCGACTACGAGGAACGGGACGGGCCGGCGCAATCCGTGCTCTCGTTCTTCCAAGATTCGCCGCTCAAAGGCCTCGACGTAGAAGCGATGCCGCGACGCAAGGAACGCATGCGAGAGTTCGGGTGACGCGCTTTCTTCTGGATACGATGGTCGTTTCGGAAGCGACGAAAGCGCGACCCGATCCGGTCGCGGCGGCCTGGCTCGAATCGCAGCGCATCGACGCCTGCTATCTCAGCGTCCTAACGCTTGGCGAGCTCCAATTTGGGATCGCGCGTTTGCCGGCCGCCTCGGCGCAGCGAGCCGAACTCACGCGCTGGCTACACGACACGCTCCTTCCGACGTTTCGCGATCGCATTCTACCGTTCGATCGCGAAGCCGCCCTCGAGTGGGGCGCGTCCGCGGCTCGGGCCGCTGTACGCGGCAAGAGACTCCAAACCGTCGATGCGCAGATCGCAGCGACCGCTAAAACGCGTGAACTGACGCTCGCCACGCGCAACGAACGTGATTTCGCCGGCGTCGACATCGACATCGTCAATCCGTGGGGATAACCCCCGTCTTCTTACGGAACTGAAAGCCCCGTAATTGCGTCGATCAGGTGCCCGGCATACGGAACACCCACGCCGGTAATCATGTCGTATCCGGTCATGGCCGGGTAGCCGGGGACCGGCGTCGACGGAACACCAGTCGCGACCTCGTTGCTGCCGTACAGCACGTCGTAAAATACATTTGCGTACGGTAGTAAGGGCGTGGTACTCACACCGACATCGTTGCCTTTATAGATCGCGTACAGGTACGGCGCGGCGTTTCCCAGTCGATACGGATATGATCCTCCGCCGTTCGCACACAAACCCTGCCCGGGATGCGTTTTGCACGCGCTGAGTACGTCGGCCCACATGGCAGCCATCTCAGGCGCAGCTACCGACGTGCCGCCGATGTCTTCGGGGCCGGAAGGGCCAAGATCAACACTAACCGTGCCGGGAAACGCCGCGTCGTAATAAACGGTGACGCCGGTGTTAGGATCGCCGATCATCGCCACGTCGGGCTGCTCGCGCATGGACGCGCTAAGATCGTCCTTTTGCCAGAGCGGTGAGATGACGATCGTCGAGATGCCCCCGCCGCTCGCTCCGCCCGGATTGGTTCCCGCGCCGTAGCCGGTATCGTTCGACGAGATACCCCAGGCAAGAATCGGTCCGTTGAGCTGGTCGACGCTGTTGATGGGTAAGGTCACGCCGCCAACCGATGTCACGTTGAGATCACCCGACGGATACGTCACGCACTGGATGTCCTCGAGCGCACCCGTCGTTGGATCCTCGCACTCGGCCGAGCCGCTGTCGCCGGAAGAAGCAAACACGGCAACGCCCTCGCTTTCGAGTGCGGCAAACTCGAGCGCGTAAAATGAACTCGGATAATTTGCGGATGTAAAGCCGACCTGGCTTTCGCCTTCGCCGTAACTGATCGAGACGACGTCGACCGTGTCGTCGGCAATCGCTTGCTGGATCTCGGGATCGGACTCGATGAGTCCGATGTACGGCGCTCCCGCGTTCGAGCCCGACGTCGGACATGGCGACCCGTTGAAGGTCGTGTCGCAGTCATCTTCGTTGTACGCAAGATAAAAGTCGACCGTAGCGTCCGGGGCGAGCGTCGCCACTTGTTGCGAGTCGAGCTGCGCTTCGAGGTCTTCCGGATTGCAATCCGCCGATACGTTGCCGTTTCCCGTCGGCGTGCACGGTGCGGTGACCGGCGGCGGCGTGGCAAACGTGTTTGCGTACGGAAAATCAGGTTGTGAAATACCGCTGTAGCTCAAACCGGCCGCGACACCGTTTCCCGTAACCATGATTTCGTTGATCTGCGCAACGCTTGCAATGTTGTACAGCGACTTGAGTGCATTCAGATCTTTATCGCCGGTGCCGATGATGATGCCCGAACCCGGCGTGGTGGTGTCCGCCGCGTTGGCGAAGTCCAACGGACCCGTTCCGATGATGCCGACGTTGATCCCGGTTCCATTGTACCCGGCGGTAATGGCGTTGTTGAAGTCGAACGCGCCCTGCACTTGCTGCGGCGAATAGCCGAGGTTGAAGGCTTCACCTGCGGTCGGTGGATGCATGAGGAACGTCCGAGCCGTTTCGGCGGCGACCAGATTTGAGACGGCGTCCACCGGAAGCGGCGTCATGAAGTGCGGAACGCTCGTCGGCGCGATGAACGTCTTGCCGTAGCCGTGGTACGCACCGAAGGTCGTGCCGAACGCACGCTGCATCGAGGTTTGACCGCCGGAAACGGTCAGAATCATGTGCTGCGGCCAACCGGCGACGGCCAGGCCCTGCTGCGCGAAATAGGCGGCGACCTTTTGATAGTCGCTCAGCGAGGCGCCGAACTGTTGCGCGATCTGCTGCGGCGTCAGCCACCGATGGAAGCTGCCGGACGTCGGATCTTGAGTGGCGAGCGCGTAATTCATCAGCCCCTGCGCGTTTTGCTGGTGGACCAGCACGTTCACGCTCAGGAAGGCATTGCTCACCGGCCCTTCATACGTGGCGTTTTGCAGGAGCGGCTGTCCCCAGCTCGCGATTTGCAGGTCCGCGGGGATCGAGCCCGCGTTGAACGACGGCTGTCCGACGCCCTGCCCTGTGCTAGGTGCAACGCCCCCGCCGCCCCCGCCACATGCGCTCAGCGCCAGCGATGCTGCGGCGGCAAGCGCCGCGAAGCGGATGAGCGACGCGCGTTTCACTTCACACCTCCAGCGATACCATGCATGACCATATATTTTGCAAACGTCTCCATCGTCTTCGCGCGCTGCAGCGAGCGGGTGAAGCGAATCCCGAGCGCGCGGGCGTTGATCTCTTCACTCATGGCGCTCGAGGAGAGGGTGCGTCGTGCGACGTCCGCGACCAGTCCGCTCTGCGAGAGGTTCAAGGTCTCGCTGATGTCGTTGGTGAGCACGGGCTGGCCGGCTTCCGTGTAGAACAGGCTAAACGGCGTCGTCAAGCTGTAGTCGTAGTATTCCGAGAGATCGTCGGTGATGATCGAGCAGACCGGGCCGAGCGTCGTCGAGCCGGTTCCGGTGCCGGTACTATTGGTGTCGGCGAGGTCGTAATTGTCGATCGTTTCCGTCTCCGTGTATCCGAGGACCGGATCGGTGACCGAGATTGTGCGTACGATCTCGTCCGGCGTACCGTTGCTGCCGGTGATCGGGAAGGTGCAGCCGGTTCCCAACGCACCGACCGTCCCCTCGTCCTTCGTCGAGTCGCTGTAGAAGGTCGTCGTGGTGAACCATTCCGGGATCGTCATCGTACTCGTCGGCTCGCCCGGAGCGGTGATCGTTAGCGTAATTCCGCTGCTCGACGGCGCGCTGAACGCGTACTCGACGAGCGGCGAGCCGCTAGAGAGACCGATCGAGTAGCTGCCCGAGCCGTCCGCGCTCACCGCGATTTGGTTGGAGTATCCGCCCGGGATCGTGTCGGTCTCGCTGTAGGTTCCCCCCGCGCCGTACGTCTGGTCGATCGCTTCACCGTCGTTGAGCGTCTGATTCACCGAAGCGGGCGCGGCGTTGGTCCAGCTCTGTGAAGACGATTCCGGAACTTCGGCGTAGATCAAACCCGGTGAGGTGTACGTCGTAGTCTCGGCGTTGTTGTTGCCGTCGGTCGCCGTTTCGCTCGTTTCGTAGAATGTCGTCGTGCCGCCCGATATGCTCGACGATACGTTGGCGACGGTGTCAAGCGTAGTATCCAAGAGTGCGTACGTGTCGGTTTCGTCGTCCGTTTCCTGCGTGCCGTTGGTCGTCACGTCGATCGCTACGGTTGCCGCCGCCGTCGCGGTCGGTTGTGGGCAGGGTTCGTAGCGCGTGATCGTCTGCACTAAGCTACCGCCGTACGTGTACGAATCGCCGCTCGTGATCGGATGCACGCCGACCGCGTTGCTGTGTGCAATCGCCGAGCCCGACGGCGGCGGCGATGCGTTGCCGTTCACGCATCCGAAGATGTTGATCGGCGGAATGTAATTTCCGCTGTAGAGCGCGAGCTGCAGCGGTGACGATGCGTTGATCGTCAGCGCCGTCGGAATCGCGAGCGTTGGAATCGTCAGCGTTCCCGAGCCCGAAACATTTTCGCCGGTCTCGGTCGTCGACGTCCATGCGGGCGTTTGACCGCCGCTGTAGTACCACGCCAAGAAATACGGCGAGCTCGAAGCGGGCACACCGCTCACGGTGAATCCGGGAAACGCATCGAGCGTCGCCGAGCCCGTCGAGGTTATCGTGATATAGACGAGCGGCGAGTTCGCCGGATTCGTCTGCATCCGGTGCTTGAGGTCGAGCACCGCCGGATTGGGCGTCGTCGAAATCGTAACCGTCACCGTGCCGCTGCCGGCGGGTACGCTCGCCGTGCCGCTGTATCCCAGTACCGAGAACGGGGCGCTCGTCGCGGACGCTCCGAGCGTCACCGTCGTCGTATAGGTGGAGCTGCCGGTCGGCGTGCTCGTCGGCGGGCTCGTGGGGGGGCTGCTGCTACCGCCACCTCCGCCGCCGCAAGCGACTAAGGCCGCGGCAAAAATGACGGCGCCGAAAAATGCAAAGCGAGCGTGCACTCAGGTTCTCCCACAGGAACGCGCGACGAGTGTGCCCCACTTACCGTTACTTTGATAGCATCCCTGCGGAGGCTAGATGAGAAATAGATTGATCTTTACGGTCGCGATCCTGGGATTGTCCGTGCTGGGCGCGGCCGCACCGCGAGACGGTGCGGTCATTCATAACTCGGGTTCCACCAATACGGCGGGATATACGATCACCGTCCGGTCCGATGGAACGGGCACGAAAAGCATCCAGCGCGGACCCGCGAGCCCATTCACGCTTGCTCAGGACGTGAGCGAGCGGTTCTTCGCTGATCTCAAAGCCGCGCGCGAGAATCCCGGCGTGCCCACGCACTGCATGAAGAGCGCGTCGTTCGGCACGACCACGGTCGTGCAGTGGCATGGTTGGACCTCACCGGACTTACAATGCCCGCCGTTCTCGGCAAGCGTGGGCGCACTCGCCAACGACGTTCGCGCGATCCAATCGGCAGCAGGAATCACGACCTTGATGCGTGGGAGGATCGGTCTGCCGCCCAGCCTGCGCAAGATTCCCCCGGCGACTCCCGAAGTGCAGCCGACGTGAAATATGCAGCCCTGATGTTCGTTGCGGTTGGACTGATCGCCGCGACGCCGACCCCACCGCCATCGCCTCCACCGCTCAATGCTACGATGCCCGCAACAACGCCGGTGCCGGCCGAATCCGCGATGCCGAGCTCATTGCCGAGCGCAACCCCCACGCCGAATCTCGACACGATGATGGGTCTGCCGCAGCGGCACGGCAGGCATCCGCAGACGCGCGGCACGCCGACTCCGCCGCCGCAGCGCAAGGGGCTCGACGGCGTGTGGGAAGTGCAGATCCAGCGCGGCGCCAACACCGAATACGAACACATGAAGCTCACCCAGGTCGGGAATACGATCACCGGGTTCTATTTGACGAAGGACAAAAAGAAGTACCCGGTCGCGGGATCGCTCGACGATCAGAACAACGTGCGTCTCGTGGTTTCGCTTCCCGACGGATCGACGATTCTGCTCGAAGGCCGCGTCGACGGAACGACCGATATGCTGGGCATGTTCACCGATTCCAAGGAACGCGTACCGTTCACGGCTGCGTACCGTCCAAAAGAAAATTGGATGGAGAACATCAACGCCACGCCCGGCGGACTCGGAACCGGGGGCGGGCCGGGCGGCCCGCCATAACGGCAAGCCGCCCCATTTTCGATCCGCCTAGCGTTTACGGAACGTTCGTTCCGGTCACGGCTTGGACCAGGTGTCCGGTAAAGGGAGCACCGACACCGGTGACCTGATCGTAACCTGGTCCGGCTGAATAACCGCCCGGCGTGCTCGCCGGCGTCGGCGTCACGTTCGGCGGCACCGCTTGATTGTTACCGTAGATGACGTCGTAGAATGTTTGTGCGTACGTGAGAGCGGGCGTGAAGCTCGACTTGTACGGCGCCGCCGCGAGAGCCGACGTACCGTAGATCGCGTAGTATAACGCGGCCGGATCGCCGAGACGATAGCCGGTCGTTCCGCCTTTGTTGCAGGTCGCACTCGCCATACATGCCTGAAGCACGATGCCCCACTGTGCCGCCGCTTCGGGAGCCGACGCACTCGTGCCGCCGATCGCCACTGGCGCGAAGCCATACGCCGCGTCGACGGCAACGCTCGGCCCGGTGTTCGGATCGGCGTCCAGCGACATATCGGGAAGCTCGCGCATCGCCGCACCGGTCGTGGCCGCTTGCCACGGTTGCGGCGTGAACACCGCCGAAACGCCGCCGCCCGAACCGACGTTATTGCCGAAGGTGCCATTGCCGCCGAGCGTCGTGTTGTCGGCCCACGCCGTGATCGACCCGGTCAAGTTTCCGCTCTCATCGAGTGGAATGTTGACGCCGCCGACCGCGACCACGTTCGGATCCGAGGCCGGATACGATACGCAGGCGATGCCAAGATATGCGCCGGTCGTCGGATCTTGGCAATCCCAGGCACCGTTGTCGCCTGAGGAAACGAACACGGCGATACCTTCAGCCGCAAGCGAGGCGAATTCGATCTGTCCGACGCCCGGAGCACCGCCGGTCGCCGACCCTTGAATGTACCCGTAGTATTGTTCGATGTTCTCCGGCGCTCCGAAGCTTAAAGAAAGCGCGTCGGCTTTATTGTCGGCAATGGCTTGTTGGATCTCGTCGTCGGCGATCTGAATGCCTTCGTACTGCTGTGGCGTGTCGCCAGCAGCGCATGGGGGCGCATAGAGATCACCGGCGTCGGCACCCGATGCGTAGATGCAATAGCTGTCGAATCCGAGGTAGAACAACACGGTTGCACCAGGTGCGAGCGACGCAACCGATTCGGTATCCAGCTGCGCTTCATAGTCTTCGGGGTTGCATGCGGCGTAGTTGTTCAGACCCTCGTTAGGATTGCCGGTGTAGTTGCAGCTCGGATTCGTCACCGGCGGTGGGGATGTGAGGTACGAGCCCGACTCCGTGGGGTCGACCGATCCCGTGCCGGTGTTTCCGTTTTGCGTTGTCGCCGGTTGATTTTGCGCGTCGACCTGCACAACCGACGCGAGCTTCGCGTTCCAGAAGCTGGCCAGCGCAGCGGTATCGTCATCATGTCCGTTTGCATCCAGAATCGGGCCGGTACCGATGATACCGATATCGATACCGCTGCCGTTGAGACCGCCGCTCGCCGCTCCGGAGTAGTCGAAGCCGGTCGCGATTTGCTGCGGCGAATAGCCGTAGTATGCGGCGTTGTTGTTATGGATGATGTACGTGTGCGCCGGCTGTTCGCCGACCAAACCGAACACCGCGCTGACCGGGAGTGCGGTCGTGAAATGCGGTGTACCGGTTGGCGCGACGATCTGTTTGCCCTCGAACGTGTACACGCCGAAGGCCGTTCCGAGCGCCTTCGTGAAGGCGGCAAGCGAACCGGTTACTTCGAGCGTTTCACGCTGCGGCCAGCCGCCGACGTGGAGTCCATAGCTCGCGAAGTAATTGGCGACGGCAGCATAGTTCGCGGCGGTCGCGCCGTACTCCGAACCGATCTCCTGCGGCGTCAGCCACTGCCGGTAGACTCCTGAGCGCGGATTGCTAGCCTGCGCCGCATATTGCAGCAAGCCCTGGGCGTTTTGCATGTCGACCAGCACCTGCACGGTGAGTCCACCCGTCGTCGCGGGTCCGGCATAACTCAGCTGCTTGAGCAGCGGCGCCCCCCAGGCGAAGTTCGCCGTGTTCGCTGGAATTGGCCCGGTATTTTGCGCCGGCGGCGCCACGAGAGATGCCGTTTTGGGAACACCGCCGCCGCCGCCGCACGCAGTGATGAGCATCGCGCCGGCAAGCAGAGCCCCCAGCACTCGAATCGAAGAGCGAATCATCGCACGCCTCCCTGGATCGAACGGATTGACGAAGCTGCCTTCTGCGAACGAACCGCCTGAAGCAGTGTACGGGTACGAATCACGCGTTCGCGCGCAAAGTAACTCAGTTGATGCGCTTCGAGCGAGGCAACGATCCCGTTCCTCGCGGGAACCCCCGCGGTTACGGTTGCCGGCATCGCTGCGCTTCGCATTGCCGATGAGGCGGTCGAGCCCGACGACGCGGCGCCCAAGACGAGGCTTTCGGTCGTCGTAACCGTCTCAAGGGGACTCCCGTTCGGCGTGATGTAGAGGAAATACGGCGTGTTCTGCTGCTGATCGTACGCATAATTCTGCGTATCGGTGGTCGTTAGGCAGATCGGGACGCCATTGAACTCGTAGCTGTCGAAGACGGTGGTCTCGGTGTACCCGATCACCGTATCGAGGGTCGTGATCGTGCGATTCACGTCGGTCGCCGTGGTGAAGGGAGCGCACGATTTCGGTAATGACGCGCCGGTCGTCACCGTGTCCGTCTCCGAATAGAGCGAGATTGGCAGCGAATACCAAACCGGAGCGGCGATCGTCTCGCTCGGTGGGTACCCGTAGTCGTTCTGGGCGTCGGTCGTGTAGTTGACCGTGACGTCGATCGCCGTCGGCGAGGCCGCCGGTGACGGCGCCGCAAACGCCACCGACGAGATGATGTCGCCGCCGAAATACGGGCCGGTGATCAATCCTGAGCCGTCGCTATTTTCGGTGAGCACTGCTTGGCCGCCGATGCCGCCGGAAAGCAGGTTCTCCGTATCGACGTAACTCCCGTCCGAAGCCACGGCACGCGTGCCGTTGTCGCCGTCGGCGTAGCTATACGTGACGGTCGACGCAGGGTTGTTCGTCCAGGTCGCGCCGTTGCCCGCCGGATATTCATCGACCTGCTGCGCGTTCGTGTACAGCGTCGTGATGTCCGGCAGATTTTCCGAGGACGGCTCTTGTTGCGTCGATCCGTAGAGCAACTCCGTATACGGACTGCTCGACGCGTCCAGTCCGAGCCAAGAGTCGGTCGTGTAGGTCGTCGTTTCGAGACTCTGCACGTCGGACTCGGCAACGTGCTCGTCGATCAGGCTCGCCGTCGTGGTACCGGGATACGGCGAAGAACCGGCGCTCACCGTCGTCGAGACGCTGTAAGCAAGATTCGCCGGAGGCGCGGTTGCCGTGGGACCGGGCGTTGGATATCCGAAGGCGTATCCGTAGCTGAAATTGACGTTTTTCGCGCCGCCATACGAAAGCGACGGAGCAGTTGCGGGCGTCGTCGAGACCACGAGCGCAAAAATGTACGTATCCCCCGCGGCAAATGTGATCGGAGGGTTGAGGGATTGCGCGGCAAACGTGATGTTGGTGCCGCTAATCGTTCCGGGTCCAAGCAGGACGTTCCAGCCCGCACTCGGGTTGCCGGCGTCGTAGTAGGCAACGTACGCGGTCCCCGTCTGGGCGAGCGCCGTGGTGAACGAAAACGCCGGTGTGGTGGTAATGACCACCGGCGAACTGACCGTCAGTGCGATGTAAGCGAATACCGAAAGGTTGCCGCCGCCGATGGCGTCGGATTTCTTGATCGTGCTCATCTCCGGCGTCGACACACCGGCGGGAGCCGAACCGGTATACGACAGGCTGGCGGTCGTACTGACGTTGACGCTTGGCAGCGTGATGGTCGCCGTAGCGCCGCTCGTGTTGGGCGTGGCGAAAGTGACAGCGGTGGTACCGCTGGTCGATAATGGCACGGACGTTGTCTCCGCCTGTGGGATGGAGCTGGACGGCATATACGTATTTCCGACGGATCCGCCACCGCATGCGGCGAGCATCGCCGCCGCCGCCGTCGCGACAAAGAACACAAAGCGCGCTCTCACGAAAACTCCTTAAAGTAGCGACATCGTCGCTTGCCATACCGGCAAGTGATGTGAGGCGGTCAGTTAGGCTTTTGTCGGACCGCACCTGCGGGACTTATAGATCATAAGCGACGAAGCACCAAGCAATATGCATGACCGCAATTTCGGCTTTGCCACGCGCGCCATCCACGCCGGGACGCCGCCCGATCCGACGACGGGTTCTCGGACTACCCCGATTTATCAGACGGCCGCGTATGTCTTTGGGACGACCGAGCAAGCCGCCGAGCTTTTTCAACTGCGCAGCTACGGCCACATCTACAGTCGCATCAGCAATCCGACGGTGGCAGCCTTCGAGGAGCGAATGGCCTCGCTCGAAGGCGGCCTGGGCGCAATCGCCTTCTCGAGCGGTCTGGCAGCGCAGCTCTGCACGGTTCTCGCATTGGCCCAAGCCGGCGATCATCTCGTCTCCTCACAAAACGTCTACGGCGGAACGGTCACGCAGTTCACCGTCACGCTGCGTCGCATGGGCATCGAAACGGCGTTTGCGCCGGTCGACGACTACGCAGCGCTCGAGGCAGCGATCAAACCGAACACCAAACTGCTCTTTGCCGAAACGATCGGCAACCCGTCGGGCACGATCGCCGACCTCGCGCGGCTGGCGCAGATCGCGCATGAGCACGGCATCCCGCTCGTCATCGACAACACCTTTGCATCGCCGTATCTCTGCCGCCCGATCGAGCACGGCGCCGACGTCGTGGTGCATTCGGCGACGAAGTTCATCAGCGGACACGGGACGACGATGGGCGGCGTGATGATCGAATCGGGGCGCTTCGATTTCGGCGGCGGGAAGTTTCCGCTGCTCTCGCAGCCCAGCCCCGGCTACCACGACAAAGTCTTCACCGAAACGTTCGGCGAGTACGCCTTCTTGATGCGTTCGCGAGCCGAGGTGCTGCGCGACGTCGGCGCACAGATGTCGCCGATGGACGCATGGATCCTCCTCTTGGGTCTGGAGACGCTGCCGCTGCGCATGGAAGCGCACGTGCGTAACGCGAAAGCGATCGCCGCGTTTCTCGCAGCGCGGCCCGAAGTCGAGTGGGTGCGTGCGCCCGAAATGGGGTCGATCTTCACTTTCGGCATTCGCGGAGGCCGTGAAGCAGGACGGCGCTTCATCGATTCACTCGAGCTGTGGAGTCATCTCGCCAACGTCGGCGACGCGAAGTCGCTGGTCATTCATCCGGCTTCGACCACGCATTCCCAGCTCAGCGACGAGGAGATGCGCAAGGCGGGGGTCGCTCCGGAGGCGATCCGGCTCTCGGTCGGCCTGGAGGATGCGGACGACCTGACCTGGGACCTGGGCAATGCCCTCGAAGCTTCGCAGCGCGGTGAGCTGGCGGAGGCCCTGCGATGATCCTGCAAACCCCGGCGCAGCGGCGCGCGCTGCTCGAGCGTTCGAAGCGCGTGGCCGTCGTCGGCGCGTCGAACAACCCGATGCGCCCCAGTTACACCGTCTTCTCGTACCTGCGCACCCAGCACCGCTTCGAAATCGCGGCGATCAACCCCACGATCGCCGCGATCGACGGCGTCCCGGCCTTTCCGTCGCTCACCGCGTATGCCCAAGCACATGGCGCACCCGACATCGTCGACGTATTTCGCAAGCCAAGCGAGGTCGTTCCGCTGGTAAACGAGGCGATCGCGGTCGGCGCCAAGGCTATTTGGTTCCAATACGGCGTGATCAACGAGGAAGCCATCGCGCTGGCCGATAAAGCGGGTCTGGACGTGGTCGTGGACCGCTGCATCAAGGTCGAGAGCGCCCGTTTCAACGGCGGCCTCTCGATGACGGGCCTCAACTCGGGAATCATCACCAGCCGCCGAAGCGAGACGCACGCGTGAATTACGCCGAAGAATCCCATCAGCTCGACGCCGAGATCTTTACGGTCATCCAACGCTGGCACGATTACGACCGGGATCTTCCCGAGGACGCCTTCAACGAACTCGCTCTGCGCGTCTTCGAGCATCAGCTCCACTACAACCAGCCTTACGCGCGCTATTGCGAAACGCAAAACGTTTCGCTCGAACGCATGCCCGAGCATTGGCACGAGATCCCTCCGGTTCCGAGCGCGGCTTTCAAAGAGGCCGCGCTCACTACATTCGACCCCGAACAAGCCGCGCTGGTGTTCGAGACCAGCGGCACGACAGCCGGACACACCGGCCGTCACTATATGGAAAGCACGAAACTCTACGACGCGGCGCTCATCGCCGGCTTCGATCGCTTCATGCGGCCCGACCACATCCGCTTGCGTTACTTGAACCTCGTGCCCAATCCGGCGCTCAACCCGCACTCCTCGCTCGGCTACATGATGGGACGCGTGAGCGAACGGCGCGGCGACGGCGCCACCGCCTGGTATCTTCACGGCGAAACGTTCAACGTCGATGCGTTCATCGGTGATCTGGAAGCAGCGGTCGAGTACGACCGTCCGGTCTGCATCGCCGCCACCGCCTTCGCCTTGGTCAACGTGCTCGACATCCTGCACGAACGCCGGCGCTACTTCGCCCTGCCGACCGGATCGCGCGTGATGGAGACGGGCGGATTCAAAGGCCGTTCGCGCGTCGTCGATCGCGACGACCTCTACGCCCGCACCGCCGAGCGCTTCGGCATGACCAACTGTTCGATCGTCGGCGAATACGGCATGACCGAACTCACCTCGCAGTACTACGACGACGTGATGGTCATCGGGCACGATCACTCGATTGCACGCGTACGCTACAAGCTCGCGCCGCCATGGCTGCGGGCGCGCGTCGTCGGCTCCGACGGAGCGACGCTGCCCGATGGGACGGTCGGCGCGCTGGTCCACGTGGACCTCGCAAACCGTTCCTCGTGCGTGGCAATTCTGACCGAGGATCTGGGCGTGCGATTCGACGACAGTTTGGTCTTGATCGGGCGCGAGCACGGCGCCGCGCTGCGCGGCTGTTCGCTCGCGGCCGAGGATCTCATCGTGCGATGAACGCCCTGCGCGCCGTGCCGGCACGACGGGTCGTGCGCGCGGTTGCCGATGCCGCGGTGCGCTGGTCCGACGCTGATTTTCCGCCGCGCGTTCGTTTGCTCGATCGGATCGTCGAACGCACCGGTTACACCAAGCCCGTCGTGGAATACGCCCTCGACCAACTCTTCGGCTCGCTCACCGTCGACTCGCTCGAAGCGACGATCGCCGGCGAGCTGGGTTCGCTCGACGTGCTCGACGAATTTGCGTTACGACCGGGGCGGCCGCGGGCACGCGCCCTGCCGGCGGGCGTGGTTTGCGTCATTTCGAGCCGCACCACGATCGGGGTTGCGATCGTGCCGGCGATCTTCGCGCTGTGCGCGAAGTGCGAGGTGCTCGTCAAGGATCGCGAAGACGGCCTGGTGCGCGCATTTTTTAGCACGCTCGGTCAGGAGCTGAACGAATTCCGCGAGGTGACGCGCGCCCAGGGCTGGGAAGGCGAAGGCGACGCGGTCGATTTGGGGCGATTCGACGTCGTGGTCGCCTTCGGGAGCGATGCGACGCTGGGCCGCATCGCGGCGGCGATGCAAGGCGGCGCGCGCTTCATCGGATACGGTTCGCGCGCGAGCATCGGCTACGTGGCGCGCGAAGAACTGCGCGACCTCGTGCAAGCGACCGCGATCGCGGCCGGCGCAGCACGCGATCTGGTCCTCTACGAAACCGAGGGTTGTCTCTCGCTGCACGCGCTCTTCGTCGAGCGCGGCGGATTGATCGATCCCACCCACTTCACCGCGCTGGTCGCGCACGAGGTCGAGCGCGCTTCGATCGAGTTTCCGCCCGGCAAGCGCGACGCGCGCGCGAGCGCCCGTATTACCAACGCGCGCAACCTCGCCGCGTTCCGTTCGGCTGCCGGCAGCGGCAGCGTCTTCTCCGACGCTCGCGGCTCGTATCTTGCGGTGCTCGACCCGCCGGCGAGCGAACCGCCCGCCTTTCTGCCGCGCGCGCTGGCGATTCACGCGGTCGATAACCCGAGCGACGCGATCGGTTACCTCGTTCGTCACGACGTTCCGGTGGAAGCCGTGGCGCTGGCCGGCAAGCGCGAGGATCTGCGCACGTTCGCAACCGAAATCGGGGCACACCGCATCGCGCGTTTCGGCGATCTTCAGCGCCCGCCGCTCGGGGGCAATCACGGCGGCCGTGCGCGCATCGCGGACTTCATTACGTGGATCACGGACGAACGATAGCCGTGATGAACGAGGACCTCGAGCACGTCGCGGGCGATATTCCCGGCCCGCGAACGCGTGCGCTCACCGCGCCGCTGCTCGCGCACGAGTCGCGCAACGTCACCTACGTGGGCGACGATTTCCCGGTCTTTTGGGAATCGGCCAGCGGCGCCGCCGTAACCGACGTCGACGGTAATCGCTACATCGATCTGACCGCGGCGTTCGGCGTCGCGAACGTCGGCCACAGCAATCCGGCGGTGATCGCCGCGATCGCCGAGCAGGGCGCAGCACTGATGCACGGGATGGGCGACGTCCATCCGACGGCGGTGCGCACCCGGCTGCTCGAACGGCTCGCGCGCGTGCTTCCCTCGGGACTGGACAAGACGTTCTTCGCTACGACCGGCTCCGAAGCGGTTGAGGCCGCACTCAAAACCGCGGTGCTCGCGACCGGCAAACATCGCTTCATCGCCTACCACGGCGCGTATCACGGACTCTCGCTCGGCGCGCTCGAAGTCGGCGGCATTCCGCGGTTCATCGAGCCGTTCGCGCCGCTCGTGCCCGAAGTTGCCATTCGGCTCGACTATCCCGACGCGCGCACGACCACAGCGAAGGACGCGCTCGCCGCGTTTCGCAGTGTGGCCGATGCACACGACGATATCGCGGCCGTGATGGTCGAGCCGATTCAGGGCCGCGGCGGCTGCATCGTTCCGCCGGACGGGTATCTGGCGGGTTTGCGCTCGTACTGCGATGCGCGCGGCATCCTGCTGATCTTCGACGAGATCTACACCGGGTTCGGCCGCACCGGAAATTGGTTCGCGTGCGAGTACGATCATACGATTCCCGACGTCATGTGCATCGGCAAGGCCATGGGCGGCGGCTTTCCGATCAGCGCTGCGGTCGCGCGCGACGCGGTGATGGACGCCTGGCCGCGCTCGACCGGCGAAGCGCTGCACACCTCGACCTACCTCGGCAATCCGATGGGCTGCGCCGCGGCGCTGGCGACGATCGAGGAGCTGGAGCGCATGGCGCTGCCGGTGCAGGCACGCGAGCTGGGCGAGCTGATCGAGCGCCGGCTGCAGGCGATGCTGGACCATCCGGCTGTGGTCGCGATGCGCGGCCGCGGCGCGATGTGGGGCTTGCAGCTGGCGAGCGCGGCCGATGCCGACCGAGTCGTCAAGGCCGCGCTCGCGCGCGGTGTTATTCTCGTGCAGGCGGGCCCGCGCGGCGACGTGCTCTCGATTACGCCGCCGCTGGTGATCTCGCCGCTGCAGCTCCATCGCGCGCTCGAATTGGTGAAAGAAGCTTTGTGAAAACCTATCGCATCGGCATCAGCGGCGCCGGCTTCGGCGTCAAGGCCCATCTCCCGGCGCTGCTCGCGCACCCGCGCTTCGACGTCGTCGCCCTCGCCTCGCCCTCCAGCGCGAAGGCGATCGCGGCCGAACGAAAGATTCCCCATTCGTATCCGAGCGCGGCGGCGATGATCGAGGGCGCCGAGCTGGATGCCATCACCATCGCTTCGCCGCCGTTCACCCATCGCAACGACGTGCTCGCGGCGCTGGACGCGGGGCTGCACGTGATGTGCGAGAAACCCTTCGCGCTCAACGTCGAGGAAGCGGAAGAGATGGTGGCGGCCTCACGCGACGCCGGCACCGCGTGCGGCATCGCGCACGAGTTTCGGTTCGTGCCGCAGCGGCAAGCGCTCAAAGAGCTGATCGACAACGGCCATCTCGCGCCGCTGCGCGAGATCGAGATCACGCACCTCACGACCTTTCTGCGCGAAGCGAGCACCCAGCGCCGGCGCGGCTGGTGGTTCCAGCGCGAGAAAGGCGGCGGCATGGCCAACGCAATCTTCTGCCACCTGATCGATAGTGCGAATTGGGCGATCGGCCGTCCGCCGCGCCGTACGTACGGTTTTCTGCGTACCGCAAACCGCCTGCGGCACGACGATCAGGGAGAATTCGCGAGCACGGTCGACGACGGCTGCTTCGCGCTGCTGGATTACGGTGACGGGCTGGTTGGGCGTCTGACCACTGACGCAACCGAGATCGTTGAATCGTTCACCTTTGCCGTGCACGGCGAGAACCGCTCCGCCGTGGCGAGCGGTCCGGGCGCAATGGACACCACGCTCTACAGTATCGATGCCGACGAGACCAACGAACTGCAATGCAAGCCCTCGCCGTACGCGAAGTTCGCGAGCGTGCTGCCCAACGTACCGTATTTGATGGAACTCTACGACGAGTTCGTCAAGCAGATCGAAACCGGCGAAAGCGCCTTACCGACGTTCCAAGACGGCCTCGAAACGCAACGCGTCCTCGCCGCGATCGGCTATTCCTACCCGACGTAGGACCTGCAGCTGCGACATGTGCTTCTGACTACACTTTACGTAGTCACGCAGATGGACTATGCTAAGTCCATGGCCTGGACGATCGACGCCCGCAAGCTCTCGCCGCGTAAACTCAGCGAGTTAGGGGCTATGCAGCCGCGCCTTCTTCGGTTGGCGGAAATCCTCGGAACCCGGCCGCTGGCCGGCCTCCTCGGTATGGACCCTGGGAACCTCACCCAGATGGTCGCTGGGAAGCGCAACGTGCCCGAGGAGATCGCCAAACGTGCGCTCGACCTCGACCACGTTCTGGCTCGCGCGCTCCAGGTCTTCGGAGACGCCCAGGTGGTCGTCGATTGGCTCGAGGGAACGGAGCCGACATTCGGCTTTGGGAAACCAATCGTCATGCTCTCGAAGCATGGTGCTGGTCCCCTGCTCGACGTGCTCGACGCGATCGACGCAGGAGCCTACACGTGAGGCTGTATCGCGTCTTTCCTTGGGATCCCAGTGCCGCCATGGACCGACCAGGCGGCGCTCTTTTTATCCCACGGTCGAGCACCGGCAGCTTCGATAACCCAGACCTCTTCCAGGGACTCTACTGCGCGGCGTCTCCCGAGGCAGCCATCGGCGAACGGTTCGCCAGACTCCGCGCGTGGCGCCCAGCGACCTTCCAGAATGCCAAAGCCACGTTCGCGCTCGCGACGATCGACACCCAAGACCTCGCCCTCGCCGACCTAGGCCACGTTCCGACGCTGACCAAGCTTGGCATACAGCGCGTGACCGATGTGGTCACCCGGGACCGAGCCGTCAGCCAACCCGTCGCCGCCCGCGCATACCACCTGGGCGCGGCGCACGGTCTTAGCTGGTGGTCGGCCTACGTCGCGGATTGGACGAACGTGTTACTCTGGGATACCACCCGCTTGACGCTGGTCGGCCAGCCTGAACCTTTGAGTGTCGCGCATCCGGCGGTCGCCGCTTCGGCCGATACGCTCCCGCGCTCAGTTGTCTTGCGGTGAGCGACACGGCGGCGATTACGGATCCCTTGCGGCGTGTTAGTCGAAAATATGCTGCGCGTCCGCGCAGTGTCGCTTATGGAGCCACGCCCGTACCGTTCCGACAATCGCTAACGCGGAGCCAAGGTGGCGAGCTGTCGACCATCCGCATCCGCACTGATACGTACGCATCCAGCGTAACGCTTCGTACCCGCGCATTGTCATATGCCACGTATCGCCGTCTTTCGCGGCCCAGCCCAGCCCTTGGGCGAAACGGCAGGCGTCTTCGACGTATTCAGAGGTCATCCGAAATGGGGTGCGCTCAAGAACGCACAGTACCTCGAGCGGCATCTTCGCGGGTCCATTGAAGTCGGCTACGCTCGGCGAACGCGGGTGCATCACGATCGATTAGTACAGAGAAGGGGCCGGGATTCCCCCCGCCCCCCGAAATCAAGCACGCAACGCCCGCATCGTCTCGCACGGGACGCCTCCTTCGGCCGGCAAACTTCCGACGGACGTGACGTCCTGGCCTCCCGTACTAGGATCGACTAAGATCACTCCACACCTCCGGTGCGTTGCGCGCCCTTTCAAACGGGACCACCTTGAGAGGGCGCCCTCAAGCACACGACTCCCTCAGCCGATACGGAGGGTTCCGAACAACGAGGTGCCGATGACTCTGTGGCGAGCCATTGCCGATAAGCTGAGCATTGCAAGAATGCTTCTTGCCGCACGCATTCCGTCATGGTGGGTCCGAATTGTGGTGCTCGCAGGCGTCTACACCGCCGTGATGCTCGTCGTGACGTTGGCAATCCCCGCATGGCACGACTGGGATTGGCGCTTCTTCTCATTGTTGAGCTCCCGCGCCGCGCCGGTTTTTTCACAGGACCTCACCATCGTCGACGTCGCTTGGGACCCGAAGATCTCCGGGATTCCGGCCGACCGCCTCCGCGTCGCAAGTTTTCTCAATGGCCTGGTGAAGACCGGCCTCGGACAAACCCATCAATGGCCCGATGGCGTCATCCTCGATTTCCGGTTCTACCCCTGTCATTCGCAGCCGTGCACGCTCGACGAGCGCAACGCTCGTGACGCGCTGGTGACGAGCATCCGCACTGCGACCTATTATTTTCCCGTCTATGCGACCGAGCAATTCCCGGTGGACGTCGCCTACGATCAGGCGGCTGGACCGCTCGACCCCCAGGATCAAGCAATCTACGCGGCCGTGAGCGGAGCAGCGGACACCATCTTCATCAGCAATACGCGCGAAAGCGGCCTTTTCTACCGCCGTTGTTACAGCCAGGTTCCCGTTGTCTCCGGTGACATTCAAGCTTACGAGGACGTCTGGTCGATGGTCGCGCGCGTTCTGATGCTTCCGACGCGCGGCGGCGCAACGCTTCCCGCGTGCGACCCCACCGAGGTCGCGTTGCGCTTAGGCCCAAAGATCGCGCTGGCCGCGCCCACCGTGTATCGCTTCACGAACGCATCCGCATTTCAAAACTACCCGCAGCTCGACGGAACGTACGTCATCGTCGGTACGATCGAGTATGACAGGTCGCCCTATGCGGATCGAAGCGGTCCCGAACTGCTCGGCTGGGCGCTAAGCAACGCGCGTGACCAGGGCCTGATGGACTACTATGACGTGCAGCCCCAGAATCGGTTCCTTCTCTTGCTTATCCCCGTCTTTTCGGCATTGGCCGTGCTCGTGTATGCCGCGACGTTTTTTCTGCTAAAGCGTACTCGTCTACGCGCGGCGCGCCATTTGCTTCCGGCTCTCTCGTCGGTAATCGCGCTGGCGCTCGGCCTGGGCATCTTCCTGCTCTTCGAATTCTGGATGTTCTCCTCGCACCACATCCAGCCGCAAGTATCTTTGATTTCCATCGGTATCGTCGTCGCGTCGGGGCTCGGATTCGTCCGCGGATCGCAAGTCTTGAACGACGAACGCAATGCCATCGAACCCCTTCCAGTGGAAGCCTACGACTACGATGTCTTCGTCAGTTATGCGCGCGAGGACGGCGCCTGGGTTTATGAACACGTGTACGTTCCCCTGCGCGACGCCACGCTATCGAACGGTGAAAAGCTCTCGGTCTTCTTCGACACGTCCGCCATTCGCGGAGGCAGCGACTGGCAATCGAAGATAACTCTTTCGCTCGATGCCAGCCGCTTCGTCGTGCCGGTGTACTCTGAAACGTATTTCACGAAACCGTATTGCCGTTTCGAGATCATGCGCGCGCACCGAAAGTGGATCAATGCCGGCATCGAGTCGCGCTGCGTCTTCCCGGTCATGCTCGGCCATCCCAAGATTTACGAACCGGTCAGCGACATCCAAGCCCGCAGCATCGACGACGACCCGAACGTCGTCCAGGAGTACATCGCCGAAATCGTCGACCGCCTCTCGCATGGGCCGGTGACCTAAGCCCGCGGCGGACGGCAGGCTTACGGCCGCTCGCCAGCGCACCCTACCGCACCATGGCCGGCTGGATACGCGCCTGCTTTTTGCTCGCCCTCGCGATATCGATGCAGGGACCTGCGTTCGCGGCGGCGCCGCGCGTGCATACGGTCAAGCAAATCTTCCTGGACGGGAAGCGGGCGGCGACGGCCCAGGTGACGGTAACCCGCGGAACATCCGTGCGGCACACGCTGCAGCTCGGGGAAACGATCCTAGATGGGACACGCATCGACGTGCCCGCCCACGTAGTCGCTGTTATCGCGAGCACCGGCGGCAAGAGCACGATTACCCTCGAGCCGGGGGCCAGTATCACGTTCGTGAGCACCGGGGCGGGCGAACTCGTGAAGCGCAACGGCGGGAACATGACGTTCGACATCGTGCCCCACAGTCTCAATTTCTTTCAAGTCCAGTCCGGCGTGGCGCTCTCGGCTTCGGTCCCCGGAACGGTATTTTCGATAACCGGAAGCGACGGAAGCGTGACGTTCGCGTGTACGCGGGGCGAGATCAACGTCAGCAAGACGGGATACCTCGTCATCGGCACGGCCTCACCGTTCAAAGCGACGCTCACGGACGTGGTCGCGGCGGCAGGAATGTCGCACATCACCTATCATCCCACCGGCACATGGTTCTTGGCGAAGTTTTCGAACTACGCGCAGGCAGAAGCGTACTACGAACGGCAGCTCGTGTTGGCGCGCAAGAGCAAGGACTCCAATGCAATCGCGGTTGCGCTTCGAAATCTTGCCACAGTCCAGTGGCACGCCGGCGAATATCATGCGGGGATCCAATCGTTCGGCACGGCACTTGCGGTCGAACGCGAGCGCCGCAACCTCGTCGGCGAGGCGAACGCGCTCAAGGGTATTGCGGTGATCGAAGATACACAAGGCGATCATGCGCAGGCGCTTCGCACGTTTGCTCAAGCCCTCGCCCTTTATCGACAGGAGAACGATCGCGAGGGAGAAGAGGCAGTTCTTAGCAACACTGCAGTTACGGCGGATGAAGAGGGCCGCGAGGACGACGCACTGCGTTTGCAAAGTCAAGCTTACGCGTTGAGTCGCGCGCTCGGCGATCGAGACTCCGAGGCCTACGACCTTATCGACATGGGAAACGTCCGCATCCATCAGGGCCGGTACGCCACCGCAGCGGAACTGAATAAAGAGGCGCTCGCGTTGCTCGTTCCCCTCCACGATGCTTACGGGCAAGGACTGGATGAAAGCAATCTTGGCTTGATCGCTTCGCAGCAGGGCCGGTACGCCACTGCGCTCCAGTGGTTTGCGCAGGCACTTTCGCTCGACCGCACGTTGGGAGATCTCGACGGCGAGGCGATCATTCTCGGTAATATCGGGAACGCGCAACAACATCTGGGCAAATACCCGGAGGCGTTGAATGCCGAGGAGCAATCGCTTGGGCTCTATCGCCGAATCGGCGACCGCGGGAACGAGGGTTACGCGCTCATCGGTATCGGCCTGATCCAAATGTTCGAAGGGCGCTACGCGGAGGCACTGCAAGCGGGGGAACAGTCATTCGTGCTCGGGGGAGCCGTCAACGAACCCGAAATCGAAGAAGGCGGTCTTCTCGATGTCGCGCTGGTCCAATGGCGCGAGGGGCAATACGATGCAGCGTCGGCGACATCGCAAAAGAGCCTTGCGGTTAGCAAACCGATCGGCGGCGACGACGAGGGAAGCGCTTTGGTCGTGCTGGGTTACGTGCAAAACAGCCTGGGTCAATATTCAGCCGCAATGAGTTCGGAGCAACAGGCGCTGACGCTCGTACAGAAGGCGGGGGACGTCGACGGCCAAGGCGATGCGCTCAGTGGATTGGGCCTCGCGCTGCTTGGCCTGGGAACCGACGCCGATGCGCTTGCCTCCGAGCAGCACGCGCTCTCCCTCTATCGTACCGTTTCCGACCAGGACGGTCAGGGGCGTGCCCTCGATGACTTGGGCCGAGTTCAAACCGCGCAAGCTGCGTACGCAGACGCAATGCGATCGCTCCAAGCCGCGCTAAAGATTTTCCGCTACATTGGCGATCCTCACGGCGTGGCCGACTCGCTCGCCGACATCGGCGCGATCGACGAAAAACAATTGCAGTACGGCGACGCTCTGCAATCGTACCAGCAGGCGCTCGCACTCTATCAGCAAGTCGGGGACCACTTCAACGCTCCGAAGATTGCGCAGGCTCTCGCCCGCGTTCAGGCTCTTCTGCACGCAGAAGCGAGCCCCACCCCGTAGCGACGACGCTTATGTCGGCGGGTGCGGGTCGCCCAATGCGGTCGCGATGGCGCGGTAGACGTTGAGCCGGCCGCAGCCCTGATGCGGATCGTAGATGTTATCGGCGGTACTGCACAAGAGTTCTTTCATCGCGGTCGGCGACTGGTAACTCGAATTCACCGAGAGCACGAGCGCGGCGGCACCGGCGACGTGCGGGGTCGCCATCGAGGTCCCGGCGATCTCGGTCAGGCAGTTGCCGGGCTCATTGAACTGCGGATCGTCGCACTGGCCCGCGTAGCTGCTATCGAGCGGCGTCGTCGTCCAGATGTTTTCGATCCAATGCAGGTAGTCTTGATCCGTATCACCGGTCGGATCGCCGCCCGGTGCAACGATGCCCCACGAGGCCGAACTGTTGAGCGTGTTGACCGAGCCGTATTGCGAGTAGCTCGCCACGTATTCCGTATTCGAACCGGAGTAGCCGGTGCCGTTCGCCGCGCCGTCGTTGTAGGCGCTCGCGCCGACCGCGATCACCCCCGGGTCGCAGCCGGGTGCCGACACGCCCGAGCCCCCGCTGTTGCCCGCGGCGGCAACGACGATCACGTCGCTCGCGATCGCGTTGGCAATCGCCTCGCCCTCAACCGGGTCGGGGTCCGCTCCGCTCACGCACGAGCTTCCGCCTAGACTCATGCTGATCACGTTCGCGCCGTTGTTCACCGCGTCGTCGATGGCGCTCGCGATATCGGTGTCTGTTGCCGTGCACTGCGGGTCGGTCGAGTTCGGATTGGTGCAATTATCGTCGGGTGTCGGGAAGACCCGATACAGCATCAACGACACGTTGCCGGCGTCGCCCGCAAAGCCATAGTCGTTGTTCGCGTTCCCTTCGGCGATGCCGGTGACGTCCGTACCGTGCCCGTCCTCGTCGGTCACGTACGTGCCCGTGCTTTGCGCATTGCTGTTCGGATCGGTGATGAAGCACTCGGTGCGCACGATACTCGCCTTGGCAAGCTCCGGATGCGTCACGTCCTCACCGGTGTCGATGATCGCCAACTTCACGTTGGTCGAGCCGAGCGCTGCGGCGTTGGTGATTCCGCTGCCGTTGTTCAACTGCGAATAATCGAAAGCGTGCTCGAGCTGCACGACGTGCATGTCCCACTGCCCGCCGACCGCGCTGTTCTCGTAGAGCGGTGCGGGGACGCCGGACTGGCCGTCAAAATACGGGTCGTTGCCGAGATAGGGGCCATTGACGCTCAAGGCGGAGAGACGCTGCGATTCGCCGACCGCGACCACGCCCGGCGTCGCGCGGAGCGTCGATTCGACCGCGCTCGCGTCGGCGGGCGTGACCCGCACCAATCGGGTCGCGTATCCGATCTTTGCATAATCGAATTCTCCGACGTTCGTCCCACCGATACGCGCATCGATCGTGACCGCCGGATTCGCGATCACGGATGGACGATAGGTCACTTCGATCAGTCCCGGACTCGCGATCACTCCCGACGCCTTACGATACATGCGTCGCGTAACCGATGCCGATCCCGCTGCACGCGCAACCGACGAAGCGCTATCTGACGAAGGACACGTGTAAGCGGATGACGAGCCGCCGCTCGGCGCGCTCGTGGGCTCCATTGTCGCAATTGCGGCGACGCTGCTGCCGCCGCCTCCGCCGCCGCACGCGGCGAGAGGAATCAACAGCAGCGCTGCCGTGAGTGACGCGCCAAAACGAGCAAGCAGAATCAAGGGAACCTCCCGGGGTGCGCTTGAGCTTAGCGTGACAAGCTTAGAAAACGCCAAACCAAACCGAGCGCCATCACGGTTGCCCGGCGCTGTACTGCGTCGCGGTCACCGCGGAAATGAAAACGATATGTCTTGCTTTCCCCCTCTGCGTCGATGGCGAACCATACCAAACCAACCGGCTTCTCGTCGCTCCCGCCGTCGGGACCGGCGATGCCTGTGGTCGAGAGGCCGTAGTTGGTATGGAGACGTTCGCGCACGCCGCGCGCCATCTCCCCCACCGTCTCTTCACTCACCGCGCCGTAGCGCTCGAGCGTTCGCCCGCTCACGCCGAGCTGCTCCACCTTGACCGCATTGTCGTACGCCACGATCCCACCGAGGAAACTCTGCGACGAACCCGGCACCGCGGTCAGCGCCGCCGCAATCCGGCCACCCGTACACGACTCCGCGACCGCGATCGTCGCAGCGCGCGCCCGCAGAAGCTCGTGCACCGCGCCTTGCAGCGTGAGGTCATCGGCGCCGAAGATAAATCCGTCGAGGCGGCCTCGGATCTCGGTCTCGAGTTGTGCGATCATCGTGTCGGCGAGGTCTTGCGAATCCGTCTTGGCCATGATCTTCACGTCGCACAAGCCCTCGTGAGCGAGGACGGCGATCTTCGGATTCTCGCTCGCGCGAAAGAGATCGTCGATGCGGTGGTCGATCTCGGATTCGCCGATGTTGACGGTGTGGAGCACGCGCGTATAGATGGCTTCGCGCACCGCGTAACGTTCGCGTAAGAATGGAATTAAGAGGTCGGTGAGCATCGGGCGCATCTCGCGCGGTACGCCCGGCATACACGCGATGAACTTCCCGTCCTCGCCGAACGCGACGAACCCGGGAGCCGTGCCGCGCGGGTTCTCCAGCACGAGACTGCCGCGCGGCACATACGCTTGTTTGCGATTGTTCTCGCGCATCTCCCGCCCGATCTGTGCAAAGAATTCTTGCATTTGCTTAAGAGAGGGCTCGTTTAATTCTACGTCGAGTCCGAGTGCGTCACACACGGCTTCCTTGGTTACGTCATCGATTGTCGGCCCGAGTCCTCCGGTTGTGATGACGCCGGTTACTCGCTCGAGGGCGCCACGCATCGCACTCGCGATTCGCGCGCGATTATCGCCGACCGCGTGTGTGCCGTACACGTCGATGCCGTTTGCGGCGAGCGACTGCGCGATGAAGACCGAGTTCGTGTCGGTCTGCTGGCCGAGCAGCAGCTCGGTGCCGACTGCGATCAGCTCGACGCTAAGGGGCATCGAACCACGGCGGATACGTAAAGCGCACGTCGGCATCGAATCCTCGGGCCGCTTCGATCATCGCGCTGCGGCGCTCGTCGGCGTGCGCGGGGCCGGGCTTTTCGCGCTGCATCTTCACCTTCATCTCGCCGAGGCGCTCGACGAAGCGCGCGAAGCGCGCATCCATCGCAGCCTGCAGCCGTGCTTTGAGGATTTTGCCTACGCGCGGAGCAAGACCGCTGGTGGCGATCGCAATGCGCACCGGGCCTGCTTTGGCAATCGCCGCCATCGCAACGAAACCGTACTTCGGCTGATCGATGCAGCAGAGCAGAAACTTATGCTCGTCTGCCAGCGACCGCAATCGCGCCGAGAGTGCATCGTCGAGCGGACACGAGATCACGAAATACGCGTCGGTCACATCCTCGTCTCGCAGTACCGACGGGTCCTGGATCCAGCGCACGTCGGCGCCGGATTCGCGCAGCGACGCCTCCTTTTCGATTGCTTCACGGTCGTTCGCGGCACCGATCACCACGCAACGCCGCCCCACCAAATTGAGGCTCACCGGGAAAAACGCCATCAGTAGTCGACCGGGCGCAAGTAGAACTCGTTGATCGCCGTGTTGGTCAGCATCGCCGTCGTCGGCAAGTGCCGCTTCCAATGCGTCGAATCGACGCGGCGGCGCACCAGCACGACGTCTTGACGATCGAAGCCGCGCTGCACCAGTTGGTCGTCGGTGTAGCCGATCAAGAGCTGCGCAAGGATCGCATCGGCACGTGCATACGTGATACCGATGTCGCCCTCGTCGGTTTGGTCCGCTTCCAGATCCGCACTCGGCGCCTTGTCGACCAGGCGCTGGGGCACACCGAGATACCGCGCCAACGCCCAGACCTGCGTTTTGAACAGGTCACCAAGCGGATTGACCGGCGGCGTGTCATCGGCGTGCCAGGTGAAATAGCCGAGAAGCCGTTCCGTCTTGTTTCCGGTACCGATCGGCAGCGCGTCCAGCTTGGCGGACTGATCGAAGAGCACGACCATGCGGGTGCGTGCCATCACGTTACCCCGCCGGCGCGCGTCCGCTTCAGGTTCGAATTGCAGATAGCCGTCGACCGCGGCCGTGATCTCGATTGTCCGCGCGTTGATGCCGAGGTCGTCGATCACGAGCTGCGCGTCGGCCAAGCTCTCGGGGCTCGACGTTTTGTACGGCAAGCGCATCGCGTACACGTTCTCGGCGCCGAGCGCCCGCGCGCAAAGATACGCCGTGACCGCGGAGTCGACACCGCCCGAAAGCCCGACCACGGCGCGGCCGATGCCGCGGCGCTCGATCATCTCATCGCGCAGAAACGCGACCAGCCAGCGCGCGGCCACCTCGGGGTTGATCGAGGGCGGCAGCTGCAGCGCATCGGTCGTCGCGCGCACGACGGTGAGCGTTTTCACGCGCGCCCCTTGGGAAGCGGCAACTCATCGTCGAGCAAGAGGTCTGGCAAGACCGCCTCGAGATCGCCGAGCAGCGGCAACGACGCGCGGGCAAGATCGGCGTCACGCAGATCGATCGCCGCACTGAGCACGCACTCGCCGAATTCGGGCCCCTGCACGATGATCTCGCCGCGCGGGTCGATGACGCACGAGGACCCGGTCATGCCTTTGCCGCCCTCGAATCCGGTCAAACCGGCGTAGATCACGAAAACGCCGTGCTCGCTGGCGGCGGCGCGCAGGATCTCGCGCCAGTGCGTGATCGAGGTCAACTCGTGTGCGCCTTCGATTCCCCGCCCGGGCGCCGCGGAAGGCACGAGCAGGATGCGCGCTCCCTTGATCGCAGCGATCGTCGGCATGATCGCATGCCACATGTCTTCGCAAATCAGCATCGCAACGCGGCCGTACCTCGTCTCGAACGTCTGCAACCGCCGTCCACGCGAAAGAAACCGCGCCTCGTCGAACACGCCGTAGGTCGGCAAAAACATCTTGCGATGAACGTGCAGGATCTCGCGGCGCCGCGGACCGGCGCGGACGTACATCGCGCTGTTGTAATACGTTCCGTCGTCGTTCTCGTAGAAACCGCAGCACAGATCCACCTCGCGCTCGCTTCCGGTGCTCTGCCATGCCCGTGCAAGATCGTCGGCAAACCGCTGCGCCGGACGGGCCAGATCGTAGACCGCGCCTTCGAGAAAATAGCCGGTCAGCGCGGCTTCCGGCAACACGATCACATCGGGCGCGCCGCCGTCGGCGCAGATCTGCGCGAAGATCTCGGCGCACTCGGCGAGGTTCTCGTCGTAGCGTCCCTTCGCGGGCTTGACCTGAACGACGCTAATCTGCACCGCCACTGGTAGCCATCTCGACCATTTGGTCGACCGCCTCCTTCAGGCCGCACTGCGCCGCACATTCCTCGGCCGGGTACGTCCAAATCTCGGCCAGCGTCGGATGAAGATGTGGAATGCGCATGAAGTCACCCACCGTCGCACGATAGTTCATTGCCACGATCACTTCATGGATCAACTCGGACCCCTGCGGACCGATGACCGAGGCGCCCAAGATCTCGCCGGTCTTGGGGCGAGCCATCATCTTCACGAAACCACGCGTTTTGTTCAAGCACATCGCTTTGCCGTGCTCGGCAAAATCGTACCGTCCGAAAAGATACTCGATGCCGGCGCGCTTGAGATCTTTCTCGGTCATGCCGACGTGCGCGATCTGCGGGTCGGTGAAGATCGCGTGCGCGCCGAAGATGCGGTAGTCCGCCTCTTCATTCGTGCCGCTCACCGCGTTACGCGCCGCGATCTCGCCTTGGTAGATCGCGACGTGCACGAGCTGGAACTCGTCCATCACGTCGCCGATCGCGAAGATGTTCGGGCGGTTCGTGCGCAAGGTGAGGTCGACGCCGATGCCGTCCTCGAGATCGTACTCGACGCCCGCCGCAGCAAGACCGAGCCCCTCGACGTTCGGCACGCGCCCCATCGCGAAGAAAATCTCCTCCACCGCGAGTTCCAACCGCTCGCCACCGACCGCGTAGTGCACGACTTTGCGCTGGCCGCGCTTTTCTACGCGTGCCACGGTCGCATAGGTAACGACGTTGATGCCGTCCTCGCGAAAATATCCGGTGAGCGCCTCGCCGACGTCGTCGTCCGCGTCGGTGAGGAGATGGTTGCTGCGAATCAGGACGGTGGTTTTCGCGCCCATGCGCGCCAGAAATTGCCCGAGTTCGCAAGCCGTGTAACCGCCACCCAGGACAGCGACCGACCCCGGAATGCGCTCGAGTTCGAGCACACCGTCGCTGTCGATGTATCCCGCTTCGCTCAGCCCGGGTATCCGTACCGGAGCGACCGAACTGCCGGTTGCGATGATGAACGAGCGTGCCTGCAGGCGCATGTCCTCGCCGACCATCACCGCTTCGTCCGAGACGAATTGCGCGTGCCCGAGATGGACCGGAAACGTATTGATACCCTCGATGCGGTGATCGGCGAACTCCTTGACGAGCGCGCGTTTGCGCAGCGCGACCGCCTGCATGTCGGCCGCAATCGTTCCCTCGATCTGAATGCCGAGCGCCGGTGATTCGCGCACGTCGTGCAGCGCATCGCTCGAAGCGATGAACGCTTTGCTGGGCATGCAGCCGCGCAGGATGCACAAGCCGCCGAGCGGACCGTGATCGACCAGTGCGACCTTCGCGCCGAGTTCGTTTGCAACGCGAGCCGCCGCATAACCGCCCGAGCCGGCTCCGAGGACGACGAGATCGTAGTCGTGAGTTTGCATATCGTCTATCTAACGCGGGCGCGCCCTGAGCAGATGAATCGACTCGATGAACCGCACCGTCCCATTTGCGTGGACGAGAATCGAGTGGGTACGCGCGTGGTTGCCGAAAAACCGGACCCCTCGTACCAGGTCGCCGTCGGTGATGCCCGTCGCGCAGAAAATGACGCTGTCGCTCTTCACGAGGTCGTCGATCATCAAAACGCGGTCGAGGTTGCCGAATCCCATGGCGATCGCGCGATCCGCTTCCTCTTGGTTGCGCGGCTGGAGGCGGCCCATGAAATTTCCGCCTAAGCACTTGATCGCGGCTGCGGCCAGCACGCCTTCGGGCGCGCCGCCGGTACCCATTGCCACGTGTATCCCGGTGGTGTCGATCGCGGTCGCGATGCATGCGTCCACGTCGCCGTCGGAGATCAGCTTGATGCGAGCGCCGGCTTCGCGCACCTCTCTGATCAGCTCGGCATGACGAGGACGGTCGAGGATGACGACGCAGACGTCGGCCAGCGGCTTCTCGAGCGCGTTTGCTACTGCTTCGAGATTGTCGAGTACCGGTGCGTCGATGTGCACGTACGGAGCGGCCTTCGGCCCGACCGCCAATTTTTTCATATACGAATCGGGCGCGTGCAGCAGACCTCCGCGCTCGGAGATCGCCATCACCGCGATCGAATTGGGTAAGCCGTTGGCGACCAGATTCGTGCCTTCGACCGGATCGACCGCGATGTCGACCTCGAACCCTCCACGGCCGACTTCTTCGCCGATGTACAGCATCGGCGCTTCATCTCGCTCACCTTCGCCGATGACGATCCGCCCCGAGATCTCCATTTCGCCGAGCGCTTCACGCATTTTCTCGACGGCGGCACCGTCGGCTTCATCGCGCTCGCCCCTGCCCATGTAGCGGGACGCAGCAAGCGCCGCACTCTCGGTAACCTTGATGAAATCGAGCGAGTTGACCATGCCGCTCAGCCTCTACAAGGGAACTACTCCGATTCCTTTAAGAAATGCGCGGTGTCTGCCCACGCTCATAGCTCGCGCCCCGTCATGCGCACGCCCGCCACAGTCGATCTACTTGCCGCCGGTCCCGCGCCGTGCGCAATCGTTGCGCTCGCCGGTTTTACGCTCGGCTTCTTTGCGTGGCTCACGCTGATCGTTCCGCGCCATCACGCACTGCTCAGTGACGCAGGGCTGCTCGTTTCGCTCGCGCTCGGTATCGCGGCGACGTTGTGGCTCTGGCAGCGCTACGCCCACTACTTTTCTCGCAGAACCGGGGCCACCTACGCGCGCTCCCTGCGCTACGACGCGCTCACCTGGGCGCCGTTCGTCCTACTCTGGCTCACGTTCGTACTTGCGCCGGCGCTCACGCACGGCGAGTCGCGCACCTTCGCCATCTGCGCGACGCTCTTTTGTCTCGGCAAAGTTCTGATCGCCGCGCGCTTCAACCAGACGGTGCGCGAGGTACTGCTCGATTTCGTCGTGACGCGCACCGCCATCATCGTCATCGCGGAGCTCGCCGCCATCATCATCGGTCAGCGCGCCGGTCAGCACGTGCAAGAATCGACGAACCTGCTCCTCAACGTTTGGGGCCGCTGGGACGCCGTCCACTATCTCGCGATCGCCTCGCAGGGATATCAGGGCACGGACATGGCGTTCTTCCCGCTCTTTCCGCTGCTGATTCATCTGCTCGGGCTCTTGGTGGGCAATCACCTCATCGCCGGACTGCTGATTTCGAACGCATCGTTCTTCTTCGGCTTGCTCTACCTTTACAAGCTCCTCGAGCACGAATACGATCGTCCGGTCGCGCGGCGCGCGATCTTCTACGTCTCGATTTTCCCGTCGGCGTTCTTCTTCTCGGCGGTCTACACCGAATCGCTTTTCTTCATGCTGACGGTCGCATCGTTCTACTATATGCGCGCACACCGCTGGTGGCTGGCCGGCGCAATCGGGCTCCTCGCGGCGATGACACGGGTCGAGGGCGTACTGTTGGTCGTTCCGTTCGCCATCGAATGGTACATGCAGTACAAACCAAATCTGCGCCGCCACCGCAGCGACCTCTACGCGGGCGCCCTGATCCCGCTCGGTTTGCTCGCATACATGGCGTACCTGTGGGTGCTCGTGGGCGATCCGCTCTATTTCTCGCACGTGCAGATCCATTGGAACCGCCACTTTGCGGCACCCTGGGTGAGCGTGATCAACTCCGTTCACGGCATCTTGCACGCTACGCAAGGTCAGACGATCGCCGACCAGGGCATGGAATTGGCTTTCACCGCGCTGATGGTCGCCGTGCTCATCGGCGGCTGGAAACAGTTGCGGCCGTCGTACATTGCCTACATGGCGCTCTCGATCCTGATTCCGATGTCGACCTCGAGCCTGATGAGCATGCCGCGCTTTGCGCTCGTGCTCTTTCCGATGTACGCAATCCTCGCTCGCGACGGCGAGAAGCCCTGGGTCAACAACCTGATCGTCGCGTTCTTCCTGCCGCTCCTGGGACTCTTCACCGTCCTCTTTGCGAATTGGTACTGGGTTGCGTAGCCGCATCGCTGCCCTGATGGAGCGCCGCGGCGTGCGTCAGTTCGTCAAATTCGGGATCGTCGGCGCGTCGGGATTCATCGTCAATCTCGTGGTCTTCACCGTTCTCCAGCGCCTCGATCCGCAACATACGCTCGCCCTGCACTACGATGTGCTCTACTCGATCGGCTTTCTCGCCGGTGGCGTCTCGAACTACTGGCTCAACCGCGTCTGGACATTTCGCTCGAGCGGGCACGCGGTTCGCGAAGGCGTGCAGTTTCTCACCGTTTCGGTGATCGCACTGATCTTCGGGCTGATCGTATCCGCCATGGTCGCGCCGTTCTTCGGCCACGGCCACCGCACGTGGTTCGTCGGCACGGTCGCCGGCATCTTCGTCAACTTCTTCGTCAACAAATACTGGACGTTCAAGGGTGCTCCGGCCTAGGCTCCGTTCAAAGGCGCTCCGCCCCGGGCTCCGCGCCCCCCAACTTCGTTGGGGCCCCCCAACCATGGCGCGCTCAACGTGTCGGTAAGCGAAGATTCCCCTAGGGCGCGCCAAACCAACGTTGATACGCAGCCATCGATTTCCCGGGACTTGGACCGGCGCTTTACTCTTCTTTTGCTCGTCATCGTGCTCTTTGCCGTGGTCCTGCGCCTCAAAGGCATCCACGATCCGATTCTCGATCATCCGGCCTGGCGGCAGGGCGATACGGCGAGCATCGCGCGGAACTTCGCACTGCTTCGGTACAACATCATGTATCCGCAGACCAACTACGACGGGCCGCCGCCCAATTACGTCGAGCTGGAGCTGCAGATCGTTCCGTTTCTGGCGGCCTCGCTGTACAAGGTCTTCGGCGTGCACGCGATCTTCGGACGACTGATCACGCTGCTCTTCTCCGCCGGGACGGTCGCGGTCGTCGGTTATTTCGGCCGCTGGCTGTTCTCCCCACTTGCTTGGCAGCAAGTGGGGACCCCGGCACGTTCAAAAGGCGCTCCGCCTTCGGCTGCGCGCTCCCCCGGTGCTTTGCACCTGGGGCCCCCCAGCGCGATCGCGGGGCTAACGGCGGCGTTCTTCTACGCGATCTTTCCCGGCAGCATCTACTATGGGCGCACCTTCACGCCCGACACGGCGATGGTGTTCTTCCTCACCGCCGCACTCTATGTCGTCACGCGGCTCATCGTGGAAGACGAGATCTTCTCCCAACGCTCCCTCGCGCGCGCGACCGCGCTGCTCACGTTGGCCTATTTGGCCAAGCCGGTCGCCGTCGTCGGGCTCGTTCCGGTAATCGGTACGCTCTGGGAACGTGTGCGCAGCGGACGCACGATGCGGCCCACGGCCGTCATGGTCTTACTGGTCGTTCCGCTGATCATTCTATGGCTCTACGACGTGCGGGTGAGCGAACAGGCGGAGTGGCATTGGGCGAGCGGCATCACCAGGCTGCACGTCATCCCGGGCCTCGAGTCGGCCTTGCGCAGCATCAGCGGTTTCACGCTCAAACTCACCCAGTTCCGCGAAGTGCTCGGGATGCTGCGCGCGACCATGCTCGGCACGATTCCGTTCGCACTTTCGATCGCCGGATTCGTCGCGCTCGTCTGGACGAACGCGCGCAGCAGGGCGCTGCTGTGGGGGTGGCTGATCGGCGGCATTGCCTACATGTACGTCGTGGTGACGGTCGAACGCGTCGACTATTACATGGCGCCGCTCTTGCCGCTCTGCGCACTGGTCATCGGCGCGCTCGTCGCGCGCTTCATCGCGTGGGTTGGAACGGTCGACGCTGCTCCGGCGTCGCGCTACGCAATCGTTGCGCTGGTCCCGCTCGTCGCGCTCGCCTCGCTGGTGCAAGCGCGCGCCGCGATTGCGCCGTACTACGCCTACAACAAGGCGGCGTATCGCAATGCGGTCACGCTCGATCATACGCTGGCACCCGGTTCGCTGGTCGTCGTCGGCCACTACGGTCCCGACATTCTCTATTACATCGACCGCTACGGTTGGGAGGAGGATCCGTACCTGTGGACGCCGTTCGACGAAGAGAGCGCGATCCGCAAGGGGGCGCGCTACTTCATCTCGATCGAGGATAACCGCTTACGGCGCAACCTCGAACTCTGCGCGTGGCTGCAGCGCTTCCCGGTGCTCGATCCGAACGCGCAGTGGCCTGTCTATGTCACGAATCCCGCGCACGAACGTCCCGGCGCCGACGCGTTCTGGCGCGCCTTCCGCAAGGCGGAAGCTGCCGGTAGAGGCCGCGCGTTCCTCGACTCCCGTCACCTGTGCATCGGGCGTACCGGATCGGCCGCGTCGACCTGATCGAAGACGCGCTGCGCGCGCTCGAAGGCGTGGGGCTCGACGCGAACCGCGCCTCGGAACGGAAAATCGAGACTCATGGTCAGAAAGATGACCATTCCGATCAAGAGAGCGAGCGCGCCGAGCATCGCGGTCTGCATCGCGCTCTGGCGAAAGCCGAAGAGCGAGGTGAAGGCAACCGTGATGAAGCCGCCGGCCAAGACCACGAACCACATCACGCCGTTGAGGCCGGTCGAGTCCTCCGACAGCCGCGCGTCGCGATCCAGCAGCGCCTCGCTCACCTCACCCAGCATATGCCCGTACAGCACGGCGTCGCGTTCGTTTCGAAGCGGCGTGCGCCGTGCGTCACGCGCCAAAATTTCGCCGCTGATGCCGGTGAGCGTACCTTCGCGCGCGTTCTCGAGGGCCGGCCATCCCCGGTCGATCACATTTATCACGTACGAGCGCACATCGTGGCGAAGCAGCGTACCGTTCGAGAATCCGCTCGCATCGCGATAGACGGAAATCAGACTGCTCGCCTCGTCGTAGGTACGCGCCTCAGCCGCTTGAAAGCGGTCCCAGACGCCGACGGTGATGAAACCAAGGATCACCGCATAGACCACGCCCACGACGGCAAAGATGAAACCGGTCAAATCGTTGTGCTCGCGCAAGACGTCCGGTCGCGCGATACGTCCGACGAGCCGGGCAAAAAGCAGCGAAAGCGCGACGAATCCGCCGACGATGAGAACAGCTCCCGAGAACAACGGAAGGGCCTCGAACCAGGCGATCATCGCCGCTTACGGCAGGGGCAGGAGCGAAGCGGCATTGACGTTGCTCGTGCTGTGGGTGGTCTCCGGTACGCCGGAGCTGACGACCTGACGATAGGTGATCAGACGGTTGGTGAGGCGCGCGACGTCAAGCTCGAGATCGTAGCTGTCTTTGATCGCGGCCGTGAGCTCGTCGGTATCGTAGGTATACGAGAAACGCTTCAGCGCGGCAAGGATCGACTTGTCGGAAGCATCGAGCTGCCGGTACGCGTGTTGGATCTGAATACCGGCGTCCTTGTAGGTCGGATAGTTCGAGATCACGATCTCGCGCTTGAGCTTGGCGTCCTCGAGCTGGCCGCGCAGCGCCGCCAGACGCACGCTCGAAGGATCGTATTTCAGCCCGCTGGCAATCGCCGCAAGGGCGTCGTCGAAATCGCCTTTGGAATAATCGTCCTGCGCGAGCGCGGCCGAGGTTTCGACAAACCCGGCGCGGGCACGCGGATCGTTCGGATCGACGCGTAACGCCAGGCTGTACGCCAGCACCGCGTCCCTGACGTTGCCGCGCGCAAGCGCGGTTTCGCCCTGATGCACGCGCGTATCGACGATCCAATGCTCGATCGGACCGGCGCAGCCGCCGAGAAAGAGCACGAGCGCACCCAGCGCGGCGTATTTAGAAATGCACATGAAGAGCAAACCTTGCTACGTATTCGATGATGACGGCGGCGGGATAAAAGACGATCTGCGAAAGCAGCGTCCCCGCAATCGCCGTGACGGAGAGATAAAACACCATTGACCGAACCTCCTCGACCGTGCGCTTCCCATGGATCGCCTGATCGGTGATCATCGAGGACGTCGGATCGACGAAAAGCGTGAATGAGATCGTGCCGATCCCGTTGATGATGCCGGAGAGGCTCGACGCCGTCACGCGGACTGCGGGATCGAGCACGGCGGCGAGAAACGCGGCCGGGACCCCGATCGCGTAGATACCGGTCACGACGACGTTGAATATCAGGAGGCGGCGGGGAATCGTATGCCAGTCGAACTGCCGTAATTCTTCCCACGTCGGCAAGTGCTCGGCGCGCACGACGTCCCGGATGTTCTTCGGCTTGAGCAACTGCGCGAGCGCGTGCGGTACCGAACCGCGCAACTCGAACGAGTGCACGCCGCGGCGGAAAAGATAGACGAACATCGGCAGCAGCAATGCGAAGATCACCATGCCGGCCGTACCCGCCAAAATGATCAGGCGCAGCTGCAAATCGTAATTATGCTGCCACGCGGCGGCGAGCACGGGATCGTGGCGGTCCGCTACCACTGCGTCGCTTGCCATATCCGCCAAGGGAGCGACAAAAAAAATCGAGAACAGCGTCGCGAGCCGGCCGACCGTCACGAACAGATTGAACAGCGAGATCGAAGTCGCGATCCGTTTTGTCTGCACGCCCGCGAGGCGCGCGGAGTAGGCTCCGATCGTGATGCCCTGCACGATGAACGTGATCAGCATTGCGCCGATCAAGCGTCCCGAGAAGAGAGTCGGGGTGAGAAGCTCGTGTGCGACGCTATGCGGCGTCACGGTTCCATTCTATTGAAGCTTCGTCCACGGGTCCGAGGATGCACAAACCGAGCTGATCTTCGGAAAACAGCTCTTGCGCCAGCTGCCTGATCTCCGGCGCGCTCACCAAATCGACGCACTCTTCCATCTCCTCGGGCGTTATCTGCCGGCCGAGCGCGAACTCGTTGCGTCCAAGGCGAATCATGCGGCTCGACGTCGACTCGAGCGAGAGCGTCAGGTTTCCCTTGATGTGTTCCTTGGCAAGATGCAGCTCGGCGTCGCCGATCTCGATCTCGCGCAGCGCCGCGAGTTGTTCCGCGACCACGTCGATACACGGCTGCACGTTCTCGGCCGAGGTACCCGCGTAGACGCCGAAGAGCCCCGCCGCGCGATATGCCGCTTGAAACGAATAGACCGTGTAGACCAAGCCGCGCTTCTCGCGGATCTCTTGGAAGAGCCGGCTCGACATGCCGCCGCCCAAGACCGTGTCGAGAACCGAGAGCGCATAGCGCCGGTCGTCGCGCACCGAGAGGCCGCGCGAGCCCAGTACCACGTAGGCTTGTTCGCTGTCTTTCTGACGAACCAGCGCCGAGGGCGTCGGCGAGGGGGAATCCGGCTCGAAGCGATCGCTCGCGCCCTTGAAGTTGGCGAAACATTCGGCCACCAATTCGACGAACGGCTCGTGCTCCACGTTCCCCGCCGCCGCCACGACGACCGAATTGGGCGCGTAGTGGTGAGCCATGTGCGCGCGCAGATCGGCAGGCGTCGCCGCGGTAACGGTATCGACGAAGCCGATCGTGGGTTCGCCCAGGTTCGACCCGCTCCACATCGTCTGTAAGAAGAGATCGTGGATCAGCTCGTCGGGCGAATCCTCGTACATCTTGATCTCTTCGAGGACGACCTTCTGTTCCTTGGCCAGCTCTTCGGCGTCGAAGCGCGAGTGGAGAAACATATCGGAGAGCACGTCCAGCGCGAGAGGCACGTGCCGGTCGATGACCTTGGCGTAATAGCAGGTCGTCTCTTTGTCGGTGAAGGCGTTCAAGTTGCCGCCGACGCCGTCCATCGTTTCGGCGATCTCGCGCGCGCTGCGGCGCTGCGTGCCTTTGAAGAGCATGTGCTCGACCAAATGCGAGATCCCGCGCTGTTCGTGCCGCTCCAGCGACGAACCGACGTCGGCCCAGATCCCGATGCTCGCCGAGCGCACGGCGGGCATGCTTTCCGTGAGCACGCGAAGGCCGTTCGCTAGCGTGGTCTTTCTATACACCGCTCAACTCTTCGTGAAAGCGTCGCGCGCCCATTCCGAATCGAGGAAAAGGTTCGTTCCGGTGCGCAGACGAGCCGCGAGCGCAGCCGGCTTCTCGCTGCGCCGAACGCTGACCGCGAACACGGTTCGCGTGGTCGGCATGGCGAGGTCGCCGCTGACGATCAGCCCCTTGCCGACCGAGAGCGGAACGGTCACCCACACGTCGACCTCCTCGGCGCGCGGCGCCGCGGCGAAGGAACGCGCCACCAGATCTGCGATCTCCCGGTCGAAGCCGTCGCGCGAGACCATGCGGTGAAATTTGACGCCCGAGACGCGCAGTCCCAAGATCAGGTGCGCGCCCATCGCGTTGGCTTCGACCTGCAGCACCTGCGCGGGCCAGGTGGTGGTGAAGAGACGTTCGCCCACCATGGTCGCGACGGCGAGCCGGTTGCCGCCGGCCCGCGCGTGCGCATCCAAATCCGCCACGGATGGAGTGGCGGCAATCAACGCTAGAGCGAGCATGAGCGAGCAGAGCGAGCCATGCGACTTTAGATGACAAAGCTTCCGCTTTGGCAGATAAAGTCTAGTAACTTTGCGCAAAGTAGGCCCTCACGACAGCCGGCTCGCCGCACGCGACGCATTTCCCCGGCGCATCCAGTGGATATGTGTTGCGCGTGGTCGCACCCGTCTGTTCCTTGACGTATTGCTCGCACTGCGGTCGCGCACACCAGGCGATGTCGACCATCCCCGCGCGCGAACGGCACTTCTCGTAGAACTCCTCGCGATCCGTCACCCGGAAGGTGTGACCGGCCAAGAAGTCCTTGGCCTGCGCGAAGAGCGATTCTTGAATCGCATCGAGCAGCGCGCGAACCTGCTGCGCGAGCCGATCGAGCGGGACCGTCTGCTTTTGCTCCGGGTCGCCCTTGGCGCGGTCGCGACGCACCAGCACCGCGCTGCGGGCGTCGACGTCGCGTGGACCGATCTCGATGCGCACCGGCACGCCCCGCACGTCCCATTCCGCGTATTTCCAGCCGGGCTGCTGATCGCGGTCGTCGACGCGCACGCGAAACCCGGCCTCGCGAAGCGTTCGGGACGCGTCGTGACATGCCGCGATCGCTCGCTCGTCGCCACCACGAACGATCGGCACGAAGACCGCTTCGAGCGGCGCCATCTTGGGCGGGATACGCAGGCCGCGGTCGTCACCGTGCACCATGATCATCGCGCCGAGCATCCGCCACGACATCCCCCAGGATGTCGTAAAGACGTGCTTGATCTGCTGGTCCGCGTCGACGAATTCGATGTCATATGCCTTGGCGAAATTCTGCCCCAGATCGTGCGAGGTTCCGGACTGCAGCGCTTTGCCGTCGGGCATCAGCGCTTCGATCGAAAACGTCTCGACCGCGCCGGGAAAACGCTCGTTCGCGCTTTTGACGCCCGCATACACCGGCACCGCGGCCACGTCTTCGGCGAATTCGCGGTACACCGCGAGCATGCGCAGCGTCTCTTCGCGCGCTTCTTGTGCCGTCGCGTGCGCGGTGTGACCCTCTTGCCAGAGAAATTCCATCGTCCGCAGGAACGGGCGCGTCGCCTTCTCCCAACGCAGCACGTTGCACCACTGATTGATCAAGATCGGCAGGTCGCGGTAGGACTCGATCCACTGTGCGTACATGACGCCGATGATCACTTCCGAGGTCGGGCGAATCGCCAAACGCTCGGTGAGCTCTTCCTGACCGCCGTGCGTCACCCACGCGACCTCGGGCGCAAACCCTTCGACGTGTTCGGCCTCTTTGAGCAGCAAGCTCTCGGGAATCAGCAGCGGAAAATACGCGTTCTCATGCCCGGTCGCTTTGAACGCGGCATCGAGATGTTTTTGCAGGTTCTCCCACAAGCCGAATCCGTACGGACGCAGGACCACGCAACCGCGCACCGGCGAATACGAGGTGAGCTCGGCCTTCAGACAGACGGCCGTGTACCACGCGGACAGGTCGGCGGCTTTCGGAGGGATCTCCTTCACCACCGGCTGGCGCATTGCGGCTTCGGACATGACCGCAGCCGTTTCGCGCGGCATCGGTGGGCGGCCTTCACCGCAGGCGCGAAGAGACCCGCATGCCCAAGCTGACCCGCATCTACACGCGAACCGGCGACGACGGCACGACGGGCCTGGTCGGGGGACAGCGCGTGAAGAAAAACGCGCTGCGCATCGAGACCTACGGAACGGTCGACGAATGCTCGAGCGCGATCGGGATCGCACGAGCCGCGCTGCGTCCCCTGCTTGCATCGCATCCGCGCGCAGCGCGATTGGACGCGTGGCTCGCCTGGACGCAGGACGCGCTCTTCAATTTGGGGAGCGATCTCGCCACACTGCCCAAGGATCGCTGGGAGGGCATGCCGCTGATCACGCAGCAGGATGCGGCCGCGCTGGAACGAGCGATCGACGAAGCGCAGCACGATCTGCAGCCGCTCAACAACTTCATTCATCCCGGCGGCTCGCTGCCCGGCGCGTACCTGCACCTGGCGCGCACGATCTGCCGCCGGGCCGAGCGTTTGCTGCTGACGCTGCGCGAGCACGACGATGGTATCTCGTCCGAAACGCAGCGGTATGTGAATCGCCTTTCGGACGCGCTCTTCGTGTGGTCGCGTTGGATTAATGCGGGCTTAAACGAACCGGAGTATCTTTGGAACGCAACCTCCGTTCCTCCGGCATCGCAGCCATAATCGCAAAGGAATCCTCGTGCGCCTGAGTCTCGCTCGCACCCTGTGCGGAGCGCTTATCTGCGCATTCTTGGCATGCGCGCTGCCCGCTCACGCGCAGTCCGCTGCACGCGTCGTGGGTCTGGTGGTCGATGCCGCCTCCGGTGTCGCCCTCTCCGGTGCCCTGGTCCGCATCGTCGGCACCTCGACGCACACGGTAACCGACGCGCGCGGCGCATTTGCGTTCAAGACCGTCGGGCCGGGCACGTATCGGCTCGAAGTCGAGCATCAAGGATATCAACCGGCGCTCTCCCTCCCGGTCTGGGTGGACACACGCAGCACGGTGCGAACGACGCTCGCTCTGCAGCGTGCGACCGGAGGGCTGCACGTGATTACGGTGACCTCGACAACGGCCGGCAACAGCCTGCAGCAGTCGAGCGCGTTTACGCAGAGCCTGGATTCGGAGGCATTACAAGCCGGCGGCGTTCAGCGCGCCGGCGATGCGCTTCGTCAGCTGCCCGGTGTGAACAACGGCATCACCGGCGACACCGCCGCACTCGGCGACGACATAAACTTGAACGTTCGCGGCATCGGGACCGCCGAGACCGTCGCCGCGCTCGACGGCGATCCGATCGGCTACGGCATCAAAGGCGGCTACAATTATCAGCTCTCGCCGCTCTTCCCGTTTCGCGACGTGCAAGTGCTCTATGGGTCGGGCGGAAGCGATCTTCTCGGCATCAACGCGATCGGCGGGGTCGTCAACTTTCAAACGCTCGATCCCACGCCCACACAAGAGGTGAGCGTGATGCAGGGCTATGGAACCTTCGAGCGTCAGAGTACGAACGTTATCGCCACCGGTTCGACCGGCAAGCTTGGCTATGCGCTCGCCTACGGTGTCTCCGGCCTTGACGGCCCGCTCCGCAACGCCTACTTCTATCAGGTCGGCGCTCAGGCGAGCTACATCGACGACTCGTCGGTGACCTCGCGCGCGAACCTGATCAAGCTGACGTACGCGCCGGATTCCAAGACGAACATCGTCCTGACCGGCGTCAACAGTTCGTACTGGGAGAACAAGACCGGCAACGGCGACGGCGACTACCTTCCCTACCCGAGCGCGTACGCGACCTGCGTTGCGTCCGGCAGCGCCGATCCGGCGCAGTGCGCGTCCCAGACGACCGGGTGGCAAGGTGCGGGCCCGGCGTGGCAAGCGTTCAACTTCGGCTACCAAGATGCGACGGTTTCGCATCGCTTCGGTGAGGGGACCGTTTCGTTCAACGGGTTCACGACGCTCTACGACGACACCACCTACCGTCTCAACCTCCCGACGCCCGTGAATCAATATCTGCGCGATTATCGCGTTCGGACGAGCGGATCGTTGCTGGGCGACGACTTCGCCGGAGCCGACGACGACTTCGCCTTCGGCTACAACTATTTCAACAACGCATACGTCTACAGCGACCTCTATGCGCTCAGCCCAAAAAAGAACACGTATACCGCACCGTACTCTAACGAGGGAGCGTTCTTCATTCGTGAGGTGTGGCAAGCGCAGCATTCGCCGCTCACCGCCTTCTTCAACGTCTGGGCGCGGCACGCGAGTGAAACCGATTCGTCGTACCTCGATCCGCGGCTCTCGCTGCTCTATCGTACCTCGCCGCGTGACGTGGTTCGCGCCGCATTCGGAGCGACGACGACCGAACCGACCTCGGATGAACTCGATCTCCCGTTCCAACCGGGTCAACTCGCTGATGGAATCACGAATGGCACCGGCGGAGGTGCGACGTACACCTGCGGTGCGCTCAACTCGATTGGATCGGTGCCGTCGGCCGACCTCAAACCCGAGCGCGGCGTCGACGAAGAGGCCGCTTGGGGACACACGTGGTTCGGGGACTCGATCACGCAGCTTCAGCTCTACAACGTCGACGTCTACGACAAGCTCTACTCATCGCTGGTACCGCTTTCGCAAGCGGGTGCGGCAGGCATCAATCCGTCGTACCTTGCGGCCGCAAACCAGGCGCTCACCGGCGTGTGCGGTGCGAATAACTACACGCTCGGCGTTACGGGCACGGTGAATATCGGCACGCTGCAAGCTCGCGGGGCCGACCTTTCCGGCCGTCAGCGGATCAGCCTCCGGTTGTACATCGACTATGATTGGGCGCTGACCTCGAGCGTCCTCGAGAACGCGCCGCCGCAGTATCTCGAAGCAAACCTGACCTCGATCGTCGGCAGTCAGATCAAGGGCGTGCCGCTGCACACGGCAAACGTCGCGGTCGACAACACGTTCGGCGTGGTCGACGCTCGGTACACGATCTACACCGTATCGATCAACAATACCAAAGACTTGCCGGCGTACGATTACAGCGACCTACGGCTGACCACGCCTATCTCGCGTAACGCAACCTTCACGATTGCGATCTCGAACGTGTTCAATCAATACGCTAATATCGCCGGTTTGATCGGAGAAGGGGTGCCGGCGCCGCTCAACAGCTACGCGAGCGTCGCGGACTACGCCCCGTATATCGGAAAATCGGCGACGGAGTGGTTCGGCTTGCCGTACCGGCAAGTCTACTTCAGCCTACAATTCCTGCGTTAGAGCTTCCTTAGTCGAAAACGCAGCAGCGCGGCGAGCGTGACCGCGTCGTCGATACGGCCGTCAACGCTCGCGCGAAAGGCGTCGTCGATCGACATGCGCACGGCATCGATGCGTTCGACATGCTCGGGAGCGCTCGGCACGACGCGCAGACCGCGGGCGACGAACAGCGCAACCGGATCCTGCACGATCGAAGGAATCTCGTAAACGGATCCGAGCGGCCGCCACGATTGCGCCTCGAACCCGAGTTCCTCGCGCAGTTCGCGTTGCGCGCAAGCGAGCGGCGATTCGCCTTCGCCGGCGCCTCCTTTGACGATCTCGAGCTTCTCGGCATCGGCAGCGAAGCGCGCTTGGCGCGCCAGCACGAACGCATCGCCATCGACGACCAGCACGCCCGCGGCCCGCCCGGTCACAACCAGCACGTGCTCGCCGGCGGCGCCGGTGGGGTGGATAATTTCGTGCACTTCGACCGCGACCCAGGGATTGCGATAGATTTCGCGATGTGAGAGACGGCAGTAGGCACCGGGGGGACGCATGCGCCCTCCTTGCGAACCAGCGCGAAATGTCCTTTGCGTCCCAGCTCTTTGCGACGACCAACGTCGACAAACTTCGCGCGCTCGCGCAGCAGAAAATTCTCAAACGCGCACTCACCGCCAAAGACCTGGTCGCAATTGGCCTCGGAACGATGATCGGCGGCGGCATCTTTACGACGATCGGAACCGGCGTGGTCGGCGCCGGACCCGCGGTGATCGTTTCGTATCTACTGGCGGGACTCACCTCGTTCTTCGCCGCGCTGTGCTACGCGGAGCTCGGCGCGATGGTGCCGGTTGCGGGCAGCGCATACACCTACGCGTACGCGACGCTGGGAAAACTCTTCGCCTGGATCATCGGCTTCGCGCTGATCTTCGAGTACGGGATCAGCGCCGCACCGGTAGCGCAGCAATTCTCGGCCGCGATGCAGGACGTGCTCAAAACGATCGGCTTCGCCCTACCGGTTTGGGCGCAGCAATCGAATTTGGTGATCCATGGTCCATGGTGGCTGCCGGGCAGCTGGGATCTGCTGCACTCGCAGTGCGATCTGCTGGGCGCGCTCTTCGTGCTCGCGCTCTCGGTGCTGCTCTCGATCGGCATCCGCGAATCGGCTACGACCAACAACATCTTCGTCGTCTTGAAGATCGGCGCACTGATCGTCTTCGTATTGGCCGGAATCCAGCTTTTTCACGCCGCGCACTTCGCGCAGTTCGCACCCTACGGTTGGGGCGCGCTGCGGCCGTTCGGCGGCATGGCCGACTTCAACTCGACCGCGCAGCCCTACGGCATCGTCGCGGTCGGGGCGTTCGTGTTTTTCAGTTACATCGGCTTCGACACCGCTACCACGACCGCGGAGGAGTGCAAGAACCCGCAATTCGACGTTCCGGTCGGCGTCATCGGTGCGCTCGCGATCGGAACGGTGCTTTACTGCGCCACCGCGATCGTCTTGATCGGAGCGGTGCCGTGGAATCACGTCCCGGTCAAAAACCCGCTCGTTTACGCGGTCGCGCCGCTGCATCAGCCGTGGCTTTCCTGGGTCATCACCATCGGCGTGCTCGCCGGGACGACCAGCGTCGCGCTCAGCTCATTGCTCGGCCAGACGCGGATCTTTTACGTGATGGCACGCGACAAGATGCTGCCGCCGGTGGTCGCGGTGATCAACCCGCGCTTCAAAACGCCGGTGCGCACGACGATGGTAACCGGGATCGCGGTCGCGCTCCTGACGCTGATCGTGCCGCTCGACGAATTGCTCAACCTGGTGAACATCGGAACGTTGATCGCCTTCACCGTCGTCTGCGCCGGCGTGCTGTACCTGCGCAAGCGCAAACCCGATCTTCCGCGAAGCTTCCGCGTGCCGTTTGTCCCACTCTTTCCGATCCTCGGCATCGCCTTCTCCCTCTTTCTCGCGGTCTTCGGCCTCTCGCGCACGACCTGGACCTGGTTTGCGATCGCGCTCCTGGTCGGACTGGTCTTTTTCTTCAGCTACGGCTTCCGCACGTCCAAACCCGAGGAGATCGAGCCGGTCGTGGAGCCCGACGGCATCGCGGAGCAGTTTGTTTAGCGTCGGCAAACCGGCTGTAAACCTTCCGTAACGCGGCGATTATCGACGCCGCTCGGCCCCTCGAGCAGCCGATCATCGCTATTGGGTGTGGTTGTTGGAAGATATACAAGAGGTGCTATCTATCATGGCCACTCGTTTTGCACGGGCTGAACGCTCGATTTCCCCCGCCAACCTTCGTGCCCGCGCGACGCAGGTGTATGCGCTCTTTGCGTGGCTACACGTCCCCGCCGTCGCGGCAATCGCGCTCGCCGCGCACAACGGCTGGCTCGGTCCGGTGATGCTGCTCGCCGAAGTGGCGACGTTCGCAACCGTTTGCGCGCTGACGATGAAGGACGGAATCCTGCTGCGATCGATCATGGCGGTCGCGCTGACCCTCGGCCCGATCTTCTTCGTCTACGCCGGACGCGGCGGCGCCATCGACTATCACGGCTATTACTTCGTCGCTCTGGCGATGCTGGCGGCCTACGTCGACTGGCGTCCGATCGCGATCGCCTCGCTCCTGGCCATCGGTCTTGCGCAAGTGAGCCTGGGCCTGGCCGCGTTGCAAGGCGTCTACGTTCTGGCCGAATGCTCGATGCTCGTCTGGATCACCTACGCAATGCAGATGTTTCTCAACCGCGTCGACGACCTGATGAACTTCACGGCCGAAGCGATCGCGGGCGAACTCGCCGAAAAGGCGAGCCTGCAAGCTGAAATCAGCCGTCTCAGACACACCGCATAGCGCCGCGCGAGGGGAGGACCATGATCGTTCACACGCGCATGCGTGCCCGCACTGCGTTCCTCTACTCGTTGATCGTCTGTCTCAACATCCCGGCAGCGATCCTCGTGGTGAACCGCGCATCGATCTTCATCGCTTCGGCGGCGTTGATCGAGTGCGCGGTCCTCATCGGCATCGCGCTCACGATTCGATCGATCTTCAAAAGCTTCGACCATGTGCTGGACGTAACGACCAAAGCCACCGCCGAAGCTCTGGCCGACGAAATCGAAGAGAAGACCAGCCTCCAAGCCGAACTCAGCCGGCTGCGCGCGATCGCCTCGTAGCGCCCCCGGCCGAACCGTCTATTGCGTCTGGGCCGGTGGTCCCGGAGCGGCCTCGCCGATGCCCGGCGTCATTACCTGGATGCGCGCGGTGCGCGGATCGTAGGATGCCTGCACGCCCAGCACACGCGCCATCGCGCGCAGCCCGATCATGACCCGCCCGCGCACGCGGAAGGGCGCGTGCTTGAGCGTGAAGGGCATGCCGTTGATCGTGGCATGAACATCCCCGACGCGCAGCCGCAGCGACTGGCTCCCGCGCACGACGTAGATGTTCGTTCCGTCGACCGACGTCTGGGCCCCGAGCGCGTCGGCCAACGAGCGAACCGGAACGTAGACCCGATTCCCGGTCGTAACCGGGGGAACGTCGCTCTCGACGGTCTGGCCGTCGACGACCATGTCGGCCGGACGAGAGAATGCGAGCAGCGTCGAACCGAGCGCCGCGAAGACCGCGGTCAGAACCAGCGTCTGAACCGTGGGCCGGCGGTAGGTCATGACACGCTCGTGATCTCGCTCGCGTACGACGGATACTTCTCGGCGATCACCTTCTCGATTTCCAACCGCAGCATACCGAGCAACTCATCCTCGGGATAGGTGCCGACCAGCTCGCCGGCGCGGTAGATCGCACCCTTGCCTTTGCCGCCGGCGACGCCGACGTCGGCCATCTTCGACTCCCCCGGACCGTTGACGACGCAGCCCATCACCGCGACTTTGACCGGCGCGCTATACTCCTTGGCGATCGCTTCGACCGCGCGGCCGAGTTCGAGCACCGAAATCTCCGCGCGCCCGCACGACGGACACGCGGTGATCTCGAACCCCTTCTCGCGCAGGCCGAGCGACTTGAGGATCGACCAGCAGACCGGCACTTCTTCGATCGGGTCGGCTGCCAGCGACACGCGAATCGTATCCCCGATTCCTTCGTATAGCAGAATCCCTAGGCCGATCGACGACTTGATCGTGCCGTCGCGCAGCAGTCCTGCCTCGGTGATACCGAGATGCAGCGGATACGGCGTCCCGCGCTCGCGCAGACGCCGGTCCATCAAGCGGTATGCATCGACCGTCGTGTTTACGTCGTGCGCCTTGAGCGAGATCGCGATCTCGGTATGACCGTGTTCCTCGAGAATCAGCACGTGGCGCAATGCCGATTCGACCATCGCTTCCGCCGTGTGGCCGAGCGTCTTCTCGAGATCGGGCGCGAGCGAACCCATGTTCACACCGACGCGCACCGGAATGCCGCGTGCTTTGGCGGCGGTGACGACTTCGGCAACCTTCTTCGGATCGCGAATGTTGCCGGGATTCAACCGCAGTTTGGCGACCCCGGCCTCAATCGCGGCGAGCGCCATCTTGTGATCGAAATGGATGTCGGCGACGATCGGAACCGGCGAACGGTAGACGATCGCGGGCAGACCGGCGGCATCGGGCGGATCCTTCACCGTTACGCGCACGATCTCGCAGCCTTCCATCGCGAGCCCGTAGACTTGTTCCAGCGTCGCGTCCGCATCGGCCGTGTCGGTGGTGGTCATCGACTGCACCGCGACCGGATGATCGCCGCCGATCCACACGCTCTTGGCGTCGGACTTGCCGGTCTTGTTCTGTAAGAAAATCGGGTTGGATTTACGCCGCAAGCGAATCACGATTGCTACAGGACCCCTTGTCCGGAAACGATGCGAGCGATGTCGTGGAAGGCGACCAGGATCATGAGCGCCATCAGCGCTGCGAGACCCGCAAGATGCACTAACGCTTCTTTATCGGGGTCGACGGGTTTGCCGCGCACGAGTTCCGCAATGATGAACGCCGCGCGGCCGCCGTCGAGCGCCGGGATCGGCAGCAGGTTGAATAGGCCGAGTGCGAACGAGATCGTGGCCGCCAGCGCCAGATACGGGCCCCACCCGAACTCTTGCACGATCCCCGCAACTTGCCCCATGCCGACCGGACCAGAGACCTGGCTCGCGTATTTCGTGAAATGCGTCACCAGCAGACCGAGCGATTCGAACGTCTGGTCGGCAACGTTCACATATTCGGATCCGACGTACTGCAGCGTCTTCCCGAGCGCGACGCGCTCGTAGGCCGGCTCGGGTGAAAACCCGATGCATCCCAACTTGGCGCTCTGCGGGCAGGGTTGCGGCTTGACGTGAATCGTCTTGCTCACGCCGTTGCGCTCGTAGGTGACATCGATGCTCTTCCCGAGCGATCCGTGGATCGTATCGACCAACGCGTTGGCGTTGGTCACGTCCCTGCCGTTAACGCGCACGCCCACGATGCGATCGCCCGGACGCATGCCGTGCGCTGCCGCCGGATAGCCGGGCTCCACCATGGTAACGATTGCGCGATCGATGCGGTCGCTGGGCACGCCGAAGGCCAGCGCGCCGATGAGCAGGATGATGTACGCAAGTATGAAGTTGGCGATCGGGCCGGCCAGGACGATGATCAGACGCTGCCACGGATTCTTCGATTGAAAGTTGCGAGGCGAGCGCGCCGGGGATTCGCGAAACTCGCGCTGCTGCTCGGCCTCGGTCGTCTTGTTGTCCTCGCCTTCCATCGCGCAGTAGCCGCCGATCGGCAGCAAGCGCAGCGAGTATTGGGTACCGGTGCGGGGGCTAACCCAGCTGAACAGCTTAGGACCGAAGCCGACCGCGAACTCGTTCACCTTCACGCCGTTGCGGCGCGCGACGATGTAGTGGCCCAGTTCGTGCAACACGATCAATACCGAAAGCATCACCAGGAAGGTGACGATCTTGTCGATCGATTCGAGGTTGACGACGGCTAAGTGCACTTAATGTCCTCTACGTACTCCGCGGCCAGAAGTCGCGCGTCCGAATCCGCTTCTCGAATGTGGGTGAGGGTCGCATCCCGATGAGCTACCCGTTGGAGCGTACGCTCGATGATTCGCGCGATCTCACCGAACCGTACTTTCCCTTCGACAAAGGACCGCACCGCGACTTCGTTGGCGGCCGAAAGCACCGCCGGGGCGGTCCCGCCGCGAGCCAGCGCTTCATAGGCCAGGCCCAGGCACGGAAACCGCTCGAGATCGGGACGCTCGAACTCATAACGCAGCTCGGCCGCGCCGGGTTGAGCTCCGAGAATCCGGAGGGGGTCCAGTGACCCTTCGACAGGCTCAGGGTGACAGAGCTCCCTTGTGTCACGCTGAGCTTGTCGAAACGTCGGGAGCCGATCGGGATATGACAGCGCGTACCCGATGGGCAAGCGCATGTCGGGGGCGCAGAGCTGTCCCTTGACGCTGCCGTCCCGGAACCAGACGAACGCATGGGCGATCGATTGCGGATGGATCGCGACCAGCACGCGCTCGCCGGGCTGCTCGAAGAGACGCGCGGCCTCGATGACCTCGAGGCCTTTGTTCATCAGCGTGGCGGAGTCGATCGTGTTCTTCGTGCCCATGCGCCAGGTCGGATGGCGAAGCGCCTGCTCGAGGGTCGCCTCGGCCATCTCTGCCGCCGATGCACGCCGGAACGGTCCGCCCGAGGCGGTGAGAATGAGGGCGGCTACGGCGGCCCGGTCTTCCCCGACCAGGCACTGGAAGAGCGCGCTGTGCTCGGAATCGACCGGTAAGAGCCGGCTGCCGCTGCGCGCGGCGGCGGCCAGCATGACCTCACCCGCCGCAACGATCAGTTCCTTGTTGGCCACCGCGATGTCGGTTCCGCGCTCGATCGCTGCCAGCACCGCGTCGAACGCGACCGCCCCGTCGGTAGCGGCGAGCACCAGGTCGGGACGGCTCTCGACCGCGACGCGAAGCAGCCCTTGCGGACCGTCCGCGGCGCTGGTCGCGATCTCGGGCGTAAAGCGGGCGCACTGTTCGTGCAGCAACCGCAGATTTCGGCCCGCCGCCAAACCGGCGACGGTGAAGCGATCCGGATGCGCCGCGATGACGTCGAGCGCCTGGGTGCCGATCGATCCGGTCGAACCGAGAATCGCGACGCGTTTCGTTCTGTTGGCGTTCGTTCCGTAAGCGCTCATTGCGGCACCGTCAATATGCCGAGAAGATGCAGCATACCAAAGTACGCCATGCCGCCGAAGAGATACGAATCAAAACGATCGAGCACGCCGCCGTGGCCTTGAATGATCGCTCCGGTATCTTTTACGCCCGCATCGCGCTTGAGCGCCGATTCGGCCAGATCGCCGGCCTGGGCCGCAATGCAGGTCGCCGCGCCCAGGGCCAGACCTTGCCACCACAGCAGCTGCAATGGCGGAATCCAGACCGCGGCAGCGGTCGAGATGGCCGAGACGATCGCCAGCGCGCCGAGCGAGCCTTCGACGGTTTTCTTCGGCGAAATTCTGGTCAGTTGATGGCGTCCGATCAGCGAACCGACCGACATCGCGCTGATGTCGGTGAGCGCGATCAACACGATCACGTCGTAGGTCCACCAGATACCCAACTGTGGGATCGAGCGCAGAAAGACGAAGTACGTCATCAGCTTGCCGATGTAGAGCACGGCGAGCACGGTGTAAGCCGTCCGCGCGAAGTACCCTTTCTCTTCGCCGTACATGCCGAGCGAGAAGCTGGCGAAGATGATGGCGGCGAGAAGCGCGCCCTCCCACTTGTGCAGCAGGTCGAACATCGCGAGCACGATATAGGTGACGACGCCCGCGATCGCGACCGGATATTCGAGCGGCTGGCCTTTGATCTCGCAGAGCGCGTTCAGTTCGTAGAGGCACAGCACGCCCAATACGAGTACGAGCGCATCGAACGTCCAGACCCGCCACACCAGCGCCAGGCCGACGACCGCGAGCAGCAGCCCAACGACGATCCGCCGCACGGCGCGCGTTATTCCCCGAAACGCCGCTGGCGAAGGGTGAACTCGCGCACCGCCTGCACGAGATGCTCGCCCGAGAAATCCGGCCAGTAGACCTCACTCATGACAAGCTCGGTGTAGGCTGCCTGATAGAGCAGAAAATTCGAGAGACGCCGCTCGCCGCCGGGACGGATCAACAGATCCGGGTCCGGCACGCCCGCGGTGTAGAGATAGGACGAGATCAGTTCATCGTCGATGCGCGCGGCGTCCAAGGTGCCGTTCGCGACGTCATGCGCGATTGCGCGCACCGCACGTTCGAGTTCGCTACGCGAGCTGTAGTTGACCGCCAGGTTGAGGATCAGCCCGGTGTTGGCGGCGGTCTGCGTTTGCAGATCGTTCAGGGCGTCGCGCGAAAGCCTCGGTAATGCCTGCCAGTCGCCGATGATGCGCACGCGCACGTTGTTGCGCTGCAGCTCCGCCAGTTCGCTCTTGGCAAAGTAGACGCACAGGTCGAATAGGAAGGCGATCTCCTGCGAATCGCGGCGCCAGTTCTCGGTGGAGAATCCGTAGACGGTGACGATCTCGATGCCGAGATCGCTCGCGGCGCGCGTGACGCTGCGCAGCGCCAAGATGCCGCGCCGGTGCCCTTCGAGCGCCGGCAACCCGTGCGCGCGCGCCCAGCGGCGGTTGCCGTCCATGATGATCGCGACGTGACGCGGGACGTCAATTGCAACGGTCATAGGATTCATATCCGCATACCAGGTCGATCTCCCCGTCGCGCTCGGTGGCGCGCAGGACGCGCAACGCTCCGATGCCGAGCCATCCGCCGACCGGTGCGAGCACGGAAAGATGCACGCGCGCCGCGCCGAGGATCGCGCGGGCTTGAACTTCAGGCATCAGTGCGAGATCAAGTGAATCGTTCATCAAGGAGCCGCTAGACTTCCATGATGTCTTTTTCTTTGGTCACGACCAGCGAGTCGATCTCTTTGACGAAGCGGTCGGTGAGTTTCTGCAGCTGCTCCTGCATCCGCTTGTTGTCGTCTTCCGTGATGTCGTGATTCTTGAGCTGGGTCTTCAAATCGTCGTGGGCCTTGTGCCGCACGTTGCGCACCGCGACCTTCCCGTCTTCGGCTTTCTTTTTCACGACCTTGACCAGGTCTTTGCGGCGCTCTTCGTTGAGCGGCGGAATGCTGAGACGAATGGTCGAGCCGTCGACGTTGGGGGTGATGCCGAGGTCGCTCTTCTCGATCGCTTTGCGAATCTCGCCGGTCACGTTCTTGTCGAAGGCGGTGATCACCAGCGTGCGCGAGTCGGGGACGCTGACCGTCGCGACCTGCTTGAGCGGAACGGCCGAACCGTAGGCTTCGACGTGCAAACGGTCGAGCAGCGCCGGAGACGCGCGCCCGGTCCGAATCGACGCGAACTCGGAACGCGTCGCATCGAGGCACTTGGCCATCTTGGATTCGAGGTCTTTGAAGAAATCGGCCATGTTAGTGTCCTGCCACGCTCAGATTCGATTCGCGTTCGACCACCGTCCCGATCGGCTCGCCGAAGATCACGCGACGAATATTGCCGGGAACGGCCATGTCGAACACGACGATCGGAAGGTTGTTGTCCATGCACAGCGCCATCGCAGTCGAATCCATCACGTCCAACCCGCGCTGCAGCACCTCCATATAGTCGAGGCGGGCGAAGCGCGTCGCGGCCGGATCCTTCTTCGGATCGGCGCTGTAGATGCCGTCGACCTTGGTCGCTTTGAGAATCGCGTCGGCGCCGATCTCGACCGCGCGCAACGCCGCCGTCGTGTCGGTGGTAAAGTACGGGTTGCCGGTGCCGGCGGCGAAGATGACCACGCGGCCCTTCTCCAAGTGCCGCATTGCACGACGGCGGATGTACGGCTCGGCGATTTGATGCATCGCGATCGCCGTTTGGACGCGAGAGGGAACGCCCATGCGTTCGAGCGCGTCCTGAAGCGCGAGCGCGTTGATCACGGTCGCGAGCATGCCCATGTAGTCGGCGGTCGCACGATCCATGCCCGCCTCTTCGTGGATCTTGCCGCGCCAAATATTGCCGCCTCCGACGACCACGGCAACCGAAATGCCGGCGCGGCTGACGCCGGCGATCTCATCGGCCATGGCACGCGTCGTGTTGACGTCGACGCCGGTATCGGTTCCGGCGAATGCCTCGCCGGAGATTTTGAGGAGAACGCGTTTGTACTTGGGTCGACTGTCGGTTGAATCCAAGTGAGCTAGTGCCTCAATTTTCTCCGAGTGCGTACTTCGTAAAGCGGCGAACCTTGATTTTCTCGCCGAGCGATCCGACCGCCGCGTTGATCAGATCGTTGACCGAGAGCGAGTCGTCCTTGACGAACGGCTGATCGAGCAGCACGTGCTCCTCGAACCACTTGTTCAGCTTGCCTTCAACGATCTTCTCCGCGACCTCGGGCGGCTTGCCGGCCGGCACAGCCGCGCGAAACTCTTCGCGCACGCGGGCCACGACGTCTTCCGGAACGCTGCCGCGATCGAGATATTGCGGTGACATCGCCGCGATGTGCATCGCGATGTCGCGGCTGAGCTCGGCGAATTTCGGATTGCGCGCGACGAAATCGGTCTCGCTGTTGACCTCAACCAGCACGCCGATCTTGCCCCCGGCATGGATGTAGCTGGTGACGAGCCCTTCGTTCGCGGCACGCTCGGCCTTCTTCTCGGCTTGCGCCGCGCCGCGTTCGAGCAGCAGCGCCTTCGCCTTCGCAAAGTCGCCGTTCGCGTCGATCAGAGCCTTGCGGCAATCGCCGATCGGCGCGCCGGTCTCGGCACGAAGCTTCTTGATGTCGTCGGTTGTGGGTCGGTAGGACATTGAGGTGGACACGGTTCTCCTTACAGCGCGGCTTCGACTTCGGCCATCGTGAGGGGTGCTTCGTCCTCCTGAGCGGTGTAACTCTCGGCGTACGGCTGGGCGTACGCGCTCTCCGCGTCGTAGGCGCTCTCGCTCTCGGTCTTGCCCTCGATGATCGCGTCGGCAATCTTGCTGACCATCAGCTTGACCGCGCGGATCGCGTCGTCGTTCCCCGGGATCGGATAATCGATCTCGTCGGGGTCGCAGTTCGTGTCGATGACCGCGATGATCGGGATCTTCAGCTTGCGCGCTTCGAGAACGGCGATGCGCTCTTTCTTCGGATCGACGATGAAGACCGCGTCCGGCAAGCGGTGCATGTCCTTGATGCCGCCGAGGAAGCGCTCGAGTTTGGCCATCTCGTCTTGCAGCTGTGCGACTTCTTTTTTCGGAAGGCGGTCGAAGTCGCCTTGCATCTTCATGCCTTCGAGTTCGCGCAGACGCGCGATGCGCTTCTGAATGGTCGAGAAGTTCGTCAGCGTACCGCCTAGCCAGCGCTGGTTGATGAAGAACGTTCCGGCGCGCTCGGCTTCTTCGCGCACGACGTCCTGCGCTTGCTTCTTGGTGCCGACGAACAAGATGACTTTCTTCTCGCGCGCCATCTGCTTGACGGCCTCGTAGGTCTCGCGCAGCTTCTGCACGGTGAGCGCGAGATCGATGATGTAGATGCCGTTGCGCTCCTGGAAGATGAACGGTTTCATCTTGGGGTTCCAGCGACGGGTCTGATGCCCGAAGTGGACGCCGGCCTCGAGGAGTTCGCGCATGGTAACGACAGACACAGGATTCTCCTTTGACTGGCCCCGGGCCGCGTGCCGTCATGGCGGTGCGATCCGTGTCATGGAGCCACTTCATCGCCCAGCCTCCTGCCGGGCGTAGTGAACTTACCGTCCTCCAACACCCGGTAGGACAGCCGTCAGAGTATACCACGGCGCGTGAGCGCCGACTAGGGCGAGGGCACAGCGGGTACGCATCGCCCATGGATCTGACGCGAGCGGCCTTCCTCTCGGGCGGCGCGGCGGCGAGCCTGGCCCTCCTGACCCGGTCGGTGCTCGCGCGACCGAACGCCTACGTCTTCTTGCGCCCCGGCGGGTCGGTCATTGCCGGCGACGTCTTCGGGCACGTCGGCTTCGCTTTCGCCACCGCGCCCGAGGAGTACATCGCGGGCGCGATCGAGATGGCTCACCACGACCCCAGCCCCAAGGGCAAGGACTTCTGGCACGCTGCCACCAGGGAGCCGCTGGTTCGCGCCGGCGCCTACGACAACGTCGGGCTGGGCTACCAGACCCGCTACGATCTCTACAAAGCGCTCGAAGGGGGCGGCAACGTCGCAGCTGCGAACCGCGCGATCGCAGCCATCGCCGGATGGCGCTTTGCCGCCCCGGGTCACGATTGTCTCGATGCGGTGCGCGCGGTGCTGACCGCCTATGGGCTGCGCTTCAACGGCGAGGAGATGCGGACCGTCAATCCCGACGCATTCTTCCGGATGCTGCCGGCGCGCCCGGGCGAGCTGAACTATCCCTGGCCGGGCAGTGTGATCGACGTCTCGATCTATTCCGAATACGGACGCCATGGCTTGCGCGACGATATCGTGGCCTTTGCGCCGAGCGTGATCTTCGAGGACGACACCAGCTATAATCCCTCGTCGGGCTACCCCGAGGTCGCCCTTTCCTCATTCGTCGTTCGGCGCGGGCATATGGTGCTCTACAACCGGCCGCAGTTTCGCGGAGCGGCAAGCGTGATCCGACCCGACGCCACGGTCAACTTGAACCAGCTGAAGTGGACCTACAAAAGCGTGGGCTCCTACGTGATCGCGGACAAAGCGTTCGACATCGCTGCGCCGCCGATCACGGGTCTGGCCGCGCGGTTCTCCTCGGCCGCAGCGCGCGCTGCGTACTACCGCGAACTCAAGAGCAAGCCGTAGAGGCGCGCACCCACCCGTTCGGGTCTACCGGCCGCCGGCTCGGCAGTGCGACGATGGTCGCATGAGATACACGCAACTCGCGGCCGTCCTTGGCCTGGCCGCTATTATGACTGCCTGCTCGGGTGCCGGCAGCGGGTCGCTGCCCGTAGCGCCGACGGAGAATCAATCCGCGGTCCATCGTGATGCGAGCGCCGCAACGTTGCCGAGCTTGGGGCACTACAACGTGAATTTGAGCGACGTGGTGGTCGCCGGCGTTTCGTCCGGTGCCGACATGGCCACGCAACTGCACTTCTCGTACTCCGCCAACATCAAAGGCGAAGCAATTTTCGCGGGCTCGCCGTTCTTCTGCGCGCTCGGCACCTCGGACGCGTTTTGGGGGCTCGTCTACGGTCCCGGGTACTCGGCCGACTACGCGCTCTACTCGTGCTCCGGCACCGAGTATTGGTCCGAGGGCGAATCTCCGCCGCTGGGCACGCTCGAGACCGACACCAATAACGCGGCCAAAGACGGTTACCTCGACCCGGTAAGCGATTTGAGCGGTTCGAAAGCATGGATTTTCTCGGGTGAAGACGACACGGTCGTCGCGCAATCGGTCGTCAAGGACTCGCAATCGATGCTCAGCCATTACGGGGTGAGCACGACGACGAACTACACGACCGCGGCCGAGCACGGCTGGGTAACACCCGATACGTCGAACTCGTGCGGTGCGATCAACTCGCAGTACTTGATCAACTGCGGCTTCGATGCCGAAGACGAGTTCCTCACCGACTTTTTCGGTACGCTCAATCCGCGCAACGACGGCACGCTCTCCGGGTCGCTCATCGAGTTCAATCAGGCCCCGTACGCCGCTGCCGGGATGGATTCGGTCGGGTATATCTACGTCCCGGCGAACTGCGCCGGCGGCGCGGCCTGCAAACTCGTCGTCGCGCTGCACGGCTGCGAGCAGGGTGAGTCCTACGTCGGCACTGCGTTCGTGACGGAATCCGGTCTCAACGAATGGGCCGACACCAACAGCATCATCGTGCTCTATCCGCAAGCAATCGCGTCGTCGGGAAATTCGCTCGGCTGCTGGGATTGGTGGGACTACACCGGTACCGCCTACGCATCGAACGAAGGACCCCAGGTCAATGCGATCTGGAAGATGATCGAGCAGATCTGACCGCCGGCAGGCGGCGCCTCCTCAATCGGGGCGCCGCCGGGGCCGACAATTCAGGAGATATGAGCAAGACCACGCGCTGGTTGGTTACCGGGGGCCTCGGATTCATCGGTTCGAACTTCGTCCGTCTGGCATTGCGCGAGCGGCCGGAGCTGGAGATCGTCAATCTCGATGCGATGACCTATGCGGGCAACCCCGCCAACCTGCGCGACCTCGAAGGAAACGCGCGTTACCGCTTCGTTCGCGGCGACATCTGCGATCCGGCGGCGGTCCGCGAAGCGATCGGCAACGGGGTCGACGCGATCGTGAATTTTGCGGCTGAAACGCACGTCGATCGTTCGATCCTGGATCCCGAGCAGTTTCTGCGCACCGACATCCTCGGAACGCACGTGCTGCTGGAGGCCGTGCGCGAGCGTTCGATCGCGCGCTATCTGCAAGTCTCGACCGACGAAGTCTACGGCGACGTGAGCGAGGGGGAGTCGAGCGAGAACGATCCCCTCGCGCCGCGCAGCCCGTATTCCGCGAGTAAGGCGGGCGGCGATCTCCAGGTGCTCGCCTATTGGACGACGTACCGCACGCCCGTGCTCATCACCCGCGGCAGCAACACCTACGGGCCGCACCAATATCCGGAAAAATTGATCCCGCTTTTCGTCACGAATCTGATCGACGACGAACAGGTGCCGGTGTACGGCGACGGGATGCAGGTCCGCGATTGGCTCCACGTCGACGATCACGCACGCGGTATCATGCACGTGCTCGACCGCGGCGAGCCCGGGAACGCGTACAACATCGGCGGCGGCAACTCACATACGAATATCGAGATCACGCGCCGCCTGGTGAACGGGTGCGGCCGCGCGATGGAGACGCACGTGCGCCACGTAACCGACCGTGAAGGACACGACCGCCGGTATTGCGTCAGCAGCGCGAAGGCGCGCGCGCTCGGTTGGGCGCCCCGCGTCGACTTCGAGGAAGGCATTCGCACGACCATTGAGTGGTACCAGATGAACGAAGCTTGGTGGCGTCCGCTCAAGTCCGGCGAATTTCTCGCATACTACAAGCGGCAGTACGCACACCGATAAGGGGGGACATGAAAGGCGTCATTCTCGCCGGAGGATTGGGGACGCGACTGCGTCCACTCACCAAGGTTACGAACAAGCATTTGTTGCCCATCTACGACAAGCCGATGATCTACTACCCGATCGAAACGCTATGCCGCGCGGGTATCAAGGACATCATGATCGTGACGGGCGGTAACTCGGCCGGCGATTTTCTGCGGCTGCTCGGCAACGGCCGCGAGTTCGGTCTGAAGGACATCTACTATACCTACCAGGAGGGCGAGGGCGGCATCGCCGACGCACTCAAACTTTGCGAGCACTTCGCGGAGGGCCAGCGCATCGCGGTGATCCTCGGCGATAACATCATCCAAGACGACATCGGGCCTTACGTGCGCAAGTTCGAAGAGCAGAATTCGGGCGCGCGAATTCTCCTCAAAGAGGTCGAGGACCCGGAGCGATTCGGTTGTCCGGAACTGGAAGGCGATCGTATCGTGCGCATCGAGGAGAAGCCGGAGAAACCCAAGAGCCGCTACGCCGTGACGGGCATCTACATGTACGACCGGCGCGTCTTCGATTTTTGCAACCGGCTCAAACCCTCGGCGCGCGGCGAGCTCGAGATCACCGACGTCAACAACGCCTACATCAAAGAGGGCGATCTCTACTACGACGTTCTCGACGGTTGGTGGACCGACGCCGGCCAATTCGAAAGTCTCTTTCGCGCGGCGCAGCTCGTCGCGAGTCAGCGCAGCGGAATCACCGTGTAGCGCGAGAGCATGCTCGGTACGCGAAGCACCCCTCTTGCGGGGAAAGAGGGGTTTTGCGCGCAGCCGCGGGACGTTGCGCCCAATGAAAGCCGTAATACTCGCCGGCGGACTCGGCACGCGCCTCAGCGAGGAAACGACACTGCGCCCCAAGCCGATGATCGAAATCGGCGGAAAGCCCGTCCTTTGGCACGTCATGAAGACCTATTCGCATTGGGGCATCAACGATTTCATCGTGTGCTGCGGCTACAAGGGCTACATGATCAAGGAGTATTTCCACAATTACGCTCTTCACATGTCCGACGTGACCATCGACCTGCGGGCCGATTCACTCACCGTTCATCGCAGCGACGTCGAGCCGTGGTCGATTACGCTCGTCGATACCGGCGAGGGAACGCAGACCGGCGGCCGCCTCAAGCGCGTCGCGCGGTACCTCGAGGGCGAAGATCTCTTCTGCTTTACGTACGGTGACGGCTTGAGCGACGTGAACGTGCCCGATGCGATCGCATTCCATCGCAACAGCCGCACGCTCGCGACCCTCACGGCCGTGCAGCCGCCCGGACGCTTCGGCCAACTCGAGATGTCCGAAGCGCGGATCACGTCCTTCCGGGAAAAACCGCCCGGCGACGGCGCATGGATCAACGGCGGCTATTTCGTGTTGAATCCGGGGGTCTTCGAGTATATTCGAGGCGATATGACGGCGTGGGAACGCGAACCGATGGAACGTCTGGCGGCAGAGGGCAATCTTTCGGCTTGGGTCCACCGCGGGTTTTGGCATCCGATGGACACGATGCGCGACAAGATCCTGTTGGAAGACCTTTGGGAATCGGGCGGCGCTCCCTGGAAGGTCTGGCCCTAAGCTCGCTCCACCACGCGCGCGGGATTGCCCATCACCAGCGCTCCGTCGGGAACGTCCTTGGTGACGACGCTGCCCGCGCCCACGATCGCGTGAGCACCGATCCGAATGCGGGGAAGCACGGTCGCATTGCTGCCGATGAAGGCCGCGCGCCCGACTTCGACGCAACCCGCCAGCGTCGCCCCCGGCGCGATGTGGACGCCTGCATCCAGGACGCACTCATGGTCGACGCCGGCCGCCGTATTGATGATGCAGGCCGGACCGATTCGCGCTCGTGCGCACACCGCCGCCATCGCCAAGATCGCACTACCCTTCCCGACCTGCGCATCCGTCGCGACGAAAGCCGCCGGATGCAACGCCGTGGCAAGGGCGAGTCCTTCGCGCTCGAATCCCTCGCCGATCGCGATTCGATCCTCTCCGCGCTCGCCGCCGATCGCGACCAGCGCGCGATACTCCACGGAAGGATCGCGCAGCGATAGCCAGCGCGCAAAACCGTCGCCGCCGTGATAGATCGGCACGCCGGGAAACGGTGAGATGATCGCCGGGTCGTTGTCGAAAACCGCTGCGATCGGGATGCCGAGCCGTCCGTAGAGCTCGCCCATGACCAGCGCCTGTCCGGTGGCTCCCCACAGTACGATGTTCATGGGCTAGCGCTTTCCAGCCGATGAATGGTGTGAACCTTTCCCCTCGAGGAGGTGCAGTGCAGACGCTCGACCGCGCAGGTGCCACGCTGGAACACATTCCGGTCTTCGTTCCCCGAATCGGAGTCGACACGCTCAAGCATCTTACCGACGCCTTCGACGTCGGCTGGCTCGGCATGGGCGCGACCACCAAGGAATTCGAAGAGCGCATCGCCGCCTATCTCGGGCTCGAGGGCCGCTACGTGGTCGCCACCAATACCGGGACGTCGGCTTTGCATATCGCCCTCCTCGCGGCGGGCGCCGGTCCGGGCGACGAGGTCATCGTCCCTTCATTCAACTACGTCGCGGATCATCAAGCTATTCGTTACACCGGCGCCGAGGTCGTGATGTGCGATATTCGCGACGACGATCTCGGCATCGATTGCGCGAAGGCTCGATCGCTCATCACGAAACGGACCAAGGCGATTCTGCCGTTGCACTTCGCAGGCATCCCCTGCGACCGAGCCGGCGTCTACGACCTCGCGCGCGAGTTCGGCTTGCGGGTGGTCGAGGACGCCTGTCACGGATTCGGCAGCACCATCGACGGCAAGAAGATCGGAAGTTACGGAGATATCGCGTGCTTCAGTTTCGATCCCGTCAAGATCATCACGTCGATCGACGGCGGCTGTGTCGTGGTCAATTCTGAGGATGAACTCCGCAAGCTCCATCACCTGCGCATCCTCGGAGTCGATAAGGACACGACCGAACGTTACCGCAACGCGCGAGCGTGGGAATACGACGTCGTCGATCAAGGTTTCCGCTACCATCTGACCAACATCATGGCCAGCGTCGGAATCTCGCAGATCAAACAGATCGACGACTTCATCGCCTCGCGCCGAGAAATCTGCGAGCGGTACAGCACCGCCTTCGCCGAGTTGCGCGGCGCGCGGGTCCTTCGCCGCGACTACGGCGACGTGAGTCCCTTCATCTATAGCTTGCGGGTTCTCGGCGGGCGCCGCGCCGAGCTCATCGCTCATCTCAAGGAGCGCAATATCGCCGCAGGGATCCACTTCATGCCGGTCCATCAACACACGTATTTCGCATCCTGCCGCCGCGGCGACATGACGGTTACCGAGAAGGCCGCCGCCGAGGTCGTGACGCTTCCGCTTCACTCGCATATGAAAGAAGCCTCGATTCAACGCGTGATCGACGCGGTGACGAGCTTCTTCGCCTAGGCATCCCGGCTTCGTGTATCTATCGACCGACCGCGGGACGCTCGGCTCCTATCTGCGATCGCAGATCGAGGCGCTCTATCCGGCGAGCCCGGACGCGTTCGGGCAGTTCGATCGCGTGGTCGACGAGGCGCTGGAGCGGACCGAGGCGTGCTTCGCCCGCGTCGTTCTTCCGGGGTATCGTCGCAACGCGAAGCCGTTCTATAATCACCTGCACGGCGATCAGAGCGCCGTCTTCACGTATTTTGCCGCGAATTCGGCGTGGAGAATGGGCGAGGAGAGCCTTGCCGCGCGCTTCTTTTTGCTCAATAAAATGCAGAACGGGCTCGTTTGCATGTACGACACGCAAATGCCCGACGTCTTTCTGTTGATCCACACGGTCGGAACCGTGCTCGGGAAAGCCGCGTACAAGAATTTCTTCGTCGCCTACCAGAACGTGACGATCGGAACCGAGTCCGGGCGTTCGCCGAGCATCGACGAGCATGTCGTCGTGTACGGCGGCTCGATGGTCCTGGGTGCAACGACGCTTGGCCGGGGAAGCATCGTCTCGGCGCAATCGCTGCTGATCGACGTCGAGGTTCCGCCCGGCTCCGTCGCTGTTGGCCGCTCCCCCGACCTCGAGATCAAGGCCCGCAAGCGCGATTTCGCTCAGCAGTACTGGGACGTCAAGCCCTAGGGAAGCTCTGAAGAGCTTCCCTAGATCATCGCGGCGGCAAGCCGCGGCAGGTTTTTATCACGTTCTGAAAGGCGGCTAACCGGCAAGGGCCACGTGATTGCCAGCTCAGGATCCGCATGATGAATTCCGCCCGCGGCGTCGGCGAGGTACGGTTCCGAGATCATATACAGGGCAGCCGTTCCGTCTTCGAGCGTTTGGTAGCCGTGCGCGCACCCCGCCGGAATGTAGAGTGCCGATCCGCTTTGCGCGGTCAAGGTCAGGCCGAACCAGCGGCCAAAGGTCGGACTTCCACGGCGCAGGTCCACGGCGACGTCGAATACCGCGCCGGCAACGCAGCGAATGATCTTGGTCTCCAGATATGGCGATCGCTGATAGTGCAGACCGCGAACGGTGCCGGCCTTTTCGTTGAAGGCGATACTGTGCTGCGCGTACTTCGCCACGAGTCCCGCCAGCTCGAACTCCGCTTCGTCGAACGTTCGAACAAAACGCCCGCGCGAATCGCTCGATTGATCGCCTTCGACGACCGTGACCCCGGCGATCCCGGTTTCGCGAAAGGTCACCGGACGCTGATCTCCGGAATCGCGATCACGTGCCGTCCGCCCCATTCACGGATGAAACTCGTCTGCGCGATGATCTCGTCCCGAATATTCCACGGCAGGATGAGCACGTAGTCGGGACGGGTTTCACGATAGTGCTCCGGCGCGTAGACCGGTATCCGCGAGCCCGGCAGGAGCTTGCCCTGCTTTTCCGGATTGCGGTCGACCGTGTAAGCGAGCATGTCCGCCCGGACGCCGCAGTAGTTCAGCAGCGTGTTGCCCTTTGCCGGAGCTCCATAGCCGACCACGCTCTTCCCCTCCTCTACCGCCTCGATCAAGAAACGCAACAGTTCGCGCTTTCTCCTCGCGACGTCGGCCGAAAAGGAGCGATAGCGGCCGAGATCGGTGACACCGAAAGCCGCTTCACGCGCGCGAAGCGCTGCCACGCGCGGTTCCTCCACTCTTGGGTCCTCGAACCGGACCGCCCATACGCGCAACGAGCCTCCGTGCGTGGGAATCGTTTCCACGTCCCACACACGCAATGCATTGCGCTCGAGCACGCGTTCCATCGCATAAAGTGAATAGTAGGAAAAGTGCTCGTGATAGATCGTATCGAATTGAACCTGCTCGATCAGTTCAACGAGATGCGGAAACTCGATCGTCAGTACGCCGCCGGGCGCGAGCATCTCTTTCAGGCCGCCCACGAAGTCGTGCACGTCGGGAACGTGCGCGATAACGTTATTGGCGATGACCAAGTTCGATTCGCCGTAGCGCTCGCGCAGGGTGGACCCGCTCTCGCGCCCGAGAAAGATGCTCTCGGTTCGGATCCCCTTCTCGAGGGCGACGCTCGCGACGTTGCGTGCCGGCTCGATACCCAGCACGTCGATTCCGGCTTCCCGGAAAAACTGCAACAGATATCCGTCGTTGCTCGCGGCTTCGCAGACCAACGCGCCGCGCCCGAGTGCGAGACGGCGCGTCGCGCTCTCAGCATAGCGCCGCGAGTGCTCGAGCCACGATTCGGAGTAGGACGAGAAGTACGCATATTCGCTGAAGATATTTTCCGGCGTCTCAAAGGCCTCGAGCTGAACCAGAAAACAGCGCTCGCATACGTACGCGTGCAGGGGAAAGAACGGCTCCATTTCACGCTCGCGTTCGCGCGATACATAGGAGTTCGACAATGGCGACGTGCCGAGATCGACGAACGTTATGCGCAGCGGCGCCGAACAATTGCGACAGACTGACATTGGCATTGGGGCCATTCTTCCGATGAAGAGGCATCGCCTCTGCGTGCACGGCCGCGAGCGGAGCAACGCTCCGACCCGGCGAATCCGCTGCCCATGAACGCCCCGTTCTCCGGCGTCAGCATCGTCATCACGTCGTATAACTACGGCCGGTTTCTCGCCCGAACGATCGCCAGCGCGTGCGCCCAGCAGGCCGAAGATCTCGAGATCGTCGTGGTCGACAATGCGTCGACCGATGATTCGTGGACGATCGTCGAGGGATATGCTGCGCGCGACGCGCGGCTTCGGGCCTACCGCAATCCCGAAAACATCGGAATGATCGGCAACCACGTGCGCGGGCTGGAGCTCGCAACGAAGGACCGCGTTCTTTTCCTCTCCGCCGACGATTATCTGCTCCCCGGTCACGTGGCGCGCCTCGTTGCCGCTCACGGCGCGTATCCGGACATCGATTACTTCTATACGTCGTATGTCCACGTCGATGAGAACGATCGTTTCTTGCGCCACCTCGGACACGTCGGCCACTTGCGCGGATCGTACACGGGCGGGAGAAACGAATTTGCCGATCTGCTCACCCACGACTGTTACATGTGCACGCCGACGACGCTCTTCGACCGTCGGGAGCTACTCGCACGCGGCGGCTTCGATCCAGACATCATCTGCGGTGATTACGATACCTATCTCCGGCTGGCCGCGGCCGGCGCGAGTTTCGGATTCATCGATACCGTCGGTGCGGCCATTCGCATTCACGCGCAAGAGGTAAGCGGTCGGGAACGATTTCTCGCGACGGGGAAGCAGTTCTTGGAACAACTCCTCTTGCTCGAGCGCTACCTCACCGAGGAGAATCTCCCGAAGATCGCGGGCCGCGAACAGGGAGTTGCCAACCTACTGCTGGCAAAGGCGAACAATCTTCGTACGTATCCCGACGTAGCGTCCCAGATACTCCCGGCTGCACAACCGCGGGTCGACCTCATATTTGCGACGCTCAGCCGAAACCGCGATAAGTATCTTGCGGCCCCGCTGACGAAGAATGCCGGAATCAGCGTCGTTTTCGAGGCCGCCGGAGACCCCTTATCCGTGCTCGCGACACTGGAGGCCTTGAGCGAGCAACGCTACACCGACTGGAACCTCGTGATCGCAGCGGACGGGGCAATCGACTTCGCTCCGCTGTTCGAAGATCGCGCTCGAACGTTACGAAGTCGACTCGTCGTTCATCGGGCGCCGCCGAACCGGGCGACCTCACTGAACGACGCGCTCAGCCTGGCGAGCGATGAGATCATCGTTTATGCCGAACCGGGCGTTCGATGGCCGTCCGATCATCTCGAACGCATCGCGGCGGGTTTTGCCTCCGCAAAGATCGATGCCCTGGTCGTACGCGCTCACTTGATAGCTATTCGCGGCGATGACGTCGTGACGCGGATCGACGATTTCGCGGGTAGTTCCGTCGCCAACAGAACCGCCGCGGTGGGCGAGGGAATCCCGCTAGCCGCGTTCGCCCACCGGCGCTCCGTCATCGATCGATTCGGGCGCTTCGACGAGCGATTGCAGCACCTTGCGGATTTCGATTTCATCACGCGCGTCTTCGGCAGTGTCAACGTCAGAATCGACGACGAATCCACGGTGACGATCGCACGCCCGTTCGATCGTCCCTCGCCTCCGCTCCAGGACCCGAGGGGCTACGTCGCCGCTTTGCAAGCGATCTACAACGCGCGACCGGTACAGCCCGAAACGGCAGCGAGACGGCGAACGCATCTGCAGCGCATCGTGAGCGAACTCAACGCTATCGGCGCCGGCAGTTCGCCCCGCGATCCGATCAAATTCGCCGAGATTGCGCGGGGTCTCGTCTAGGGATCGTTACCAGGTCCGTTTGACGTGGAAGTCGTGCCATGTCTTCGGATCGTTCGTCAACCACGTGTGACGCTCGCGGTGCCCCATGATCGAATGCAGCCACTCATACGCCGCGACGTCGAACGCTACCCATCTGCCCGGCGCTTTTTCGCCAAACGGACCCGAGCACGCGTGCATGCCGTGTGCCTTCTGATCCACGACTTTGAAGGCAGTGTACCCCATCACGTTCAGACGCGCGAGGTATTCGAGCTTGTGCGCTTCGATCGACATGTAGATCGGCAAATCTTTGCGATCGAGCGTCTCGAGAGCGTCGAGCACGAAGCGGTCCCCGGTCTCAATATCAGATTTCAGGAAATACGGCACACCGTAATGCTTGAAGAGTTCCGTCAATCGCATCACCGGAACGTCAACCACGGGCCCATCCTGGCCGTCCCGCCACGCAACTTCTTTATCGAACGCACTCCATTCCGTATTGCGCGGATTCACGTAAAACGGCATCATGCCCTCCGCCGGGCCGATCCCGATCGGCAAGATGCGCAGCAAACCGTTTTGCAACTCGCGTGCAAATCGCTTCTTGCACTGTTCGACCAGCATTGGGTTGGCCTCGACCGCGATCACACGATAACCTTCGCTCATGTAATACGCCGTGTCGTTGCCGACGTGCAACCCGATATCGTAGATCAGATCCGGAACCAGCATTACTCTCCTGCCTAGGGTGAAGTCGAACTCCACGCAACCGAGTCGATTTGTGCCGACGTCAGTTCGCGCGCATTCTCGCCATCGTAAAAGGCGCGATACCACTCGGCTGTCAGCTCCACTGAACGACTGACCGTCAGCGACGTCTCCCATCCGAGCCGCTCGCGCGCCTTCCGTGCGTCGAGCTGCAGCACCGATGCTTCGGGCTTGGACCCGGAATCTACTCGCTCGACGTCCAGGCGTTTCCCGGTCGCGCGCGCAAACGCTTGCACGACTTCCTCCACGGTCGTTTCGCCTGAACCGGGGGGGCCGAGGTTCCACGCTTCATCGACACGTTCGCCCCTTCGCGCCGCGCTTGCGACGGCAAGGTAGCCGCGCAGTGCATCGATCACATGCTGCCACGGCCGGATCGCACGGGGATAGCGGATGCGCAGCCGCCTTCCTTCAAAGGCTGCGCGCGCGAGATCGGTAAAGAGGCGATCCTCCGACCAATCGCCGCCCCCGATCACGTTGCCCGCGCGCACCGAGGCGAGTTGCAATCCGCGCGGACGAAAGAAGCTCGTGCGATAGCTTTCGATCGCGATCTCAGCTGCGCTCTTGCTCGCGCTGTACGGATCCCCGCCGCCAAGCGGATCGGTTTCGACGAACGGGCGCGCCATCGTGCCGTCGTTGCGGTAGCATTTATCGCTCGTCGCGGCGACCACGATCCCCGTCTCGCGCTGCAAGCAACGTTCGAGACACGCGATCGTGCCGCCAACGTTGACATCAAATGTCTCCGCCGGCGCGTCATACCCGGCGCGCACGAGCGACTGCGCGGCAAAGTGAAAGACGACCTGCGGCCGCGCCTCATCAAAGAATGCGGCGAGACGAATTTCGTCGCGAACGTCGCCGATATATGAATGCACGACGGTATCGAGGCGAAGCGCATCGTAAAGATTCGGTGTGGTGGCCGAAACGAGCGCATAACCCCAGACCTCCGCTCCTAATCGTTGCAGCATGTAAGCAAGCCACGCGCCTTTGAAGCCCGTGTGGCCGGTGATTGCAACACGCACGCCCTGCCAATCGGAAGCCATGATCGCGCTGATCGTTTGCCATCTACCAACAGGACCCTCCGCTTTCACCCCGTAGGAAAAGGCGGTGAGGATCTCGTCCTCGCCGGCTGCGGCGATTCATTTCGATCGCGAGCGCTGGCCCGAAGAAGCAACTGCACTCGAATCCCTGAGCGTGCCCGATTTGCTATGTGTCGGGCTCGATCTCGCGCAGCCGGCCCGGGGACTCGGTGAAATCGTCAACGCTCGGCGTCGCGGAACGCTCGTAGCCGCGCTCATCGTGCATCGCGATCCGCTCGAGATATTGCTGCTGCAGATTCTCGGACTCGTGCGCGCAACCGCCGATCCCGACACTCGCGCGCTGCAACTCGCAGCTCTGCGCGACCGCCGCCTCAACCTTCAGGGTAAGTCGCCCGAGGAAATGGCTTCTCCGGCCATCGAGCTCGTCAACGCAGCGAAATTCGCACTGCGTCTCGCCGATTTCGTCCTCGTCGCCACGCCGGCCGATCGATTCCGGCTCGAGCGCCTAACCGGGACCACGCTTCGGCGCTGGACGCTGCTGCCCGATGCCGAGCCGCTCGCGCAGCCTACCCGCGACCGCGACGTGACCGTCTATGCTCCTTCGGTGAAGCGGGCCGAACTGGCCGGCGTCGAGATGGCGCTCGAACTGCGCGGCGTTGGCGCACAATTGATCACGGCCGAGAACGCGCGCGACGCGATCCGCGGAGCAACGGTCGTATTGCCGGAACTCTGGCGCGGCCGTCGAGCCTGCGCATTGGCGGCAGCCGGCTATCGCGTCGCGGTGCCGGAAGAATGCGGCGCGGAGCTGCTCTATCACGGGATTGCGACGTACAACATTCGCGATCCGCATACGATCGGTGACGCGCTCGACATCCTTGCAGCGATGAGCTCACCGGCTCCGAAGCTGCGCGTCGAACCCGCTCACGTCGCATCGATCGCACTCGCGGAACGACCGCCTGCCCTCGACGGACCGCTTCTCTCTTTGGTGATCCGAACGGCCGACCGCCCCGAGTTCTTGCGTCGCGCCCTCGCGAGCGTCGCCCAACAAGGCTATCGCAACATCGAAATCGTGCTCGTCAACAACGGTTCACAGGAGGTTCTCGAACTCGCGCAAGCCGCCGGCGGCGGTTTCCCAATCGCGTACGTCCGGCCGCCGGCGCCCGTAAAGCTCGCCGCCGCACTCAATCTCGGCATGCAGGCCGCTACCGGCACCTACATCGGTTATCTCGATGACGACGATATCTTCTACCCGGATCATTGCGCCCGCTCGGTCGCGTTGCTCGAGCAAACCGGCGCCGACCTCTCGTATTCGAAATGCGTCGGCGAATATTCCAGGGTCGACGAAAATGGAGTCAAGCACGTCCTAGGCATGCAGGTCTACACCGACTGGCCGTACCGCCTGGACGACCTCTACTCTTCGAATCTCACGACGATCCATAGCGTGGTTCATCGCCGTGAACTCTTCGACCGCTTCGGATTTACCGACGAGTCGCTGGCGGTGACCGAAGATTGGGAGCTGTGGCTGCGAATGGCATCGGGCGGCGCGCGTTTCGTTCATCTCGATCGACCGACCTGCGAGTACTCCTGGCGCGACGATAAACGCAATCCCAATACGTCTACCGAGCGCCGCGCCGAGTTCGCGCTCGCATACGAGACGATCTTGGAGCGCTACCACAGCCATGTTGCCAACCGCACCGGTACGATTCTGCCGCGCCAACAGGGGAATCTGGCGCATATCCGATCGCACGCGCAGGCCGTTGCCGCGGACCCGGCGGCCGGTTTGCGTTTGAATATGCAGGACGTGATGATGCACGCCGCACCGGTCGAAGGTCTGGTGGAATAGGGCCGTTATGCGCACGTGTCTGGTGCACATCGGAACGCATAAGACCGGTACGACCTCGCTGCAAGTGCTGGTCGAGCAAAATCGCGCGACCTTGCAAGAGGCGGGACTCTTGATCACGCGTACGGCCCGTCCGAGCTTCGCGCAAACCGGTAATCACCAACTCGGCTGGGATTTACTCGTGCACGGTGAGAGCAGGGATTTGCCGCTCCTCACTCAGGAGCTGCGGGCGAGCCCGGTCGACGCGGCGCTGGTGACCTCAGAAGATATCTGTTTGATCTACTCACGGCCTGCAACGATCCAGATGCTCGCCGACGCGATCCGGGCAGCCGGATACGCCGGCAAGGTCGTTATCTACCTCCGGCCGCAGGCTCCGTACGCAGAGTCGATGTATGTCGAGCGGATCAAACACGACTATATCCGGCCGCTATCGGGATACATCGACCGAATTTTGCAGACCGGCATGTACGTGCCCGACGGTTCGCCGATCCAGATCGAGTTTCGCTATCCGCGGCTTCTCGAGCCCTGGGTCCGCGTTTTCGGCCCGGAGAACGTCATCATTCGCGCCTACGAGGCCGGGCAGCCGAACGAATTCATCTTCCAAGACTTTCTGCGGCTCATCGCGCTGGCAGCGCCGGGATTCGGCCGTTCGCCGCTCCAGCTCTCGGTGAGCCATCCGCGCGCCAACGAGAGTTTGACGTTCGGCACGCTCCTCGATACCGCGTACCAAAAGCTGCTGCCGCAGGGCGTTCCTCAAGCCGAGCCGCGTGCACTGCTGCGCACGCACGTGCCGAGCTTCTCCGAGGCGCTCTTGAACGAGCGCTTTGCGCTCTTTTCACGCGACGAAACGCTGTCATTGCTGCGCGCGTTCGCTCCCGACAACGAGGTACTCGCACGCGATTACGGCGTCAACCTTGCCTTCCGCACCGAGAACGACGTCCCGCCGGCCGGCGATCCCGTATGGGAGAAAGCCGCCGTCGAGCGAGCGATCTTCGATCGTTTGTTGCAATTGTGGATGGAGACGCGCGACGCGCTTTCTTCTCAGTAGAACATTCGCACGCCGACGATCAAAAGAATGAGCGCAAGCCCGACACGGAACGCTCGCTCGGGCAAGCGCTTCGCCAGCGGCGTGCCTACCAAAACGCCCGGAATCGATCCCGCCAAGAGCAGCATTGCGAGCCGAATGTTGACGTCGCCGAGCTTGAAGTGGCCGATGATCGCCGGAACGAGCAGTACGACCGCAAACGCGACGTCGGTTCCGACCAGTGTGCGCAACTGCGCTTGGGAAAGGACGAGCAACAAGAGCGGCAGGGTCAGCGATCCGCTGCCGATCGACGTGATGCTGACCAGGGTCCCGACCACGAAGCCGGTCAGCGTCAGCGGCAGATGCGGCAGCGGCCGCTCCGGCGGATGCGTATCGGGGGCAACCGAACGCGTAAAGGCCACGGCGGCCGCCGCGATCAAAAGCGCAACGCCAAGCGCGATCTTCAGCACATGGTTGACGGCGGGGAGCGGGAAGTGCGCGTGGAGCCAGCCGGTAATCAACACCCCGACGATGGCGCCGGGAACGCCGCCGAGCGAGAGAAAGAGCAGCGCGCCGTAGTTGACCGTTTGCGCGCGAATGTGGGTTAGAAACGCGACGATCTTCGTCCCCAGACTGAAGAGCAGATCGGAACCGATCGCGGTGCTCGCATCGTACCCGAGGAAGAGGACGATCAGCGGCGTGGTGAGCGACCCGGCACCGACGCCGGAGTACGAGATGCACACTCCGACGATGAATCCGATCAGAATGATTTGGATCATCGCACCAAATGCGATTCGATGTACTCGAGCAGGCAGGCCGCCGACTCATCGATGCGGTGCACGGCTGTATCGACCACCAGATCCGCCCGTTCGGGCACTTCGTACGGCGAGGAGACGCCGGTGAAATGGGCGAGCTCACCGCGCCGTGCACGCTGGTAGTGTCCTTTGACGTCGCGACCCTCCGCGGTACGCAGGTCGCACGAGACGTAAATTTCATGGAATCCGTTCGGATACGCCGCGCGCGCCAACTCGCGGTCCGCCGCGAAGGGTGAGATCAACGCACAGAGCACGATCATGCCGGCGTCCGCGAAGACAGCAGCCACGGCCGCCGTCCGGCGCACGTTCTCCGAGCGGTCCTCGTCGGAGAAGCCGAGGTCGACGTTGAGCGTGGTCCGCAGCGTATCGCCGTCCAGCACGTACACCTGCCGGCCGCGCTCGAAGAGCATCCGCTGCACCGCCATCGCAACCGTCGACTTACCGGCGCTCGGGAGGCCGGTCAGCCAAAACACGCCGCCCGCATGTCCGTTGCGCAGCGTCCGCTCCGCCCGTTCCACCGACGAGATCATCGCGACGACGTTGGTCGCGCCTTCGCCGCGCGTGTGGCCGAGCACCGCATCGATCCGGCCGCCGGCCACGATCGTTCCCGCGCGCACCAGCACGAAACGGCCGATGCTCGACTCGGCGAGATTCGTATCGGCTGCGATCAGTTCGCGCGCGACCAGCGAGACGACGCCGACGTCGCCGCTGCTCAGCTCGTCCGCTTCGCGCGGCTCGAGGGTGTCGGGATCGATCGTCTCCTCGATGCGCTGCAGCGTCACCGGGAACTCGCGCGTTCCCAAGCGCATGCGCAGCGCCTCTCCCGCACGAGCGGGTTCGGCGCCGAGCCACACGACCGTCGTCTGGGCCGCATGACCGAGCTCGGGAGCGTCGGAACCGCGACTTCCCACCGACCCTCGATCGACAAAGACGCGCGCGTCGAGCTCCGCCGCGATCGACGCACCCGCCAGCGCGCGATCGAGCTCGCGCGGCCAATCGTGAATGGCGAGCACACGCGCCCCGGTCTGAAGCGGCCAAAACGTCAGATGCTCGCCGCGCTCGAGCGTACCGCTCTCGATGCGTCCGGCGATGAGCCGTTTGCCGTCGCGCCGGTACACGTCTTGCACCACGAAGCGTAGCGGCCCATTATCCGGCGCCCGGTCGCGCTCGAGCATGCCGAGCGCCTCGAGCAGCGTGGGACCATCCCACCACCGTGTGAGCGGCCCAGGCTTGACGATGCCGTCGCCGCTGCGTGCGGCGACCGGCACGATCGCGCGCGCGCGCATGCCGAGTTGATCGAGAAACGCGCCGACCTCCGCCACACGCTGCTCGTATGCAGCCTTCGGATCGCCGGCGAGATCGAGTTTGTTGATCGCGACCAGCACGTTCGCGAATCCGAACCAACGCAGGAAGAGTGCTTGGCGGCGCGTTTGCAGCGTGATGCCTTCGTCCGCGGCGACGACCATCACGGCCGTGTCGACCTCCGACGCGCCGCTGAGCAGGTTGCGAATCAGCTCCCGATGACCCGGTGCGTCGACGAAGACGAATTCGGCGTCGGGCGTGCGCACCCAGATGCGCGAGAGATCGAGCGTGATCGCCTGATCGCGTTCGAGTTGGAAAGCGTCGAGCAGAAACGAATACTCGATCGGCACGCCGCGCTTCGAGCTGGAGGTCTCGAGCTCTTCCAGCTTCGCCGGTGTGACCAGACCGAGATCGACGAGCAGACGGCCGAGGATCGTGGATTTTCCGGCGTCTACGTCGCCGACCATCACGATGCGAACGTTTTTCAACGCCTACATGTACCCCGTCGTGCGCAGGCGTTCGAACGCGTCCTCGCTCTCGTTGTCCATCGTGCGTCCGGCGCGCTCGGGATCCCGCGTCACCTCGAGCTCGGCGATGATCTTCTCGATCGTGTCGGCGTCGCTCGCGACCGGAAAGGTGATGTTGCTCTCGCCGAGCGAACGGAATCGCTTGCCGCTTTTCGCGAGATAGAGCGGGACAAACGGGATCGATTCGCGCAGCGTATAGCGCCAAATGTCGAGCTCCGTCCAGTGCAGCAAGGGATGGATCCGAACGTGCGCACCGTCGGGAACGTCGTAGGCATAATAATTCCAGAGCTCGGGCGGCTGCGAGCGCGGATCCCACGAGCCGTCGGCGTTGCGCGGACTGAAGATCCGCTCTTTAGCACGGATTGCCTGTTCATCGCGGCGGATGCCGAGGATGATACCGCGATATCCCTCACGCGCGATCAGCGCGCGCAGGCCCGCGGTCTTGCGCGCGGCGTGACGCGCGGCAGGCGGCAGTGTTTGATCCACGGTGCTCTCGGGCGGACATTGCTCGTTTGCGACCGGGAGATGCCACTGCGCAACCAGGCGGTCGCGGAAGGCGTAGACTTCCTCGAATTCCATCCCGGTGTCGAGCAGTACGACCGGGAACGGAATCTCGCCGAGAAACGCCTTGCGCACCATCCACAACAGCGCCGTCGAGTCCTTGCCGATCGACCAGAGCATCGCCAGCGGCGCCACGCACGAGAAGGCTTCACGCAGGATGAAGATCGTACGGGCTTCGAGCTCGTCGAGGTAGTCAAAGTCGCCCGGGCGGGACATTTCGTCCTTATCTCTACCTCGGCTGCGTAAGGTCCTCGTTAGCATGGTTTTAATACACAATGACTTTGCGCTCGCGGGTCTAACCTAGTCGGTGGCGCTATGTCACGGTACTTCGAATTCTTCGGCCTCGAACGCGACCCGTTCTTGGACACGGCCGACCCGTTTTTCTATTGCGAGTTCGGCGCGTTGCGCAAGGCGAAAGACCGCCTCTACGCTTCGGTCGACGCTTCGCGCGGGCTAACCGTCATCCTCGGCGATCCCGGCACCGGGAAGACGAGCTTGAGCGGCGCGCTCGAACAGGAGCTGCTCGCCGACGACCGGGTCGTCCTGGCGAAGATCCTCGACCCGGCCTTCGCGACCGAGACCGAATTTCTCATCGCGATCGGCCGCGTTTTCGGTCTGGCGCTTCCGCCGCGTTCGAGTGCCGCCTTGAAAAACGCGTTGAAGAATTTCTTCTTCGAGACCGCGATTCTCGAGAAGCGCAACCTCGTACTCACCATCGACGAGGCGCAGAATCTCAGCGACGAAAACCTCGAAGCGCTGCGGCTTCTGCTCAACTACCACGTGCCGCAGCGCAAACTGCTCAATATCCTGCTCTTCGGGCAAAGCGAACTCGCCGATCGTATTCGCGCCAAGGGCAATCTGGAAGACCGCGTGGACGGCTGGATCCGGCTCGAACGGTTGGATGCGGGCATGGCCTCGGCCATCCTCGATTTCCGACTCTCCAGGGCCGGGCTGCCGCCTGAACGGCAATTCTTCACCCCCGACGCACGTGCGCTGATGATCGAGGCGGCCGACGGGCTTCCCCGCCGCCTGACGATGCTCGCCCACGCCGCCATGCAAGAAGCCTGCGACCGCGCCAGTACGCTGGTCAACGAGGATCACGTCCGCTCCGCCATGCTCGTGCGCGGCATTGCGCCGCGTCTGGTCACCTTGCCGGTTCGCGCCGAGGTCGGTTCGACGGAGCCGCGAGAGCCGGTCGCAGCGCCCGCGCCGCGCGGTCTCTTCGGCCGGCTCTTTGCCCGGCGTTCGTCGTCATGAACCGGGAGCCGGATTTTGAATCCAGCGCCGATATGCGGCTGCTGGAGCTACAGCGCACCTCGCTCGGATTGACGGCGCCGCCCGAGCGCGTCGGGTGGGAGACGCGCTACGCGGGCGATTCGGCGCCGTTGATCGATATGGTGACCGAGGCGCCGGTAACCAAGAGCGCGGTGCTGGCGGTCACCCTCACCGCCACTCCGCCCGGGGAGGTCATCCCCGGCACGGTGGTCACGTACGCACTGAGTATCGTGAGCGAAGGCGCCGCGCACGCGGCCGGCGCGGTCGTCGCCGTGCCGCTGCCCGGCGGCGCGGCCTACCGCCTGGGATCGCTCCAAATCGACGGGCGCGCGGCCGACGACGGGGCCGCCGACCAGCTCTTCGGAAACGGTCTAGAATTGGGCACCGTGGCCGCGGGGAGCAGGGCGACGCTGCTCTGGAAGGTCGGGGTTCGCATGGGCACCAAGCCGCTCGTGACGATCCCCCAGGTGCGCGCTGCGAATGCGGGGATCATCGGCGGCGGCCCGGTCATCGTCGAACGCAAGGGCAGCGTCAGCGCCTTTGCCGGCGAGCTGGCCGCGGCCGATCGCGCGCTCTACGAGCCGCGCCCGTTGATTCCGGTCGAGATTCCCGCCGACGAGCTTCCGATCTATGAGCTCGACGCCGAGGAAGCGATCGTTGAGGAGGCTGCCCAGGCGGCACTCTCCGACGCGGCGGCACCCACGAAACCCGTGGCTGAAGCCGGGCCTATAACCGAACCCGAGCCGGTTATCGAGACCGAACCGGAGCCGGCGCGCGAAGCCGTCGTGTTCTACGGTGCGCTCGACCGTCCGACGCTCGCCTTCTTCGAACGCGTTTTCAACGGCTCGAAAGCTCCAACGATCCTCCAGCACTGCATCTTCGGAAACGCGCTGGCTTGCTCGGTCGATGCCGACGGAAATGACCCCATCGAGATGAAAGCCCACCTTGCCGCACAGTCGCAGATCCTGCACCGCGTCTCACTGCACGAGAAACTCGGCAAGAAAGAGCCGATCACGGAGTACGCGGGACGGCTGCTCGCCAACATGGGGGCGATCGCGCCCGCTGCGGTACGTGCGGGCGGGTTCTCCGGCGCCGATCGGTTCCTATTTGCGAACGAACTGCACGAGCCCGCACTTGCCGTTTTGCGCAAGATTGCCGAAGAGCGTGAGCGCTGGGATTTCGTCAAAGCGCGCCAGCTCACGCTCGCGCTTCAGGCGCAGCGCGTCTTGCTCGACGACGACGCACGCGCCGCCGCGATCGACAACGCGCTGCGTGCCTATGCGCAACACTCGATGACGGTATTGCAAAAACTCTTCGTGCGTCTGCGCATCGATCGCACGACCGGCGTGCTCTTCCAGACCGATGCCGCGCTCGACGGCGCCGCGCGCGCGCTGCTCGCCGCCTGCGCGTTTGCTCTTCCCAATTGAAACTGTTCCTCGGCATTCCCAGTGCCGGCTCCCCCGCACCGCCCTTCGTCGAAAGTTTGGCGCGGATCGCGCTGCCGGCGTCGGTGGAGCGATTCGAGCGCACGGTGGTCACCGGCAACTACGTTCCCGCGCAGCGGGATCTGATCGTCGAGCGCGCCATCGAGGCGCGCGCGGATATCCTCGTGATGTGTGACGACGACATGGTGCTCCCGACCGATGCGTTCGTCACGCTGTGCGCCGCGCTCGAGAACGACGAAAGCGCAGCGATCGCCGGGTCCCTCTACTATTCGCGCGACGGCTTTCGACCGATGACCGTCGAGCACTGGGACGGGTCCGACACGCGTACCGCGCGCGTTCCGGCGTTCGATCGCGAGCCCGTCGCCGTCGACGGCGTTGGCTTCGGCTGCGTCGCCATCCGCGTCGCGATGCTGCGCGAACACGCGCCGCCGTACTTCGATGCGCATGTCTTCATCGAGCGTTCGGCGGGCCGCATCCGCGTGTGCGACGAGGATTATCTGTTCTGCGCCCGCCTACGGCGCGCCGGTGGGCGCATACTCTTGGTCCCTGCCGTTCGATGCGGACATTACGATCGCACCACCAACACCGTCGTTCCGTCCGCGTGGGAATCCGCCGAGGTCACGCGGCGGCCGCGCATGGCGGTGGTGGCCGATGGACGGCCCGCGCTGGTCGAAGCACGCGACGTGCCCGGCAGCATGGCCGAATCACACGTGCGCGCAAGTCTCGAATATGTTATCGTGCCCTAGGGAAGTTCTCCAGAGCTTCCCTAGCGCACGTCGCTGAAGAGGACGAACTGATTCCGGCGCTTACCGGCCACCGAGCGCGCATAGGATTTCCAACGCGCGATGAGCTGCAGCCGGTCCCCGATGTCTTCCTGCCGTGAGAGCAACCGCTTGAGATGCCACTCGCGGTAGGTCAGCACGCGTTGAACGCGTTCGCGGACCTCTCGCTCGAATTCGGGCGTACGCGCCGGTTGGGCCGATTCCCACGCGTTTGCGAGCGCATGTCGGGCACGCGCCATATCGGAGAGCAACTGCTCGCAAGCCTTCCAGTCGCGCCGTTCGAGCAGCGGTGCGAGGGGCGCGCACAACTTCTCGAGCTCCGCAATCGCAGAGCGAACCTCGTCCAACAGCGCTTCAGCCAACTGCGGCAAACGTCGACGTCACGCCGTCGCCTCCCGCGAGATCCTTTGGCGCCCGGCGCTGCGCCTTGAACTGCGTTACGGCAGTGTTCCACGTCTCGCGGTAGTCGCGCGCGTAGCCGAGCACCCGGGCGACGCGCTCCGGGTCCTTGCGCATGTTGGCCATCACCAGTTCACGATGCCAGAACCCGTAGACGCGCAAGAGATTCTGCGAGAGTTCGCCGCCGATCTCCATATTCAGCGAGCTCATGAGCACGGTACAGGCACGCTGCGCCCGCAGCAGTGCCTTGTGAATTCCCTCGATATCGTCACGCTCGTTCATCAGCTTGTCATGCGCGTGTTGCGCCGCGATGATCAATACGTCGAAGATCTTGACGATCAGATCCTCGGGGGCAGCCGTGAGAATCGAGGTCTCGAGGTAGGTTTGCTCGTTGTTCTTACGCATGGCCATCCGTGACGCTTAGCTGCTTGAGCTCGAGCTCGTGCTCGACGTGCTGAATCCGAAGACTGCCGCCAGCTCCTGCTGCTCCGCCTGAAGTCCGGCGATCGTCGCTTCGTCGCCGGTGTATTCCGAGCGGAGGGTGTCGGCGTATTGATTGGCGGCGTCGGTGATCTGCTGTACCTGTTGCTGCAGGTTGGTGATCGTATCGTCGTTGCTGTTCTCGTAATTCTGGATCAGCGAGACGCTGGGAATATTCCCGACGGTGCCGGAATTGAGGAGCGTCGGGTTGCCGGTTACACTGGTCAGATAGCTTCCCAGTTGTGTCGTCAAGCTGTTTGCGCCGACGATGAGATTTTGCACCGCGTTCGGATCGGCTTGATACGCGGCCAGGAAAGCAGAGACGCTCAAGGGCTGCAACTGCCCGTCCGTTCCCTGAATGGTTTGGGTCTGATAGAGCGAGCCGTCCGGCGTCTGCGAGTCGACGCTCGTCGGCGCGATCGTGTCGAAACTCGAGTCGAGCTGCAAGCCGATCTGGGAGAGCGAATTGTAGGTCGTTCCCGACCCGAGGAAACCGCCGACGATGTTCTCGAGCTCTTGCACGATGCTCTGGGCGTCGGAGTTGCCGTAGAGCACGCCACCGGGGATCGACTGCGCGATCGCGCCGGAGCCGGGCTGAATGGCCTGGACCACCGGCGGTGCGGTGTCGCTGTTGATCTCGTTGACCGCTGCGTTGTAGGTGGAGACAAAGCCCTGTAATGCGGAGACCAGCAGGGCTGTGTTCTGAGACACGTTGAGCGTGAACGGCGTGGTGGTATTGCCGGTAATCGAGAGCGAGAGCCCCGGTATCGCGTTCGTGACCGTGTTCGAGTCGTTGTAGTACGTGCTCGTCGTACCGTCGGCATTGAGGATCTTTACGACCGACTGCTGCCCGACGGTGGTCGTTGCTCCGCTCGTTGTGGTCAGACCAACGGCGCTCAGGAAATTGCTCGTATCTCCGCTCGCACTCAATATAATGCTCTGCGGCCCGGAATTGGCGTTCACCAATTCGACTTGACCCGTGATCGTGTTATACGATGCGGTCACCCCGGCGGTACTGCTGTTGATCGCGTTGATGACGTCGTTCAAACTTTCGTCTGCCGAGACCGTGATCTTCACACCGTTGATGGTGAAGGTTCCCGCCGTCACGGGCTTGACGAAGCCGGCGGAATTGGACGAATCGAACGACTCGTACGGGTTGATGCCTCCGACGTTTGCGGTCCCGGTGATCGAACCGCCGCTTCCACCGCTGTTGATCAGCTGCGCGCTGCTGAGCTGCAGCACGTTGAGCAGGTTGCCCTGGTCGCTGCTGCTGCCGAGTGAGATCGACTCGTCGGTCGAACTGAACTGCACGACACCGTTGACGAGCGTGGCGAGGAATTGCGCATCGGCGCCGGCACGCACCTCGGTCGTGATATTGTTTAAAATCGTATCGAGCGACTGCGTGTTGACGTTGTAGGCGATCTGCACGCCGTCGACCGTCACTTCGCCCTCGCCGTTGGTGCCGTCGGTCGGTGTGACCCTGGCATACGAATCGATCAGCGGCACCGTATCCGAAGCTTGCCCCGCGTAGGGGCCGCTCGTGAGATCGTCGGTGATCGAGTGGCCGGCGCTCAGACTCGAGAGAATCGAGGTGTTGGTCGCCGCCTGAGTGCTCTCGATGGTATAAAGCCCCGGCGCTGAGCTCACACCCGGGATACCCGACGCGGTCAGCGCGTTCAGGTCGCTCGACTCCGCCTCGTAGGTCGTGAACAAGTCGGGGTTCGAGAGATCGGCGAGTGCGTTTTGCACTGAGGTGAGCAGATTGTTGATCTGGATCAGCGCAGTGTTCGCATTGTTCAGGGTCGCGATCTGCGCGTTGAGCTGCCCTTCGGGAGCAAGTTGAAGCTGCGTCAACTTGTCGATAACAGAGTCCCAGTCGATGCCGGAAACAATACCGGGAAAGGTGATCGGCGGAACGTTGGTGCCGTAGACGCTCGCGCTGTTGCTGGTCGACACGGTTGGTATTTACGCCTTTTGGTCGAGAGTGACGCCGTCGGTCTGATCGAAGAATTCAGCCAAACCGATGAGCACCTCCGGCGGAAACTGCGCGACCACCTGGCCGGTCTCCGGGTTGGTGAACACGGTGACGATCAAATCGAGTTGGTGCACGACTTTATACGACACGTCGAGCTCTTGCGGAGCGCCCGAGGAGCTTTGCGTAACGTTGTAGAGTTTGGCCACAGCAGACGCGAGTGTAGCGCTGCCGCCCGATGGGGGCTGCGGCGCTCCTGCGCTGGGTCGAACTTCGGCGGCCCCGGTGGGCGCCGAACCGGCAGTCGCGCCGGCCGTCGTGGCCTGCGGCGATCCCGCCGTCGCACCGTTCGCGGGCGCGACCGACTGAACGTCCATGTTGTTCAAATCCTTCTCCCGCTTCTTTCATTGTCGTCGCGCGGGCCGCCGAAGTTTAGCCGCACGAGGCGGCTGGAGGTCCGAAGCACACGATGTGCGCCCGGCCCCTTGGGGCCGGGAGGACCGTCAGCCGCACGAGGCGGCTGGAGGTCCGTCTACCCCGCCCGAACGGTTGCCGCCTCCGCGTAGGCGCCTAAAATCGCCTGGAGCGAACGGAGCGGGTCGTTGTGCTCCGCGGTCAGGGCGGCGATCTGTACGCCGATCGCCGGGGCGCGATCCCAAGCAGTTCGCAGAGCGGACGCGACGCTCTCGACCGAGGCCGGATCGGCGCTGGTGCATAAGCCCGGCCACAGGTCCGCGAAGGGAAGGGCGCGCGAAAGGACCAGCCCGCACCCGAAGGCCGCAGCCCGGACGATCCGTGCGGCGCCGCGACCGGACCATGAGAGGTCGGCATAGACTCTCGCGCCCGCGTAAAGCGCGTCGAGCGTGCCCGGACCCAGCTCGCCCTGCGGCAGCCAGATCATCCCCGGGCCGGCGAAGTTCAGCAGATTCTGGTAGTAATCGCCGTTCTCGGCAGTTCCCAGCACGACGATGGGCAGGCGTTCGGAGGCCGCGGCCCGGACGGCCATCCATTGATTGGCTCGGGGCTCGACCGCTGCGTGGACCAGAACGTACTCATTCGCGCCGCAGCGCGCTCCGATCGCCTCGAGCGGCGCCGGCGGCTGCAGGATGGCGGGGGCACTGCGCACCGGCCCCTTGTACCCGTACCGGGCGCGCACGTGCCGCTCTTCCTCTTCACCGCTGACGATGACCGCGCGCGCGCGATCGATCATCGCGTGCACGCGCGGTTCGTCGAACTCGGCCGTACCGCGCACCGCGCCCCCGGCGAGTTGGATCCGCCGTTCGACCAAGGAACGCTCGATCGAAACCCGCGTCGCATCATCGAATACGGATTGCACCAGCATCAAGAACGTCGACGATCCCCAAGCAGCCTCGTGCTCGAAATCGTCGAGGTGCGGCGTGAGCACGATCGGAATCCCGCGCGAGGTTGCATCCTCGAGGATCGGGCCGAACTGACCGACGTGACGGTGTCCGAAAAGATGGAGCAGATCGAATTGCTCGGCGCGCGCTTGCGCGGCGGTTACGACCGTTGCGTCGAATCCTTGGCTCCGCAGCGCGTCGGTCAAGGCACGCGCATCGTCGACGTCGGCCCCGGGAACACGCAATCCGTCGTCGCGCACAACGATGCCGATCCGTCCTGACGATCCCCCGATCACGGGCATGGGGGTGGGGCGGAACGGACGCAAGCGCGGCTCCTTCGCGCGGACGCAAAACGCGCGAACCGGCGTCGAATCGTCCGGATCGAACGAGACCACGGTTGACGGAAACGCCGGGCGCGCCACGACGGTTCGCAGACCCGCATCGGCGGCCAGCGAAATCGCGGCCGTGTCCGCGACGGAGGGGTCAGGCTCGATCCGCACGTCGAACGGCGCCGTCCCGAGCTCGCCGTAGCACTCCAATCCGAACCAGCGCGCCGCGAGCGCATTGCGTTCGGGCGAACCGAGGTCGCTCGTCACGCTGCGCGCCGACGACGCGAGAATGGCGGAACCAAACGCCGCTTCGGAAGCACGGATTCCGACGCGCGCTCCGGCGGCGAAGCGCAGCGCGTAGACGTACGGGGCGGCGTCGACCAAAACGCTCTCCAATGGTGCCGCTCCGAGAAAGCGCGCGGTACGGGCCGAATCGAACAGCTCGTTCATTTCCCGCTCGTCGGAAAACATGCGAATGACTTCGCGATCGAGCGATCCGACGAGTCCCTCCGACGCGAGCCAGGGTTCGACCAACGCTTCGATCTCACGCGCGGCTCGTTCGTCCACCGGCAGCCACGCCGGCCAAAGAAACGGGCTCGATTCGCGCACGAGCAGCATCGGCGCCTCGATCTGGATAAACGGAGCGAGCGCTATCCGTCCGTCGCGAACAAAGAGGAGCTCGAGCCAAGCCTCGAAACGGGCGCCGTAGGCGGGTTCCAGGCGCGCCGCGACCAGCGACTCGGCCCGCACGCAGGCGTCGATGCGCTCGCGGGACACCGAAGGCGCAAGGCGCGCGAAACGTTGATGGCGCCTCATTGCGCGGCTCGCTCCAAGATGCGACGCAGCGCGCTTGGACTGCGGTCTTCGATCGCATTGATCTCGGTCCAGCCGGCTGCGTTCTTCTCCGCCGCCCAGTCCGCTTCGCTCTTGTAGTCGACGACTTCGATATCCGCGCATCGATCCGGACTGACGCCCGCCTTGCGAAGTACGCGTTCGACGCGCGCCGCAATGGCGTGAGCTCCCGGCTCGCCGAACGCACCGATCACCAATTGCACCGGATCTTCGACGGCGAACGCACGCCCGAAGCGTTTGACGAATTGGGCTACGACCGTCCAATCGGCCTCGCTGCGGACGGTGGCGCCGAAGACCTTGCGCGAGAGAGCCCGCGAGCCCGCGCTGTTCCGATCCGCCAATTCGGGGCGCGGAGCCGGAAGCGGCACGTAGTGGCGCGCCGGATCGAAACCTTTCGCGCGGGCCTCGGCGCTGTTGTATCCCGTGCTGGGGAGCGGCCCGGAGAACCCCCATTTCTCCGCAAACTTGCGCCAATTCTCGTTGAGCGACGCGCCGTAGTCGATCTTGTTGGCGGCAAACGTTCGACTTCCGAAATGGTGAATGAACACGTCGTCACAGACGTAGATCAGGTAGCCCGCAGCGCGCACGCGCATGCAATAATCGTCGTCTTCGAAATTGCCCGCCCCGTAGCGCTCGTCGAGACCACCGACTTGGTCGATCACCGTGCGATCGATACACCAACAGAACCCGATGGCCCGATCGGTCAAATACCCCTTCTCCGCGAACGCCTTCCGCCGCTCCGCGACAAACGCAAGCATGTCCTCCTCGGTCTTGTACTGCGCGTCCGCGAGCTTTTGATCGCCGGCGACAAAATTGCTTCGCGGCGCGGAGATCCCCAGGCCCGGAATGCGGCGAAACGCATCGAGCAGACCGTCGGCCCATCCGGGCGAAACAATGACGTCGTTGTTGAGCACGATGACGAAATCGCCGCGCGCGTTCGCGATGCCGTCGTTGTTTCCGCCGGCGAAACCGCGATTGGTCTGGTTGTAGACGACGCGCACGTGGGGATCGTCGATCGCGGCCAGCGCGCGCAGCGTTTCCGGTCCCGAGCCATTGTCGACCACGATCACCTCGTACGGTTCGCTCGTGTTGGCGCGGATCGACTGCAACGCTTTGATCGTGAATTCGTGCGCATTCCAACTCAGCGTCACGATCGAGACCAGACCACGCTCGCGCCGCGGTGCAGCGCGCAGCACGCGCTCGATCGCGGCCCGTTCGCGGCTCGGGGCGTCGCGCAGCGCGATACCGTGGGCGCGTTCAAAAGACGCGTCCTGCGCCGGCGGCCCCAGTTCTCCGAACGAGCGGGCCGCGACGGTGCTTCGCTTCATCTCCAATGCGCGTAAGAGAAGATCGGCAACCGCTCCGTCGACCGTGTCGAATGATTCGAGCCGCAGGTGAGCCGGGAGTTCTCGCAAACGCAGCAGCACGCAGCGCGCATCGCTGCAGAGAAGCGGCACATGGTTCGCGTTCGGGACCCTCTCCGCCGAAAAGGTGGCGGCAGCCGCTCCCGTCTGCCCGGCGACGTTCGCCAGCAACTCATCCAGCCAACCCGGCGAGAGCGTCGTGTCGCCGCGCACGATTCCCAAGTAGCGCTCGCCACGGATCGTCATCATCGCGTTGATGCGATCGATCGCCTCCGGCCCATCGGTCCAGGCGATTTCGCCGATGGGCGAAGTGTTTCGCGCGAGCATCTCCGCGAACGCGGCTCGATCATCGGGTAGAAGAGGACCGTGCACGACGACGTCGGTCGGAGTCGCTCGACGCGTGTAGGTTCCGAGTCCCCCGTTCGGTGCGCGCGTCATTGCGAGGACGTTGCCCGCCTCGAGATACGTTCGCGGAGCGTCGTATTCGACGAGATCGCGCCAGCGCTCGGTCAAGCGCTGCACGTTGGACTGGGTGCGGCGGAAGCGCTGCGACCCGGATTGCGATTCGAAGTGGAAGAGGGTCGCCTCGGGTTCATAGACGACTCGCAGTCCACGCTCGCGCACCTTGAAGCAGTAATCGACGTCTTCGTAGCCGTTCCAGTACCCTTCGTCAAGGCCGCCGAGCTCGAGATACAGCTCGCGCGGCGTAACCAGGCACGCACCGGTAACGGCCTGAAAGTCGCGCGAGCGGTCAGCGTTGGCATCGCTCGCCGGATTTTTGAAGAGGTAATGATACGGCACGAATCCGGAAGCGCCGTAGATCGCCGACCGTACGATGACGCCGGCGTGTTGGATCGTACGATCGGGAAAGAGCAGGCGCGCGCCGACGATGCCCACGCCCGGTTCGCTAGCGCGGCGCAGCATCGGAGCCAGCCATTGCGTGATCGGCTCAGTGTCGTTGTTCAAAAGAACCAGAAAACGCCCCCGAGCCTCGCGAGCGCCCTGGTTGTTCGCGCCGGAGAAGCCGAGATTTTGCTCGTTGCGGATGTGTCGGATCCAGAGAAATTCGCGCAGCATCTCCGGCGTGCGATCGCTCGAAGCGTTGTCGATGACGATCACTTCGCCCTCGCCTGATCCGGCGAGCGAGGGCCGCAGTTTCGTCAAACAATTCCTTGTCAGCTCGGCCTTGTTGAAGACCGGGATGATGATCGAGTAATCCACCAGGAGGCTAGGACTTCAACGCGCCGTCGGCGATTGCCGCTGCTTCGCCGAACCGCTGTTCGCGCAGATAAAACATCGAAAGCGCGACGGCTCCCTTGACCGGATCGACCTCGCGGGCGCGTAGGAGCGACGCTTCGACGCCGGCGGGTGAGGCAAGCAGCTCGAGCGCCGCCGCTCGAGACATCAGTAAGTCGTAATCGCGCGGATCGAGGGCGAGCGCATCGTCGGTTGCGCTTAGCGCGTCGCTCGGACGGCGCTCGTCCAGCGCGCGGCGCGCGCGCGAGCTCAGAATCCGGCCCAATCGCTCCTTGACTTGTGGGGAGTCGGGGGCAAGTTGCGCTGCAGCGCGGAGGTACTGCTCTTCCTTTCCGAAGCCGCAGCGTTCGGAAACGCCGGCAGCGCCGACCAGCATTTCCGCCGCTTCCTCCGGCTTCACGCGCGGATACCAGTCCTCGACGAGCGCAAGCGCTTCGGCATGGCGCTGCGAGCGCAAGAGGAAGTTCACGTACTGCACCATCGCCAGGACCGATTGATGCGTTTCATATGCGCTTCGGAACGCGTCGTAACTCTCGTCCGAGCGACCGAGTCGCTCGAGCACCTTGGCACGGTTGATCATGAGCGGTTCGACCCTGGGCGCGTTGGCTAATCCGCGCTCGTACCACGCGAGGGCGCTCGCATCGTCACCCTCGGCCGCGTATGAGGACCCCATCTCGCTCTGTGCTTTCCACACGTAGACCTGATCGTCGACGATGAACTGGTTCTTGGCATACGGCGCATCGGCAATTGCGGCGGCAAATGCTTCTCGCGCCTCGTCGAAACGCTTTTGCGCCATGTAGGTCTTGCCCAGCATCATGTGGGCGTTGGCGTAATGCGGGCTGCGCTTGAGCGATTCACGCGAAAGCTCCTCGCCGCGAACGGGATCGCCGAACCGGTCGCAATAGATGTCGGCGAGCAGCGCGAGACCGTTGGGCATGAACGCGCGGGAACCGTCTCCCACCTGCTCGCGCATCCGCTCGAGCGAAGTCCGCGCGAGTTCATAGTTCTTGCTCAGATATGCCGTCGTTCCGAGATTGTACCAATGGTATGGATTGTCGGGTTCCTGTTCCGTCGCTTCGAGCAAGATTGCAAGATTGCGTTCGCCTTTGTTGCGCATCGCCACGACGTCCTTGACGTAGCCGTGATGGATAATCGAGATGTCGCTGTAGACGGCCTCGATGCTGTTCTCGGTGCCTTCGAGTGCCGGATACTCGTGGATCAGCCCGCGAAAGCGGATCCGCTCGTCGTTCGGGAAGATCCGAATCAGCGCATGCGAGACGTCACCCGACCCGAGATAATCGTCCGTCCGGTTGTAAATGCGAACCCATAGCGCCATCTCGTGCGCGGGCAGCGTCTTGATCGCCATCAGCGCATCGCGCGATTCCGCCACGAGCTCTTCGTCGGCATCCATGAACAGGATCCAACGTTTGGTCGCGAGCGCGAGCGACTCGTTGCGCGCCCAGGCGAAGTCGTTGCGCCATGGACGGTCGATCACGGTCGCGCCAAACGACTTCGCGATCTCGATCGTGCGGTCGGTCGATCCGGTATCGGCGACGATGATCTCGTCGACATAACCTTTGATGCTCTCCAAACATTGCGGTAGAAAGAGCTCTTCGTTTTTGACGATCATGCACAGACTCACGCCGGGCGGCTTCTGAGGCCAGCCCGGCGGCGGCGCGGGGAGCGCCGGCACGGAGAGCCTGGCGGCCGTTGGCGTGGAGGACTTGGGTGCTTCGGGAGACCGGTGTGATCGCACGCGAATGGGCATCGCATATGTCTTCGGCCTTGCGGAAAACGACCTTTAGAAGAAAACGAAAGGGCCCGCCGGAGCGGGCCCTCTGATGTTGACCGAGCGGTCGCCCGCCGGATCGATTAACGGAAGAGCGTGAGGACGCTCTGCGCGTTGGTGTTCGACTGCGCGAGGACCGAGGTGCCGACTTGCACCAGGACCTGCAGTTTCGTGAACTCGGTGGTCGCCTGGCCCACATTGAGGTCGGCGATATCCGATTCGGATGCTTGCAGGTTGGTGGCTGCGGTATCGTCGTTCTCCTGGTCGATGCCGAGGCGGACGACGACGGCACCGAGCTGCGCTTGCTGAGTGGTCAGCGTCTGCAGCGCGATGTCGAGCTGGCCGATCGCATCTTCCGCGCCGAGCGACGGATTCTGGGCCGTCGACAGAGCGAGGTTGATGTTCGAGATACGAAGGGTGTTCGTGTTCGTCGCGGCGATGCCGAGCTGAATCACGTCGCCTTCGTTGGCGCCCGACTGGAAGTTGAACGCCGGAGCGGTCGCGTAGTTCGTCGGTGCGACGTACTGCGAGAACTTCACGTATGCCGTCTGGCCGATATCGCCCAGGGTCGGAGCCGCGAAGTTGATCGTGACGCCGGCGTCGAGGCCGGATGCAAGCGTGATCGTGTACGTGCCCGACGCAAGCGTCTGGGTGTTCGCGATCGATTGCGCCTGGCTGTTGAACTGCGTGATCTCGAGTTGCGGTGCACCCGCGGTCGGGTTGCCGGTATTTGCAACGACTTGCACTTCGATCGTGGCATCGTTGGTGGCCGCCGAAGTCGCCCACGCGTTCGGAGTGACGATGCTCTTCACCAAGAAGCCGCCCGCCTCGAGCGCCGCGTTCGCGGTGATCGTGTAGTACGCTTCCGCGCCTGCCTGATCGCCTTGATGGCTGCCGTTGAGGAGCGACTGGCCGTTAAAGTTGGTATTCTGCGAGATGCGGTTGACTTCGAGCAGGAGCTGCGAAACTTCCGCCTGCAGGTTCACGCGGTCGCTGTTGCTGTTGACGTCCGATGCCGCTTCGACCGAGAGGGTACGAATGCGTTGCAGGATGTCGGTCTCTTGCGTCAGAGCGCCGAGGGCGACTTGCGCCGCATTGTTGGCGTTCTGCACGTTTTGCGACGCCTGATTGAACGCTTCGTATTGCGAGGTCAGGTTGGTCGCGATCGCGTTGCCAGACGGATCGTCTGCGGCGCTGTTGATACGCAGGCCGGACGAAAGCTGGGTAACGACGGTTTGGAGCTGGTTTTGGTTGTTGTCGAGGTTCAGTTGAACGGCATTCGACAACAAGTTGGTGGCAATGCTAAGGCCCTGAGCCATTTGTTTCCTCCATGATTGGCGCCTCGCGGGCGCCGATACGCTAGCCTATGGGGAAGAGTGTCCTTTCTCCCCTACGTCAAATATCGGCCCGGCCGGAGCGGACTTTAGCGGAAGTTTACTTTCGAGGGCGCAGGGTCGCCCGCTCGGGTTTGCCGCTGGCTGCGGGGGCGGCTCCCAGGGCCTCCCGGTTGGCCCGCTGGATCTCTTCGTAGACCTCGGACCGGTGGACCGGCACGGCGCGCGGAGCTTCGATCCCCAGCTTCACCTGATCGCGGTCGACGGCAACGATCACAATGCGAACGTCGTCACCAATCATAATGGATTGATTGATCTTACGGCTTAGAACCAGCATCGGCGAAGGCCCTCCTTGGCGACTGGAGGGGGACTTTCGGCAGGGCTAAGCCGTCTTACTGCTCGCGGGGGCCTTACGCGGAATCGGTTCGCGTGTCGAATACGTCGAATTGTCGAGCATGATCTGACGGGCCCGATGATTGCGCAGGTTGACGAGGATCGGCGCCATCAAGTTGATCGTCATCTCCTCCGCGTTCGGCGTCACCACCACGACACACAGTGTCGCAAAGTCGGCGGCTTCACGGATTTCGAGCGAAGTAAAGGCGTAGGCCGGCGTCTTCGGTTCGTAGTTCTCGAAGAGCAGCCACGGGTCCACGGTGGGGATGGCGACCTGGTGATCCTCGAGGCTCTGGAACCAGACGAAGCTCGGGTGACTCTCGACCGTCAACGGCAACCAGCGGTGAAGCGTGGGAAAGCCCGGGAGACCCCACGGGAACTCGATGACGTCGCTCTCGGCATACGTGCAAGCGCCAAACTTTGCGAGTTCGACGGTGATTTTCTCTTCTTCCATAGCGGCTCCGGTTTTCATTACGTGGCTCCCGTTTCCATCACGATCAGCTGGTCGAATCGAGGTAATCGAAGAGGTCGGTCTGCTCGAGCCGGCTCGTCACCTGGTACGCCGCCTCGAGCGCGGTTTGGGTCAGGCTGAACTGGGACGTCACCTTAGCAATATCGGTATCTTCCAGGCTCGACTGCACCGTCGTATCGGTGCTTGCCCGCGTCGCCTCGGTCGAGCTGAGGGCCGAGACCGTCTGTACGGTGGCCCCGATCGTCGAGGCCGCCTGCAGTGCGACGGTAAGGGCGTTGTCGATGTCTCCCAACTGGGTCGAGAGATTGGTGACCACGTTGGCGGTCGAGCTCAGGAGGAAGGCTGAGGTGAAATTGGCCGGCGTGGCCACCAGCGGTCCCGAGACGATGTTGCTGACCGTGAACGGCTGGTCGGTCGCATCGGTCAGGGAGAGCCGCTGCGTCTGGTAATTGAACACGGCCGAAACGCCGGTCGCGACCGACGCCGCGTTGATCGCCGCGACGACCTGCTGCACGGTCTCGCCCGGCGTAAGGATGAAGGACGTGCCGTTCGGCGAGAGCGACGAAGCGATCGAGAAGGCGACGTTTCCCGATGAATCCGCTTGCAGCGGCACCTGCAAAATCGGAGGGACCGTTGCCTCGAGTTGGGCGATCGTCGTGTTCGGCGTGACCGCCTCGTTGGCGAGGTTGATCTGCGTGCTGCTCTCATCCACGACCGCACTATTGTCCAACGTGTCGCGCAGGGTAATGAGCATCTGAAAGACGCTCGGCGAGCCGTTTGACGCACCCAGGTTGAAGGCTTGCTGCAAGGTTACGTTGGTCGGAACGAGCTGTCCGTTGGGCAGCTGCTCGCTCTCCTGAACCAAGTTCGACGCCGCTGAGACCGCCGTCGGCGGATCGCCGACCGCGGTGACGAGGCTGCCCCCGGGCACCACCGCCGTGCCCGAGAAGATGTACTTGCCGTCGTACTGCGTGTTGGCCAAGCCAATCGTCTCCTCGAGGAGCTGGTTGACTTGGTCGCCGATGGCTTGGCGTTGCGAGCTGGTAAGGGTGTCGGATGCGCCCTCGATCGCCAAGCTGCGCGCATTCTGCAGGATCGAGGTCAGGCTCGAGAGCGTGCTGTCGGTCGTCGAGAGCACGTTGTTCAGGCCGGTGAGATTTTGTTCGATTTGCGTGGTAACGGCTGAATCGCTGCGCACCGAGAGATCCTGAGCAATCACCGTCGGATCGTCCGAGGGCTCGTTGAGGGATATCCCGGTCGAGAGATCCTCGCCTTCCTGCTGATATTGCGATTCAAGGTTGTCGATGGCGAGCGTCTGCTCGTTGTACATCGTGGACGTTGAAATGCGCATCATGGGGTATCCCGCCTCTCCTTAGGAACCGACGCCCAAACCGGTAACGATCGTATCGAGCAATTGGCTGAGCGTCGAAATCGTCTTTGCGGCCGCCTGATAGGCCGTCTGGTACTTGATGAGATCCTGCGTTTGGTCGTCGATGTTGATGCCGGCGATGCTCTGGCGCTCCTGGTCGATTGTCGAGGCCAGGTTGGTTTGCGTCGTCACGCCGGTGTTCGCGGTCTGCGTATCCAGCCCGACCTGCGTCACCAGCTGTCCGTACTGCTGCTGCAGCGTCTGCGTCTGCGCCGTCGTGATCGTGTAGGGGCCGGTATGAGTGTATTGCGGCGTAAACGTCACCGACTCGACGCCGGTGGTCGGATCGACGCTGATCGCGGTAATGGTGACGTTCTCTTGATCGTTCGTGGGATAGTTCGGTCCGCCGGTAGCCGCGCTTAGGGTGAGCTGCTGCCCGACCTGAAGATCGTTCACGCCTGAAGGCAGCGCAACGGTCGTCGGCTGACCCGCGTTCGCAGTGACGGTCCCCAGCATTTCGAGTCCGGGGAAGCCGACGTTACTCTGGAACATGGCCGTCAGCGCGTTGGCGACGCCATTGTCGTCTTCGCCGTACGCGTTGCTCGCGTTCTGCTCGACCCCGTTGATGTTCCCGGCGCCGAGGACGCCGAGCAGCGATGTGTTGGGGGTTGCGGCCGCGTAGTTACTGTCGCTGATCGTGAACGAGGCGGTTTGCGCGTTCCCCTGCTGCGCCCCGCGCAACGCGAGGCTTTCGTTGGTCGGGTCACGCTGGAAGACGATCTCTTGCGACGATGAATCGTACGAGGCGGTCACGCCCGACTGCAGTGCGTTGAAGCTCGAGACGAAATCCTGCACGTTGTCGGCGTAGATCTCGCCCGGAACGGCGCCGGTCGCCGGAGGCGGGCTCGACGTGTAAGCGAACTGCTGCGCAACCCCGTTGACCGTGATCGTGAGGTAGCTGACCGGCGCTGCCGGCGAAGCCGGGTTCGCCGGAAACGCCGCGGTCGGCGGGTTCGCGAGCGCACCGTTGTTGATCAGCGCGGTGGACGTGTCGACGGTATTGTTGGCTGAGTTCATCGGCACGATGCCGGTGGTCGTGCTGGTATTCGCTTCGGTATTCGCGAGCACGACGGGAAGCTGGTCAGGATCGGTGATGCCGCACTCGATGTTACCGGCCGAAATCGGTAGTTGCGCATCGATCGGCTGGAAAAGCGCCGTGCCCGACTCCGCGTTCGAATCGTAGCCCGACTCGGTGATGCGGTTGACTTCGGTCGAGAGAGACGAGGCGAACTGGTTGAGCTGCGTGTTGTAATTGCTGAGCTTGTTGTTGTAGAGATCCTGCAGCGCGGCGAGTTGTCCACTGCCCAGCGGAATACTCGGCGAGGATGACGACTGCGGCGGATCGGTCGCGAAGTAGACGTTGAAGCTCGGCGTGCCGTTGGACGCGGTTCCAACGACCGGAGCGGCCAGATTATAGGCGACGGTGTCGTTGACCAACGCCTGACCGTTCACCATCACCAGCACCGAACCGTCGGCCTGTACGGAAGTCTGCGTCGAGATGTATTGCGAGAGCTGATCGATGTCGTAGTCGCGCTCGTCCTCGAACGTGTTCGGATCGTCGCCCACGGCCGTCGAGGAGCGGATTTGCCCGTTGAGCGCCGCGATTTGATCGAGCAAACCATTGACCGTTTGGACGATCGTTGCACCCTGCGAGATCGTCTGATTCTCGGCGCTCGTGATCGCCGCCGACGAGTCGCCGAGCGCTTGCGCCAACGCTTGGGCCGAGGTCAGGACGCCGGATGCCGCCGACTCGGGGTCGCCGGTAGCGGACGCGTTCACCAGTTGCGTCACCGCGGTTTGGAAATTCGTGTACGCCGTGCTCACTCCGGCGTCCGGGTCACCGAGTTGCGACTGCACGCTGGTAAGGATCTGTTGCTCGGTGGAATAGTAGTTTTGCGATGAGCTTGCGCCGCGGAAGAGTTCGTCGTAGGATTCCACGTTGGCGCGTTGGATCGAAGCGACGACAACGCCGTCCCCGACCGTCCCGGGAACGTTGGTCGAAGGGAACGGCGAACCGACGACCGGCGGCGCCTCGGTGAGATCCACCGTCTGCGTGGTTGCACCGGGCGTGTCGACGTTGGAGATGTTGTCGCCCGTCACGTTCTCCGCCACCGAGAACGACTGCAGCGACGTCGACATCAGATCGAGCCCGAAGAACGTACCTTGCGGGAAGAAACTGCTCATGCTTTGCTGCTCACCAGCACGCTGTTGGTCGGAGGCGGCACGTAACCGCGCCGCTTATAGGTTCCCGGTGTATCGTTGGCGGCACGCTGCAGTGCCGCGGTGATCTTGACCAGCCGCTGCATACCGCTCTGAATCAGCGCCTTGTTGTTGGCGTTGGTGATGCGCAGCCCGATCGAGGTCGTGGTCAACTCGACCAGCCGCTGATTGAGCGTGGGCCAGAGGGCCCGCGGCGCGTAACCGCAGACTTGCCGCAACGTGAGCGAACCGAATCCGCGAATCTGCATACCACGGCGTTTTCCGGAGGCCGAATGATAGGCGCGACGAGCCGAATCCAACGCGTGCTCGCTCTCGAGGATTTCCAGCGCGTCGCTCTTCACCAGCGCCTTGGTGAGGGCCAGCGACGCTTCGTGCGTCCGCTTGAGCAGCGCCGATTCTTCGCGCAAGGCAGCTGCAAACGCATCCCACGAATCGCTCACGGTCCGATCCTCCCATCGACCTGTACGGCAGCTTCCTGACTCGCATCGCTCAGAACCTGATTGCGCAGTTGGCTTTCGAGCTGCTGGGCGAGGCCGAACGAACCATCTTTCGCGATCGCTTGTGCCCGCTCGTCGTTGAGCATGCTCTGCCACGTCGACTCCGACGCTGACTGCTGGCCGAAGATCGTTTGCTGAGGCACGGTGTCTTGCATCGCGTTCATCAGCATCTCGAGAAAGACGCCTTCGAATTGTGTCGCTGCGTCGTGCAGCTTAGCCAAGGCGGCTTTCTGCACCGGCGTAAGGTTCTGCGCGCTCTGCGCCTGCGCGGGATTGCTGCTCGTCGGATCGATCGGCGACGCCACTAGAGGATCTCCAGATCGGCTTGCAGCGAGCCCGAGGCGCGCAATGCTTGCACGATGGCGATCAGATCGCGGGGCGAGACGCCGAGCACGTTGAGTGCGCGCACGACCGACGAAAGCGTGGCCGCTCCGGCAATGAACGTCAACTGATGACCCTTCTCCGAGGCCGCGACCGTCGTATTGCGCTGCACCGCGGTTTGGCCGTTGGAGAACGCGTTCGGCTGTACCACCTGGTTCTGCGTCGTAATCGTAATCGTGAGGTCGCCGTGGGCGATCGCGCACGGCGCAAGACGGATGTCGCCGCCGAAGACGATCGTACCGGTACGCTCGTTCATCACGACCTTCGCCAATTCGTCTTGTTCGAAACTCAAATCCGAGGCGTCGGCGAGAAACTGCACGGGATTGTTGGCGTACTGCGGAGGCAGGTTGACGTGCACGGTTTCCGCGTCTTGAGCCTGAGCGGTGCGCGCACCGAACCGCGCGTTGAGCAGCGCGGCCAGATTGGCCGCGGTCCGGAAGTCGGGCGTCGTCAGCACGTAGTTGAAACCGTTGGGAGAGTTTTCGATCGGCGTGACCATGTCGCGCGCAATCACCGCACCGTTCGGAATGCGGCCCGCGCCGGTGTAGTTTTTGTTGACGGTCGATCCGCCGAAGCCGGCGACGAAACCGCCGACCGAAACCGGTCCTTGCGCCGTCGCGTAGACGAGGTTGTTGGCCGCTCGCAGCTCGGTGAGCACGAGCGTCCCGCCCTGAAGGCTGGTCGCATCGCCCATCGCGGAAACGTCGACGTCGACGTTATCGCCGGAGTGGGCAAAGGGCGGCAGCGTCGCGGTGACGATGACCGCCGCGACGTCGCGCGTGCGCACCTCTTGCTGCGAGACGGTGAGCCCGAAGGATTGCAGGATGTTCTGAATCGTCTGGCTGGTGAAGATGACCGAGGTCGAATCGCCGGTCCCCTGCAGACCGACAACGACGCCGTAGCCGACGAGTTGGTTGCCGGTCACGCCCTGCACGTGCGCGATGTCCTTGACCAAAACAGCCTCCCCGAAGGGGTCGGCCCACGCGCATGAGCCCGCGCAGAGCAGCGCGAGCACGAACGCGGTGAGGGTTCGGCCTAGAAGAGCCAACTCAGTATCCTCGCTAGGAGCCCTTTGTTCTTCTGATCGTTGCCCTTGAACGTCGCCTGGACGTTGGCCACGTGCGAAGCCAGCACGGTGTCGGTGTTGTCGATGTCCTCGGGTCGAATCGTTCCGGTGATATGCAGCGTCTGGGCCTGTCCGTTGACGGTCATCGACTGGTCACCGGTAATCTGCAACGCACCGCTCGGAAAGACGTTGGTTACCGTTGCCATCATCGTCGCGGTAAAGGCGTTCGATCCGGTCGCGGTCTGCGCCGTCGTGGTCGTCGATTGCCCCGCGACCGAGTTGTTCAACCGCACCAGCGGCAGGTTGAAGAGGCCGCTTCCGTTTCCGCCGGACATCGAGGCCGCCTTGCTGCTCGAGTAATCGTTCACTTCGGAGTTGGTGTTGGCGATGTCGAATTGCACGTAGACCAAATCGCCGATCTGCGCCGCGCGATGGTCGGCCATCAGGCGCAGCGGATGTCCCGGTCCGACCGCCGGCGGGGCAGCCTGATAGAGAGTATCGGCGGCCGCAACGGCGGGAGCAAGCGCGAGCAGCGCGATGATTGCCAGCGTGGTGCGCATCACAGTGTCTCTCCCGACAGGTTCAGTTCGACGCGATCGGGGCCGACGACGGTTCCCGTCAGCGTCGTATTCGTCTGCGGATTGTAGACCGAGACGTGTTCGCCCAGACCGCCGCTGCTCCGCGCGACGACGTCGGCCACGACCGCCACGCCGTTGTCGTCTACGATCAGCGTCACCGTGTTGCCGGCCTTGACGATTTGGTTGATCGTCGTGCTTTCGATCGTAATCGGCGAGCCTGCACGCACTGCGGCGATCAACCGGCGCCCGACCAGCACCACCGCGCCGTTCGTCCACTGCCCGCTGTATATGACGCGCGCCATGCGCAGATCCGAGGCCGTAAGCACCGCTCCGGGCAGCAGATCGTGGGTCGCTACGGCGGTCTGCACGTAACGCACGACCTTGTATCCGACGAAAATCTGGCGCAGGAACCTACCGTCGAGATCGACCTGAATCGGCACGTTCACGTACGAGGGCGTGACGATCGCGCTCTGGACGAGCAGCCTCACGCGGCCGGCCCCGACCGTTTGATCGGGAATCTGATACGCCTGCACGAGTTTTGCGTCGCCGCTCAGATGGACGGCTTTGATCGCGGGCGCGGCAAGTTCTTCGAAACGCCGCCCCGGCACGACTTGCGTGAGCGTTTGGGCGCGCAGTGCCGCCGGCACGCATGCAAAGCACGCGAGTCCGAGAAGCACGGCGGCGACAAACGATCGCATCATCGATCCTACTGGAACGGCGAGAGCTGAACGGCGGTCGAGAGCATGTCGTCCGCGGCCCCGATCGCTTTCGAGTTCGCCTCGTAGGCACGCTGCGCGACGATCATGTTGACGATCTCGTTGACGACCTGCACGTTGGAGCTTTCGAGATAGCCGTCTTGCAGCGTCCCGGCGCCGTTGAGGCCCGGAGTCGTCACGATCGGCGGTCCACTCGCGGCTGTCTCGGTGTAGAGATTGTTGCCCGTCGGCGAGAGGCCCGCATTATTGACGAATCGCGCGAGCTGCAACTGTCCGAGCGTCTGCGGCTGCACCGCGCCGGGCACCTGCGCCGAGACCGTGCCGTCGGAACCGATCGAGACCGAGACCGCGTTCTGCGGAATCGTGATCTGCGGCTGCACGAAGTAGCCGTCGGCGGTGACGATCGAACCGTTGGCGTCCTCTTTGAACGAACCGTCGCGCGTATACGCGGTCGTCCCGTCGGGCATCGTCACCTGAAAGAAACCGTCGCCTTCGATCGCGACGTCGAGGTTGTTGCTCGTCTGCACCAGCGACCCTTGGGTGAAAACTTTCTCCGAATCCGAAACTTGCGTGCCCAAACCAACCTGCTGACCGACCGGAACGATCGACGCGCCGATCGGATTTCCGGGCGCCTGGATCTGCTGATAGACCAGGTCCTGAAACCGCGCCTGATTGCCCTTGAACCCCGTCGTGTTGACGTTCGAGAGGTTGTTGGAAATCGTGTCCATGTTGTACTGCTGGGCGATCATGCCGCTGGCTGCAGTGTAGAGCGATCGCATCATCTCGGTTCACTAGCTCCTAGCTGGTCTTGGCGACTTGCGAGATCGCCGTATTGGTAGCGTCGTCTTGGGTCTTGATCGATTTTTCGTTCGCATCGAACCAGCGCTCGGCCGTGATCAAGTCGACCATCGAGCGCACCACGTTGGCGTTGCTGGCTTCGAGCGCTCCCTGCTGCACGCTCGCGGTGGTCGTCGGCGACGGGCCGGCGTTGCCGCTGGGCACGTAGTTGTTCGCCCCTTCAGGGCGCAGGTTGAGCAGGCTGTTGAACTGCGTCAACTGGATCTGCGCGACGACCTGTCCGTTCTGAAAGACGGTGCCGTCCTTGCCGATCGTGACCGCGCCCTGGTTTTGTAACTGGATCTGCGTTCCTTGCGTACTCAGCACGGTGTTGCCGTCGCGGGTGCGCAAAATGCCCTGCCCGTCTTCGGCGAACTCGCCGTCGCGGGTATAACGCACGCCGTTCGGCGTTTGAATGGTGAAAAACGCGTTCGCGTTTCCGGTGATCGCGAGGTCGAGCGGATTGCCCGTCTGCCGGATCGGCCCTTGTTCGAAGCTCGTCGGCGTGTCGTAGACTTGCGAGCCGGTTCCGAGCAGGCCAACCGCTTGCGCGACCGGCACGCCCGAGAGCGCTCCGGTCGCCGTCTTGCCGGGATCGGTTTGAATCCGGTAGATGTCGAGCGTCGGCGCGGACTGAACTTGGAGCAGCGTCTGCTTGAAGCCGCTCGTGTTCACGTTGGCGAGGTTGTTCGCCACGTTGTCGACCATGCTCTCCGCTACGAGCGCGCCGCTCGCAGACGTGTACAGGCCACGGACCAAAAGAAAAAACCTCCGCACGAACGGCCTGCCGGAATCCCGGCTTGTGGCAAAATCCTCAATCAGTCGGATTTGCCGGCGGCCTTCCACCCTTCGTGCGAGGTAGTCCAGACCGCAAGTCCCGGATTATCCACCGGTACTCAGTCAGGTATTCGGTTGAACGAGGAGGGAATTTTAGGGCGGCGTGCCCTTGGGGTGCCTCTGACAGAAGGCTCGAAGTTTTGCGCCATTCGCAGGATGCGAACTTCCTTTGGGCGTGGCGCAAAACTCGCGCAGCAGGAGCGGCACAGGACGTGCCGCGAGGAGCGTCTTCGGGAAGAGGCGCCCCAAGGGCAGGCTGCGCTAAAATTGCATCTGAGAGATTTCGGTATACGCTTGGAGTATTTTGTTGCGGACGGAGAGGGCCATCTGCATCGAGAGGCCCGCCTCTTCGACCGCTTTGACCGTCCCCTCGAGATCGTTGCTCTTGCCGGTCGCGAGGTCTTCCGACTTCTGCTGAGCGGTGAGCATCTGATCGTTGACGTGGGTGAGCATTCCGGCTAGCGTGTCTTTGAACGAAACGCCGCCTGCGCCGGCGATGCTTCCGTCGTCCGGCAGCGGTTCGGACTGTGGCGCCGTTTGGGGGGCGATGTCCGGAACGAACGTCCCGGGGACGACCTTGCTCATCGCATCGCCGTAGCCATTGATATCCATCATCGTGTTATTCCCGCGCGGTTAGCTCTTGAGCAGGGAGAGGTCGGCTGCACCCATGTTTTGCGAAGCGGTGATCGCCGCCACGTTGGCCTGGTAGGCACGTGAAGCCGCCATGAGATCGACCATCTCTTTGACGATCTCGACGTTCGGATAGTGCACGTAGCCGCGGGCGTCGGCTTCGGGATTCCCGGGATCGAAGACCAGCCGGTCCGGGCTCGGATCCGTGGTGATGCCCACGACCTGGACGCCCTCGACGCTGGCCGGCTGTGAAGAACTCGGATCGAAGGGATCGGGCGGGGCAAACGGATCGGCGGAGTCGTCCGAATCGGACGCGCCAACCTGGTCCGAGCCCGACGGCGAGGCCGGTTTCTGCGCGAAAATCACCAGCTGACGCTTGAACGCGCCGCCCTGCGGCGTGCGCGTGGTATTGGCGTTGGCGATATTGTTCGCGATGACGTCCATCGCCAATCGCTCGGCCGAGAGGCCGGACGCGCTGATCTCGACTGCGTCGTAATAACCCATGCTACGTTGGTTGCTCCGTGATCGCTTCGCGAAGGAACTTATACTGCTCTTGCAAGAGCTGCGACATCGTCTCTTGGTAGCTCGTGTTCTCGGAGAGCTGCGCCATCTGCTGATCGATGTCGACGTTCGATCCGTCGACCCGCATTTGCGTGGTGGTATCGACCTGCGGCTGCGGATCGTACGGAACCGGCGCGCTCGCGTCGCCGATTGCAAACTGGCGAGAGTCATCGGTTTCCATCGGCAGCTGGTCGGGGTCCGGCGGCGTTCCGAGGCTGGCTTGGAGCGCGCTCTGAAAATCCACGTACGAGCTGCGAAATTCCGGCGTGTTGACGTTGGCGATGTTGTTCGCGATTTGGTCGTGCTCGAGCTTCGCGCCCTTGACCGCCTCGCCGAGCAGCGTGGTGGCCTCCCCAAGCGGAAGCATGCTGAAATCAGCCATCCTAGACTCTATCGACCCAATTACGCCGTGAATTGAGCGGCATGCAGACGTGCGTAGGCGCCGCCGCGGGCGATCAGCATGTCGTGCGAGCCGGCTTCCAGCACCCGTCCGCCTTCGATATAAAGGATCGTCGACGCGCGGCGGATCGTCGAGAGACGATGAGCGATGATCACGGTCGTCCGTCCGGGCAAGAGCCGATCGAGCGCCGCTTCGATCAGCGCTTCCGAATGGCGGTCGAGCGCGCTGGTCGCTTCGTCCAAGATGAGGATGCGCGGATCGCGTACGATCGCCCGCGCGATGGCGATGCGCTGGCGCTCACCACCGGAAAGGCGGACACCGCGCTCTCCGACCTCGGTTGCGTAGCCCTGCGGCAAGCTTTGCACGAATTCGTCCGCGTTGGCCTCGATCGCCGCGCGGCGCACGTCGTCGTCGTTTGCATCGGGCTTGCCGTAACGGATATTGTCGGCGATCGACGCGCGGAAGAGCTGGGGATCCTGCGGCACGATCGCGATCTGCGAGCGCAGATCGGCCAGACGAACCGACGCGATGTCGACTCCGTCGACCAGCACGCGGCCCCGCTGCGGGCGGTAAAACCGCGGGATCATGTTGATCAGCGTCGTTTTGCCCGCGCCCGACGGTCCCACCACCGCGACGATCTCGCCGGCTTCGATCGCGGCGGTGACGTCGGCGAGCGCCTGCGATTCGTCCGTCCCGTACCAAAACCACACATGATCGAATTCGATTCGCCCGGCGACACGCGGCATCGGGGCCGCGGCAACGGCTTCCTCTTCCTGCGGCAGGTCGAGCAATTCGTACGCGCGGCTGGTCGAGACGAGCGCTTTGCTCAGATCGCCCACGAACGCGGCCATCCGATTCATCGGGTTGACGAGGTTGACGACGAGCAGCCAGTAGTTGAAGAGCAGGCCGCTGTTGAGGTGCCCGACCAGCACCTCGCGCACGGAGAGCCAAATGATCGCGATCACGCCGCACGAGAGAATCGAAGAGATCACGACCGGCTGCATGTACACGAACTGATTGAGCTTCATGAATGCGCCGAAGTAGTCTTCGGTGCGATGATGGAAGCGCTTGGATTCGAAGTCCTCGCGCGAAAATGCCTTGACGATTCGCTGGGCCTGCAACACTTCGGTCAACGTCGAGGACATATCGGCGATGCGCATCTGGGAGCGCTGCATGCTCGCCGAGATGAGTTTTTGGAAGCGCGAGACGGCGAGCGACATCAGCGGTGCGACCACGATCAGCACCAGGGTCAGCAGCCAATCGATCACGATCATCGCGATCAGCGAACTCGTGAACGTGAGCAGCGCGTTGATCAGCTGGGGGAGCGAAACGCTGACCGCGTCGCTCATCACCTGCAGGTCGCTGTTGAAACGAGCGAGCAGCTCGCCCGGCCGCCAGCGATCGAAGCTCTCGAGCGGCAGGCGTAGGAGCCGGTCGTAGAGTTCGCGGCGGAGCGTGGCGAGAAAGCGCTGCCCGCACCACGTGGTGATGTAGTTCGTCCCGTACGTCGCGAAGTTCGAAAGCACGAGTGAGACGTAGGTTGCCCCGAGCGCCAGATAGAGCGCAACGAGATCGGGTTTGACGTGGCTCTGCGGCGAGGTTGCCGGTACGACGACCCGATTGATGATCACACCCAGCGCCCACGGCCCGACGAGGACGAGTAGGCTGTTGACCGCGCCGAGCCCGATCGCCAGCAGCAAACGGGGATAATAGGGACGCCCTTCGCGCGCCAGCCGCGCGACCGTGGAACCCTGCGTCGTGGAGGAGCCCGGCATCGTAGAACCCAGCATACTTGCCCCCGCGCTTTGCGGAGCGCCGCCGGTGAAACCTGCCCCTATACCCGGCAGTAGAGTTGAGTGTAGTGTAGGATTGGAGCGAGATACGAGCATCATGGACTGTTATTTTCACTCGAACGTCCCGTCGGTTGCGCCGTGCGTACACTGCGGCAAAGCCATTTGCGCGACGTGCCGCGACGACCAAGGCGGTTGTCCGAGTTGCCGTCTGGCGGAAAAAATCGACGCGACCACCGGCGAGCGCAAGCAACTTTGGGGCCAGGTTCCGCCGCGGCCCAACCCCGCGCCCCCGGCCGCCGCACCTCGCGCGCATGTCACGACGATCTCCGATGACCCGGTCGAGTCGCGTGCCCTGGTTGCGCTCGGCTACCCACTCTGGCCGCTGGCTCTGCTCGCTCTCCTCGATTCGAAGCGTTCGAAATACATCAAGCGCCAGGCGCTGCAGGCCCTTGGGTTCAACGTCGGATTCGCTGCATTCTGGGCGCTGCTCGAGCTGACCAGCATGATCCCGGTGCTGGGTTGGTCGTCGACGTTCGTGCTCGTAATGATGCTGCCGCTCTTCATCCTGGCCAGCGTCGTCTTCGGCATCAAAGCGTGGCACGGCGAACCCGTGCGCGTGCCGGTGATCAGTGACTGGCTCGACGAACGCATGCCCGCCTAGAAAGTCTGATTTAGCCCTGCTCTTCGTCAGAACAAAATCAGAGCTTTCTCGTTAAATAATCTTTGTATCTCTCCAGGAACGCGCGTGCTTCGCGCTCGTGATCGACGACCGGACGCGGATAACTATCGCGCGCGAACAGTTCGAGCGATAATTGCCGGTCGTCGGCGAAGCGCCCGTTCCAGGCACCCGGCGGTAGTTGTGCGAGCTCCGCAACCCACGTTTTGACATAAGCGCCGCTCGGATCGTAGCGGCGCCTCTGCTTTTCGGGATTGTAGATGCGCGGATACTGTGCCATGTCGGCGCCGACACCCGCGATCCATTGCCAATTTCCGCTGGAGAGTACGGGATCGTCTTCGATGAGCCAGCGCTCCCACTCGTCGCGGCCGACTCGCCAGTCGACGCCGAGATCGAAGCAAAGAAACGACGCCGCAACCGCACGGACGCGCGGATGCATCCACCCCGTCTCGTGCAACTGGCGTACTCCGGCATCGACCAGCGGATAGCCGGTTTTTCCTCCGCGCCAGCGATCGAGCGCGGGATGCGAACGCGCGAATGGAAAGCCGCGCATCTTTGTTTGCAACGCGTCGTCGTCGATCGGGCCGTAGAACGATCCGAGTTGGAGAAAGAAATCGCGCATCGCGAGCGAGCGCGAGAACAGACGGAGGGAAACGCGCTCTTCGCTCAAGAGGAACGGGTCTTCCATGCGCGCGAGCGTCGCTCGTACGACGGTGCGCGCGGAAATCGTCCCGAACGAGAGATGGGCAGCCAGGTGCGAGGTTCCCTCGTTACTGGGCACGTTTACGGCGAACGCGTATTGGGTCGCCGGCCCGGTGAGAAACCGCTCGAGAACGGCACGCGCGCGCGTGGACCCGGATTCGATCGCGCGCTCGATGGCCCCGAACTCGTGCGAGAGCGGCAGTTGCTCGCTTTGCAGCTCGCACCGTGCGAAGCGGACGAGCAGCGGCACGTCGTAGGACGCGGGCCGTAACGTGCGCCACACGTCGAAGTATGGCGCGAAGGCCCGATATCCGTCACCGCCGCTCGGCCGTGCCGCGGCCGTCTCCTCCGGAGGAATGGCCGGCGCGTCGTGAACCAGCACCGCACGCAGCCCGGCCTCTTCGAGTTCCGACTGCACGCGCGCGTCGCCGGCGACACCGCTTCCGTCGTAGCTGGCGCTCCACGCCACGCCGGCGGCCCCGCAGGCGCGCGCGACGTTCTTCAGCACCGCGCCCGCCGCACCGCGGCGGACCAAGAGCCGTGTACCGCGCTCGCGCAGGGCTGTGTCGAGCGCCGCCACCGCGGCACAAAAAAATGCCGCGCGCCGCGGCGAGCGGGCGAGGCGTGCCTCGATCGCGCGGTCGAGGACGAGGACGGGTATTACGTCGCCGTGTGCGGCGGCCCGTGCCAAACCTGCGTGATCGTCGATGCGCAAGTCGCGGGTGAAACGAAAGATGAACGGCGCCGCCATCGTCTCCAAATCCTAAAGGGTCTTAACGTAGGCGGCAATATCTTCGACGTCTTGCTCGGTAAGCGTACCCGGATAGAGTTTGGGCATCGGCGGGTCGGGTGCTTCGATCGCCCGCTCGATCTGCGCGAGGCTGCTGCGACGCCCCTGGTTCACCAGTGAGGGCCCGATGCGCGCGCCTTCCGGCGAGGAACCATGGCAAGGCAGGCAATTTTTCGTAAAAAGCTCGGCTCCGCGGCTGCGATCCGTTTGCCCGCCAGCATCATGCCGATGCGAACAACCTACGTTCGAAAATCCCATAAGAATTATGACGATGGCGGCGAATATCGGTCGTTGGCGGGTTTGCATTGCTGGGCGGGCGTTTTCGTCTGAGAGGGCCCGTTCTCCCCACAGCGGAATCGAAAGGCGACGTGGCCCGACGGATCTTCTTGCGGTTCGCGCAAACGAGCGATATCGAACGCCTTACAAAAGAGGGCGTGCTTACCGGTGCGCCCTCGCGGAATGAATCGTGGACCGCGCGCATGACGATGTGTCTGGGGGAACAAAAAGCCGGCCGGCGCGTGATCTTGGTCGCGGAGGATCAAACCGGATTACTCGGGATGGTTCAACTCGTCTTCAAGTTGCCGATCGGATACGACGATCCCGAGGCCGCCAACGGCATGGACGTCGCAATGATGGAGAGTCTGCGCCTGCGGCCCAACGCTCCGCCGGAAGTCGGAACCGAACTCGTCGGCGAGGTTCAGCGCCTGGCGATGAAGCGCAAGGTCAAAACCTTGACCTTCTTGATCTCGATGAACAATTCGCGCGGCATCACGCAGGCCAAGAGCTGGGGATTCGAAGAGTTCCGGATCATGCCCGAAGCGGAGAAGATGCTCGCCTTCTTCCGCAAATCGATCGACTAGGGAAGCAGAGCTTCCCTAGTTACCGCGGTGTGGCTGCGGGCAGCGGGCTCGGCTCAATGTCCGACGCACGGAAGGTGAACGCGTCGCGATAGATGCCGACCGTCGCCTTTCCGTTTAGCGTGCGCGGACTGTAGCGCGCCGCCATCGCCGCCTTGCACACGGCCACGTCGAGCACGAGAAAACCCGAAGACTTCGTGATCGTGCACTTCGTCGGTGCGCCGCGCTCGTCGACCATCACTTCGAACGCCGTCGTTCCTTGCGCGTCCTCTTCGATCGCCAGCCGTGTGGGGTGCGGAACGATCGCCGCGTCGCCGCCGAGCGGCACCACGTCGCGCACCACCGTCATCGGTGCCACCGCGATCGACTCGGCTCGTCCGCTGAGCACCGGTTCCGGCTTGACTTGCGCTGCCGAGACATGCTGCGACGGCATCGCTTCGCCGCGCCGCCAGATCGGCACGTTCGACGCGGGCGCCGTCATTTGGGGCACCGCCGCATCGGCAACTTCGGTCGTTTGCGTGGTCGTGGTCTGCGTGAGCGCGTTGCCGCGACGCGTGACGACGTTGTGGACGACGACGATAGCACGCCGGCGTGGCGCGACTTTCGCGACCCGCGGCGGGGTAGCCGCCGCGGCAGGAGCCGGCTTCTCCAGCGCAACGTGAACGACCGGCGCACGCGCCACGGTCGCCGGTTTGGTTACGCGGGCAACCGTCTTGGGATTGGTCGCGATGAGCGCGCGCGCGCCGAACGCGACGACGAGCGCCGCGGCAAGCACCGCCGCTGCGCCCCAGAAACCTCGCAACGTCCGGGAACGCCGGCTCGCGCGCCGCGCAAGCGGTTCCCACGTCTCGCTCTCGCGCGCCTGCGCGACGATCGCCATGACGCGCTCGATTTCGCGTTCGCCGCCGAGCGTGCGCAAACACGCCGGGCACGATGCGATGTGCCCGCGATATTCGTCGCGCTCTTGCGCGCCGGCCTCACCGAGCGCGATCGCTCCGGCGAGAATCTCTGCGCGCGTACATTGGTTGTTCACGATTGCTCCGTCATCACCGACCGTAAGATCTTCATTGCTCGGCAGACGCGCTGGCGAACCGCGTCCGGCGAGGTCCCGAGAATCGTTGCGGCCTCGCTCGAGGAGTACCCGGCATAGCTGGTCAGCAAGACCGCAGCCGCCTGTTCGGGCGGCAGCTTCGCGATCGCCGCTTGCAGATCGACCGACGCTGCGCTGCGCTCGTCGATCCGCCAAGAGCGATCGTCGCTCTCGCGGTCGAGCGGAAGCATGCGAATGATCTTCTTGCGACGCAGGTGCGAGATCGCGCCGTTGGTCGCGGTCTTGTACAGCCACCCCGCGGTCAGCGGACGCTCGGGGTCGCGTTGCAGCGTCCGATAGGCGGCGAGGAACACGTCCTGTGTCAGATCGAGGGCAAGCTCACTATCGCCGACCATGCGCCGAAGGTAGCGCGCCAGCTTCGTCTGATATTCGCGCACGAGCGCTTCGATCCGAAGCTGTACGCCGGCCGCCGATTGCGTGGTGAGGCAGACCTCCTCCATGCTGTTGGGTCCCCCTTTGCCCATTAACGCCAGTCTACCAGGCCCTGTGACGAGATTTCGTCCAGATCGAGGAAGCGAGCCCCGAAGTTTGCTCTAGCAAATGAGGGACTCGCTGACGACGAGCTGGGCAAAATCAGCCGCCGATTTCGGAGAAGGCCCGGAGGCGGGAGCTAGCCTCGCCGAGCCGCAGGTGGTGGCGTTCGGGTTTGATCGCCATGCTCGCGCGCAGCAGGTCGGCCAGATCCGCGGTCGAGGCGCCGGCCCGCAGGGGCGTACGCAGATCGACGTGCTGATCGCCGAAGAGGCAGAGGCGCAGCCGCCCGTCGGCGCTGAGCCGGACCCGGTTACAGCGCTCGCAATAATCGTGCGAGAGGGGGCTGATCACGCCCACGGCGCCCGGCGCGCCGGGAAAGGCGAAATAGCGGGCCGGCCCGTTTCCGGGCGGACCCGGAACCGGCTCGATGCGTTCGACCGCAGCCACGCGTTCGAGGATCTCGTCCGAAGAAACATACTGATCGCGCTGCAATTCGAGGTTTTCGTGAACCGGCATCACCTCGATGAAGCGCACGTAGACGGCGCGCTCGCGGGTGAGCGCAGCGAACGCGGCGATCTCGTCGTCGTTCTCGCCGCGCATCACCACGCAGTTCAGTTTCACCGGTGCGAGGTTGGCGGCGATTGCGGCGTCGACGCCGCGCAGGACGCTATCGAGTCCGGGCCGGCGCGCGATCCGTTCGAAACGGTCCGGCCGCAATGTGTCGAGCGAAATGTTCACGCGGCGTAGTCCGGCAGCGAGCAGCGCGTCGAGCTGTTCTTCGAGTAAAACCGCATTCGTCGAGAGCGCGATGTCTTCGATTCCCTCGATTGCATCGATCCCCGCGATCAAGCGGTGCAGATCGCGCCGCACGAGCGGCTCACCGCCGGTCAGACGAATCGTCCGGACGCCGGCCTGCGCCGCGGCCCGCACGATCTCGACGATCTCTTCGTAGGAAAGCAATTCGTCGCGCCGCAGCCAGGGAAGGCCGGATTCGGGCATGCAGTAGACGCAGCGCAGATTGCACTTGTCGGTGACCGAAACGCGCAAATAGGTGATGGGCCGGTTGAAGGCGTCGGCCAAGAGTTCGCGCGTCAGGTCGACCGTGGATTGCATGCTCTATTGGGTGAACAGCGCGTCGGGAAGGTTCGGATTCATCTGATACCCCGAAAGGGTTGCGGTGATGTCACCCTTGTAGTTCGGCTCGTCTACGTGACCGGTCTGCGACACGACCACGGTATTCCCTTGCACGAGCCCATAATGCTCGTTCATCGACGCCCAGCCGCCGTTGGCGTAGTCCCAACGCATCGAACGGACCGTTGCCGAGGCATCGTCGACCGTCGCTTCGACGCGCACGACGTTCCCGTTCTTGCGCGGGACCAGCGTGAAGGTCGCGGTCTTGCCGTCGTCCGAGCTTTTGGTGATGACGTAGACCAGCCCCCAGCGCGAGGGAGGGACGATGTGCGGATAGAGCTGCGAGAAGCCCTGCGCGACAACCGGTAAGCCGCTCGTGATCGACAGTTTATCCAGGTCGGGATCCTTGTGATAGTACGTCGCCACGATGTCGGTCGAGAGAAACGGGAAGGTCGAGAGCGCAACGTGGGCGTGCATCGTCGCCGAGTAGCTGTGCAGACCGGGATTGACGACGGCCATCCGTGCGAGCAGATCGGCGAGCAGAATAACGAACAGTTTCATAACAGTGCCGCGGTGATTTCCTCTCGGACGGTGGAGTCGGGTTCGGCGCGTTCGCATTCGTGCAGCGCTTCGATCGCGGGTGGCGAGCCGATTCTGCCCAGCGCCCACGCCGCCGCGCCGCGTACCATCGGGTGCGGATCGCCGCGCACGGCGTCCGTCAGCGCGGGGACGCTCGAGCGGTCGAGCGCATTCCCGAGCGCGATCGCCGCGTTGCGCCGCAGCACCGCGGCTCCGCGCCATCCCATTGCGGTGCGCGCGTAACGCCGTTTGAATTCTCCGCTGCGAAGCTTGAGCAGTTCTGTGAGCGCAGGGGCAGCAGTCGAGCGCTCGTGCGGCAAGAACGCCGGACTGCCGCGCGTCCCTGCTCGCTGCGTCGGCGGACAGACGATCTGGCAGATGTCGCAGCCCCACACCCAGTCGCCGATCAGGGCGCGAAGTTCACGCGGAATCGGATCGGTTCGTTGGGTCAAGTCGGCAATGCAGCGGCTCGCGTCTATCGTGTAGTCGCCGCGCAGCGCGCCGGTGGGACAACCCTCGACGCAGCGTACGCAACTCCCGCACGTCTTACGCAGCGGCGCGTCGCTTTCGAGTTCGAGCGTCGTGACGATCTCACCCAAGAAGACGAACGATCCGTGTGACGGCGAGATCAAATTGGTGTGTTTGCCGATCCAGCCCAGCCCGGCGCGCGCCGCGAATGCCCGTTCGGCGATCGGCTTGGTATCGCACGCGATGGCGGTTACCGGTGCGCCCGCGGCACGATCGATCGCGCCCGCCACGTCGGCGAGCAGCGCGCGCACGCGGCGGTGGTAGTCGAGCGACCAGGCGTAGTTCGAGACGCGTCCGTGCAGCGGCGGGCGCGCCGGCGCAGGCGTCGCATAGGGAATCGCAATGCACACGATGCTGCGCGCGCCGGCGAGCACGTGTTGCGGGCTGGCCGCGGTGCGCGCGTAGTCGTCGCCGTAGCCCCACGTCACGAAATCGCCGCGTTCGAACGCCGCGCGCATTCGCTCTCGCGTTTCGGCATCGTCGCGCGCATCGACCACGCGTACTTCGCCCGCGCCCATTGCCTTCGCGCGTTCGACGGCAAGCCGCTTGATCGCGGCGCGATCGCCGATCACAGCGTCGCGAGCGGCCCCTCGCGCCCAACCGGAAACGCCGCGTCGATCGCCTCGACGTCGCTTGCATCCAAGCGCAAATCGCCGGCCGCAGCGTTTTCGTCGACGTGTGCAACCGTCGCGGCCTTGGGAATCGTGAACACACTGCGATCGCGCGTGAGGAAGGCCAAGATCACTTGCCGCACGCTCGCACCGTGCTTGGCGGCAACCTGCGCCAGCGCCGCGCCTCCGGGGCTCGACGTTTTCGGAAAAGCGCCGCGGCCGAACGGCGTGTACGCGACAATGGCAACGTTCGCTGCCCGCGCCGCCGGAATCAGGCGGCGTTCGATTCCGCGTTCGCGCAAATGATAGAGCACCTGATTGCACGCGAGCGGGATCTCGCCGAGCAATTCGCGTGCCTCGAGCATCTCGTCGACGTCGAAATTACTGACGCCGGCGAATCGCGCCTTACCGGCATGCACGAGGTCGCCGAGCGCGCGCATCGTTTCGCGCAACGGCACGCTGCTCGGCCAGTGAAGCAGATAAAGATCGAGATACTCTAGGCCCAGATTGCGCAGGCTGCGTTCGCAGGCGTCGATCGTGCCCTTGTAGCTCGCGTTGCTCGGCAGCACTTTGCTGGTAACGAACACGCGCTCGCGCGCAATCCCGGCAATCGCTTCACCGAGCAGGCGCTCGACCGCACCCGAACCGTACATCTCGGCCGTATCGAGATGCGTCATGCCGAGTTCGATGCCGCGCCGAATCGCACGAATCGCTTCGGCTTTTTGCGCTCCGCCTTCGGGCATGTCCCAGGTTCCCTGACCGATGACCGGCAGTTCCAAGCCGGTCGGCCCAAACGGTTTGTATTGCACGCTGCACGCTTCGGCAATACAAAAGGCGCACCCGCAAGTGCGGGTGCGCGTTGGATTCGATCGCAATGCTGCTTCCCTTAGTTGTGGCTTACCGCGTCCCCGACCGATATTTGAATCTTTCGCGGCTGAGCTTCCGGACGGCGGCTGAGCGCGAGCGTCAGCAAGCCGTTTTCGACGTGTGCGTTGATGCCCTCGGGATCGACGTCCTCCGGGATCATCAGCGAGCGCGAGAAATTTCGCTTTTCGCTCTTGCCGGAAACGGTGAGCACGTTTTCTTTCAGGGTGATCTCGATCGCGCTCGGCGCGAAGCCGGGAACCGGAATCTCGACCTCGTAGCCGTTTTCCGTCCGCGAGACGCCGTACTCGGCGCCCATCGACCAGGCTTCGGGGAACGGATCGAACCCAAAGAGCTCACGGAAAATCGCTAACGGCGCGGCTTGCCCTTCAACTCTGGGGGTGCGGGTGCGGCCGGGCGTATTTGAAATCGTCATAGCCTCCTCTCAATCGCGCCGGGCAGAGCAATCGAAGCCGGCGTCCACCTCTATGGTAGCGAAGTTTTGGCAGTCTCGTCAATAGAGTGCCAGCTATGCCAGGCGCCTAAAAGAAGTCGAACGAGTCGTGCGCCGCGGCGTAGGCGAGCAGGCCGCCGCGCAGGTGCCGGACGCGAGTAAACCCGGCGTCGCGCAGCCGGCGAGCCGCCCAATGCGACTTGGCTCCGACCCGGCAGGCGACCACGTAGTGCCGTGCACTATCGAGTTCGTGCATTCGTTCCTCGAGCTGCGAAGCCGGAATGTGCAGCGCGCCCTCGACGAGACCGAGTACCGCTTCGTGCGGTTCGCGCACGTCGAGCAAGACCGCGTCGGCGAGCGCGTCGTCGAGCTCGGCAGGCTCCAGATCGGCTTCGTCGCGCAGCTCGTCGACGGTGGATTCGAGCGCGTCGAAGATCGTCGGCGCCTCGCCGCAGAGCGCGCAAGACGGATCGCGCGCGAAGCGCACCTCGCGCGTACGCGCGCTCAGGCTCTCGACCAGCAGCAGTCGTCCCGCCAGCGGCTCACCGATACCGAGCAACAATTTCAGCACTTCGTTCGCCTGCCAGGTGCCGACGAGTCCGGCCAACACCCCGAGCACTCCGCCCTCCGCACAGGTCGGCACCGAATCCGGCGGCGGCGCATCGGCGTAGAGACAACGGTAACACGGGCCGTCGCGATATCCGAAGACGCTGATCTGGCCGTCGAAACGAAAGATCGAGGCATAGACGTCAGGCTTGCCTTCGAGCATGCACGCATCGTTGATCAGATAACGGATCGAAAAGCGGTCGGTGCAATCGGCGATGACGTCGTAGAGCCGCACCAACTCGCGCGCGTTGCCCGTATCGAAGCGCACCGGAATCGGATCGATCGCAATCAGCGGATTGAGTGCGTGCAGATACTGCGCCGCAACCTGCGCCTTTGGCTTTCCGATATCGGCGGTGGCAAAGATCGTCTGCCGCTGCAGATTCGTCTCGTCGACGGTATCGTCGTCGACGACGCCGATGCGGCCGACGCCGGCGGCGGCGAGATATTGCAGCACCGGCGAACCCAAGCCGCCCGCGCCCACGACGAGCACGCGCGCGCTGCGCAGGCGTTCCTGGCCCGCCAGCCCGACCTGTGGAATCAGCAGGTGGCGGCTGTAACGCCGCAGTTCGGGTCCTCCAGCCAGCGTTAGGCGCGTGGGTGCCGGTGGTTCAGCCATTGCAACACTTCACCCTTGGCGTGTTCGCCCGCGTAGGTGTGATCGCTTTCGATCGTCACAAAGCTCTTGGGCTCGGGGGCTCGGTCGTAGAGCTCGCGAACGGTCGAGAGCGAGACCATCGCATCGCGCGCGGCGGCGATGTACAAGACCGGGCGTCCCGCCAGCTGCGGTAAAAGCCGCGCATACCATGCCTGCGCATCTGCGAAGAGCACCGGCAGCTCGACACCGTCGACGTACGAAGAACGGAAGTCGGTAGACGCGGCTGCAAGCAGCGAGGAGACCGCCGGCGACCAACCGTAGCCGGTCGCGATCGAGACCGCGCCCGCAATCGAAGAATCCGCGGCCGCGACGAAGAGCGCGGTCATCGCGCCCATGCTGTGACCGAGCGTGTAGAGCGACACGTCTGCGTCTTCGCGCGCTCGGGCGACCACCGCGTTCATTGCATCGACGCAGTCTTCGATACCGCGGAGTTCACCGCCGCTGGCGCCGAGTTTATGACCTGGAAAATCGAGGTTGTAGACTCGAAACCCCTGCGCGGAAAGAAAGTAACAGAGCAGATCCAAATTGTGCTTGCTCGACGAATAGCCGTGGCCGGCAACGATGCTCACGTTGCGCGGCCGTCGCGGCTCGTACGTCAACACGGCCACGTCGTTGTGCTGCGCGTGCACGCGGATGAGGTCGATACCCACGCTTCTTCGGGCTACAGTTTGTTGACGATCCACGCGTCACCGCCGTCGGCGTAGGCCTCTTTCTTCCAAATCGGGGCGCGCGCTTTGAGTGCTTCGATCGCGTACTCGCAGGCTTCGAACGCTTCGCGGCGATGCGGTGCGGCAGCGCACACGGCAACGGAGACTTCGCCGACGTTCAGCGCTCCGACCCGGTGCAGGATGCCCAACCGCACCCCGGTGTGACGCTCGCCCACTTCGGATGCGATCGCCGCGAACTCGGCCAGCGCCATGGCTTCGTGCGCTTCGTACTCGAGTCCGACGATGCTGCGCCCTTCGCTCGTGCTGCCGCGCACGACGCCCAGGAACGTCACGATCGCCCCGCAGGCGTCGGTGCGCACGGATGCTTCGAGCGCGCGCGGATCGATCGCATCCCGAAGGATGGCAAACAAGGCCATGGCGCTTGGTTATCCGCCGCCAACCGGAGGGAGAAGCGCGATCTCGTCACCGTCAGCGAGGCGCTCGCTCATCAATGCGACGACGCGGCCGTTGCGCGCGATGCGGGTGCTCGAGGCGAGCGCGTCGATCTTGCGGTTGCGGGCGCGCAGCGCTTCCCACGCGTCAACCACCGTAGCACCTTCGGGCAGCTGCAAATCAAACGCTCCCTCGTCGAGTAACTCGCGCATCCGCGCGAACGCACGCACTCGAACCGTCATCGCGGCGATCAATATCCTCCGATGTCGGTGGTGTAACCGCGCTGCGTCAGCCAGTCGCGCGCCTGTGCGTGCTCGCTCAACATGTCGATGCGATTGCAGATCAGCTTGTGCAGCATGACTTCCCAAAAGTGCTGGTCTTTGGAGTAGATCTCGTCCGCGACCTGATTCTCGGTGCGCGCGAATTCCCGCAATCCCTGCCAGTCCCGCGCGCTCAAGATCCCACGCAGCCGCGCCTCGTACTCCGGGCTCGGCGCTCCCTCGGTCACGCGCTGCGCTGCTCCCGTTCGGGCGGATCGAGCACGAACCGTTCGATCGCGCGCGCCACGCCGTCGTCGTCGTTGCTGGCGGTGACGTAGGGCGCGGCTTCGATCACCTCGGGCAACGCGTTGCCCATCGCGACGCCGATCCCCGACCAGCGCAGCATCGGCACGTCGTTGCGCGAATCGCCGATTGCGAGCACCCCCGCCGGTGCGACGCGCAGATCGCGGCACAACTGCGCGAGCGCGCGTTCCTTCGTCGCCTCTTCGCTGGTAATCGCGAGCTCTTCGAACTCGCCCCACGTTTCGTATTTGAAGTGGACAGGCATACCGGCAAAGCGCGCGGTTATCGCATCGACCGCGGTGCGGCCGAAAAATCGGATGAAGGTCGAGTCGCGTTCGGCGAGCGGGATCAGGTTCGGCACCTCGACCCACGCCGGCGACACCATGTCGTCCATGTAGCGCGGTGCGCCCGTGAGGCGATGAAAGCGCTCGTCGGTGTAGACCGCCGCGTCGAGGTTTTCGGTCTGCGCAAACTCGATCAGCGCCGTCGCGTACTCGCGCGGAATCGCGATGTGCCGGCGCTCGCGGCCGCTCGGGCAATCCTTGGTGAGCGCGCCGTGTGCGCAGATTACGGGATCGGTGAGCCCGAGTTCCCGTGCGAAGCCCAGCGGCGCGTCGCTGCCTCGGCCCGTAACGAGGACGACCCGCACACCGCGCTCACGCGCTCCCCGTATGGCCTCGCGGTTAGCCTGGGAGATCGTTTCGGAAGAATCGAGGAGTGTACCGTCGAGATCGAGGGCGATGAGCTGGATAGGTGGCACCATCCCCAGCATAGCGCGAGGCGTCAACCCGGCCCTCCACGAAGCGGCCGGACGGCGGGCAACGCAACCGCCCGGGGCGGCCCTGCGTTTAGGAAAAAGGTGCGGCGCAGATACATAGCGTTCAACCGTTCCAAGATTCCCGACGGCGCTCGACCCTCGGAGTAGTTTCATCATGCCCTGTTCGGCCCAAGTGCCTAACCTCACGGCTCGCGAGCAAGCGCAATTCATCCACGACGCGATTCCGCCCGGCCTCTTCCGAACCGAAGACGACAGCGAGCGAATCCCGTGGCGCGTCAGCCCCGAGCCGTTCGCATTGTCGCCCAAGACCGTCACCGAAATCGAACGCATCGGCCGCGACCTCCTCGCCTTCTACCGGGCGCTCAACAATCTCTACAATCGCAGCGCGCGGGGCACGGCGCCGGCCTTTATCGCCGAATATCTGGACCAGGGGAAGCCCGAACACATCGTGCGCCTCGCGCGGCAAAACCGTTTCAAGCCCGACATCCCCGGCGTCATTCGGCCCGATCTGCTGATGACCGAGGACGGCTTCATTGCCTCCGAGCTCGACAGCATCCCCGGCGGTATGGGCTTCGTGGGGGCGATGACCGAAGCGTATTGCAAGGCCGGAATCGAGTCCATCGGCGGCGTCGACGGCATCCCGCGCGCGTTCGGCGCGATGCTCGCTTACGCAAGCCGCACGCCGCACCCAACCGTTGCAATCGTCGTCTCCGACGAGTCCGGCGACTATCGCACCGAACTTCGCTGGCTGGCCGATGCGGTGCGCCGGATCGGCGAGGTGAAAGCATTCGTCTGCGCGCCGCAAGACGTGATCTTCACCGAAGAAGCGCTCTTCGTACGGCTCGAGGACGGGCGCGAAGAAAAACTCGACGCCATCTATCGCAACTTCGAGCTCTTCGATTTGCTCAACGTGCCCAAGCAAGAATTGATGCTCTACGCCGCACGGCACAATCGCGTGCTGATGGTGCCGCCACCCAAAGCGCCGCTCGAAGAGAAACTCTCCTTCGCCCTCTTCCACCATCCCGCGCTGGCCGCGCTCTGGCGCGGCGAACTCGGCCGCGACGGAGCGGCGATCTTCGCTCGTCTCTCGGCAATTTTTCCGAAGACATGGGTGCTCGATCCGCGTCCGCTACCCCCGCAGGGCGTAATCGCGGGACTCGAAGTACACGGGCAACCCGTCGGCAATTGGCGCGCGCTGCTCGATCTGGGTAAGAGCGAGCGCGATTACGTGGTCAAGCCGTCGGGTTTTTCGGAGCTCGCGTGGGGATCGCGCGGCGTGAAGATCGCGAACGATCTGACCAAGGAAGAGTGGACGGCCGCGCTCGAGGACGCGCTGCGCTCATTCGATCGCACACCGTACATCCTGCAGCGTTTCCACAAAGGCAAACGCATTCGCATGCCGTACCTCGATCGCACCGAAGGCGAGATCCGGATGTTCGACGGGCGGGTGAGGCTCTGTCCCTACTATTTCGTGACGAGCGAGACGACCGTGCAGCTCGGCGGCATTCTGGCGACGATCGCACCCGCCGACAAACGGCTGATCCACGGCATGGTCGACGCCGTGATGGCGCCGTCGTTCGTGAAGGACAACGGTTACTAGACTTTATCCGTCAAAGCTGAAGCTTTGCCGTCTAAAGTCGCGATTCGCTTCGCTCATCGCAGGTCAGATTCGACAGCAGGTTCCCTGTTAACGCTGTCTTGTGACCGTTAACCCTTGCATGGTGAAGTCGATTTCGTCGGGCACGTTGGTCGAAGGATCGTACCACACCGTGAACGGTGCTTCGCCGCCGAACGAGATCGAGGCGTCGCCCGCGGGCACGTCGGTCGGACGATCTTCGCTGGTCGACGATTGCGGTGTAAGCGTGACGGTTCGGCCCATCGACGGCACGACCGCGTAGACCACCGCATCATCCCAGGCGCGCATTTGCGCCGGCAGCGGCAAGAATCCGGCGAAGCTGCCGAAATCGACGACCACGAAATGTTTCGCGCTGGCGGGAAGATCGAAGGACTGCTTCGTGCCGTGGACGTTGGTGACGTCGGCGGTCGTATCGTCGATCGTCGCTGAATCGCGCAGCGGCGATCCATCGTCGGTGGCGTTCAGGCGATAGCTGACCGGGGCGAGATCGGCACCCAAGAGCAGGGTCGAGTTTGCAGTAGCGGTCGAACCGCTCATCGCGCCGCTAGCCTGCTCGTCGATCTCGATCGATCCGCCCAGATCCTTGACGGTCAGCGTCGACGTGCCAACCTTCGCGCCGGCGAGCATCGCCTCGTACGTGTAGGTGCCGGGCGCGATTTGCGTGGTCGGCGCGGTGGCGACGAGATGCGCAGCGAGTATCAGTCCGACCATGGTAGCCCTCTATGCTGGGAGCGCTCGGGCGCGTTCGGGCACGAGTCGCAGTACGGTATCGATTTCGTCGTGCGTGTTGTACCCGTGCGGCGAGACGCGGATTCCGCTGGGCCGCCAGGTGGTTACAATGCCTTCCGACTGCAACGCGCGTCCGAGCGCGACGGGGTCGACGCCCGGAAGCGTAAACGTCACGATGCCGGAGGAGATACCGGGTCCTCGCAGCGAGCGGAGGTTGGCGCCGCACGCGCGCAGACCCTCCACCAGGTGGTCGGTAAGCGCGAGGACGTGGGCGCCGATTGCATCGGTTCCCGCCTCTTCGATCACGCCGATCGACCGGTCGAGCGAAAGCGCGCCGGCGAAGTTCGGCGTGCCGCCCTCAAAGCGGCGCGCGTCCCGGCTGAGCGGCTGATCGTAATTCAGGAAATCCCAGATGTCGGCCACCGAGCGCCAGCCGGGCGATCCGGTCGCCAAGCGATCGAGCAGGTTCGCGCGTATGTACACGAAGCTCACGCCTTGGAGCGCAAGCAGCCACTTTTGGCCGCCCGCGAAGAGCACGTCGATATCGAGCGCGCCCACATCGAGCGGAAAGGCGCCAAGGCCTTGAATGGCGTCGACGCACAAAATCGCGCCGCGTTCGTGCGCAACCGTCGCGAGGCCCGCCAGATCGTGGCGATACCCGTCGGCAAAAGAAACCCACGAAACCGTCACGACCCGCGTTCGCCCGGTCATCGTTTCGCGTAATACGTCGGGCGTCATGCGCTCGCGCGCGGTATCGATGAGATCGATCTCGACGCCATGCCGGCGCAGCGCGAGCCAAGGAATCGCATTCGCCGGAAATTCGTTGTCGCAGAGCACGACGCGGTCGCCGCGGCGCCAGTCCAGCCCCTGTGCGATGACGTTGGCGCCGTCGCTCGTGTTGCGGAGAATGCCGATCTCCGCGCCGCTCGCTCCGATGAAACGGCCGACGTGCTCGCGGTACGCGGGCATCTTCATCTCGTACCGCGCGGTTCCCACGACGCCTTCGCAGGCTTGAGCCTCCAGAAATGCCGACAACGCCTCATGCGTTCGTCGCGGCAAGATGCCGGTCGCGGCATGGTTCAGATAGATGTAGCGCTGCGTTACGTCGAACTGCGAGCGGGGGAGGGGTGTCACACCCGGAGAGGTGTCACTGCGGGCCGATCATGTCCTTCGTGTGCCAGGCGATGTTGCCGGCGCGATCGCCTACGCGTTCAAGCGAGGCCAAAACGAAGAGATAGCGCGTGCCGGATCGTACGAGTTCCGGATCCTGCTGCATTTCTTCTTGCAAAAGCTTGATGCTGCGTTTGTAGAGCTTATCGACCTCGTCGTCGCGGTCGATGACTTCGCTCGCCAAGTTCGCATCGCGTTCGGTGTAGGCGCGCATCGCGTCGAGCAGCATCCCGTGCGCCACGCCCGCGATGCGATCGACCTCGACCCGCGTGGGACGCAGCGACTGGTCGGCGAGCTTGATCGCGTTCTTGGCGATGTCGACCGCGTAGTCGCCGACCCGCTCGAGGTCGGTTGCGATTTCGAGCATTGCCGCGATCTCGCGCAGTTCGCCGGCGACGGGCTGCTGGCGCCAGATCAGTTCGATGCAGTGCGATTCGATTCGGCGTCGCAAATCGTCGATCGCGTCATCGCCCGCCACGACGCGCGCACCCGCGGTCGCGTCGCGCCGTTCGAGCGATTCGACGGCAACACGAATGGCGTCGCCGCAGAGCGCACCCAAGCGAACGACGTCGAGTCGACTCGCCTCGAGTGCCTCGTGATAGGCGGTCCGCACCTTTACGCACTCCTCCCAGCGGCAATGGCAAATTTGTAAGGCGGAGGTAAGTCTACCGCAAGGCAGAGAAAGCCCCTGCGCTCTTTATCAAACGATAATCTGGAGGAGATGACAAGTGTCTGAAATTCGCAGCGTCGGCGTCTGCGGGGCCGGCTTGATGGGCAGCGGCATCGCGCAAACCTGCGCGGCGGCGGGATTCAGCGTGGTGATGATGGAGGTGGCAGACGAGCCTCTTCGCCGCGGCGTCGCCGGCATCACCAAATCGCTCGATAAATTCGTGGAAAAGGGCAAATTACCGCAAAGCGAGCGCGACGCCGCGCTTGCCCGGATCAAGCCGACAACCAAGGTCGACGACATGGCCGGCTGCGATTTGATCGTGGAGGCGATCGTCGAGAACGTCGAGGTAAAGGCCAAGCTCTTCGCGCAACTCGACGCGCTGCTCGAGCCCCAGGCTATCATCTGCACCAACACCTCGAGCCTGTGCGTGATCGAGCTGGCCGCCAAGACCAAGCGCCCGAATCGATTTGCCGGGCTGCATTTTTTCAATCCCGTTCCGATCATGAAGCTGGTCGAGGTGGTCAAGTCGATCGCAACCGCGCAAGAGGTCGTCGATACGCTCTTCACCTTTGCCAAGAAGCTTGGGAAAGAACCGATCCTCGCTCAAGACACGCCGGGCTTCGTCGTCAATCGCTTGTTGATTCCGTATCTGCTTTACGCCATCCGATGTTACGAAGACGGCGTTGCCAGCAAAGAGGATATCGATGCGGGCATGAAGCTCGGCTGCGGATATCCGATGGGGCCGTTCGAGTTGCTGGATTTCGTCGGACTCGATACGACGTACTACATCGCACAGATCATGTTCGACGAATTCAAAGATCCGGCGATGGCGGCGCCGCCGCTGCTCAAACGAATGGTGTTGGCCGGGCGCTTCGGCCGCAAGACCGGAAAGGGCTTCTACGATTATGAGTGAGACGATCTTCGAGCACATTCTGGTCGACAAAGACGGCGCCATCGGTATCATTACGCTCAACCGGCCGGACGTGCTCAACGCACTCAACGGTAAACTCTTGGCTGAACTTTCGTTTGCCTTGCTCGAACTCGAGCGCAACGCCGACGTGCGCGCGATCGTGGTTACCGGCACGGGGGAGAAGGCGTTCGCGGCCGGCGCCGACATCGGCGAGTTGAACGCGCTGTCGAGCGCGACCGCCGGCGCCGATCAGGCGCGCTTGGGCCAATCGATCACGCGTCAGATCGAGCGCTCGCGCACGCCGGTAATCATGGCGGTGAACGGCTTCGCGCTCGGCGGCGGGTGCGAACTGGCGATGTCGGGCGACATCCGGATCGCGAGCGAAAGCGCGAAGTTCGGCCAGCCCGAGGTCAATTTGGGTATCATGCCGGGCTACGGCGGCTCCCAGCGGACGACCCGGCTCGCCGGCAAGGGCATGGCGATGTATCTGTGCCTCACCGGCGAGATGATCGACGCGCGCGAGGCGCTGCGCGTTGGGTTGGTCGAGAGGGTTGTCCCGCCGGGCGACCTGATCAATGAAGCCAAGCGTATCGGCAACGCGATCGCCGCCAAGGCGCCGCTCGCGATCGCGGCGTGCAAACGCGCGATCAACGGCGGCGCACATCTCGCGATCGACGACGCGCTCGAGCTCGAGGCGCTCGAGTTCGGGACGCTGATCGACACCCAGGACGCCAAAGAAGGCACCGGCGCGTTCCTCGAAAAGCGCAAACCGGTCTGGAAGGGCGTGTAAATGTTCGTGCGCGCGACGCTGTGTCTGGCCGCCCTAGATCATTGCAGCGTCCGCACCGCGTGCGCCATCGCGAGTTCGATCGCCGGGTTGAAGCCGGCCCAGGTGGCGCGGATGCGTCCTTGCGGATCGATCACGACGATCGTAGGAAAACCTTCGATCTGAAAAAAGCCCTGCGAACTCGAGGTGGGATCGAGCACGACGTGCGCGATATGAAAGCGTTGCGCGAATTTAGCGGCCACGCCGGCCGGCTCGCCGACGTCGATCGGCACGATCGCGACCTTCGGATGCGCCCGTGCATACTGTTGGATCAGCGGCGCCTCGAGCCGGCACGGCTCGCACCATGAGGCGTAGAAATCCAAAAACGTCACGTGCCCGCGCTCGTCGCTGATGCGAAAAGTCCCCCCGCCGAGTTTCGGGTAGGCGATGCGCGGCGCGGGGTAGGCCTTGGCGAGACTGAGCGCGCGCGGCGCGAAGAAGATCTTCCACGCCACGAACGCGACGACGCAGAGCGCGAGGACGTCGAAGAGACGTCCCCACTTATTCGACGAGAAGAACCGCCGCGATGCCCTGTCCTCCGCCGATGCACGCCGCCGCGACGCCGTAGCCGCCGCCGCGTGCGCGCAGATCGTTGAGCGCCGTGAGCGCGATGCGCGCGCCCGACGCGCCGAGCGGATGACCGAGCGAGATCGCACCGCCGTGCGGATTCAGACGTACGCCATTGGTGCCCATCTCGCGCAGACAGGCGAGCACTTGCGGTGCGAAGGCCTCGTTGATTTCCATCACGCCGAGATCTTTCTCGGCGATGCCGGCGCGCTGCAGCGCTTTGGGAATCGCGACGGCCGGTCCCAGCCCCATCGTTGCGGGATCGACGCCGACCACGCTCGCCCCGGTCAGGCGCCCGATCCACGAAAGCCCGTCGGCCTTGGCTTGCTTCACCGTGCTGAGTACGACGGCCGCGGCGCCGTCGGTGATGCCGCTCGCGTTGCCGGGCGTGACCACGCCGTCTTTGACGAAGCGTGCCGGCAGTTTCCCGAGCCGCTCCATCGAGAGTCCCGCGCGCGGGCCCTCGTCCTTTTCAATGACGCTCTGGGTGCCTTTCGGTCCCGGCACGCTCACCGGCGTAATCTCGTTCGCGAAGTAGCCGTTCGACTGCGCCTCCAACGCGTTCGTTTGACTGGCCAATGCGAATTCGTCGCACTCCTCGCGCTCGATTCCGTACTTCTTCGCGAGGTTCTCCGCGGTAACGGCCATCGGCGCCGGAATATACGTGTCGGTCAGCGCGCTCCAGAGCGAGTCTTCGAACTGCACGCTGGCGCCGAACGCGAAGCCCTTGCGCGCGCCGCGCACGACGTGGGGCGCCTGGCTCATATTTTCGGTGCCGCCCGCGAGCGCATAGGTCGCTTCGCCGAGGCGGAGCGAGCGCGCGGCGGAGAGGATCGCCTCCAAACCCGAACCGCACAGCCGGTTGAGGGTAAGCGCCGGAACGCCGACCGGAACGCCGGCGCGCAAACCGATGTGGCGCGCGAGATAGGCGGCATCGACGCTCGATTGGATGACGTTGCCGAAAACGACCTCGTCGATTCGCTCCGTGGGTACGCCGCTGCGTCCGATAGCAGCCTGCGCGGCGGCGACGCCGAGGTCGGTGGCGGTCAGATCCGCCAGCACTCCGCCCAGGTTCCCGAAGGGCGTGCGGGCACCGGCGATGATGACGATGTCGGAGTCGTTGGGTGTGGTGGTCATGGCCCGGAGGTATTCCGCGCCTGCCCTCCTAACCTTCGCGGGTCATGCCAATGAATCGGTCCGCCGCGATCACGCTGGATGCCCGGTCGCTCCCGCCTGCGACGAAGACCGAGCAGATCCTCGATGCATTCGATCGCCTTGCGATGGGCGGGGCACTCGAGATCAACGAAGAGAGCGACCCGCGCGCGCTCCGCAACGAGATGACGCAGCTGCGCTCGGGCCGGTTTTCGTGGGATGCGCGCAATCTGGGCAGCAACCGGTGGACGATTCGGCTCGAACGCATCGACGAGCACGCCGACGGCGAGACATTTCTCGCTCACGTGCCGCAATTCACTCAAGCCAAGGCCAGCACGGTGAAAGAGCTGGCCAATCAGATGAGCGAGCGCAGCTATAAGTCGGGCGACACCATTTTCGACGAAGGCGAGATCTGGCCGTATCTCGGCATCGTCCGGAGCGGCAAAGTCATTTATACGTTGCTCTCTCCCGACGGCAAGACGCATACGATCGGCGAGCGCCTCACCCACGACACGCTCAACGAGAGCGGGACGTTCGACGGCGGCGGCGCAACCACACGCGCCGAGGCGTTGACCGACGCGACCGTGGTCACGCTCCCGAGTGAGGCGGTGATGCACGCGATCCGCAACGACGCCGAACTCGCCCTCGGATTCCTGATCGCAAGCTCGCAAGCGCGCCGCCGTTCGATCGACACGATCGCCGATCTGGCGTTCGCGCACGTCTTGCAGCGCGTCGCGAAGTTCTTATTGGGGTACGCGCGCACGTCGGTCGGCATGACCCGCGGCCTGCCCGGCGTCGAGAGCCTCTCGCAAGCCCAGATCGCCGCGGCGGCCGGAACCGTCCGCGACATGGCTGCGCGCGCGCTGTTGCGTTTGAAAAATGCGCACGCGGTTGAGCTCGACCGCGGACGGGTGCGCGCCATCGATCGCGCGCGCCTCGAAGCCTTCGCGCACAACGTCCAAGCGCCGCCGGTTTAAACCGCGGCGGTAACGGCGGAATTATAGCGCATGATTCCGGTGGTCCGCGACCTTGCGGCGCCCTATCCTCGAGGCATGCTCTATCTGCCCATTTCCGACGAGGTTGCGCACGAAGCACGAACGAGCTTGCGCGATCGTTTCGGTCACACGCTCCGGATCGAACGGAACCAAGCTCCGTGCCGTTCGTGTCTACGCATTTCGAAGGAATCCGAAGATTTGATCTTGCTCTCGTACCAGCCGCTGGAGGACCGCAACCCGTACGCGGAGATCGGACCCATCTTCATTCACGCGCACGCATGCAGGCCGCACGACGCGCGGCAGTTTCCGCGCGATTTCGCCGATCGCGAACTGGTGGTTCGCGCTTATGATCGCGAAGGCCGCATCGCCGACGCCGCAATCGCTGCGCCCGGTACGCTCGAAACCATCGCGGCCGCCTTCCTCACCGACCAGCACATCGCCGAGCTGCACGTACGCCATCGGAGTTACACCTGCTTCGATTTCAAGGTAGTACGCGCATGAACGTGGGGCCAATCTATGCCGTGATCACTACCGGAATCTATTGCCGCAGGGGTTGCCCGAGCCGAACGCCGCTTGCGCAGAACGTGCGCTCCTTCGAGAACGCGCAATCGGCGCGCGAGGCGGGCTTCCGGCCGTGCCGACGGTGTCGCCCCGACGAACAACCCGCGCTCGACGAACGGATTTTGCACGCGTGCCGTCTACTCGATTCCGCCGACGAACCGCTCACGCTCGCGCGGCTCGCGCAAGCCGTCGGATTGAGTCCCGCGCATCTGCAGCGAACGTTTACGAAGGTGATCGGCCTCTCGCCGCGGCGCTACGCGCGCTTGCGTCGCGAAGAGCGGTTACGCCGGCTGATCCATGCCGCGCCCTCGATCACTGCCGCGATTTATGATGCCGGCTACGGTTCCTCGACGACGGCCTATGATCGCGTGCCCGCGCGCTTGGGCATGACGCCCTCAACCCTACGCGATCGCGGCCGCGGCGAAACGATTCACTACGCAATCGTCGACTCGACGCTCGGACGCGTGCTTGTCGCCTCGACGGAGCGCGGAATCTGCCGGGTCGACATCGGCGAGCGCGACGACGAGTTGATCGCTCGCCTGAGCGAGGCATTCGCATCGGCACGGCTCGAGCGCACGGAAGACGCCCTCGAGAGCGCGACCTCGCGGATCGTCGCGTATCTCGCGAACGAGCGCCCGTGGCCGCTGCTTCCGATCGACGTTCGTGGAACGGCGTTCCAAACGCGCGTGTGGGAAGCGCTTCGCACCCTCACCCCCGGCAACACGATCCAATACGCGGAGCTCGCGCGCGCGATTGGATCCAAATCGGCAGCGCGAGCCGTAGCTCGCGCGTGCGCCGCGAATCCGGTCGCGCTGCTCATTCCATGTCATCGCGTCGTACCTGCCCGAGGCGGCGTCGGCGGCTACCGGTGGAAGCCGGAACGCAAGCGCGCGCTGCTCGAGCTCGAGCGCGCTAGCGGATCACGTTCTCGTCGGCCGTAAGCGCCGGATTGACGATGGCGGTGTGAAAGCGCGGACCGGTGCACGTCGGCTTCGACCCGAGGTGAAGCGTCATGCGGGTGACGGCTCCATCGAAGACGCGGCCAAGCTCGCAGCCCGAGCGCTCGCGCGAGACGATGCTCGAAACCACGTAGGGTCCCGGTTCGAGCGCGAGATCGGTAAACGATCCGTGGCGATCGGTCGTCAAGGTCGCGATCGCGAGGTTGGTCCGCTTCAACGGAAGCGCAAAAATTGCGACATGCACGCCCGCAACGGGGTGCCCGTTCGCATCGACGACCTTTCCGCTCACGCCGCCGTTAGCGGCAAGCGCCGGGAGAGCGGTCACGCCGAGCATGAGGAGGAGTCCGAGTAGTCGTTTCATGCCTAGCGTGTACCCATTCCAGCGCTATGCGTCGACCGATTCGAGCTCCTTGGTTTCTTGCGGCGCCTGTAAGTCGAAGGCCGCTCGTTTGCTTCGTGCGGCCGCGTCCGCGAGCGGCTGTTGCTGCGGAGCTGCCGACGGCTTGGGTGCGTTCGCAAGCGTTGCCCGGCCCTTCTGGATCGAGCCGATCGCGACCGCCAGCCGGCTCTCGATTTCGGCGAGCAGCTGCGCGGCGTAATGATCCGCGCCCTCGCGAATCTTACGCGCGCGTTCTTCCGCTTCGCGCAGCACCACTTCGGCGGTGGTGCGCGCGCGCTGCACGATCTCGTGCTCGTCAACGAGCCCTTCGGCTTTTTCTTGCGCGGCACGCATCACGCGTTCCTGATCCTTGGCAATGATCTGCGCGCGCCCCACTTCCTTGGGCAGCGTGGAACGGATCTTCTCCACGAACTCAAGGAGGCGTTCCTCGGAGAGAATACGGTATCCGGCGGGAAGCCAGGTTCCCTCGTGCACGTAGCTCTCGAGCTTGTCCAACACGCGATAGACCGACATGTACAAACCTCCGTTATGCTTGTTTGAGAGCGGACCGCTTCGTCGACATGACGTTCAGCACCGGTTGCGGCACGAACGGCGCGACGTCACCGCCGAGAAAGAAGACTTCTTTGACGAGGCTCGAGCTGACGAATGAATACCGAGCATCCGACATCAGAAAGAGCGTATCGACGTTGGAGAGCGACCGGTTCATGAGTGCGGTCGACATCTCGGTTTCGAAGTCCGAGACGACGCGAAGTCCTTTGACGATCACGTCGGCTCCTTGCGCTTTGACGAAATCCGCCAGCAATCCGCGAAAATGGTCGACGCGGACGTTCGGCAGATGCGCGATGCATTCGCGGAGCATGTGCTCGCGTTCGCCGAGCGTGAACATCGGATCGCGTTTTTGTGGATTGACGACGACGGCGACGATGACTTCACCGAAGGCGCCGGCGGCGCGTTCGATGACGTCGAGGTGACCGTTCGTTGGTGGATCGAACGATCCGGGGTAGATTGCCCGCGTGGCCCGCGGACTCAACCGCCGCGCTGCCCCTTACGCGTTCGCGTGCTGGGGCGAAAGAAATGCCAAAGCGACATCGCCGTATACTTCTTCGCGCGTCGAGCGATACCCCGGTATGTCCGGAAGAATTCGTTTCGCGGCATGTTCGTAGACGACGACCGCATCGGGTGCGAGCAGCGAGCGCTCGAGTAGCAGCCGGAAGATCTGCAGCGGCACGTCGCCCGCGTAGGGTGGATCGAGGTAGACGATGTCGAACGGCCCTTCGATACGGTAGAGCGCGCGTTCGACCGGCGCGGCGACGACGCTCACGCGATCGTCGACCTCGAGCGTTCGCGCCGCTTCCTCGATCGCTTGCGCGGTCTCGCGGTGGCCTTCCACGCTGACCACGCGCGCAGCGCCGCGCGACGCGGCCTCAAAGCCGATCGCGCCGGTTCCGGCAAAGAGGTCGAGCACGTTCGCACCGTCGATCCGATGCATCAGGATCGAAAAGAGCGACTCTTTGACGCGACCGGGCGTCGGGCGAACGTTCATTCCTTTGGGAGAGCGCAGCTTTCGGCTCCCGAGTTCGCCGCCGGTGATCTTTGGACTCAAACGCATGCCTCCGCAGCAACCAACGCCGGAACCTCCTCCAGCGAGTGAACGACATAGGCCGGCGCCGGCAAGTCCGGCGGATAGGTCTTCCCTTCGTGATCCAGCCAAACCGCCCGCAACCCCGCCTGCAGTGCCCCGTAAACGTCGGCGCGCGGGTCGTCGCCGATGTAGAAACAACGCGTGGGGTCGACGCCGAGTTCGCGCGTCAGCTCGGCGAAGGCTGCCGGGTGCGGCTTTTGATGTCCGAGTTCGGCGCTGGCTAGAACCGGTCCGCCGAATCCGGCGCGGCGCGCCTTGACCTCTTGGAGGGGGTTCCAGCCGTTGCTGAGCACCGCCAGCCGAACGCCCATGCTCTCCAACGTCGCAACCGTCGAACGCGCGAAGGGGTCGGGCACGACGAAGCTCTCGGCCATCGCCAGCGCCATCCGTTTGAAACCGGCGACGTGTTCGTCCCTCGCCTTGACGCCGCGCTCGTCGACGAAACGGCGCACGGCCTCCTCGATCGTGCAACCGCCCCCGCGCGAGAACGCGAGCAGATCGTCGATGCGTTCGCTCTCCCGCGCCTGACTGCCGAGCGGGCGTCCGCCCTCGAGGACGATGCGATCGAGCAGATGGAGAAAGACCACCCGCTCGAGCTTGTTGTCGATGCACAGCGTGTGATCGATGTCAAACCCCACCGCACAACCGCGCAAACTCACTTCGGTCCGGGACCCGTAACGATGCGGACGAATCCGTTCGGGCGAATCCACTTCGCGAACGCCGCCCGCACCTGTGCCGCGGTCGTCGCGAGAAAGGCGTGCGCGTCGCTCTCGTATTGATCGAGCGGCAACCCATGGCTCGCGTAGCTCAAGAGCAGCGAGGTCACGCCGTCGTAACTTGCCTGCTGGATCGGCACGCCGCCGAGCAGGAGCGCTTTGGCGCGCAGGAGTTCTTCCTTGGTGAGCGGCGTGGTTTGCATACGCTCGAGGTCGGCGATCACCGCTTCTTCGGCCGGCACGATGTTTTTCGGATCGCACGCGTAGCGCACGCTAAAACTCGAGCGCGTCTTGCCCGCGAGTATCGAGCTTCCGACCGAGTACGCGTAGCCGTGAACCTCACGCAGGTCGTGATAGAGAATTGAGGAGTAGAAACCGCCGGTGAGCGCAGTGTTCGCTACCTGCAATGCCGCCCACGAGGGATCGGAGCGGCGCAGGTCGTTGAGTTCGACCAACTCCACCGAGGATTGGACGCGCCCCTGCGCCGGAACGACGACCTGCGCCACCTCGTTCAACGGTACCGGCGAGGGCTGTGTTTGCGGCTTCGGCCCGTTTGCCGTCCATCCGCCGAAGTACTTTTCGACGACGGCGCGGGCCGCATCGGGCGTGACGTCGCCGATCACGACGATCGTGGTCAGGTCGGGTCGATAGGCGGCGGCGTACCACGCCTTCACGTCGTCCAGCGTCACCGCGCTGACGCTCTTGACGGTCTCGAAATTGCGGAACGGATCGCCGGGCGGATAAAGCGCGTCGCTGAGCGCGACTTGCGCGAGATAGTCGGGCGAGGTGACCTCGCCTTGCATCTGTCCGACCAGCTGGCTTTTCACGATTGCAAAGCTCTTGCTGTCGAACGCCGGATGGAGTTCGTCGTCGGCAAGCAGTTGCACGCCGCGATCGAAGTCCTTCGAAAGCACGTCGAGACCGAAATCGGTACCCGCGCTGACGCTCGCCGCGATCGTGTCCAGCTGCGCCTGATACGCTATGCGGTCATAGGTCGTCGTACCGTAGGGGAAGAGGCCGGTCGTGATCTCGTTGACGCCGCGCCGATCGGCCGGCTCTTGCACGAACGGATCGTTCTCGATCTGCCCGCTTACCACGACCGTCTTCGTGATCGACTCGGGCTGCACGATCAAGCGAATGCCGTTCGGCAGCGTGGTCGAGGTCGGATCGAGCGTCTGCGCCGGCACGTTGAGGTTTTTCAAAACGCTCTGCGCCCACGCCGGGAGCGGCTGATGCGTCTTGGGCGGCACCATGTTGTTCTCTTTGCCCGGTCCCCCGCCGCCGGCGCTCATCGCGCCGCTGTTCTTGGGCACGGCGTACGCCGCCACGGCGTCGGCGTTGTCGAGATACCTGCGCAGCACGCGGTTCACGTCGGCGGTGGTGACGCGCGCGAATGCGCCCTCCATATCGTCGGGCGAAGAGAGTCCCTGCACCGCGACGGCCTGACTCCACTCGAAAGCCAAGTCCTCGATCGAGTTGCCGTTGAATTCGAGCTGCGCGATCTCGCGACGCTTTGCCGCCTCGACGAGATCGGACGGAACGCCGGTCTCGCGGTAGTCGTCGATCACCTCACGCATCTCACGATCGATGGTTTCCGGTTTCACGCTCACCGAAACGACCCCGATCGCAAGGCCCACGGCCGCCTTGCGGAAGGTCTGCGCCTGAAATCCCGTGTAAAGCGCTTTGCCCGACGCCGCAAGATCGAAGAGTTGGCCGCGCTGACTGCTGAGCACATCCTGCAAGATCTGCGACGCGGCATAGTCGGGACTGTCGTAGCCCGGTAGCCGATAACCGACCAAAACGATCGTGTACGGCTGGTCGGAATAGTCACGGTAGATTTTCGCCGTGACCGGCGCGAGCTCGACCGCAGGTTTGGGTGGAAGTTTGGCAGCCGGCAAATTGTCCCATAGCGCTTTCACGCGTGCAATCGTCGCCGGCCCATCGACGTCACCGACGATGACGTAGACGGCATTGTTCGGATGGTACCACGTATCGTAGAAGTGACGCAGCAGCGGCATGCTGACCTGATGCGCAAAACCGTAGACGGTCCCGAGCCCGTTCTTGGCGTAAGGCGTGCCGTACAAGATGCGGCCGATCATCTTTTCGAAGAGCCGGTAGATCGCGTCGCTGTTGTCTTGCGTGACCTCTTGCGTGATCGCAAGGCGTTCGGAGGCCCACTGATCGGGTGCGAGCGAGAGCCCTACCGCGCGCGAGCGCTCGAGATGCAATGCGATATCGAGATACTGCGAGGGCACGGTAAAGAAGAATTGCGTGATCGCGTCTTCCGTGTCCGCATCGAAATCGCCGCCGGTCAGGCTGACCGTGTCCATCAATTGCGAGGACGAGAGCGACGCGCTGCCGCGAAACATCATGTGCTCGAGTGCATGTGCCTCGCCGGCCACGGTCTGTTCGTCCGAGCCGGCTTCGTAGTTGAGCACCGTGCTCACCACCGGAGCGAGCGGGTCGCGCACGACGATCACGCGCAAGCCATTCGGCAGCGTGACGCGGGTGACGTTCAGTGAAGCAGCACCAGCCGGTACGGCGAGAGCCAACGTCGCAGCCGTAATAGCAGCGACTATGGCAAGACACGATGTGCGCAAAACGTCTCTCCTTCTTTCGGGCCGGTTTAGCCGCGGCGGCGGCTAGCCCTCTTCGATCTAGGAAGAGAGGACGAGTGCGCGTGTCGACGGCGCACGTTCGAGCGAATTGCGCAGCCCGGCGTGCTCGGCACGTCGAAGCGCCGGGTCACCGGCAATGATTCGCTCGGCCTGCGTCCTGGCTTCGCGATAAATCTCGATGTCGCGCACGAGGTCTGCGATCCACAAATCCGCCGCGCCCGATTGAACCGTTCCGGCGAATTCACCCGCGCCGCGCAGACGTAAGTCGGCTTCGGCGATTGCAAATCCGTCGGTCGATTCAGTTAGAATCCCAAGACGCTCGGATTCGCCCGTTTCGTCGGGATAGACCAGCACGCAGAACGATTTGGCCACGCCGCGTCCGATCCGGCCGCGCAATTGGTGCAACTGCGCAAGCCCGTACCGATGCGCGTCGAGCACGACCATGACCGATGCGTTGGGAACGTCGACGCCGACCTCCACCACCGTCGTCGCGAGCAAGATGTCGATCTCGCCGCGCACGAACCGCCCCATCACCTCGTCCTTCTCGCGGCTGGTAAGGCGACCGTGAACCACTCCGATGCGCCGCTGCGGGAAGACGTCGTTTTTGAGGTGCTCGCTTTCGGCGATGACGCTGGTCAGCTCGCTTTCCTCGTCGATCGCGGGTGCCACAATGTAGGCCTGATGGCCGCGCGCGACGTTGGCTTCGACGAATGCGTACGCGCGCTCGAGCCGGCTCGTACGAATCGCGTACGTCTCGATCGGCGTGCGGCCCGGCGGCAATTCGTCGATGACCGAGAGATCGAGATCGGCGTACACCGATTGCGCGAGCGTACGCGGTATCGGTGTCGCCGTCATGTGCAGGGTATGGGGCGCGATGCCTTTGGCGCGCAGACGCGCGCGCTGCTCCACGCCGAAACGATGCTGCTCGTCGATGATGACCAAGCCGAGGCGCGCAAAATCGACGCTTCCGGTGAGCAGCGCGTGTGTTCCGACCGCAAGGAGCGCCTCGCCGCTAGCCAAGCGATCGAGTGCGGCGTTGCGCGCGCGCGCACCTTGCGCTCCGAATACGGCTTCGACCGTGATGCCGAAGGGGAGGAGCAGCGGCGCGAGTTTGCTTGCGTGCTGCGCGGCCAGAATCTCGGTCGGCGCCATCAGCGCCGATTGGATGCCGTTTCGCGCAGCGAGCACGACTGCCGCGGCCGCAACCAGCGTCTTGCCGCTGCCGACGTCGCCCTGCAACAACCGGTTCATCGGCACGTCGCGGGTCATGTCGCGCCAGATCTCGTCGATCGCGTGCCGCTGCGCGCCGGTCAGCGGAAAATCGAGCGGAACTTGAAATTGGTCGAGCAGATCGCGCGGACGTTCCAGCGCGCTTGCGTCGTGCGCGCGCTCGCGCTCGGCGCGGCGAAGTTGGGCGCCCGCTGCCAACACGAGAAACTCCGTGAAGATAAAACGCTCGCGCGCCCGCTCGGCCTCCTCCGGTGTCGCCGGTGCATGGACTGCGCGGTAGGAATCGCGCAGCGAAGGATACGCCGCATTCGCGCGCACCGCCTCCGGCAGCGGATCTTCGCCCGCCTCTTCGAGCAACGCCGGAAGGTTCTTGCGCACGACCGCCGCGATCTTACGCGTGGTCAAATCCTTGCTCGCCCGGTAAACCGGAACCATCTCGCCGCGATAGCTCTCGCCCTCGCGCAATTGGGTATAGTGCGTCACGTTGATCACCGCTCCGGCGAGCGTGCGTTCCACGCGCCCGCGCACGAACAGCCGCATCCCTTCTTTGATACGCCCATAGACGTAGCGGTTGCGTCCGATCCACTTTGCACCGAACTCGCCGGCCTCGTCGCGCATGCGCACTTCGACGATCTCGAGTCCGCGCACGCGCCGCTCTTTGACGTGCGTTACGGTGCCGACCGCGTTATCCTCGCCTCCGCTCGCGCCGAGCAGATTCGCCGGCGTGGGAAAGCGCAGATCTTCGTAGCGGAACGGTAGATAATCGAGAAGGTCGCGCGACGTTTCGATGCCGAGCTCGCGAAAGAACGGTGCGCTCTTGAGTCCAACCCCGTTGAGCTCTCCGATCTTCATCAAACCGCGGCCGTACGAGCGCGCAGGATATCGTACACCTCACGCAAGCGCGGCACCGGCACGCCGGCGTCCTCGCCGAGTTCCACCACGGCGCCGACGATCGGGTCGAGTTCGAGCGGGCGGTGAGCGAGCGCATCTTGCAGCATCGAGGTTCGCACGTCGGTCAGGCGCTGCGCGTACGCCATCCGCGCATTCAAATCGACGTCATTCACGACGCCGAGCGCGCGCCCGACCGCGACCGCCTCCAGCATGAGCGCGCGGACTTCCTCGCGCGCTACCGGGTCGGTGAGCATCTGATGGATCGTGAGCTCGTGGATCGTGCTCACCGGGTTGAGGCTCGCATTGTTGATGAGTTTGAGCCAGGCGAAGTGGCGGATGTTGGATTCGACTTCCGGTTTCAGCCCCGCCTCACGCATCACGCCGGACAGGCGTGCGAGCAGGTCGTTGAGCACAGGAGTCAGCGCACCGAGCACAAAGCGGCCGCCGCCGCTCTGACGAATCTTGCCGGGCTCAGCGACGTGCCCGGACACGTGCACCACGCCGCCGATCACGCGTTCATCGGGAAAGAGGGCCCCGATTGTCCCACCGGGGTCGACGGTTCGCAGCGGCGGCGTGCGCCGAAACCAAAACGGCACACCGTTTTGCAGCGTCACGACCGGCGTGCCGGCGGCGGCAGCGGATTCCAATTGCGGGAGCAGCGCCGGCCATTGATGCGACTTAAAGGCGAGCAGAGCGACGTCGTATCCGCCGAGCGCGCGCAGATCGTCGCTTGCTTCCACGCGAGCGGTGAATTGCCCGAGGTCGCTGGAAAGCACCGCGATACCGTCACGTTGTATCGCTTCGAGGTGCGCGCCGCGTGCGACGACGCCGACGTCGGCGCCGGCGCGGGCCAGCACCGCGGCAATGTATCCGCCGATCGCGCCTGCGCCTATAACTGCTATCCGCATGATAAAAGGTTGGAGGCGACGGGCAGATTTGAACTGCCGAATGGGGCTTTTGCAGAGCCCTGCCTTACCACTTGGCTACGTCGCCGCAATCGCTCAAACAATCGATCCGGTGTCGTGGTTGCTGGAGCGGGTAGTGGGAATCGAACCCACGCGTCAACCTTGGGAAGGTCGCAGGCTACCATTACATCATACCCGCGAACCACGGCAGGCCGCCGATTCGGTGCAGGCGGCAAGGCGTCCTGGCGGAAGTGCTGACTCGTGTGATGACATGGATCTACTCGATCCCGGCTTGGCTCGTATGCATCCTCTTCATTGGAGGCACCAGCGCGTTCGCGGCCGTCGGACTGCTGCTGGCGCGCAATCCCCGGATGGGGCGGTTGCGGGCGGTGGCCAACGACTTCGCCGGCCCGGTGATGGGGGCGCTCGGCACGATCCTGGCGGTTATGCTCTCGTTCATGGTCGTCACCGTCTGGCAAGAATACGATCAATCCGCGCAGATCGTAGAAACCGAAGCCTCTCAGATTTCGAATCTCTATCACGAGGTCGCGGTTTTTCCCGAACCGCTGCGTGACCAAGTGCGCTCCGCAATCATCCGCTACGTCAATGTGGTGGTAAAGCAAGAGTGGCCTCTCATGAGCGTCGGACGAGAGAGCCCCGCGGCTCGGCGATCGGCGATGGCGATCGTTTCGCTCGTGCAATCCTACAGCCCGACGACGATGGCGCAGCAAAACTCTCAAGCAGACGCGCTCGATCACGCCCACGCGATGTTGGATGCGCGCGAGGACCGGCTGTTCCAGAACAGCCAAGCCGTCCCGCCCCTGCTCTGGGTCATGATGCTCTTCGTCGCGCTGGTTACGCTTTGCTCGTCGTACTTCTTCTTCGTGGCCGACGTACGCGCGCACTTGGCCATGACGATCGCGCTTGGCGCCGTGATCGGCGCGATCTTTGTCGTCATCGCCGAACTCGATCTGCCGTTCCGCGGCGATTTGCAAATTCCGCCGACGGCTTACGCGCACGATTACCGAGTGTTCGCCGACGATCCGGTCAGCTCAAAATATTTACCGAACGCGCCAGGATCAACGCAACCGTAACGAACGAGATGAGCGATTCCAACAGCATCAGCATTTTCGCGGTGCGAGTGAGAGGCATGACGTCGGTCGGACTGACCGCCAGCGCATTCGTGAACGAGAGGTAGAGATAGTCCAGAAACATCGGCTTCCAGTTTTGCGAAACCCCTTTGATCCGGTTAGGATCCATCGACATCTGCGGAAAAAGAAAGTCGATCGAGGGCGTTTCGCACGCCGAAGGAAAGCGATCGCGGTCGAACGGCCCGTCGCCATCGAGTTCCCAATACCACAGCGCGAAGACGATCACGTTGGTCATCCAAATCGCCGCGCCGGATGAGAGCAACTGTTGCGCGCTCAAGTTGACGTGCGCCGGTGCGTGTACGTTGAGGAGATCGTCGATCAGGAGCACGACCGAGGCGACGTTGAAGACGTTGAGCGCGGCCACGAGTGCGATCGTCAGGGCGCGCATGACGTGCAGGTTGCGCATCCCCACCGGGGTCATCGCGACGAGCGGCGTCAAGAGCACGGCCACGATGACCAAAAGCACCCAAACCGGGCCGAGCTCCAGTTTGGGCGGCAGGACGATGTTGAGAAGCACCGCCACGAGAACCGCGACTCGAGCCTGATAACGATCCTTCACGCGACGCTCTGGTTCGCGCGCCCGGCAACCGCCTCCGCCTTGTGCGCGTTCTAGCGAATATGGCTACTGATTTTCGAGACGGCAAGACCTTCCCACGGCGCGGCCGCGATGCAATCGACGGTGTGTTGTGGCTCAAGCGAGTCTCCGACAAGGGGCGTGCCGCCGCCGCCGGCACGATTTTCGATTACATCTATCCCTGCCCGATGGATAAGGGCGTAATGGAACGTTGGGGTATCACGCCCGAGCAATTCGACGCGGCCCTCACCAAATACAAGACCGACGAAGAACTGCTCGCCTGGCTACGGGGACGGGTTCCTCCGCAAAACGTCAAACGCGCCAACGAGTGGCTCCTCGCGGAGCGCATCGAGAACCTCGACCGGCAAGACGCCGAGGAGGGAGTCACCGTTGGGTGAGATGATCGAATTCACCCGTCCCGACGGCAAGAAAGCGCCGGGCTACTACACCGCGAGCGCTCCGAACGCACCCGGCGTGGTGATGCTCGAAGAATGGTGGGGCGTTACGGATCACATCAAGCATACCGCGGATGAACTCGCCGCAGCCGGGTTCCGCGTGCTGATCCCGGATCTCTATCGCGGTCGCGTCGCCGCCGTCGGCGACGAGGCCAATCACCTGATGCAAGGACTCGACTTCGGCGATGCCGCGACGCAAGACGCGCGCGGCGCCGCGCAGTATTTGAAATCGACCGGTTCGGCGAAGGTCGGCGTCATCGGGTTCTGCATGGGTGGCGCGCTCGCGCTGCTCGCCGCGATGTACGATCCCGAATTCTCGGCGGCCGTCACATTCTACGGCTATCCGCCGCCGGAGGCGGGCGACGTCGGCACGATCAAGATTCCGGTGCAGGGTCATTGGGCGGAGAACGACGCATTCTTTACGATCGAAGGCGTCAACCGCATCGAAGCGCGTTTCAAAGAGGCGCATGTACCGCATGAATTTCATCGCTACGATGCGGAGCACGCGTTCCATAATCCAAATCAGCCGGGTCACGCGGGGCTCGGACATTACAAGAAAGACTTGGCCGAGCTCGCGTGGGGACGCGCCATCGGCTTCCTGAAGAAAAACCTTAGTTAGTTATTTACTGAACAACGTCCCAGCATCGGTGGGCGCGCTGCGGAGCGCCCCCTGTTCCAGTCCCCACTTCTTCAAGAGCGCGTCGTAGGTGCCGTCGGCGATCACGCCGTGCAGCGCCGCGATGACGCGCGCCCGGAGCGCGGGATTGTTCTTGGGAACCGCGATGCCGTACGGCACCAGGTCGAACTGCCGTCCCGCGATCGTATAGAGATGGTCGTTCGACTCTGCGAGATACGCCACAACCGGGAAGTCGGTCACGTGCACGTCGGATTTTCCGGCCGCGAAGGCTTGAAAGGCCTGATCGTCGGTGGCAAAGGTGATCAACTTGATCGGCGCGAGATGAACCTCGCGACAACGCTTCGACTGCTCGAGCAGTTCGGTCTCCTGTGACGTGCCGCGCTGCACGTCGACGCGCAATCCGCACAAACCACCCAAATCGAAAATGTGCAGCGGATTGCCGGCACGCACCAACATGCCGCTGCCGGCGAGCAAATAGTCGACGAAATCGACTTGGCGCTCACGCGCTCGGGTGTCCGAGATCGCGGAAATTCCGACATCGAATCGCCCGTCTTGTACGGAGCGCAACAGATCGTCGAAAGTGTGATTCGTGATCGCGACCGGCTCGCCCAAGCGCTTGCCGAGCGCCTGTGCGAGGTCGATGTCGAAACCCTGCATGCGGTGTCCCGGCCCGTAAAACTCGAGCGGGGCATAGGACACGTCCGATCCGACCTTGAGGGTCGCGGCTCCCGCCGCGAGGCACACGGAGAAGAGTGCGGCCAGTAAAGCGGCCGCCGCCCGGGAGAAAGCTCTCATGCACCAAGTTATCGGCAGCACCGGACGCCTTTCAAATTCTATGGTGCCAAGGGTGAGAATCGAACTCACGACACCGCACTTTTCAGGCGCGTGCTCTACCGACTGAGCTACCTTGGCACATCTGGACCGACGCTTCGCGTCGGACGCCCCGGGCGACCGCCGTAGGTTCTGCGCCTGGGGTGGGGGTCCTCCGCATGGGCAATGGCACCCGGTGATACTTAACCGCAGCGTCTCGAGAAAGAACTCCGGTATCAGCGCCACGCTCTCCGGCTCAAACGGGCACTACGCCTGGATCCAAAACGGCTGATAAAGAAAGCCCCAGCGCGCAGGCACCGGGGCTTCTCCAAACTGGCGACGCTGATGGGGCTCGAACCCACGACCTCCGCCGTGACAGGGCGGCGCTCTAAACCAACTGAGCTACAGCGCCACGCGGACGCATCGGACGAGTTGCGAAAATGGGCACGGTAGGGCTCGAACCTACGACCCCCCGCGTGTGAAGCGGATGCTCTCCCACTGAGCTACGCGCCCGAACCGGGCCGGTCACCGACCGGCTCGCTGAGATTGGACAAGCCAGGAGTTTATCCTATCCGGGGCATGTTGTCCAGCCGCCCCGGTCGAAACGCCGAGGCCATGCTCGAAGGCTTTCCGCTCGTCACACGTTTTACGATCCCATTCTCGGACATCGACATGCTTCAACACGTGAACAACGTCGCGTACATCCGATGGTGTGAAATGGTACGCACCGAATACTATGCACGTGTCATGAACACGCCGATCACCGGCGAGCGTGGGATCATCCAGGCCAACATCAACTTCACATACGAACGGCAGCTGCGTTACCGGGAGGCGATCGCGGTGGGCGTTCGTATCTCGCGCATGGGTACGAAGTCGTTCGATTTCGGCTACGAAATCTGGAGCGAAACCTACGACGCGCGCGCCGCGCACGGCATTACGACCGTCGTTGCCTATGATTTCATCGGGCAGCACTCGATCGAAATTCCGGCCGCGTGGCGCGACGCGATCGACGACTTCGAACGGGGTCCGCAGCAGAGCTTTATCTAACCGAGAAACGCCGCGGCGGTGTTGAGCGTCCCGCTTCCGCCGCGCCAAAGCGCGTAGTGCAACGGTTGCTCGCTATTCATCGACGCCGCTCCGACCTCGCCGCGCGGGTTGAGCGCGATCGCGCAGTACATGTCGGTCTTGAGATTCGGCGCCGTTTTGGCCATGAAGCGCATCAGTTCGTTGCACGCCTCTTGCGGATGCGCGCCGGTACGCATGCGCTCCACGACGAACATCGAGGTGCAATAGTTTGTCATCACGTCGCCATCGCCGGTGGCGGAGGCCGCGCCGGCCGCGTCGTCGGCGTAGTATCCGCAACCGACCAGCGGCGAGTCGGCAACGCGGCCGGGAATTTTCCATGCAAGCCCGCTGGTCGAACAGCCCGCCGCGACTCCGCCTTTGCCGTCGCAGGCGACCATGCCGATCGTATCGTGATGCTCGGCATCGATCCAGAACGTCTTGCGATCGGGCGTGCTCTTCCACTTGAGCCACGCCTCGAGACTCTGGGGCGTGAGCAGTTGTTGCGGTTCGAACCCGTTCGCAATCGCGAATTGCAGCGCGCCCTCACCCGCCATCGTCGTGTGGCGCGTCTTCTCCATGACCAAGCGCGCGACCGAAATCGGATTCTTGATCTTGTGCAGGCTGCACACCGAACCGGCGCGGTGGCTCGTGCCGCTCATGATCCCCGCATCCAGCTCGACCTCGCCTTGCGCGTTCGGCAAGCCGCCGTAGCCGACGGTCATCACGTTCGGATCGTCTTCGACGACGTTGATGCCTTTCTCGATCGCATCGAGCAGCGATCCACCCGCGCCGAAAACCTGCGCCGCCCGCGCGTTCGCGGCAACGCCCCATTTCCACGTCGAGAGATAGACCGGGCCGCTCGCGCCGCTCGCTTCCGCCTCGCTTCCAGCCAACGCGCCGGCCGCCGCTGCCGAAGTGGCAGCGATGAACGTGCGGCGATCGATGGGCTGCACGCAAATCTCCGGCTAGAGCGTGAAGGCGACGATCGACGTCGTCTTCGGATCGTTGCACCAAAAGCGCTGGCCGTCGTGCGCGAGCGAGATCGCGGCAAAGCGCAGCGCGGCCGCCACTTCGACTCGATCTTCGACCACGCGGCCGAGCTTCGGCCCGCCGTCTTTTCCGTACCAAAGCGAGAGATAGAGCGTTCCGTCGACGAAGGTGATGCCGAGGATCTGCGCGTCGGCGCGAATCTCGCGCCGGATGCTCATGTTTGAATCGAGCTGCAGCACGCGGCGATTGTAGCGCTGACTCAGCCAGAGCGACTCGCCGTCGTATGCCAAAAACGAGCCCGTGTCTTCGGGGCACGCGATCTTGTCGTGTTCTTTGAAGCCGTGGCCGGGAACGTAACGCCGGATGAAACGGTGATCGCCCTCGCCGCCCTCGCTGAGGATGCAGCGCAGCTCTTCGCCGATTGCGACCATACCGACCGGTTTGCCCGGCGCCGGCTTCTCTTCGAAAACGGTGAAGTGCGCGCGGTCGATGCCGTAGATCCGCTGCGTTTCCCACGAGCCCATCCAGAGATTTTGGCCGGCGCAGGCCAGCGCTTGCGGCGCCGGCGCCGGGGAGGGCAGGCGCATCACTTCTTCGACGATCGTGACTTGGTCCATGACGGGCGTTTCGACCGGCCGTCGTCCATAGCCCTCGCAGGGGTCCCGCCCGCCCGCGAATAACCCCCGACGGCGCCCCGCGAAGTGACGGACGAAAACATGTGCGTGTAGCTCAGTGGGAGAGCACTACCCTGACACGGTAGGGGTCGTAGGTTCAATCCCTACCACGCACACCATTTAAGCCCCGCTTTGTTCGCGGTTTTTCCTTTGCCGTGAGGCAGCGGTTGCAAAACAGGTGCAGCCGCATCTTAAGCCGAGCCTTACCATCCGCCACTATCTTGTGACGTCTCGGCTTCCGCATGTTCACCGTCAACCTCTTGAAGGGCATCGCCAAACAGCTCCGACTGAGCCTTTTCACCGCGCTCGTTGATTTCGTACTTGTATTTGCCCGAACCGAGAGAAACCCAGTAGAGCTTTTCCGATACGTCGAAAAACACTAGCTCCGTAATGACGCAGATTAACCAGAGCGAGATTCGAAAGATATTGATGTTCGTCGCAAGCGGAATGTAGTCACGCGACTCATATTCCATGATAGGGTGGAGATGTGAGTAGGTCCGGCGGATGTGAACAAAATTCGCACTTAAGACGCCATAGAGTTCAGCGAACAACGGGAACATTCGATTTGCCGCGGCGAGTCTCGACTCGGGCCTTAGCCTATCATGTCTGAACGCAATCCAATCGTCTTTATCAACAAAGATACAAACCACGGCGATAAGAGTCTCAACTAGATTTCGGATGAGCACGCCCGGCTGCAGAATGAAGCCGTCACGAAGAATGTCTATTGCTGATATTAGGGTTTGCAGTGCGTTTTGTAAGAGCCAGCCACACGTTTCGCGAACCTCATAGCCACTCTCTTTCGCCCACTGCCGTCCCGCGTATATCGTCATCGAAGACCGCGACACGTACTCATCGAGAACATTTAGATCAGCTTCACAGAGGCGATCGAAGCTCTGAGCTATTCGCGGCGCGTCACGTCGCAGTTGATTGATGACAAAGCCGCGGTTAAAAACGATATTGGGATTTCCTTCGCTGCCGATAATCATGCCGATCGCGTTCTTAAGCGATGCCTCTACGATAGGCGAGCGGTTGGCGCAGCACTTCTTGAACTTCTTTCCGCTTCCACACGGGCACAGCTCGTTACGACCAACCTTCACGGCTGTCCGCCTTTCTCGTCTTTCTTCGGCACATTGCGCTTCGCCGCGTCAAGCGGGGGCAGGATGCGCTTGTTGATCCGGTCCACTTATTGAGCATCACCGAATGAAGGCTCTTTGCAATACGGCGACACCTCACTATAAACACTGATTCCGAAGTGCCAATGATTTCGCCATGCGGCGAGCTGATAGATGGAGCACATGATTGGACCGGTGCCGCCATGCTTATAGTCAGCGGCCAGGGCTTGCGCAACGTCACCAGGCGACGCATCCGGCCCTAGCGCGAACGTGTGGCGAGCGATAGAGGCAAAGTACCTAAGGGCGAGTGGATTGTCAATGACGCAAAAAAGAGGGCCCATATTGCCGTCGGCGCCGTAGGAGGCGTGAGGACACGGCGGTACCAGTTGACTGTTAGACGCTGCTGCGGTGGAGGGCGCGTTTGCGACCGACGAACGAATACTCAGCGTAAAAACCACTCCGCATATGGACGCTGCAAAGACAACCGCCACTTGCCTCATAACTTTTCCGCGTCTTTCTTGGCCTTCTGCCTGTCAGCCGTCAGGCGATGGTCAAGCAGAAGCCCTTCGCTCTGAACGGTCTTATCGAGAGCTTCGAATTTTTCAATCCCTACCACGCACATTATCCCATCGCGGCTTCGCCGCTTTCCCTAATAGGTCTCACCCTTCAGTTCGAAGGTGAGGCGGCTGCCCGCTTGTCCGAAGGCGAGATCGATGCGCATGAAGCGAAAGAAGATCACGCCGACGCCCGAATCCGGATGCCACGTAAAGTACGGCAGAATGTTGGGTGACACCGCCTGCCGAACGCGGCCCGCCGCGTCCTCGGTGAAGACGACGAACTCGAGCGGCGGCGATTTCGTGTCGTTTATACGAAATTCGACCGTCCCTCCCTCCGCGTCGGTGCCGCAGAACGGCTTGGGATAGGCCCGCACGACGGCGCAGGTGAGAAAGCTGTCCGGAATCACGCCTCCGCTTCGCGCCATCGTTGCGTGCAGCGCGAGCGTCGAGGAACCGATCGCGGTGTAATGCGCAACGTCGGCGGAATAGACCTGATATTCATCGGTCGCTCCCAGCGCGCCGATTCCGTCGGAGATCGAGAACCGGAATTGTCCGTCGCAAAACGGCGGATACCAGTAGCTCGGTCCGCGCACACACGCGTGGGAAACGCCCACGGCAAGCTGCGTCGTCTTCGCCCACGAAACATTCGTGGGATAGAGCGACGGCGCGACGAGATTCGACGAGAGTTCGTTGCTCGAGTGCAGCACGCGGATGCCGCCCTCGAACTGCGTGCCGTTCGTGCTCTGATGCAGATACAGCGCCTCCTCGCCCGCGTTCCAACTGTAGACGTTGATCGCGAGCGGTTCACTGGCGCGAAAGACACCGCGGCCGCCGAACGTGTCAACGACGAGCGAGGACGCGTTGCCCTTCACCGGATCCACTTCGAGGGGTTGGGTGAAGAGCAGCCGTGCCAAATTCGCGCGCCGGCTCAGCTGCGTGTAGCTGGAAAAATTCCCGCCGTTCCTATCGACCTGCGGCGAGGTCAATATCCAGCCGACGCCCTGAATCGGCGCCGAGAGCGGAGCGTCACCGTAAAACGGATGCTCCGTCGGCTTGAGCCATTTCGACATGACGATCCAGCGAAGCCGCACCAGATTCTGCGCGCTTCCCGGATGGACTTCGAGACGCGCATTATACGGACCGAGGTGCGCGAGGTTGGAGTAGTCATGAGCGACGGCGTCCTGACTGAGCCGCTCGCCGCGATGCAGCGCAAGAAAGCGATAGACGAACGCGGGCTTGACCACGCCGAAGGTCTCCACCGAAACCGACTCGACGAGCTTGCCGACGTCCGCCGCCGGAACCAGTGGGGGAGGACCGAACCCATGTTCAGCGGCCCCGGCGCGCCACGGCACGAGAAAGAGTACGGCGATGAATACCATCGCACAGGAACGCCGAATCATCCGCATCACTTCACCGTCGATTATGAAATGGCATTTTAGCGGCGAAGCGAAAGGACGCCCCATGCGAATTGGGAGCCCGGAACACAAGGAGCTCTTCTGCCGTTCGTTCATCGAATCGCACGAAGCCTATGAGCCCCGCGACCTGCCCTGGCCGCAGCTCGACCCGGCGTCACTCGACATCTTGCGCTCGATTCCGGTCTGGAGCATGGCGCTTCAGGTCGAGGTCAACGCGGGCGCCACGCTCGAGTCGTTCGCGCGGTCACAAAAGGACGCGCTGATCGTTCAAGCGCTTCGTCTGCAGGGCTACGAAGAGGATCGCCATGGCCGCATGCTTGCCACATTGGTCGAGCGCTACGGGCTCGACGGAAAGGCCGGTCCTGCGGCTCCCTACGGCGGACGCCAAGCGTTCATCGATTTCGGCTACAACGAATGTCTCGATTCGTTCGTCGGTTTCGGCATCTTCCGCATCGCGCGGCAGGTGCGTTTTCTGCCGGACGCGCTGACCTCGCTTTTCTCCCGGGTGATGTACGAAGAAGCGCGTCACATCGTCTTCTTCGTCAACTGGATTACCTACGAGCGCTGCGTGCGCGGATACGGGATGCCGCCGCTGCAAGTGATTCCAACCGCGATCGGCTATCTGCGCGCGCTCAAGAAAACCCTCGGGCGCGCCGGCGCAGCGAACACCTCCGAGAAGGGCATGGCCGCGGCGGGCGACATCTTCGCCGATCTCACGCTGCAGAAATTCATCCAGGCCTGTCTCGACGAGAACGCGGCCTACATGGCGAGCTTCGATCCGCGCTTGCTGCGGCCGCGCGTCGTGCCCACGCTCGCTCGCATCGCTCTGACCGGAGCGAACGCGTTCGATCGCGCCAAGCAGACGGTGCGTTCGTTCGCCCGCGCGTAACATGCGGCTGACCGGGGCGAGCGTCGTCATCGTCGGTGCCTCGGGCGGCATCGGTTCGGCAACGGCACGCGCGTTCGCGCGCGCCGGCGCGAATCTCACGCTCGCCGCACCCGAAAGCGAACGCGCGCCGCTCGAAGAACGCGCTCGCGAAGCGCGCGAGGCCGGAGTCCAGGCGCTCGCCGTTTCCGTCGACGTCACCGAGCGCGCGCAGATCGACCGGCTGATCGAGCTTTCGCTGCAGAGATTCGGACGGATCGACGTGCTGGTGAACCTCGCCGGCATCGGGTCGGCGCCCTCCCTGTGCGAAAGCACCGATGAGGAAATCGCGCTCGTGTTCAACGTGAACCTGGTCGGATGCGCGCGTTTGATGCACGCGGCGTTGCCGGTGATGAAAGCGCAGGGCTGCGGTTCGATCGTCAACGTCGGCTCGATCGCCGGCGAAGCGGGCGTGATGGGTGTGTACTCCGCGTCGAAATTCGGGATGCGCGGCCTGACCGATTCGGTTCGCCGCGAGGTGCGCTCGCACGGCGTGCGCGTCACGTTGATCGAACCGGGCTTCGTGCGCACGGCGATGAACGCGGCGATGGGTGAGGGATTGCCCAGCCCCGACGTCGTCGCCGACGCGATCGTCGATGCGGTGCGCCGCCCGCGGCGCGTGCGCATCGTTCCCAAGCGCTACGTGCTGCCGATCGTCCTCGCGCGCGCCTTCCCGGGACTGCTCGACGTCGTCTTCGGTCACCCGCGCATCCAACACCGTCTCAATCGCGACGCGCGCGCCGAACGTGCACGCGGTTCTCGTTAGCGGCGCGTCGAGCGGCATCGGCGCCGCCGCGGTGACGGCGATCGCGCGCGCCGGAATGATCGCCTACGCCGGCGTGCGCACCGAGGCTGATGCGGCGGCTGCCCAGGCCCTGCATCGCAACGTACGCGCGCTCCGGCTCGACGTGACCGATCCTGCTTCGATCGCAGCGGCACGCGACGCGGTACGCGCCGGCGGCGTCGCCCTGACGGGTCTGGTGAACAATGCGGGCATCGCGCTCGGCGGACCGCTCGAATCGCTCCCGCTCGACGCGCTGCGCGCGCAATTCGACGTCAACGTGTTCGGCGCGGTCGCGCTCACGCAAGCCTTTCTCCCGCTCCTGCGCGAACGGCCGTCGCGGATCGTGTTCGTCGGTTCGGTTGCCGGGCTGGTCGCGATACCGTACATGTCGGCCTATAGCGCCTCGAAATTCGCGCTGCGCGCGTTCGCCGACGCGCTGCGGATCGAGCTGCGGCCGTCCGGCATCGACGTTTGCCTGATCGAACCCGGATCGGTCGCGACACCGATCTGGCGCAAGGGCCGCGCGCAGCGCGACGCGATGCTCGCCCGCCTGCCGCAGGACGCTCCGCCGTACTATCGCACCGCCGTCGAATCGCTCGTGCAGGCGACGCAAACCGAGGAACGCGCCGGACTACCACCCGCGCTCGTCGCGGAGGCGATCGTGCACGCGCTAACCGCGCGCAAGCCCAAGGCGCATCACATCATCGGCGCGCCGGCGCGCCTCGGCGCACTGATGGCGCTGCTGCCGCCCGCGCTGCACGACCGATTCTTACGCGCAACGATGCGCCTGCCCTAGAAAAGGCATGCGCTCCCCTTAGGCTCGCTGCGAAAGCACGTATGCGGAGCCGGCCAGTGCCGCGCACACCGATAGATATCGAAGCCATGAGCGGTCGAAGAGGCGAACATCTAGCCACGAGTCGGCGGAGATCGCTCCGGGTCCCCCGAGCGCAAGGAGTACGGCGATCGCGGCGAACAGCGCCTCCTCTTCGCGCTGGTCGAGGTCAAAGCGTTTCGCCCGAATCGTAGTGGCCACCGCCGCGATAATCATGTCGGCAAGCAGCATCGCCGGTCCAACCGGGCCGAGTGCACCGAGCACCACGAGCGCGCCGGCGGTTGTTTCGACGAGGCCGGCTCGCGTGACGTACGTGCCGGCGGGACGAAACCCGAGACTTTCAAATTCCTTTGCGAACGCCCCGTCGGCATCACGCAGCTTCGGCAGACCGTACTTGATAACGTAGCCGCCCGCAACGACGCGCAGGATGAACAACCCAAGATCGTTCGGCATCTTCATCACGCTAGCCAATCCGCAGTGCAGTGTCTGGTCACAAATAGTGTGCAGACTTCCGCTGCCGCTGCTGCTATGGTTCTTCCATGTTTAATCGACGCTACTTCCTGGGTGCGGCTGCCATGGCGGTGGCTTCCGCGCAACTCGGCGCGGCGGAACCTGCGCACGCGGCGAGCGCAACCCGCACCTCGTTTCCCTCACGCAAACAGATCGATGCCGGGCCCTTGAACATCGGCTACGCCGAGTCCGGCCCCGCCGACGGTCCGGCCGTCGTTCTCTTGCACGGCTGGCCCTACGACATCCACAGCTACGTCGACGTTGCGCCGCTGCTCGCATCTCACGGGTATCGCGTGATCGTGCCCTATCTGCGCGGGTATGGCTCGACGCGGTTTCTCTCGAGCGAAACGTTCCGCAATGCGCAACAATCGGCCGTCGCGCTCGACGTCCTCAATCTCATGGACGCGCTCGAGATCAAAAAAGCGATCCTCGGCGGGTTCGATTGGGGATCGCGCACGGTGGACATCGTCGCCGCGCTCTGGCCCGAGCGCGTGAAAGGCCTCGTTTCCGTGAGCGGCTATCTGCTCACGACCCCCCAGGCTCAGCAACAGCCGCTGCCGCCCAAGGCCGAACTCGGTTGGTGGTACCAATATTATTTCTCCACCGAGCGCGGCGTGCTCGGGTACACGCAAAATACCGATGATTTCAATCTGCTCATCTGGCAAACCGTGTCGCCGAAGTGGAACTTCGATAGAGCCACTTACGAGCGCACCGCCCAGGCATTCAAGAATCCCGATCACGTTGCGATCGTGATTCACGACTATCGCTGGCGTCTCGGCCTTGCCAAGGGCGAATCGAAGTACGACGCGCTCGAGCGCAAGATCGCCGCGCTCCCGGTGATTTCGGTGCCCACCATCACGATCGCAAGCGACTTCGACGGAGCGAACGCGAGCGGAACGGCGTATCGCGCAAAGTTCTCGGGCAAGTACGATCACCGAATTCTGACGGGCATCGGACACAACGTGCCCCAAGAAGCTCCGGCGGCGTTCTCGCAGGCGGTGATCGACGTCGACGCTCTTTGATCCGCGGCAGCACGCGCCAACGGCCTAAGGTGCCGGTCCCCGCCTCATCTCGGGTAGGGCAAGGGCGAAGAGTGTGACACGCTCACCGGGCGTCGCCATCAGCGCGTCGGAGAGGCGAGCAAGCAGTTTGACCGAGGCACGCGCCCCCGCGCCCCCCTCGAGCTGGCGATACCACCCGCGGCTCACGCCGACGACCTCCGCAATCTCTTCTTGCGTCACGCGCCGGCCGCATCGCACGGGGAGGCGCTTATGCTCCCCGAGTGTGCATGCCGTGGAGGGAACCCGTTCGCGCAGCATCCTCAGGTATGCGCCCAACATATACGCACCGAGCGATGCTTCCATTCGAACGGAATCGACCGTCATTGTACTCATGCAGCCATCGTAGAATCCCAAGCGGCGATAATCGACGAACTGGAAGTTCCCTTTTCCCCAGGCAAGGTGTACGATAGGGGCTCCTCATCAAGGAGCCGGGTGAAAGCATACTTTCGCGATCCCGCCGGTCGCTCGGAGCGCTCCGCGCTCCTGGTGACCGCGCGCGCTCGGCTGCGACCCGAGGACGTCGGGCTGCCGGCCTCTCGCCGCCACCGTCCGGGGCTGCGTCGCGAAGAGATCGCCGAGCTGGTCGGGGTCTCGTCGCGGTGGTACGCATCATTCGAGTCCGGTGACGGCAGCCGGCACTTTTCCACGGCGTTCGTTCAGCGCGTCGCCGCCGTTCTGCGCCTGTCCAGCCGCGAGCGCGCGCGGCTGTTCGAGCTCGCACTCCCCGAAGCGGCCACGATCGCGCACCAGGTACAGGCGGCCGCGGGGCGTTCGATCTCCTCGGCGATCTATCGCCAGCTGCTTGCCGAAGAGAAGCTCCGGGAGGCGCAAGCAGAGCTTCATCAGGCCCAGGCCGGTGCCGGGCGTGCACTGGCAAGCGCGATCTATCAGCGATTGCTGGAACGGGTCACGACCGGACGAAGCCGTTCCCGTGCGCACTTGGCCATCGTGAGAAAACGCGATGCGGACTCAACTGACCGCTGACGAATGTAGCCTGGTGCAGGCGAGTTTCGCGCAGGTCGACCCGATGGCCGATCGCGTGGCCGCGATGTTCTACGGGCGTTTGTTCGAACTAAACCCGGCACTGGCACCGCTCTTCAAGATCGACATGGCGGTGCAGAGCGCGCGTTTTATGGAGAAGCTCGCCATCGCCGTGAAAGGCCTCGACGACCTCGATGGGATCGCGCCGTTCGTGCAAGTGCTGGGGCGCCGTCACGTCGACTACGGTGTCAAAACGAACGATTACGACACGGTGTGCGACGCGCTGCTCTGGGCCCTCGAAGCGCACCTGGGATCCGCATTCGGGCCGGACGCGCGCGCGGCGTGGAGGGCCGCCTACGAGGTGCTCGCGACGATGATGATCGAGGCCGGCAAAGCGCAGGCGTCATAATGGAGAATGAAATGGACGAAGTACAAGTCGAGCAGCAGAGCTATCAGATGCCACCGCAGGAGGGATTTACGATCGCCCACTTTCTCACGGTGGCCGACCTTAAACGATCCGCCGAATTCTACAAAAACGTCTTCGGTGGCGAGATCGTGAGCATGGGCGACGGTGACGCACCGCCCTACATCAAGATCGCAAACACGTGGCTCATCATCAACGTCGGGGGTGGTCCGACACCGGACAAACCGACCGTGACGCTCACCACGCCTCCCAACCCCAACGAGTTCAGCAGCTTCATGAATATTCGTGTGGCCGACATTCAGGCGTGCTACCAGTTATGGAAGAGTAGAGGAGCGACGTTCCTTACCGAACCCCTAGACAAGTACGGCGAAACGCGCTGCTACATCCGCGATCCCGACGGCTACATCATCGAGGTCGGGCAGAGCAAATCCGGGTTCACGTACGGGTAGCGAGCGCGGTTGCGCTAGCGCGGCCTAGTTCTGATCGAAGAATCCGGGCTTGCTTTGCCCCACTTCTATAATGTAACCGTCGGGGTCGCGAATGTAGCAACGGGTCTCGCCATACTTCTCGATCGGCTCGGTGAGAAACGTCGCGCCTCTGCTTCGCCAGAGCTCGTAGCATGCTTGAATATCGGCCACGCGAAGGTTCATGAAGCTACTCACTTCATCGGGATCGCGTGGTGTCGTGAGCGTCACGGTCGGTTTGTCGGGCGTCGGACCGCCTCCAGGGTTGAAGATGAGCCAGGTGTTCGCGATTTGAACGTACGCCGGGTCATTGTCTCCGAGCAGGCTTCGGCGCGTAACTTTTCCGCCGAAGACCGTTTCGTAAAAGCGCACCGATCGCTCGACGTTGCTTACCGTGAGAAAATGCGCGACGGTAAACCCCACCTGCGGCGGCATCTGATAGTTGACGTGTTCAACTTCTACTTCGTTCATCGATGACTCCGATCGCGCTCTACCACTTCAATCTCGCGCCGAGATACCCGCTCACTCCGTGGCTGGTCGCTTGGCCAAGACCGTGCTGATAGTTTCCGGTGAGGAAGATGCTGGTGCTCGGTGAGATCTGAGCGCTGATGCCGACGCCGCCCTGCACCCAGCTTCCGCCGAGCGCGGTCGGCAGCGTAACGGCGTTCGCGCCGTCGAGATCGGCAAATGTCGTGTTCGCAACGGCGTTGAAGCTATCCCAAACATTGACGCGCGCCCACGCGGAAACCGGGCGCGCGCTTGCGGACCAGGTTCTCGCCAGGCGCAGGCCCAGTCGACCGTACAACGCGCTACTCGGGGCGAAGCTGATGAGCCCGAATTCATCCGCGCCACTCAAGAGCGAGACATATTGGTATATGAATTGTGCTTGCGGTTCGAGCAAGTAGCCGTGCCCGAGCGAAACCGGCGTCGCGCCGCCTTCGAGCGAGAAAGCATACGCACCGCCCTCGGAGTGCAAATCTTGGCCGAGGATCGAGCGCGCCTGAATATTTTGATACCAAGTGAATTGGCCGACGCCGTCGAGATACGCGCCCTTGACGGTCTGGTGCGTGAGGTAAAGGCCGAGGGTATAGCCATTGAGCGTCGTCGTACCGGCGGTGCTCGTGCTGTAGACGGTTTGCACTTGCGCGCCGGCATTACCGAGGCCCACGTAAAGCCCACCGGCTTCCGCGGCGCCGTCGTCGCTTGTGCGTCGATACAAATCCTCACCGACTTCGATGCCGGTTCCGTAGTACGTATACGACGGGCCGAATTGCTGGAAACTTGCGAGCCGTCCACCCATACCGCTGCCGCTGTAGTCGGTTGATCCGTTTATACCGAAGATACGCGCCCATCCGCGTCCTGACTGCGTGTAGCCTCCGGCGCGGTCGTGATACGTTCCGAGCATGGTTAAACCGTACGTGCTCGCAAGCGCCTGCGCGGCCATGTCGGTCGGCACTTCGACGCGATAGTCGGGAAGCGGGGTTTGCACCTCTTCCGGTACTTTTGTCGGCACCGGCGTGGGTTCGGGCGTCGACGTCGGCGCGGCAGTGGGCAGCGGCGAAATCGACGGATCGGGCGACGCGCTCGGCGGTGCCGGCGGTGTGCCGCTGGGGGCAGTCGTCGGCACCGGCGGCGGGGTCGTTTCCGGCGGATCCGTCGGCGCTGATGACGGCGGAACCGTCGGCGTTGGGAACGGTGGTTCGGTGGGCGGTACCGGCGTTGGCGGAGCGGCCGTCGGCGGAGCGGTCGTTGGCGGCGCGGTCGGCGGTGCGTTCATTTGCGTGCGCAAGTACCAATCGCCGTCGTCTGCATCGGCACCGATCCCGCCCTGGAAGAGATTGTATTCGTAGGCTCCGGCGGCGACGCGGCCCTGCAACGTGAAGATTCCATCGGAAAGACCTCCGACTTCAATCAGCAAGATGCCGTCGCCGAACGTGGCTGCCCCGGCGCCGCCGGCATTGGTCACGAGTACGTTGGTATTTCCGGTAGTGTCGCCTTTGACGATCATCTCGTCGCTGGTCGAGTTGTCGTCACCGAGAATGGTGTTGAAGTGAATCGTGCCGCCGTAGCCGTTGTAGTTACCGTTCACCGTGAGGATCGTGCCGGCCGGTGTTGCCGTGCCGAAATCGAAGAGGCCCGCATTATTGAGAGCAGCAACGGATTGACTGAAGCCGCCGAGATTGAGCGTGCCGTTCGCGCCGATGTTCATCTCGGAGTTCGGACTGAGCACGTTGGTCGCGCCGGCTTGAAGCGTGCCGGCCTGGATGAACGTCGCGCCGGTGTAGTCGCTGTTCGCGCCGGTCAGCGTGACGGTGCCGCTGCCGATTTTTATCAGCGACCCGCCCCCCGTGAACGGCGACTGAATGGTGCCGTTATGGCCGTTGCTGTCGATCGTTCCGCCTTGGGGATTGAGCGTGATCGGATTGCCAACGAGCAGGCTGACGTTATTCGCTCCGAACTGCAGCGTACCGTTATCGAGGGTGAGATTGGTGAGATTCGAAGCCCCCTTCATCGTCCAGAGTGAGCCGTTGAGCAGCCACATGTTCGACGTGCTGCCGATTTCTGTGAGCGCGGCTCCCGTAAGGTGCGATGACTGATCGGCGACGAGATTGAGCGTCCCCGTATTGACGACGCCCAGCAGATTGGCACCGCTCAACGATGAATTCGTCAGCGTTGCATCCAGCCCGGTACCGGTGACATAGATCCCGTAGCTTTGATTCGAGGTGAGCGTACTGCTTGAGATGGTGATCGTCCCGGTGCCCGCGCCGCCGAAAGCCTGCGCAAAGATCGCGGCCGAACCGGAGCCTTGCGTGAGGACCGTGCTGCCGGCGAGATTCATGCTGGTCGCGCCTTCGATCACAGCGCCTTGCGAATTCGTGCCCGTCGTCGTAATCGTGACGCCGTTCGCACTCAGTGACGCGCCTGATCCGAGTGTAAGCAGTCCGGGTGCGTTCGAATTACCCGAGGTGATCGAGCCGCCGCTCAGCGAGAGCGTCGCCCCGTATTCGGAAGCCGCACCGCCCCCGCCGCTCCCGTTGATGCGAATCGTCGTGCCTTGCGAGGTAATTTGCGTTCCGGTGCCGGTCGCAAAAAGGCCGTAGGCATTATTTTGATTCACGGTGATCGCCGTGCCGTTGAGCACGCTGATCGTGCCGCCGCTATCGGCAGCGATCGCGGTCGAACCGCTGCCGCTCGTCGTGATCGACGCGCCGTTGACGGTAATGGAGCCGCCGCCGGTTGCGTACACACCGTAGCTGTTGCTTCCGTTGATGAAGACGGTTGAACCACCCAGGAGATTGACGGTGCCGCCGTCCGCGGCGACGATCGCATTGGATCCGCTCCCGCTCGTCGCGGTCGTGATACCGTTGGCGGTAATGATGGAACCGGCGCCGGTTGCGAAAAGCGCCGACGTGCCCGCCGCGTTCGGATAGATCGTCGTGCCCTTGAACAACGTGATCGTTCCGCCGGACTGGGCGACGACACCGTTCGCGCCGCTGCCGGTCGTGCTTATGCTCACCGGCCCGGTCGTCGTGATAACGCCGTTGTTGAGCGCCCACAGCGCGAAGCCGGATGAGCCGCTCGCATTCGTGTTGACGGAGCCGCCGTTGACCGTTACGGTCGTGCCGTTTGCAATAACCTGCTGCGCGCTCGCTTGCGCGTCGAGCAATGCAAGTGCAAGTACGACCGCCAGCACCACCCTCGTGCTGACACCCATCGTCCGATCATTATATACGCAGTCTTACCGCTCGTACAGCAAGGCCCGATCCAACATCTCGCGCATCGGCGGAATCGTTGCCGCGCTACTCACAAGGGCGTCATGGCTGCCATCGAGCGTTCCAGATCGGCTGCGTGCTCGCGCCACCGCCGCGCCTCGACCATGGCGTAACTTCCGCCGGCGGCGCGGCAGAGCCGCACAAGCAGCGCGATTTCTTCGGGATCGGGCAGCGCGCCGTCGCGGCGGTTCCCGAAGAGCGCGAATCCGATCAGGTCGTGCTGCGAGATGATCGGGATCGCAAGCGCCGGCGCCGTGCTGCCTTGCGGAAAGCGGTCGTCCTGGATCGCCACGTCCTCGAGGACGATCGCGCGTTCGAGCGATCGTAACGTCGTCACCAGCAGTGAATCCTCGCCGATCTCGGATGCGTCACGCGCCGACCATCCAGCAGCGGCCGTTCGCCGGAACGGTTCACCGCCGGCGACCCGGCGGAACACCGCCGCCGACTGCAGGGCGAGGATGCGCGGCGCTTCGGCGGCCACCGCATCGTCGACGAACGCGTCGGTCGACGCGAAGTCGAGCGCCCCGATGCGATACTCGATACGTTTTTCGGCGAGGTGCCGCGCGCGGAACACCACCCGATCGATCAGGCGTTCGGTGCGGCTGTGAATCCAGTTCAGCGCGACGCCGAAGCCGATCGTGACCAGCGCTTCGACCGCGAGCGCGAGCCGCTCTTCGCTGAGGATGCGGTTCGTCAGCCAGTCGACCAGGCTGACGACGATGACGACCAGCGCGGTCATCACGCCGTAGACCAGCGTCCGATTCAGTGCAAACCCGATGTCCAAGACGCGATGGCGCAGGATCGCATAGCCGAGCGCAACCGGCAGCGCCGCTTGCAGCAGCAAACAGACGTCGGCGCCGGCTTGGATAACTGTGCCGAGCTGTTGCGGCGCTCCCAAAAACCCGCCCGCCCCGAGAATCGCGACGTCGAGAACCGCGAACGCGGTATAGCCGATGGCCGCGACGAGCAAACCGATGAGCACCCATGCGATCCGGCGCCGCTGCTCGCCGCTGCTGCGTTGATAGCCGATCGCGGCGAAAACGAAGACCAGCCCGAGTTCGATGTAGAGCGACCATGCGTCGAATCCACCCCACGTAAGGAATACGAGAGGCTCGTAGATCATCTGAATGCCGATGACGACGACGGCAAGAAAGAAGATCGTGTCGGCGGCGCGAGCCGTCATGCGGGCCGCCGGCGTCTGCGGTGCTTCGGGGAAGCGAACGACGAACGGAAGGAGCGCGCAGATCGGCAGTCCCGCATTCACGAGATTGAGCAATGCCGCCACGGCTCCGAACAGCGGATTCGGTATCCACGAAAACTCGGCGATGAACGGAAAGCTTTGCCCCGCGCCGGCTCCATAGAGGACGAGCGCAGCCGTTGCAAGCGATGGGCGGCGCGCGACGATCAGCGCGATGATCAACAACGCGACCGTCGCCCCGGCCAGCGTTGCCGCGATCCAGTCGGTTTTGAGCGGAAGTATCGTCTCGCGCTGCGCGTGCAGTGTAACGCTGCGAGGTTGACCGGAGCCGATTATCGTGACGGTGAGCGGCGTCCCCACCGGTGACCGGTCGACCTGCAAGCGGTAGCGGTCGGATAAGTTGAGCGCGCCCAGGTCGACGACGTCGCCCGGACGGATCCCCGCGCGATCCGCGCTCGAGCCGGACACGACCCGCGTCACCCGCGCGTTCGCGCCGTCGGCAACCTTCGCCACGCCGAAACTCGTATGCTCGACCGGTGCGAAAAAAGAACCCCACGTCAGCGCAAGGATCGCAAGCGTCACGGCGGCCAGGAGATACCCGACGGCCGGCCGGTTCATGCGTGCTCCAACATCTCGCGCATCGGCGGCAGATCGCCGGGATGCGCGCCGCGATGGAGCCAGCGGATCGTGCCGCTCGCATCGATGATGGCGGCGCCGGGCAATTGCGCACCGTCGGCGAGTTTGGTCGCGCCCCAGTTTTGCGAGAAACCCGCCGCCTTGTTTTCCGCGCGCCGCTTCTTCAACGCCTTATCGCTGAAGAGTTTGAGCAGATTGTAATTTTCCAAACCCATCGCGCGATAGGTGCGCTTGTCCTCGTCGCCGATGCACAGCGCGGCCGCGCCTTGCCGGCCGCAAAACGCTTCCGCCTTCGCCTGCGAGCCGATCGTCACGAAGCGCACGGTAATTCGCCGGTCCGGATGCTGTTGGTCGAACTCACGCAACTGCGCGAGCGGTTCTTGGAAGAACGTTCAACCAACGTGTCGCAGCCACACGATCAGCGCGGGGAGCGGTATCCCCAGCGCCGCCACCTCCGGCGGCAGCGGGTCACCCACTCGCACTGTGGATCTCATAGACGAAATGCGCGGCATCGAGGCTGTCGAGACGTTGGCCGTCGACTTCGGCTTGCGGATACATCAGGAACGGCACCGGCTTGCCGCTCGAGCCGGGCAATGCGATGTCGTGTCCGTCGTTGTAGGCCACGTAGTTCCCCTCCCACGCGCCGAATAGCGTTTCGCGCGCGTCGATGACCTTGGGATTATTCGCGGCAAGATTTCCGGGCGGTTCTTCCAGGATCACCTTGCGAACGTCGGCCGGATCCACCGGCACCCAGCCGTAATCGGCCAGATAGAATTCGGCGCGGCAATGCTGCGCCTTGGTGATCGTGGGAGAATTCGCGCCCAGGCTTTTGTAACCGAAGCGCGAGGGCGCGACGCGAACGCCGAACAGATCGCGAGCCGGAATTCCGGACGCGCGCGCGAGCCCGACGGCCAGTCCGTTGATGTCGGCGCACTTTCCGCCCAAGTCACCGGTCTCCAACAAGAAGTCGATGTTGCCCAACCCGCAGCCGCGCACCGAGGCTTTGCGATACGTGTTCTCGATGATCCAGGCGTAGATGCGGCGCGCCTTTTCGAGATCGCTCGTCGCACCCGCCGTGATCGTATCGGCCGTCTTTTTCACGATGCCGTCGGTTGGAATAAACGTCGTTGCCGCGAGGTAACGTTCGCGCTGCGCCGCCGCCAGCGCAGTGGCCCTGACCGGACGCTGCAGATCGACCGCGAGATCGCGCGTCGAGGCGTAGGAGGTGACCCGCAGCGTGCGCGCGGCGCCGTTCTCCGGAAAGCCGGCGGGCCACTGCGCGTGAACGAATCCCGCGCCCCAGATGGGGTCTTTCGCGACCTGAACGATGGCGGCATTGCCGCTCTGTTCGCTGCGCAGCGGCTTCATCCAACTCGCCTGCGTGAACGAGGGAATCGGAACCCATGCCTGCACCGCGCCTTCGCGAGAAAACGAAAGGTCGGTGACGAGCCGGAACGTACGCCAGGCGCCAGGTGAAGGTGCGAACGGATCCGTCACGGAGGCCGTTGCCACCAGCGCGGTTCCTCCATATAGAAATTCGCTGCGATTCATTGCTCGAGCCTCCGCTTAATACTCCGTGCAGCTTCTTCATCGTCCGTTAATATCCGGCATGACCGAAGGAGCGCTTCTCGAACTCGACCGCATGAAACGCCTCATCGTTGCATGCTGCGCGTCGCTCGCGCTGTTGGCGCCAACCCTCCCCGTGCCGGCACAAGAACCGCCGCCGGCGCCGCAGATCGATCCCGCACTACTCGCGCTCGTTCGCCAAAAGATCAAGCACGTCTTCGTGATCTATCAGGAGAACCGCTCGTTCGATTCGTATTTCGGCACCTTCCCCGGCGCCGACAATCTCACGACGACGATGGCGCAGACGCAAGGATTTCGCCAGTACGATCCGCTCGGCAACCAGTGGGTCACCCCCTTTCGCATTACGACCCCGGACACCGCCGACGCGGATCATTCACGCCCCGCGCTCATCACCAAGAGCGACGGCGGCCGCATGGATCTCTTCGTGAGTACCGAGGAGTTCGGACTCCTGGCCAGGGGTTATTCGCGCGAAGACGCGCAGCGCGTCGGGCTGCTGACGATGGCGTTCGAGGACTGCGATACGGTCCCGTATCTGTGGATGTACGCCCACAACTTCACCCTGTTCGACCACTTCTTTCAAGCGATGTACGGTCCGTCGACGCCCGGCAACATCGACCTGATCGCGGCGCAAACGGGCCAAACGCAATGGGCGCGCCATGCCGATGAGCAAGTCGCCGCTAATTCCACCGGGCCCGGCGTTCCGGTCGTGAACGACACCGCGCCGAGTTTCGGGCCGTACGGCAACGGTTCGAATCCGGTTCCGGGAACGGGACAGTACGATCTCACCTTCGCGACCCTCATGCTCTCCCTCTCCGGTAAGGAAGCCGTCCACGCCAAACGCGACAACGACGACATCAAGGACGATGTCAAGGACCTCATACAACAAGGGCACGACGCGGTGCCGTGGGGCTGGTATCAAGTCGGGTATTCGTTTCCGAAGGGCCGCACCACGAACTTTGCGTACGTCACGCACCACAACGCGGTGCAATACTTCGGCTACTTGCGCGAGAACCCGTACTACTGGAGCGGCGTGCACGACGTGCGCGAACTGATCCCCCGGATCGAAAACGGCACGCTCGGTGATCGCGGCGTGATCTTCGTCAAGGGCGGCTACATCGATCCGTTCGGTTTCAAACCCGCCGACCCCAATCCGTACGTGCAGACGTATTTTCAGGGTGACGACGATCACCCCGGGTATTCGGATTCGCAAGTTTCCGAGGCGTTCGTCGCAAAATTCGTCAACGCGATCGCCAAGAGCAAGTACTGGAAGGACTCACTGATCCTCATCACCTGGGACGATTCCGAAGGGTTCTACGATCACGCGGCGCCGCCGCAATTCGAGCGCTGCCCCGACGGTCATCCGTGCGGTGACGGACCGCGGGTACCGGCGATCATCATCTCGCCCTTCGCCCGCGATCACGCGATCGATCACGATCTGGCCGATCACACCTCGTTCGCCAAGATGATCAGTAAGATTTTCGAAACGCCGCCCCTCGCCACGCTTCCGGACGAAGCGCCGTACATGCCGGAAGGTCCGCGTGACACCAACCTCGCGCTCTCGGATCTGCTCAGCGCGCTCGATCCCGAACGGCTCTCCGGAACGAAAGCACCGATTCCGGCGAGTGCCGCGATCGTCGACGACATCGGTGTCCCGCCGAAAATGTCGTGCGCCTCGCTCGGCATCCGTCCCGACGTCATTCCCGGCGAGAATAAACCGCCGGCCGGCTTCGCCCCGCTCACACTGGAGCACTGACAGAGGAGACGGAGCAACTGTCATCCCGCGGGCAAGAACCGGGTGTCTAGCGCTGGCGGTTGCCGCCGAGTTTGTATTCGACGAAGCTGCGGGCGAGCAGATTCGTCAGGAAGACGAAGATCATCAGCAGCGCCGCGGCCGCATACGCGAGCTGGTGCGATTGCTCGAACGGCTGACTGATGTAGGTCCACACCACGTAGGTCAGGTAGCCGACCGGCGAGTGCGTGAGCGCGAGGTTGGGCATGTAGTTCGACCAGCCGGCGGTGTAGATCAGCGGCGCCGTTTCGCCCAGGCCGATGCCGGTTGCAACCAGTACGCCGGTGAGGATGCCGGGCAGTGCAAACGGAAAATTGATCGACGAAATCACCATTGCCGGACGCGCGCCCAGCGCCACCGCGCCTTCTTTGAGCGCGGTCGGCACGTTGGTGAGCGCGACGTCGGCAGCGCGCACGACGTAGGGCAGCATGAAGATCGCGAGCGCGAGCGATCCGGCGATCAGCGAGAAACCCCATCCCGCGATCTCGACCAGCGCCACGTAGAGAAAATATCCGACGACGATCGACGGGATGCCGGCGAGCACGTCGACCATGAAGCGAATCGTTCTCTTGCCCCACGGCGGCGCAAACTCGACCGTCCAGACCGCGGTTCCCAGACCGACCACGATGACCATGATCAGCCCGATGATCACGAGCAAGAACGTGCCGGCGATCGCGTTGGAGAGTCCGCCGGCGATACCGTGCGTCGGCGTAAAGAAGATTTCCGGTTTGAGCGCCGGCACGCCGCGCGCGAGCACGAACGCGAAGATCGCGAAGAGAATACCGATCACGGCGATCAGGCAGGCGACCGAAAGCGCCCACCAGGCCCGGCTCGCATAGGTTTTCGGCGAGACTCCGCGCATCACGGCGGCCATTAGGCGTGCCCTCCCTCACGGCGATCCGCCCCGCGCATGATGCCGCGCGCGATCACGTTGACGAGCAGGGTGATGATGAAGAGCACGCAGGCCAGTTCAGCCAGCGAGCGCTGCGCCATTCCGGACGCATCGGTCAAAGCGGATTCGAGTTGCGAGACGATTACCGCCGCGATCGTGTTGACCGGTGAAAAAACGTTCTGCGGAAACGAATTGATCGCGGCGCCGCACACCATCAGCACCGCCATCGTTTCGCCGAGGGCGCGGCCGAACGCGAGCAGCACCGAAGCAACGATCCCCTTGCGCACGCTGGGAAGCACCGCGCGAACCATCGCCTGCCAACTGGTGCTGCCGAGCGCCATGCTCGCTTCGAAGAGCGAATTCGACTGCGCGAGAATCACGTCGCGCGTGGTCGCCACCATGATCGGAATCACCATCAGCGAGAGAATGAACACCGACGCGGCCAAGCCGTTTCCGCTGCCCGCCGATCCTCCCAAAAAGGGAATGAAGCCGAGGTGCGTGGTGACCCACGGCGCAAGCGCGCCGCCGATCCACGGCACGAGCACCACCATGCCCCACAATCCGTACACGACCGACGGCACGCCGGCCATCAGTTCGACCAGCGCGTTGGCGAGCGGCCGAATCATCCGCGGAATGCGATAGACCAACGAGAGCGCGACCATCAGCGAGAGCGGCACCGCCACCACCATCGTCAAGAGCGCCGTGAGCGCCGATCCGAAGATGAAGACCAGTGCGCCGAACGCCGCACCCGCCTCCGCGGTGAAGCCGGCGCGGCTCACGGTTGCGCTGCCGTATTGATTCCCGATGTTCCAGATCGGGCTGGTGAAAAAGGCAATGCCGTTGAATCGAATCGCCGGATAGGCGTAGGCGATCAGGAAGAACAGCATCAGGAAAATGATCGCGAAGCTCGCCAGCGCGGCGAGCCCCGTGAGAGTACGCAGCACCGCCTGCGAACCGGTGCGTTGTAGTGTCGCCGGGGACGCCGCTTTCGCGGCGCCCCGTACGCTCAGGTTGATGGCAGCCATGCCCCTATTGGATCTTCTCGATCTGAGCTTTGCTCTTGGCGACGATCGAGGACGGTAAAGGCAAGAAGTGCACGGCGTCGAGGAAGCGTGCCGACTGTCCGCCGCTGCGTTCGAGCGACCAGTTGAGGAACGCCTTCAGCGCCGAAGCCTTCGCGCCGTCGCTTTGCTTCGGATTCACGATCGCGTATTCGTAGTTGATGATCGGATACGACTCGGCGCCCGGAGCGAAGATCAAGGAAATGCGCTCGTCGGACGGCGTTTGCGCATCGAGCGAGCGCGCCGCTGCGCCGATCGTCGTCGCGGTCGGGAGCACGAACTTGCCGCTGCGGTTTTCGAGCGCGGCATAGCCCAGCCCGGCCTTGTCGGTCTGATTGAGGAAGCTCACGCCGATGTAGGCGATGCCGCCCTTCGTATTCTGGCAGGTTTGCACCATGCCGGGATTGCCGGTCGCACCGACCGCGGTCGAAACCGACGGCCAGCTGATCGTCGTGCCGTATCCCGGCCCGCCGGCCCACGACGGCGTCGACTTGGTGAGGTACTGGGAGAAAATGAACGTATCGCCCGAGCCGTCCGAACGATGGATCGGAACGATCTGCAGGTGCGGAAGTTTGCTTCCGTACCGTCTGTTGATGTCTTTGATCTTCGCGTCGTCCCAGTACTGAATCTGACCCGAATAGATACCGGCGAGCACCGGACCCGAGAGGTTGAGGTGCACGTCGTTCAATCCGGGCACGTTGTAGTTGATCTGCTGCGCCGAGATTGCAAGCGGAATGTTCAGCATCGGGCTGTTCTTCATCTGTGCGTCGGCCATGTACGCGTCGGACGCGCCGATTTGCGCGACGCCGGAGATCGCCTGCGAGATGCCGGTGCCGCTCCCCGTACCCTGCGTCGTGATCTGCACGTCGCCATGGGCCTGTTGGTAGGCGGCCACCCAAAGGTTCATCAGCGGATAGAGCAGCGTCGAGCCGGTCTCCAAAATGTCGGTCGCCGCCAGCGCCCGCCCGCTGACGGACACGAGCAATAGCGCCGCGAGGGTCAGCGCCAAGGTCTTACGCATCAAGAAAACTCCTAAAAGCACGTGGGAGAAAACGAGCGGTAACGCTACCGCTCTCGACACTAGGTATGGTGCGGTGCGGCAAACTAAAGTGGCCTTAAAGCCGCCTTATCGACGCCTTAAGCTTCCCCGTCGTGCGATGATTCTAAGGAGGCGCTCCGGCCGTTGCCGAAACGGCCCCCGGTATGCCCGAGACCCTCACCCCATTGCCCGCGCTCCGTCACACGGCCGCTCACGTCCTCGCCTACGCCGTCCAAGATCTCTTCCCCGATGCCAAGCCGACCATCGGCCCGGCGATCGAAAGCGGATTCTATTACGACTTTGATCGTAGCGAACCGTTCACGAACGACGATCTCGAGCGGCTCGAAGCACGCATGCGGGCGATCGTCGACGCCGATTACGAGATGCGCGGTCAAACGGTGACGCGCGCCGAAGCGATCGAACGTTTTGCGGGCAATCCCTACAAAGTCGAACTGGCGCGCGAAATTCCCGAAGGCGAGCCGATCACGCTCTACACGATCGGCAACTTTACCGATCTCTGCCGGGGCGGCCATGCCCATCGCACGGGTGAGATCGGCGCGCTGAAGTTGACCAGCGTCGCCGGCGCGTACTGGCGCGGCGACGAGCACAACCCGATGCTGCAGCGCATCTACGGCACCGCTTGGCATACGAAGAAAGAACTCGAGGCCTACCTCGCCCAGGTCGAGGAAGCGCAAAAGCGCGATCACCGCCGGCTGGGTCACGAACTCGACCTCTTCTCGATCGAAGAAGACGCCGGGGGCGGACTCGTCTTCTGGCATCCCAAGGGCGCGATCGTCCGCGGCCTCATCGAAGAATTCATTCGCACGGGTCTGCGCGAGCGCGGCTATCAGCCCGTCGTCACGCCGCACGTCGTCAGCGAACGGCTCTTCGAGATCTCGGGCCACCTCGAAAATTTCGCGCAGGGAATGTTCGGCCCACTCGAAGTCGAGGAGCAGCGTTTTCGTCTCAAGCCGATGAACTGCCCCGGCCACATCCTGATCTATCGTTCGCAGCCGCGCAGCTATCGCGATTTGCCGATTCGCTACGCCGAATTCGGCACCGTCTATCGCTTCGAACGTTCCGGCGTGCTGCACGGTCTCACCCGCGTGCGCGGCTTCACCCAAGACGACGCGCACCTTTTTTGCACGCCCGAGCAATTGCAAGGTGAGTTCGAACAAACGCTCGACGAAGCGCTGCGCCTGATGAAAGCGTTCGGCTTCGCCGAGTTCGAATATTTTCTCTCGACCCGCGAAGAGCGGCTGCGCGGCGAGACCGATCCGATCGCGGAAGACGCGATCCGGCGCGCACTCGAGCGCTACGAGCTTCCGTATCAGATCGACGAGGGCGGCGGCGCATTCTACGGTCCGAAGGTCGACATCAACGTACGCGACGCGATCGGACGCAAGTGGCAGCTCGGCACGGTGCAAGTCGATTTCGTACTGCCCGAACGATTCGAACTGAAGTATCGCGCGAGCGACGGCCTCGATCATCGCCCGGTGATGATCCATCGTGCCCTCGCCGGCTCACTCGAACGCTTCTTCGGTATCCTGATCGAGCATTACGGCGGCGCGTTTCCGGCCTGGCTCGCGCCGGTGCAGGCCGTGCTCGCACCGATCTCGGAACATCAACTCGCGTACGCGCGTGAAATCGCCGCGCGGCTCGAGGGGATGGGATTCCGGGTGAGCGTCGACGAGAGCAACGAGAAGCTCGGCTACAAGATTCGGCACTGGAAGACGCAGAAAGTTCCCTACATCTTGGTCGTGGGCAAACAAGAAGCGGCAGACGGCACGGTCAACGTGAACGAACGCGCGGTCGAGGAGAAGCGCACCGTCTCGGTGAGCGAATTTGCCGACGAGCTCCAGCGAAAGGTCGACACCCGAGCATGAAATTTGTCATCTCTCGTCCCTCGACTTGGCTCGGGACAGGCTCCGCGAAGCGCAGTCGAGGGACCGCCCTGGTTTTTGCAGCGGCGTGTCTCGCGCTCGCGGCCTGCCAAGGGAGTTTCGGCAGCGGCGGCACCTCGGCGCCCGGAGGCGTCAATCCGCCGGTCAACGCCCAGATGCCCGCTTCGCCCGCGGCCGAGCATCCCGAGGCGAAGCGCTCGGGTGAAGTCGCCGCGACCACGCCGCCCGGCGACACCGTCACCTATCCGGTCGCCGACGCGCCGAACGGTCTGAAGTGCCCGCAAGATCAGGGTTTTTCGTGCACGCTCAAGTTCACGGTTGCGGCAACGCCGACACCGTCGGGCTCGCCCTCGGCATCGCCCTCGCCGACGCCGACGCCGACACCCACGCCGACACCGACGCCCACGCCGTTCGGCGGCGCATCACCGCTCTTCACGCCGACGCCCTCGCCCAGCGCATCGCCGGCGACGAGCGGACCCCACATCACGCTCACCATTGCGGGCCTGCCGAAAAACGCGCCCAAGATGACCAGCCCCAATCCAAAGGCGGTCGCAACGGTCGCACTCATTGCGCTGCGCATGCGTACCGACGCCGACATCACGATCACGGGCAAGACGATGGCCGACTTCACCCTACCAAAGGAACAGATCGGCGGTCGCGGTTTCGCGGTGCAGCTCTTCCGCGAGAGCGTGCACAAACGCAAGGTCGACGATACGTTTTACGGCTCGTATTCCGAATCGAGACTCGACGGGACGACGCTGCACTTCGAACTCGATGCGCCGAACCTGCCGGTCAAGAAGGATGAAACGTGGCTGCTCGTGCTCTACGGCGACGAACTTCCCGAGCTGAGTCCATCACCGAGCGCATCGGCCTCATCGAGCGCGTCACCGAGTGCCTCGCCGAGTGCATCACCGAGCGCCTCGCCCTCGCCGTCCGCATCACCGTAACCCATTGTCATCCCGAGCCCTTCGACTCGCTGCGCTCGCTCAGGACAAGCTCCGCGAGGGACCACCGAAATGACCATCCTCGGTATCGAGACGTCGTGCGACGACACCGCGACCGCGATCGTTCGCGACGGCCGCGACGTGCTCGCGAGCGTCTCCACCAATCAGGACGCGTTTCACGCGAAGTACGGCGGCATCGTGCCCGAGATCGCGAGCCGTCAACACGTTGCGCTGCTCTCTGCCGCGGTCGACGACGCACTCGGACGCGCCGAGATCGCGTTGCGCGACCTCGATGCGATCGCGGTCACGCGCGGCCCCGGTCTGATCGGCAGCCTCGTCGTCGGTGTCGCGGCCGCCAAAGCGCTCGCGTTCGCGCTGAACAAACCACTCTACGCGATCAATCACTTGCACGGCCATATCTTCGCCGCGTTTCTCGACCGCGACCACGAACCGCCGTATCCGTTTCTCGCGCTGCTCGTTTCCGGCGGACACTCGCAACTCGTCGACGTGCGCTCGGCGACCTCGATGCACGTCATCGGCCGCACGCGCGACGATGCCGCCGGTGAGGCCTACGACAAAACGGCGCGTCTGCTCGGCTTACCGTATCCCGGCGGGCCGCGGCTCGACGCGCTCGCTCGCGGGGGGAATCCCAAGGCGCATGCGTTTCCGCGCCATCGCCCCGATATCGGTACGCTCGACCTCTCATTTTCCGGATTGAAGACGTCGGTCCGATACTTTCTCGAATCCGACGAAGGCAAACGAGCGAATCCGGCCGACGTCGCGGCGTCGTTTCAAGCCGCGGTCATCGACGTGCTGATGGCGCGCGTCGATTCGGCCTTCGCACGCGGCGAGTACCGCGCGCTCGTCGTCTCCGGCGGCGTCGCCGCTAACTCGGAATTGCAATCGCGCGTGCGCGCGTGGAGCGCGGCGCGCAACGTGCCTGCCTTCATCCCGCCGCCGAAATACTGCACCGACAACGCGGCGATGATCGCCGCGGCCGCGTACCACCAACGCCCGATCGCGCGCGTCGACCCACTCACGCTCTCGGCCGACCCGAACCTTCCGTTCGAACCCGCCGCCTAGGGAAGCTCTGAAGAAGTCCATGCACCGATCGTTATGGCCCCGATGGCCGCAGACCCGAGGAGTCGGCGAGGGAGCATAGCCGGGGTGTTCTGTGACCGAGCCGACGACGATGGAGATGCGCCATCGCGGCCATAACCCTTCGGGCAAGGGCATTTTCCGGTGCGGGTCTTCGTTGCATCCTCGGTCACAGAGCGCGTTGCTATGCTCCCTCGGATGCGCCTCGATTCGCACCGGAAAATGCTCCTTGCGATCGGTACAGCGACCTCTTCAGAGCTTCCCTAGGGCAAGGCGTCGTTTTACGCTGAATCGAATACAGAACCATGGATTCGCGCGAGGACCGCGCCGCGAGACGGCGCGCGACGTGGACCGGTTTCGTCGCACACTCGGCTACAGAGGCTGCGGCATACGAGCGCGCGGCCGCGACGGCTATGCCGCCGGCAGAACGCGTCGAGGCAATTTGGGAACTCGTGCTGCGCATGCGGTGGGGAGACGATGCAGCAGAATACCGACTTGATCGAACTGTTGGCCGCGTTGAACGCCGAAGGAGCTAGATTTCTGATCGTTGGCGCCTATGCGTTTGCCTTTCTTCGTTGTGACTGCCTTGCAACACATCCTACGCTGCAACCGGCTCCGCACCGGTATCCGGGAGTCTTGAGAGCGCCAACTGCGCTCGCCGGCGGATCTCCAGCGCCGCGTTGACGTCCGCATGGGTCGAAAACCCGCAGCGAACGCACGTAAAGCGCCTTCTCCGTCGACTTTCTCGCTCGCAAGCGCCGCACTTCGCGCAGGTCTGCGATGAGAAATGGGCGTCCACCTCAACCACCATACGCCCAGCCTCTGCCGCTTTAGCGATGATGAATCCTCGAAGTAGACCAAAACTTGCATCCAGCATCCGCCGATTCAATCCAGCTTTGGCCGCGACGTTGCGGCCCGGCTCCTGGAGCGTGCCTTTTGCGCTACGGGTCATGTTGCGCACGTTGAGCGCTTCGATCGCGATGACGCCTGTGCCGGCGACGATCTTGCCCGCCAGCGTATACAGCGTGTGCCGACGACGATTCGCTTCCCGTTCCTTGGCGCGAGCTAGGCGCAGTATCGCGCTTTTGCGGGCGGGATCGTGCCGATTCAGAGGGCGGCCGCGTGAATCGCGCTGCGTTATTGCCTCGAGCGCGCGTTGATGATGGGCGATGCGCTGCCGATTGCGCTCGGCGTGCGCGGGATTATCGTGTAGTCGGCCTTCGCTGGTTGCCGCCAGTACGCGAATGCCGCGGTCGACACCGACGATCCGCCGCAGATCGACCGGCCCTTGCACCTGGGCTCGTTCGCATTCGAAACAGGCGTACCAGCGGCCGTTACGTTCCAGGATCCATGCCCGCCCGAACGGTGGGACCGATCGGCCTTTACGCAGCCTCACGCGGCCGATGCCGGGAATCGTCACCGAGCGTTGCGCCACATCGAACGTGAGCGCGCGATTGCCGTGTGGAAATGTCAGCTGCTTCCAGCGGGCCGCCGGCTTGAAGCGCGGAAAGCCGGGGGTCTTGCCTCGCTCGATGCGTCGGAAGAACGCCTGCATCGCCAGGTCGAGGCGATGCAGTACGGCGTCTTCGCATTCCCGGTAGACTGCCGCAAGGCGGCCGTCAAGACGGTCAATCGGCTTACGCAGTGCCGTGATTTCCGCGTACTGCATCCTGGCAGAAATCTTCACCTTACGCAGACGGTATGCGTCGCGACGCTCTTGGAGCAGCGCGTTGTACAGTTCCCGCGTGACGTTCAGCGCAAAGCGAAGGCGCTCCGCCTGACGGAACGTGGGATAAAGCCGCACGCGTTCGATGCGTTTCACGCTTCCTCGAGTCTAGCGACTATCAATGCCATACGCCTGGCAATCACCTCGTTGCAGGTTCGGCCTGCTCGTGCCTTCACGGCTACGCCTTGCCACCACAACTCACTGAGCTCGTGCAGGCGGTTACACGCCGTCCTGGCGCTCCATCGGATCGGATCCGGAGAACGCACGGAAGGTCTGGAACGCGGACGGAACGGCGACGGAATCACGCGGCAGTTGCTCGAAAATAACGAACATATCGCGAGCATCCCAGCAAAACGTTCCACGAGACGCTCAGTGATTTCTCAGTAATTATACAGGAGCTTCTGCAGTGCCCGAGCCCGAAGCCGTAGGCTCAATTTTCCTTCACTGCGGGTGGCGTACGGCGGGAACATGGATATGGTCGCTGTTCCGGTCGCGAGCCGACGTGATGGCCTTCTACGAGCCGCTCAACGAAGCGCTCGCGGCAATAACGCTTCGCGACGTTCAGATGATGCGCCCGGGCGCCACCGACTCCGGACATCCCGACCCGGATCGTCCCTACTACGAGGAATTCGCCGCGCTGATTCCAACGCGGGGGCGCGGCGTCCCCAGGTATCCGGCCGGTATTTCCTACGATCGGTTTCTCGCCGGACCGCAGACCGATCTCCCCGGCCTTGCGAGCTATCTCGACTCGCTCGTGCGGCTCGCGCACGCGAACGGAAAGACGGCGGTGATGAAGCATTGCCGCACGATCGGACGAGTCGCGTGGATGCGCAAGCACTTTCCGAACGTGCGTCACATTGCGGTCGTCCGCTCTCCATGGGGCCAGTGGCTCTCGGGATGGCGTATCTACAAAGCTTCCGGTAACGCGTACTTCGTTGCCAAGCCCTTAGAGATACTCGCGCGGAATCACGATCATCCGCTCGCCGCTTGTGCGTTGAAGGCGCTACGCCTCTCGCCCGAACTCTTGAACGGCGCCGTGAAAACGCTGACGCGAACGGGATTGAGACGCGGCATTCCGGCGGCGACCTCACCCGGCGTGCTCTACCGTGCCTTCCTCGCTTTTTGGGTTAGCACGAGCTATCGTACGCTCTCGAACGTTGAAGACGTCATCGATTCGGATCGGCTGGGCAGCTCGCGAGCCTATCGTCGCGAAACCGAAGGGATGATTCAGTTGCGCAGCGGAATGGCGATCGACCTCAGCGATGCGCATACGCTTCCCGCGGTCGGGTCCGTTGCGGGAATATCGGGGTCCGATATCGAGCGTTGGCACGCCGAAGCGTTCTCGGCGCTCTCGGACTTTGCCAAGATCGATCGGACCGTTTCGGAGGCGCATCATGCTGCCGCTTCCGCATCGATCTGCGCGAAACTGGTCGAAACCCCGGATATGCCCATCGGTCGGAGCGCCGCCGTCTCACGGCGGACCGATTCCGCCAAACCCGCCTCGATCCGCTCCTGGTTCTGTATTGCTGCGGCGGTCATCGCCGCCGCCACTGCCGATCCTTTGGTCGAAGGCGCGTCGAACGCCGGTTGGTTCGGGCCCGGCTCGTACACCGACCATTCGTATCTCGCCGTCGCACCCACGCTCGCGTTGGGAGCGCTGCTCGTCGTCCTCTATTTGGTGCTGCGCGTGCGCCGCGATCTCTCGCAGGCCTCCAACGATGCGCTGCACACGAACCTGCGCCGCCTGCTCGTGCCGATCTTCGCAATGCAACTCGCTCTGCTGGCCACGATGGAGACGCTCGAACAAATCGCGGTTGACGGCCACTCCCTCGGCAGCACGATTTGGTTGGGTGGCCCCATCTGGTTCAGCTTGAGCGTTCACGCGGCCGTCTGTGTCGCGGTCACGTTCGCGCTGGCGAAGGTACTGCACGTTTGGGCGTGCACCACCGTCCGTATCATCCGGCAGATGCGCGCGTAACCCGATCGGACGCGACGCGCGAGCATGTATCGGCTCCGCGTACATCGAACACCGATCGATGGGCAAGACTGCCGCTTTCGGGCTCGCCGTATTTATGACGGGTGCTTTCGTGTTGACCGCAGGTGCGGTCGAACCGAGCCTCGCGAATTCTTCTACCGCCGTACGCTTGCGATCGCTCGCGGCAAAACACGACGTGCGCGCCATCGAGGCGATGCGCAGCGAGGTCGCTGCCGCGAACTGGCCCGCGCTCTCCGGGCTTTACCATGTCGAGCTTTTTCTCGCCGGCAAGAAGAACGACGACGAAGATTTCATCCGGAACTATCCGTGGCGGCAGATCCAGGAAATCTGCGTTGCCTTCACCGATACCGGGCCCGTCCGCGCCCTCGAAACGCTCGTGAAGCGGCGCGGCGACGTTCCCTCGATCCGGCTGCTCTTTCTCAGTCATAACCACAGCGACGGTTTCGTGGCCGAAACGCTTTCCGGCGCGCTGCGAGTTGCCGCCGCTCGCTTTCCGGGCGCGACGCTCGCCGCATTGCGCGCTCTGCCGCCGGACGAGCAGCCTGCGGCGACCTCGTGCTACAGCTTGAGCGACATCCGAACGCCCGAGATGTTCTCGCTCCCGCCCCGCGACGCCGCGGACGCACGGCTTTTGCGCGCTATCCGGGCAGCGATCCCCGGTCACTGCTGAGCACGGCGAGCGTCGGCTGCACGAGTGCCGCATACGCATCGGCGCTTTGCTGCGCCCACGTCTCCGAGCGGCCTAATTCACGAGCCAACAATCCTGCCACCAGCGGCGCCGCCGCCGCACTGGCGGCGGTATCGACGAAAAACGCCCGCGTCCGCCGCGCGAGCACATCGTCGACGGTCCGAGCCAGTTCGTGACGCGCCGCGAACACGACCTCGGCGCGTGTGTACGGAAGTGCGTCGTGAATCGGCTGCCCCAGCGTCGGCTCTTGCGCGATCAGCGCGCGGATCACGGTTCGATCGCTGCCGTAGAGCGCGAACGGATCGGGCAGACCGGCGGCTGCGCCGCTGCCGTCGCTGCCGTGCAGCGGCAGATTCAGCGTCCGCGACGGCGCCGCAGCCAACCCGCCGACCTCGCGCGCCGCGTCGATCGTATCCTGCGCCATCTTGCGGTAGGTCGTCCACTTCCCGCCGGCGATCGTAACCAGGCCCGACGCGGAGGTCTCGACCACGTGTTCGCGCGAGAGCTTTGCCGTCGTCGTCGCCGCGCGGTTGACGAGCGGTCGCAATCCGCAGTAGGCCGCCGTCACGTCGGAGCGCGCCAACGGGCGTTCGAGGTACCGTGATGTGTGCGCGAGCATGTACTCGATCTCGTCCACTCGGGGAACCGGGTCGAGCGAGGGTTGCGGCTCGGCGATGTCGGTCGTGCCGATGAGCACCCGGCCATGCCACGGGATCACGAAGAGCACGCGCCCGTCATCGGTCCGCGGAATCAGCAGCGCGTCGTCGCCGGGAAAAATCTTGCCGGGAAGCACGATGTGCGACCCGCGGCTGAGCGAGAGCAGCGGACGCGCCGCCGCATCGTCGGCTCGCCGCAGCTCGTCGGTGAAGATTCCGGTCGCGTTCACCACCACGCGCGCCCGCACGCTCGCCTCGCCGCCGCTCTCTTCATCGCGAACACGCACGCCGCGCAGACGCGCGCCGTTGCGCTCGAAGCCGACGACGCGCGCGTAGTTGACGACCACCGCGCCGCGATCGATCGCCGTGCGCGCCAGCGCAATCGAAAGCCGCGCGTCGTCGAACTGCCCATCGTGATACCGCACCGAGCCGCGCAACCCGCGTGCGCACAGCGCCGGCGCGCGTTCGAGCGTCCCTCGCGCGGTCAAGAACCGGCTGCGTCCAAAATTCGACCTGCCCGCCAGCACGTCGTACGCGGTGAGCCCGGTGAAATAATACGGCGCTTCATACCAGCGATACGCGGGCGTGATGAATCCCAGATCGCTGACCAGATGCGGCGCGTTCCTTCGCAGGGCGCTGCGTTCGTGCAGCGCCTCGCGCACGAGGCCGATGTCGCCTTCGGCCAAGTATCGCACGCCGCCGTGAACCAGTTTAGTCGATCGGCTCGACGTCGCTTTGGCGAAGTCGACCGCTTCCACCAACGCCGTCTTGTATCCGCGCGAAACCGCATCGACCGCAGCACCGAGCCCGCTGGCTCCGCCGCCCACGACCACGACGTCGAACGCGTCGTCGAGGGCGGCAAAATCACGCACGCGCTTGCGTCACCGCATGCCGCCAACCTGCGAGCAGCGTTTCGCGCCGGTCGTCGGCCAGTGCGGTACGGAAACGGTGCTCTTCCTGCCATTGTTTCGAGACCTCTTCCGCGTCGCGCCAGAATCCGACGTGCAACCCGGCGCAATACGCCGCGCCGAGCGCCGTCGTCTCGGTGACGCGCGGACGCACGACGTCCACGCCCAAGACGTCGGACTGGAACTGCATCAACAGGTTATCGACGACGGCTCCGCCGTCCACGCGCAACTCGGCGAGCTTCACCTTCGAGTCGGTCTCCATCGCCTTGACCACATCGTAACTTTGGTAGGCGATGGATTCGAGCGCGGCACGCGCCAAATGTTCCTTCGTGCTCCCGCGCGTGAGGCCGACGATCGTTCCGCGCGCGTACGGGTCCCAATACGGCGCGCCCAATCCCACGAAGGCCGGCACGAAGAACACGCCGCCCGTGTCCTCTACGCGCGAGGCGAGTTGCTCGACTTCCGCCGACGTCGAGATGATGCCCAGCCCGTCGCGCAGCCACTGCACCGCCGAACCGGTCACGAAGATCGACCCCTCGAGCGCGTAGAGCGCTTTGCCGCGCTGCGACGAAAACGCGACCGTCGAGATCAAACCTGATGTACTACGCACGATGTCGCTTCCCGTGTTGAGCATCAGGAAACAACCCGTGCCGTACGTGTTCTTGGCCAAGCCCTTCTCAAAGCCGGCCTGTCCGATCAGCGCGGCCTGTTGATCGCCGGCAACGCCGGCGATTCGAATCGAGCCGCCGAAGAGGCGCGGCAAAACCGCACCGAAATCGGCCACGCACGGACGCGCTTCGGGCAGCAGCGACCGCGGAACGTTGAAGATTTTCAGCAGTTCGTCGTCCCAATCCAAGGTGCGCAGATTGAACAGCAGCGTGCGCGAGGCGTTGGTGTAATCGGTCGCGTGAACCGCGCCGCCGGTCAGATTGTAGATCAACCAGCTATCGACGGTGCCGAACGCGATCTCGCCGCGTTCCGCGCGCGCCCGCAATCCTTCGACGTTGTCGAGCATCCACGCCACCTTCGTGCCGGAGAAATACGGATCGAGCAGCAGCCCGGTCTTCTCCGACACCACCTCGCCGTATCCCGCGGCCTTGAGCTTCTCGCAGATCGGTGCAGTGCGGCGATCTTGCCAAACGATCGAGCGGTAAACCGGGCGGCCGGTCTTGCGATCCCACAGGGTGGTCGTTTCGCGCTGGTTGGTGATGCCGACGGCGACGAGTTCGCTCGCCGCGACGCCCGCATTCTTCAGCGCGCCTTGCGCGGTTTCGAGTTGGGAGCGCCAGATGTCATCGGGATCGTGTTCTACCCAACCCGGCTGCGGGAAGTGCTGCGGAAACTCGCGCTGATCGACACCGCGAATCGCGCCCTGGTGATCGAAGACGATCGCGCGGGAGCTGGTCGTTCCCTGATCGAGTGCGAGGATATACGTCATACACGTTACCGCAGTGTCACCCTGAGCGTAAGCGCCCCTCGACTAACGCTCGGGATAAACTCCGCGCCGAAGTCGGAGGGCGCATGTCATCACGCAGCTCGAGTTCGTCTGTTTGACCTGGATCTCCCATTCGAATGGTCAGAGCAGGGTGCGCGAGCACTTGATTGAAGCACACTACCATGGGAAAGACCGTTCTTCTCTGGTTTGGCCTTATCGCATTGGGCGTCTTCGTATTCGCGATCGCACCGCGCACGCCGACGCTGGCTGCGACCGATAGCGGCGCGCAGTCGATCTATCTGGCAAACTGTTCGGGCTGCCATGGCGCCGCCGGCGAGGGCGCGGTGAACATCGCGCCGCCGCTGGCGAAGAATCCCTATGTAACCGGCAATCCGAAGGACGTCATCCAAACGATGCTGACCGGCATGGTCGGCCCGGTGAAGGAACGCGGCGCGACGTGGAACGGTTCGATGCCGCCCTGGCAAGGCACACTCTCGAACGCGCAGCTCGCCTCAGTGATCAGCTACATCCGCACGTCGTGGGGCAACCGCGCGAAATCCGTCAGCGCGAGCCAAGTCGCTGCGCAAGCCGCCGCCGCGTCACCGCAAGCTGCGCATCCGAGCACCGCCGCGCCGGCCGCGAACCCCCGCGCGGAAGTCGTCTACATCGCCAACTGTTCGGGCTGCCACGGGGTCGCCGGCCAAGGCGCGATCAACATCGCGCCGCCGCTCGCGCACAACGCTTCGGTCACCGGCAATCCGAACGCGGTCATCCGCATCGTGCTCGACGGCCGGCTCGGCGCGCTCAAAGAGCACGGCGTCACCTGGAACGGCGCGATGCCGCCCTGGAAGGGCACGCTCTCGAACGCGCAGCTCGCCGCGGTGATCACCTATATCCGCACGTCGTGGGGCAACAAAGCCTCGCCTGTCAGCCAAGGGCAGGTCGCCGCGAGCAAATAGCTACTGCCCAACCTGCACGCCGCGCTGGACGCTCACGATCCGATCCCCGAGCGTCGCTTGCGCGTTGAAGGTCCAGTAGACCGGCTTTGCCAGCACCATGCTCGCGTCATACGTTCCGTCGCCCGCGTCGGTTGCATCGAGCGTCGCGGAAACGCCGCCCATGCCGGTCTTCGCGACCAGATGTCCGCCGGGAACCGATTCGTAACTCGGGAAGATCTGCACCTTTGCCCCGGTCACCGGTGCGCCGGTCGCATCGCGCAGCGTCACGACGAACTTCTCGGTGCCGACCTGCGGCGGTGTAGGATCAAAGGTTAGGTCGATGCTGTACGGCGCCTGCGCCGCCGTGCTCGCAACCGGCTTCTTTGCTCCGCTGCAGCCCGCCAGAGGGGCAGCGAGAATAAGGGCCAAAAGACCCACGACGAGTCGTTGCACCGTCAGTGCACCGCCGCGACTTGCGCTTCGGTGACGGCCGGCGCCTTGTTGCCCCACGACGTACGGACGTACGTGAGGACCGCGGCGATGTCCGCGGCCGAGAGCTGCGACTTGAATCCCGGCATCAGCCCTTTGCCGTTGAGCGTTTCCGCAATGATCGCGGACGGATCTTTCGCGGTCACGCTCTTGTTGCCGGCGAGCGCCGGAAACGGGCCGCCGCCTTTGCCGTCGGCTTTATGACAGCTCGAACACTTTGCCGCGTAGGTCGCCGCGCCGTCGGACGCTGCACTCGCTGCAAGCGGCGTTACTGCCGGACGAATGAATGCGAATACGCCGACGACGAGCGCGCAAACGACCGCGTGTCGAATCGATCCTGCTGCTTTCATCTTGGTTCCTCCCGATGAATTGGGCTACACGGCCCGAACACGGCTCACCTCTACGACGAATCCGAGCGCACCGATCAGAAGCGCGGCGGTAATCGCGCCGACCGCCGGTAAAAGCGCCGTCGCGACCGCCAAGATCAGCGCGGCGAAGCCCGACAGTGCGCCGATCGCGTAGCATACGGCCGAAACCGGCGGAAGAGAAACATCGAGCGTACCGCCGCCTACCCAAACCGCGACGAGCAGCCCCAGCAATCCGACCACCGCAAATTCGAGCGGCGCGAGCGGCGGCGGATTGCCGAGCCACGACGTGACGCTGACCGCGCTCGCGAGCGGCAAGCCGCGGCTCGCGTAGTGAAACGCCGTTCCGGCCAGCCCGACGAGGACTGAGAGGCTGGCGGAAAACACGAACAACCCGATCGCGGCGCGCTTCGGCCATGCCAGCACGAGCAGCGCCGCGAACACCAGCAGTGCGCCGGAGAGGTCGGGAACGATTGCCCAGCGATCTTTCGCGATCGTGGAAAGTTGATGATAGTTCAACGTTTCGATGGCGAGCGCGCCCGCGAAGACCGCCGTGAACGCCACCAAAAATCGGCGCAGCGTCATACTTCACCTCGCGCCGCGGCAATAATCTCGGCAAGTGTTATCACGAGCAACAGCAGCGATGCGACGACGATCACACTCGAGCCCCAACCGAGCGTCGTCAGCGATTCGGAGAGCGCGGTGCCGATGACCACCAATGCGAACGCAATCCACGTCGGCCAACGCGTGCCCGTCCGAATGAACTCCTGATCGCGCTCGACGCCGTAGCCGGCAAGATAGCCGAGCACGCCTCCCATCGCGATCGCGAGCGGCCACTGCGGACCCGGCTCGCCGTGCATCAGCGCCGGGCTCGCGAGCGCCCCCAGATGATTCCAGGTCACGCCGTTCGCGGCAAGGTGCGGAAAGACGCCGACGATTCCGACGATCGCCGCGCCGATCATCGCGACTTGCAGAAAGCGGCTCATCACCGCCGACGGCCAGAGCTGCACGGCGATCAACGCCAGCAGCGAAACCGCCAGCCACACGACCGGAAGAATCGCCAGACTCATCCCCGCCGAAAGCAGCGGCATGTGGCTCACTTCGCTCTCGAGGAACAGGATCGCGAAGTAGAGCGTCGTCAGCATGAGCAGCTGACGACGCGCTACGCCGGTGAGCGTCATTTGATCGCGCTTACCTGGTCGGCCGTCACGGGAGCGGCGTGGTTACCCCAACTCCCGCGCACGTACGTCAAGATCGCCGCGATCTGCGCGTCGGAGAGACGGTCTGCGTAGGCGGGCATCTCGCCGATGCCTTTCTTGACCACGATGATCAGCGCGGTCGGGTCATCCGGAGTCACCATCGCATCGTTCACCAGGCTCGGGAACATCGGCGGGGTGCCCACGCCGTTGGATCGATGGCACGCTTGGCAATTCTGGGCGTACAGGGATGCGCCGGATGGCGGAGGCGCAGGCGAAGCTTGCGCTTGCGCAACGGCGGCCGACGAGCCGGCCTTCACGCGCTTGAACGGAAACGTCAGCGGCCCGGAGAGCGGCGGTTCGAACTGCAGCGCCCACTGGTACGTTCCAAGCCCGTGCGGCGCGCTGCTGTAGCCATCCATTAGGATGCCGAAACGACCGAACATCCACGGCAACATATCGGGGAAAGGCTGGAACGAGGTTCCAGTGCTCCAGTACTGCGTCGAAACTCCCAGCCCGTTGCTGATGAACTCATTGCGTACGGTGACGACCGCCGCGCCTTTGAAGACCGGCTCCATCAGCTCGACGGCGCCGTCCGTATAGTAGGGTCCCCCCGGTGCGATCATCCCGAAGGTCGTGGTCCCCGGGTTGCTGTCGTGGCCGCGCTGGAAGAAGAACATCACGCCGGGCGTACTTTTCCCGATCCACCCCGGATCGAGCTGGAAGTACGGCCCGTAGTTATAGTAGGCATCGGCGGGCGTGAATCTGAGCTTCGTGTAGTAGGTGCCCGCGCTGCCGAAGGCGCCGATTTCAAACGGCTGGCCCGGCGGGGCGTACGCCACCTTCCACTGCGGAAACGTCTTGTCGTCTCCCGGCGCGATCGCGAAATCCGAGGCGCCGCCGGCGATGGGGTTGTTGGTTCCTCCGCGCCAGGCGACTTCCAAGTCGATCGGGCCATCTTCGTAGTTGAAGCGGAAGGTCAAGCGCTTGTTGATCAGGTTGTAGCCATGGGTGCCGATAGTCAAATGCCGGAGTTCGAAGTAATTCTCGTAATCCGACGGGTTCGCGACAAACGCGGGCACGGGTCCCGGATAGTCCATGCCGGCTTGGAGGTGCCCTTTACCATGAAAGAGGTCGTTATACGCCGCCCACATCGTCTCCGGGCCGGTGCTCTGGTTCACCGCCACGTCGTTGGTCACCAGCGGGTTCTCGACGCGATAACTGAAATCGGATCCGGCACCCATGAGACCGACGAAGTAGAGGTAGAGGGTGCTGGTGAGAAAGTCTTTCGTATGGGGGTTCACGGCGCCCCGTTCGTTGCCCACGTTGTTGCCCGCGAACTGATACCAGAGGAAAGCGGGAAGCGTCTTCTTGAGCGCCGGTTGCGTGATCGGAGCGTAGAACGTTCGCTGCAAATACCGTCCGTACGAGTTGAGCTCGGGCACCATCGTGTGGCACATCGAGCACTTCACGCCCAGCGCCTGCGAGAAGATCGGATACGCCTGCGCCGGCTGCACGCCGCCGGGCGGCGCGAACCATAGCAATCCGCCGAAGATCACGGCGGCGGCGGCAACTGCCGCCAAACTCGAACGTAGCTTCATGACACGGTCACCCCATTCGCAGGCGTTTCCTAAATGGTCGGTTAGAGCGTCCCTCGCCGTCTGTGCGATTCCACACGCTCGTAGAGCGAGTCGAACTGCTCCCGTAGCGTGCCGTAGCATTCACAGGCGGCATTTTCGAGCGCCCGCCGGTCGACGACCGTAACGCGGCCGCGCCCATAATCGATCAGCCCGGCGCGCTGCAATCCGCGCGCCGCAATCGACACGCTCGCCCGCTGGACGCCCAGCATCATCGCCAGAAACTCGTGGGTCAGAGGAAAGCTGTCGCCGAGAGCGTTGTCGTGAGCGATCAACAGCCACCGGCAGAAGCGCTGCTCGATCGCGTGCAGGCAATTGCAGGCGGCGGTTTGCATGAGGTGATTGAGCGCCACCGCAGCGTACCGCTGCATGAGTCGCGCGATCTCCGCGTTGGTTGCCATCTTCTGAAGAAGCGGGCTGCGTTCGATGCGCAGCGCCGTACCGGGAATCTGCACGATCGATTCGAGGATCGCGTGCTCGATGTGAAAGATACCGCTCGGATCGGCGACGCCCTCGATGCCGACCGCGCCGATCTCCACCGTACGTCCGTCGCGCATGATCTTGACCTGCGAGACCATGCCGCGCTCGATGAAATAGAGATGCTTGATCGGAGTGTTGACGCGGTTGAACACCTGCCCGCGATGCATGGCGACGCGTTCGAGGCAGGGGCGCAGTTCGGCCCGGGCGCGGGAAGAAAGTGACTCCAGCAGACGATTGGAAGGCAGATCCCATGTGTCATCCAGCGCCACCAAAGCCGCCGTCGGGTGTTCCATGGGGTTGATTGTACGGGGCGCGAGGGAAGGGGCTGCGAAGGTCCCGGGAAGACGCTACATGCGCCACCATTCGTGATACGCCGAATCGCCCGTCTTATCGTCCGAAAACCGCCGTTTGATCGCCAAAACGTCGTCGAGGCTTTGGTCGAATATCTGCACCAGCTCGGGATCGAACTGGCTGCCCCCGCCCTCCCGAATATTGGCCAGCGCGTCCTCGATCGGCCACGCGTCTTTGTACGGCCGCACCGAAGTGAGCGCGTCGAACACGTCGACCACGCTGCACAGCCGGCCGCTGAGCGGGATCTCGCTACCGCGCAAACCGCGCGGATATCCCCCGCCGTCGTAGCGTTCGTGGTGGGTAAGCGCGATTTCGGCGGCGGTTTGCAGCATCGGCGATTTGCTGTTCTTGAGGATCTCGTAACCGGCGGTCGTATGATGCTTCATGATCTCCATCTCATCCGCATCCAGCCGCGCCGGCTTGAGCAGAATCGCATCCGGCGTGGAGACCTTGCCGATGTCGTGCATCGGCGCCGCCAGCAAGAGCTGCCGGCAATCCTCGTCTCGAAGTCCGATCGTGCGTGCCAGCGCCGCGCACATATGCCCGACGCGAACCACGTGCATGCCGGTCACGTCGTCGCGAAATTCCGCCGTGCGCGTCAGACGCGCGATCGTCTCGATCTCGCGGTCGAGAATGACGGCGGTCGCGCGTTCGACCTCGGTGTGCAGCCATTCGGCGCGGTCGGCGAGCTTACGCCGGCTCGAGGCGACTTCGAGCATGTTGCGCATCCGCGCCGTAAACTCGAATTGATCGATCGGCTTGGTCAGAAAATCATTCGCGCCCGCGAGCAGCGCGGCACGGCGCACTTCCGGCTCGGCGTCGCTGGTGACCATGACGGCGAGCGTATGCTCCGCGCTGGGCATCTCTCGTAAGCGAACGATGAAGCCGACGCCGTCGAGTTGTGGCATATGGTAGTCGACCACGGCCACGTCGACCGGGTGTTCCTTGGTCCAGTCGAGCGCTTCGAGCGGGGAGGTAAACCCGGCGATCTCCACCCCGTCGATGCGCGCGAGCACGCTGCGGTAGACGGCGAGGTTGATGTCGGAATCATCAACGGTCAGAACGACCATGTACCACCCGGAGATGACGGCTCCATAGCACCGGGTACTTTACCGAGCGATTCTTGGATGCTCCTCCGATAATGGTCAGAAATTCCCATGCTCGCGTAAAGCTTTGGGTATGAGAGCGTATACCATGGCTACGAGGAAATGGTCCCAAAGCGTGACCGAGCACAGCAATGCGCTCGATCTCGAACCATCAATATTTTCTCAAAATGACCCGAAGGCGATCGCGCGGTCCCTCAAGCGATACCAGCGGCTAGTTTTCGGACTACCGGGATTTCTTGCCGGACTTGCGCGCCGGCACCTTGCCGCCTTCGCGCCTCGCCTCACTCAAGCCGATTGCGATCGCCTGCTTGCGGCTGGTGACCTTCTTGCCCGATCGGCCCGAGCGCAATTTGCCCGCCTTCATCTCCTCCATGCTGCGCTTGACCTTTTTCTGCGCCTTCGGGCCGTATTTCCGGGTCGACTTTTTCTTGCGGCTGCTGGTTTTCTTGCGCGTCGATTTCTTGCGTGTAGCCATATTTGCTGATACCTCGCTCACGTGTTCTCCAAACGCCACCGCCGTGGAACACTCGATTGGTCAGGGTATTCGTTCGCGAGCGAGGCGCAATGCGATAGCGTCGGGAAGCCCGACGATCGCTTCCCTCAACGCGCTGATTTCATCGGAGAGTGTTGCACCCCGCATGTGTTCGTGTACGAACAGGACGTCGAGCGCCGAACCGACGCCCTGTGCGAGCTGCGCGAGCGCCTCGACTTCGTCCGGTGTGTAAGCTTCGCCCCGGTAACGTTCGCCCAGGAGCAACAAGCCGAGGAGCCTGCCGTGCGCGAGCATCGGCACGGCCAGAGCGCCCGTGAGCGCCGTCTCACAGTGATGCGGATCGAGCGGTTCGTGCCGCGACTTCAGCGCGAGAATCGCGCCGTCGTTTTCGCTGACCCCCTCCGGAACGCTTTCGCCGAAGCTGCGTACCGGCGTGAACGATCCCTCGTCGTCGAGAAGAACCGAGGCACTCGTGGCATCGGTGTGATGCTTGATGCGCAAGATCGTCTGATCGAGTAACGCGCCGACGTCGGTAACGAACGTCGCTTCCTTTGCGAACTCGCGCAGCGCGCGCTCGTCGTCGCGACGTTTACGAAAGAGCAGACCCTCGATGATCCCGTCGATCGATTTGTGCAGGTAGTTCAGCGAGACGCCGAGGACCAGCGCGAGAGCGGCGTTGGCGATCAATCCGGTCAGGTGGCCGACGCCGACGAGCACGCTGCTGAGCAGCCACTCCAGCAGCGCGAAGGCAGCGACGACGATCAGCGAGAGCGTTCCAACGACGATCGTTCTGCTGAGCACGAACTCGAAGTCGAGCACGCGCCGCTTGAGCAGCGCGTACGTCGTAACGAGCGCTGCGAGCAGCCAAACCAAGTTGTAGAATCCCACCAACCCGGTGAAGAGCAGCCACGACGGCGCGAGCGCCAAGAGGCTGCGGGCGATGCCGACCACCGCGATCGCGCAGCTCAGCGGCAGCGTCAGCCACGCGACTCGCGGGCGTTCGGTGGTGGGCGAGGCGATGACCGCGGCGCCCGCGACGACTGCGACCGCGATGCACGCGATACCCAATACGGCGGTCCAGGCCGTTGCGTACGCACCGTGCGCCAACACCTCCGGCGCGAGATAGGGTAGCGGATCGAACCAAAGGGTCGACACGCCCAGCAAACCGATGAGGTTGCGCGCTCCTTCGAGCACGACGAGGAATCGTGCGGCCCATTCCAGCGGTGCGCGCCAGGGGTACCGGACTCCGAAGCCGGACGCCAGTTGCATCAGGAGCAGCAACGCCACCACCTCGACGGCCACCGCGAACACGTCGATACATGCCGCTAGAGCGGCGCTGGGAACAACCATGTTGCCGCCTTGCAACTGAAAGGCGACCGGCCAAAGAAGGACGATGACGAGGATGCGCCCTTCGCGCACCGACCAGCGCCGCAGCGTAATCGCCAGGGCGCAACCGATGAACCAGAGCATCGAAACGATCGGCGTGAGCCTTGCGAGCACCTTGGGAACGACGTCGCCCTCGAACATCGTGCTGCCGGTGACGTCCGCGACGATGCGCTGCGCGTCGCGGTGCGCGATGACTCTCGTCGGGCGCGTTGCCATCAACTGTGATACGAGCGCGACCCGAACGTTCAACGGTTGCTCGCGCAGATCGACGAGATCGCCGTTGCGTAGACCCGCGCGGAACGTGGCGCCGCCCGGAACGGTGCCGGTGATCGAGACGACGTACGGGCGAGCGGTCATCGCGACGTTGCTGTCCCACCAGCCGTACCACGGCCGGCCGCCGACGCCGAACTCATCGGCCGTATATGCGGCGACCACCACCAAGCTCAGCCCGCAAAGAACGAGCAGGAACCACTTCCAACGGGTGTTCCTCATATGGCCGTCCTTTTCGAGCCGCCGGCGCACGATTCCGGTCGTTTTGAGACGGTCGTTCCGTGTCATCGTGAGCGCAGTCGAAGGACCGTCGTAACGGTTTGCTTTCGTCGTCTTACGTTTTGTTGACTACCGTCTCAAGATGAGCGAGGTGAAGACGAAGATCGCGCGCTAACGTCGCCGGCATCGCTTTGCCGGGTTGCACCGCGACCTCCCTCGCGTTTTTCCACAATACGATCTTGGCGCTCAGCGGGAAGCTCTGAGCGACGCCGGTGGCCGGGTCGGCAACGTGCAGTACGGCGCGAACGCATGAGAATTTTGCGAGTCGAGAGAAATGTTGCGTCGCGCGGCCGTTGATAACCACATACTCATCGTAGGCGTAGATCCGCGTCCCCGCCGGAAATCCTCGCTCGAACTTCTTCATGCATGCAGAGCAATGATCACGCATCCCCGGCGGATGATTCGCGATCGTGCTAACCAGGCAGCTCGGTGCGGGCCCGGTTATCACCTTCGTCGCCCGTAGGCCGGGGGCGAGTACACGTTGAGCGTCACCGCCTCGTTGGAAACGCCGACGAAACGGTGCGCGACGCCCCTGGGCACGATCGCCGAATCGCCCTCGCCCATGCGGAATTTTTGATCGCCGATCTCGGCCTCGATCGTGCCCCGGATCACTACGATTACCTGCGAGCTCGACGCGTGCTCGTTACCGAGGGGGCCGCTCGCTTCCGCGCGCCGCAAGCGCATGACGGCGGTCTGCACGTCGCCCTGCGTGTCGAGCACGGTAAATGTGTCGTCATCCATCCTCTCATCCTACCCACCGCCGCGGTGGATGACCGCGGCCGCGCCGGTCGACCGCTCCTAGGATCGGACCGGCGAAGTAGATCCACAGGCCGCTCCACTCTCCGCTCGCCAGTGCCGGCCCGAAGGAGCGCGCCGAATTCATCGACGCCCCGCTCACCGGGCTCGAGAAGAGCCCGCACAACGCGACGGTGAAGCCGATTGCAATCGCTGCGTTCTTCCCAACCGTCGCCGGCTCTTCGACCGTGCTCAAGATCACGAAGATCAAGATGAACGTCAGGAGGGTCTCCATCACCAACGCCACCAGCCACGAAATGCCCGGCCCGGGTTGCGTGATGCCGAAGCGCACGTTGCTTCCGAAAAGCGCGAGAAGCAACAGTCCGGCAACGGCGGCGCCGGTGAATTGCGCGATCCAATAGGCAATCGCGTTGAGCCACGTTGATTCGCCGCGCAGGAGAAACGCCAGCGTTACGCCGGGATTGATGTGCGCTCCGGAAACGCCCTGCAGCGCGAAGATCAGCGCCGTGACCATCAGTCCGTCGGCAAAGTACCGCGCGACGTGGCCGATTTGGCCGTGCGTCATTCCGTCGACCGTGTTGGCGCCCGCTTCGACAAATACGAGCAGGAGCGTTCCGAGCAACTCGGCGGCCCACTTACGCCATTGCACAATGGCTGCGATACCCCGGGCAACCACGACCAAAACGCGCGACGGGAAAGCAGCCTGCCGCCTTTGTCATCCTGAGGTGCAAAGAGGGCGCACATCGAAAGACGTCGGTATGCCGGTTGGCGCCAACGTTCGCTGCACGAGCGCGCGCTTCGTTACGAGCGGTGCGATCATTCTCGCGGTAGCGATGGGCGTCGGCCGGTTCGCCTACACGCCGTTATTGCCGGTCATGGAGCGTGACGCCGGCCTCTCCGTCGCCATGGCCGGCGCCCTCGCGTCGGCAAATCTGTTCGGGTATCTCGTGGGCGCATCGCTGGCGATGCACCCCATCACCCATCGCAAACGCCTAGCGATCGTGCGCTGGAGCCTGGCGGGAATCGTGATCACGACCGCGCTGATGGCCGGGCCCGCGCCGTTATGGCTCTCACTGCGCTTTCTGACCGGAGTGGGCAGCGGTTTCGTGTTCGTCTTCGCGTCGAGCATCGTGCTCGAGCGCGCCGCGCGGGCGCGCGCGCCGTCGTGGCCGCCGCTCTTCTTCTGCGGAATCGGATTGGGGATCGCGTTCTCGGGCGTCGCCGTGCCCGCGCTGATCGCCCATGGCGGGTCGCGCACCGCCTGGATCGGCATGGCAGCCATTTCGGCGATCGTGCTGATGACGGCTTCCTGGTTCACCGACGACGCACCGGCAACGAGCATCGTCGAAGCCGGCGCCGATGCGGCTCTTCCACGGCATCGCACGATCTTCACGTGGTTGTTGGCGGTGTATACGGCTGAGGCGTTCGCGTACATCATTCCGGCCACGTTTCTCGTCGCCGTCATCGTTCGAATCCCCGCGCTTGCGCATTACGCCGCGCTCGCATGGGTTTTCGTCGGTTTAGCTGCCGCCTTCGCAACCTTCCCCTGGATCCACGCAGCAGAACGGTGGGGTAAGGCACGCGCGCTCGCGTTGGCCTTCGGCATCCAGGCCGCCGGAATTGCGGCGCCGGTCTTCTCGCGCAGCCCGTTCGCGGTCATCCTTGCGGCTATCGCGCTCGGCGGCACGTTCATCGCGATCACGCTGTTCGCGACGGGTCTCGGACGTGATATCTTTCCGGCTCAGACGAGCGCCGCGGTCAGCCGATTGACCGCGTTGTACAGCGTCGGTCAAATCGTCGGGCCGCTGGTCGCAACGCAGCTCGCGCTACGCTTGCACTCCTACGATCCCGCCCTGCTCGCCGCAGCCGCGGTCGCCGCCGGCGCCACCATCGTCACCCTGGCCACCATCCGTGACCCACATTATTCCGAGCGCGCTAACGTCTCCAAGAAGATTCGCAGCGACGTGAGCTGACGCGGTGACATGACGTCCGACCATCCGAAGTTCACCGCGCCTCGCCGCTCGAAGATCACTCCGGGCGGCATGACCGCATAGCCGTTACGGTCCTTTACCCGCAAAACGACGTCCACCTCGCCGGCAGTCGGGCTGAATGATCCCTTGGCGCCCCACTCGTTGCGCAACACTTCGAGAAATGCATCGCGCCGCGCGGATCGCTCGGTGTAACGCAAGATTTCACGACCGAGTAGGAGCGCCACGCTGACGCTGTCCGGCAGTCCGTCTCGCGCGTTGATTTGAAGACCGTGCTCGATCGCAATGATCGAACCAACCGGGCCTCTCCCCGAGCGCATCGGTCGAATCTCCAGCGTGACCCAGCGGCGCACGTCGCTCTCACCCACGTAGACCAGCCGGTTCACGCTCTTCCCGTCCTCGAGCGCCGGCCACGCGCTTTCGATCCGCTCGCGCTGCCGGGGATCAAGCAGCATCTGTTCGAGCAGCGGCCGTTCGTAATCCGCCGCGCGTTCGTTCATATGCTGCATCTCCAACTCCAACGGCCGTACCACGTCGTAAATGACGATCGGTTCCTCGGCTAAATCCAGCGCGGTTATGAGCTGCGCCGTTTGCATATGACCGTGCTTGCGCACGCTGATGTCTTTCCCGACGAAGAACCATGAGCTCGAACGTCCGCCTTCATTGCGAACGTGATGCCCGGAAAGCTCGATCCAGATATCCCGATCGGTTTCGAAATGACGCACTCTCAACTCATGCGAGATCCCCTCACGATGCTCCAGCCGTGCGATGATGTTCGGCAGAACGTTTTCGGGGTTGTGGGGGCTGAAGAAGTCTACCAGCGATCGACCGACTACGCGCTCGGGCTCGAGCCCCGCGAGCGCGGCAAAAGCCGGGTTGGCAAACGTGATTCTCGGACCTCCCTCCGAAGGCCGGGTTCCGTCCGCGGTCAGGATGAAGTCCGACGTTTCCGAGAGGATCGATTGAAAAAGCGCGAGCTGTTCCCCATGCCCGCGCCCTTTGCTGATGTCACGCAGCACCGCCACGTAGTGCGTGACGACGCCCTTGCTATATCGGAGCGGCGACCAGCGAATCTCCGTCCACGTCGCGCGGTCCTTACCGCCGAGCTCGATCTCGAACCGGACGGGATTCCCCGCTCGGATCTCGCGGAGCAGCTCATCGTAGCGCGCCCGGTTCTGCGGCTGCGCCCGAAGGAAGGGGTTCGAGGGGTCGAGCAGCTCTTCGCGGGTAAAGCCGCTAAACTGCTCGATCGTCTTATTCGCGTAGACGATGCGAATCGGAACGCCGGGATCACCGGTGAATTTCATGATCGCGATGCCGTCGTTAGCATGCTCGATCGCGAATTCCAGTAGTTCTGCAAACCGAACCGTGCCCCGGCGGGCGAGGGTTTGTGCAGTCATGCACCGCCATCGCGGACGGCTGCAGCGAATCGAGCGCAGGCGTCCAGAACGTGCCGCACCCCGCTTTCGACCGCGTGTGGATCCCCAGCCGCGCCGTTCTTCAGGGTTGACTCCAGCGATCGTGCCGCGGTCGTCAATTCGACCGCGCCGAGATTCCCGGCGGCTCCTTTGAGCTCGTGGGCCAGCTCCGCAAGTGCTGCGTGGTCGCGCTCGGCCTCGATCCGCCCGCACAACTTCGTGAGGTTCGGCACGACGCTGGTGAGAAAGGCATCGATCGCCGCGCGATCATCGCCGAAGATTTCGCTCAATTGCCCAAAGTCGATGACGTGGGCTGCGTTGGATCGGTCGGTCCAGCGTTCGAGCACCGTCCGCAGATCGTCGACTGCAACCGGCTTGCTCACGTAATCGTCCATACCGGCGGCAAAGCATGCGTCGCGGTCGCCGGTGAGCGCGTTCGCGGTCATCGCAACGATTGGAACGTGCAGTCCCGTTCGCCCCTCTCGCCGGCGGATCAAACGCGTCGCCTCGAAGCCGTCCATCACCGGCATCTGACAGTCCATGAGAATGAGATCGAATTGCTCGCGTTCCGCGCGCTCGTACGCGTCACGTCCGTTCACCGCGCACTCGGCGCGATATCCCAACTTTTCGAGCTGGTGGAGCGTGATGCGGCGATTGACCTCATTGTCTTCCACCAACAGGATGGTCGTGCCGTGCGCAGCGCCGGCGGTGCTGCCGGCCGGCACCGCCGCAGGCTGTTCGACCGCCTGCGACCCATATCGCGCTTGGACGATTGCGTCGTAGAGGTGCGACTGCCGAACCGGCTTGGTGAGGTAGGCGGAGAATCCCATCTGGATTGCTTCTTTTCCCCGATCGAAGGCATCGAACGCCGTAACCAGCACCAATTTCGTATCGCGCAGCAGCGGATCGCTCAGGACCCGTCGCCCCACCTCCAGCCCGTCGATCTGCGGCATCCGTAAGTCGAGCACCGCGAGATCGAAGCGATCCTTCCGCAGCGCTCCCGTGCGCAGCATGTCCAGGCCTTCCTCGCCGGTTGCCGCCGCCGAGACGCGCATGCCCCACGACGAAAGGTAGCGCGAGAGAATATCTCGCGACATGACGTCGTCGTCGACGACCAGCGCGCGCATATTGCGCAAATCCTCACGAATGGGCCGCACCGGCGCATCGCTCACCGCACGAAAATCGAGGTCGAACGAAAACGTCGATCCGTTCCCGGCCGAACTCTCGACCGCGATCTCCCCGCCCATCAGCTCCACCAGACGTTTGGTTATCGCGAGGCCGAGCCCGGTGCCGCCGAACTTGCGCGTGGTCGAGCCGTCGGCTTGCGTGAACGCCCCGAACAACTTCGGCAAGGTCTCCGGGTCGATCCCGATTCCCGTGTCGCGAACCGCGAACGCGACCCGAACGGCGTCGCCGGATCGCGAGACCAAATCCACCAGCAGCGCGACGCCGCCCCGCTCGGTGAATTTGATCGCGTTTCCGACGAGGTTCACCAGCACTTGGCGCAGGTGGGTGGAATCGCCGGTAACGCGTGCCGGAATCGTCGGCTCGACGTACGTCATCAGCGAGATCCCCTTCGCGTGGGCCTGCATGCCCAGCATGCTGCCGACGCCTTCCACTTGCGGAACCAGATCGAACTCGACGATATCGAGCTCTACCTTGCCGGCTTCGATCTTGGAGAAGTCGAGAATGTTGTTGATCACGGCCAGCAGCGAATGGGCCGAGTCGCGCGCCGTCAACGCGTATTCGAGTTGCTGCGGCGTGAGCTGCGTATCCAAAAGCAGCCCGGTCGCGCCGATCACGCCGTTCATCGGCGTGCGTATCTCGTGGCTCATCGTCGCCACGAACTCGCTCTTGAGCCGTGAGGCCTCGACCGCCTGGTTCAACGCCTCGCGCTCCGCGCGCTCCGCCTCTTTCACCTGCTGCGCGGCACCGTGAAGCGCGCGCGAGAGGTTGGCGATCTCGTCCTCGCCGGTTAGCGGCTCCGCCACCGTTCGCCGAAGCGCAAAATCATTGGCCTGGCGGCTCAACTGACGTAAGCGCCACACGATACGCCGCCCGAACGTCAGGCTCAGTGCCAGGGTGACCGCAATACCTGCGATCGCGCCGCCGAACAACACGAGCCCCCACTCAGACCAGGTCCGCTCGATCGCTTGCCGATCTCGTTCGCGATCGGCCAGCCCCGCGGCGAGAAAAGCGGCGAAGTCCTGCGCCAAATGGCTACCGCTCGACCCGGCTTTCGTGCTGTGCGTCGACTGCGCGGCCTGCGCTTCGTAAACCTCGCGCCGATTGCCGGCGTGCATCTTACGCATCAGCGCGCTGGCTTCGCCAGCTGCGGCGAGCACTTGGGTCTGGATGCTCGTCGCGCGTGCGAGTTGCGCCGGCGAATCCTTGACCGACGCACGCAGCTGCGCGGCATCGGACGAAACCGCCGCGATCTTCTGAAAATACGCCGCGTACGAAGCGGGGCTTCCGGTCGCGATGTAGCCTCGACCATCGGCCCCCGCATCGTTGAGATCGTTCTGCAGTTTGAGCGCGATCGCATCGGCCCGGTCCGCCTGTTGCGCGGCGTTGTACGCCGCCTCGGTCTGATGCTGCAATGATGCGACGATTGCGACGAACAGCAGCAGCACCACCAGCGGGATGAGGCTCAAACCAATGATGGAACGCGCGATCGAACCACGACCGAAACCCATAATAGCGACGCTCTTCTCCCGACCCGATGGAAAAAGTTGCCTACCACTAGTTTGTCGGCTTAATAATGTTTTGCCTTGGAAAGTAGGACAAAATACTCATCAAAGCATTGTAAAGATTGACTTGGGACGCCCCAGAAAAAGGCCGCTTGCTTGGATGCATTTGTTATCGCGAGCGCCAGTATCTTGTCATCCTGAGCCCGGCGCTATGCGGGGAGGTAGCATTCCCGCGCGGCAAAGCGTAGTAGCGGGACCGGAAAACCGGGTCGTCCCGCCCTCGTCGAGGCGATTCGAACCGGCGACGTCGAGAAGAGATCCAGGGCCATCGGCCGGTGGCGGTTTACGGCCCGAACCGATCGTTAGGGCGGCGTCGCAAACCCATCGATTACGAGTACCGGGCAGTGGGCGTAACGGGCGATGCGATCGGAGATGCTTCCCATCAGAAATCGCGTCATGCCCGAGAGTCCGCGCCGGCCAACGATGATGAGGTCAGCGCCGACTTTGCGCGCCGTATCCACGATCGCTTCGGCCGGGTGACCGCCCTCGACGATCAGCAACTCCGCCTTGACTCCGCGTCTCTTTCCGGACTCGATGAGCTCGGCGGCGGCCGCTTCGTAGAAGTGTCGTGCTTTTCTTCGGGAGTCTTGCCTTTCGTCTTGCGTCTCCGCGTGCTCGGTGTGACGCGCAACCGAGACCAGTTGCAATCGCGCTCCGAACTTTTCGGAGATGCCGACCCCGTATTCGAATGCGCGCCTTGCGTGATCGGATCCGTCCCAAGCGATGATGATGTGAGAGAACATATGACACCTACCAATGCCGGATGGAAGGAAACAGCACCAACATGAGGATGGTGAAGACGAGGATGTACGAAAGATACGCGGCGATAACGCCGGATTGCGTGGTTCGCACCAATGCGCCGACGGCGATAAACGGCTTCGCCAGCACCTCGTAAAACCGTAGGTCGAAGAACGGGCGTATTTCGCTCGCGTATCCGCGCGCCGACGCCTGCGTGTCCCGTACGGTCCGCACCGCGGCGTCGAGAATCACGCGGGTCGGATTCGCGTAACCCGTGCCGGTGTACTGCGTCCACGGGCGGTATGGCTCACCCGACGTCCAGGTCGAGGCGTATCGTCCGCGCGGACGAGAGATCAAACGAGCGATGATCCAGAACATCAGGGTGAAGCCGCAGAGCACGATGCAGAGTCCGCTAGGTGATATGGACGAGAAGCCCGCGAACGTCGGCTGCACGAGTGGAAACGAACCTATCATCGCCTGCGTCGCCGGCACCTCCGCGATCCCGTCGATCGAGGGCGCGACCAATCGGAGCAACGAGATCGCGAATACGCCGATGCAGATGACGCATGCGGCGCCGATGACCAATCCGGCATGGCGCCACGGGGATTTCGCGCCATGCGATGGCACTCGTTCGGCACGATCGGCGCCCAGGACGCCGATGCCGACGAACTTCGTGAACGTCACAACTGCAATGCCCGCCGCCACGCCGATGACGGCGCCTCCGAGCGCGAATGCGACTTCGCTTGTGACGTTTCCGGTGCGGAACGCCTGCATGAGCGATTCGAGTACCAGCCACTCCCCGACGAATCCGGCAAGCGGCGGGAGCGCGGCGAGCGACATGCCGCAAATGAGAACAACGACCGATACGACCGGCAAGCGGCGCGAGAGGCCGCCGAGTGCATCGAAGCTGAGCGTGGAGCACGCGTCACCGATCGAGGCGATCGAAAGGAAGAGCGTCGTCTTGGCGGCGGCATGCGCGGCGATCTGTACCAACGCCGCAGCGATCGCGAAGCCGACCAGCATGCGGTCGTGCAACGCACCGCCGGCGATCGCGACGCCGAATGCGGCGAGGATAATGCCGCCGTTTTCAACGCTCGAGTACGCAGCAAGCCGGCGCATGTCACGCCGTGAAGATGCCCACGCAATACCAAAGAACGCGGTGATCGCTCCTACGCCGATGGCGACGATGCCGAGCCAGAGAGGCGCGTCGGGAAACCCGACGATGAATCGCGTGACGCCGTAGAACCCGACATTAAGCGCTCCGCCGGCCATCAGCGCCGCGACGACCGACGGCGCCGAGCGATAGCCATAGGGCATCCATACCTGCATCGGCAACATCCCGAACTTGGCGCCGAAGCCGACCAGCAGCAGCATTAGAAGCACTCCGGCCGCGACGCCGGTGGTGCGTGCGCCCGCTGCAACGACCGCTTCCACTTCGAAACTGCCTGCAACGTGCGCGAGGAACAGTAGCGAAGCGACGATGCACGCGCCCGCGATGTGGGTCACAACGATGGTCACGTACGCCGCCTTCGGAGATTTTGGGTCTGTGCCCGAGTAGGCGATAGCCCAGTAGAAGGTGAGGGCCAGCAGTTCCCATGCAAAGATGAAGAGCAACACGTCGTCAGCGACGCAGGCGAGGATGGAGGCGAAGAGGATTGCGCACGCGGTCGCGGATGCGGCACGACCGGTGCGGCGCTCGTCGGTCGTACGCGGACCCAAACCGTAGAGCGAGACGAGCATTGCGACGACGCCGAGTACGCCCACGAAGAAGGCACTCGTTGGATCCAGCCTGAGCAATAGGTGGGTTTGTGCAGCCGCGAAGCCGATCGATTGCGTTCCTGCGCTCAAACCTTGAAGCGATGCGAGCACCGCGGCGACGCCGGCCGCACCCATTAGCAAAAAGCCGCAAAGACGTCCGAATGCGGACGGCACGATGACTGAGAATAGCGTTCCGAGGGCACAAAGCGCGAGTGCAACCAGCAATGTCATCATGACGCCGCATCCCGCGCAAGCATGTGCCCGAGCGCAACCCACAGGCCGTGCAGAATCGTCAGCGGTGAGGGCGGCGCTCCCGGAATGAGCACGTCGACCGGAAGCAGAGTGCTGACCGGCCCGACGACGTGTGGAGAATCTGCGAAGATGCCGCCGGAGCAGGCGCTGGTACCTAACGCCACGACGACCTTCGGGTCCGGCATTGCTTCGTATGTGCGCCGCAGCGGATCGGCCATCGCTTTGGTCACGACGCCGCTCACGATTAGCACGTCCGCGTGGCGCGGCGTCGCCGTGAGGAAAATACCGAGGCGATTGGCATCGTAGAACGGATTGAAGATGGCCGCCAACTCCTGTTCCTCGGATCCGTCGCTTCCCGCGTCGACGTGTCGAAGGTGCACCGAGCGGCCGAACGCGCGAGCGCGATCGCGGAGACTGCGGAACGTCTGGTCCGCCGGCTCCGCCAGCCGCGCGAGTTCGAAATGGCTACGCGCGACGAACGCGCGCGGCGCTACACGCGTGCATTGTCCGCATTGGAAGCAGCGCAGTCCATCTACCCGCGGCCTTTCGTCGGCGGAAATGGCGTTGGACAGGCATCCTGCTGCCGCCGCGGCGGCCTCTTCGCGGCCAACCTGCAGCGTCTCGATTTCACCCCGATAATCCGGCGGCATCGTATCATCGCCTAGTGGATAACGCGTCGTCAATACGCCCCGCCGCAACCCGTATCCGATCCAGCTCATCGGTCCACTTCCGACTGTGACGAAGCGAAGGAATGCTCGATGAACGAGAAGTCCGTAAAGATGTTTCCCGGAAGCGATGGCACGAAAAGCGGCCAATTCGCATAGGACGCCGATCGGACCGCCACGCGCGCAAGCGCGCCGTCCGAGATACGCACGAAGTAGAGCAACTCCCCCTGAGGCGACTCGATGCGCGCGATGGCACTGCCGTCGCGCAGCTCCACGGGAACGGCGTAAGGACCACCCGGATCGGCGTCGAGTGCGTTACGCACGAGTTGGTACGAGCGTTGAAGCTCGGCAACGCGTACCAGTGCCCGCGACGCTGCGTCGCCATTGTCCTCCAAGGCTTCCTCGCCGGCGAGCGGAGTGAATAGGTACCCATCGAGCGTACGTACGTCGCACGGGACGCCGCTGCCACGTGCAACAGGGCCGACCCCGCCATGCCGCACCACGAGCTCGCGCGAAAGCCTTCCGGTGCCGATGAGGCGGTCCATGAACGACTGGGTATTGATCAGCCGGTCGACCGCAGTACGTGCGTGATTCTCCGCGACGTCGAGGTCTCGTGCGCAGGTCTCGCGCAGGCGCTCGAGCACGTCGAAGCGCGTTCCACCGACGCAAATCACCCCGCGTGCAAAGCGGTTGCCGGTCGCGTCGCAGAGGATCCGATGCACGCGTTCCTTCGCCGCAAAGACCTGCGCGGAACCGACCGCCAACGAGCCGTCTTCGGCGAGTTTGGCGAGTGAATCGAGGTGCTGGTGGGCGCGCTCGAGTTCTACCAAGACGGCTCGCGTAGCACGAGCGCGGCTCGGCACCTCAATTCCCATCGCGCTTTCGGCTGCGCAGGCGAACGCGGCCGCGTGACTCGACGCCGTCGCGCCGGAAGCATGCTCCGCCACGAACGGTGCGAGTTCGATCGGTGCGCCAATGAAGCGCTCCTCGAGCCCGCGATGTTTGAAGAACATCGACGGGTAGACGTCGATGAAGTCCTCGCCCGCGGTCTCCACGATCCATCGGACCGACTCAACGATGCCGGATCGTACCGGTCCGTATAATACCGTCGACACCTCGGGGGACTCGACCCGCATCAGAAGTTCCGCAGGAACTACCTTCACTAACGGCCGGTTTTCGGTTAGGCCCTGGAAGCGGACGCCGAAGCGCTCCGCGATTTCCCGCTCGTACCAATCGGCGGCAGGCACTTGACCGCTGATCGAACGGACGGAATCGTATACCGCTGACGATTCGTCATGCAGTTTACCATCGCGATCCACGACGTAGTGGAGTACCACGTCCGAACCGACGCGGTCGCCAAAGATCCATGCCAGGCGCGCACCTTCTTGGACACGTCGCTCCGTCGCGGTTTGTATGCTGCTGTGTGCGATCGGTCCGCTCATGGATGACCTCCGACGATATCGCCTGCACGATCGAGCAGAACTCCGAGATGAGCTGGTACATAGAGACCGAGACCGAGGACGACGGCAAACGCCAGCAGCATCGACGCAATAGCACCGATATCTCGCTCACCGCGACGCACACCCCCCGGCGGCATACCTGCCGTCACACCGGTCGTCCAGCGAACAAGTCCGGCGAACGCAACCAATAGTAGGCCGAGCACGATTGCGGCGATCGGCCATGTGCTGCCGCCGAATCCTCCGCTCAGAATCATCAACTCGCTGCGAAAGACACCAAAGGGCGGCATGCCGGCGAGTGCCAGTCCCGCGAGCGCGAACAGCGTGCCGGAGATCGGGAGCACGGCGACGCCGCCGGTGATACCTGCGATATCGCGCGTTTCGAAGCGCGCAGCGAGGCGCCCGGCGCCCAAGAACGCGAGCGCTTTGGTCGCCGCGTGATTGACGACGTGCAGCAGCGCCCCGATGACCGCAATACGCGCTCCGAATGCGAGGCCGCACGCCACGATGCCCATGTGCTCGATGCTCGAATAGGCGAGCATACGCTTAATATCGCGTTGATATAGGAGGAAGAAGGCGCCGACGAAGAGCGAGAGCAGTCCGACGATAAAAAAGAGATGTCGCGTCATGCCGGGGCCGATAGCGGCGTTCGTGATCGACGCGAAGCGGGTGATGATATAGAGCGCGTCGGAAAGCAGCACGCCCGAAAGCATTGCGCTGGTCGGCGTCGGGCCGGCGCCGTGTGCGTCCGGCAGCCAGGTGTGCATCGGAGCAAGGCCCATCTTTGTTCCGAATCCAATCAGCGCGAGCAGGAACGCAAGACGCACCGCGTCGACGTCTAGCTTCGTGGCGACGGACATGTAGTTCGCCCAATCGGGTGTGTAGTATGAACCCAGTACGCTCGTACCCGAGGCGTAGAGAACGACCACGCCGATCAAACCAACGGCCAAGCCGCATGAAGCGATGAGAATGTACTTCCACGCGGCTTCGAGCGACGCGTCCGTACCCTGCAAACGAACCAAAAGCGCGGCGACGATCGTCGTCACCTCGAGCGTCACCCAGAGCCCGGCCATGTTCGTCAAGAGCGGCACCAGCGCTTCCGCGCAAGCGAAGGCGTTGGTCAACGCGAGGAATTCGCGTCGGTAGCGTTCGTCACCGTCCGCTCCAATGGATTCTGCACGAACGTACCACGTGCTGTAGATACCGACCGCCCCGTAGACGATTCCAACCGGGATTAGAAAAAGCGCGGAGAGCGCATCGATGTGCGAGTTTTCGTTCGCGGTGAGAAAGACGACGGCACCAATGCAGGCCGCGGTCGCGACGCCGGCGATGCCGGTCACCACGCGGCCTACCCGAGACGGTAGGACGAGCGAAAAAATGACGGCCGCAACGGGAATGGCGATGATCGCCGTCGGTAGGGCGTTCATCCGCGGAGCGTTTCGAAGACGTGCACGGAGGCGGCGGCTCGCTGCCCGACCAAGGCCCGGACCAAAACGGCGAATACGACCACCGCAACGAGCACATCGATCAAGAGAAGGATACCGATGATAAACGGGAGCCCCGGTGCGAGCGTGATGGTTCCGAAGAACAGACCATCCTCCAGTGTGAGAAACGCGACGACCTGCGCGAGTGCATTTGGTCGGAGAATCGCGACGAGAAAACCGATGAAAACCATCGATAGCGCGGTTGCAAGATCCGCTTTGGGTAAGAAAGCGCCTTGATGCAACGGCAGTTGAATCGACGTAAGGATCGAAACGCCGATAAGCACCCCGGCAATGAGCAACGAAATCCGCACGTTTATACGCGCCGGCAGCTCGATGCGCGCCGAGATACCGCGAGCGAGCCGCTGCATGTATCGTGGCAAAAGGATGCCTTTGAACAGCAGCGTCAGCATAGCCAGGGCGACGAGGTCCCAGCCACCCTCGGTAACGCCGACCCCCAGGCAAATCGCGGCAACGAGCCAAGCCTGGATAGCGTACACTCGGATGAACTCGGAGATCACGACGGAACGGAACAGCGTGAGTTGCACGACGAGCAGCAGCATCGCGATCGTCCCGGCGAACGCCTCAGGAACAGTGAGTTGATGAAGCGTCATCCGAACCCCACCGCATAGGCGAAGACCGCCAGGATGGCGATGAGCAGACCGGTTGCGATGAATTCGGTAATCTTGTACAAGCGCAATTTCGCGAACGTCGTCTCGATAGCAGCCACAACCGCGCCGACGATCAGCATCTTTCCGAAGAGCGTCACAACCGCGAGCGCTACTGACCCGACGCTACCGCTTGACGATAAACCCATCGGCAACAGCAACACGTTGACGAAAATTGTATAGAGCAAAAATTGCTTCATGGACGAGCTCCACTTGAAGAGGGCCATCCACGGGCCGGAATGCTCAAACGTGCGCGCATCGTCGATCATGCCGAATTCGATGGTCGCTGACGAACTTTCGATCGGTATGCGTCCGGTATCCACTAGCATCATCATGAAAAAGGCCGCGGTCGCGAGCACGTGCGCTGGGCGAAGCACGTTGGCCGCGGAGTCGCGAAGCGCGGCGTTCATCGCGTACGGCAGATCGGTTCCTGTGATAAAGGCAACCGAGAAAAATACGAAGATCAGCGTAGGCTCGACGAGGATGCCGACCATCGTCGCACGGCTGCTGCCGATCTGCGCGTATTCCGAACCCGAGTCGATTCCGGCAAGCGCCGTTGCGAAACCCGCGAGAGCGAAGAGGAACGCGCCGCCGAGAATGTCGCCGAAGGTGGCGCCGGGCAACGGGTACGTGGTGAGGACCGGGATCAGCGTTGCGATCGTCGCATAGCACGCACACGCCACATACGGGGCCGTTCGGAAAACCCACGACGAGGGCTCCGGTGTAAGCGGTTGCTTCCGAAAAAACTTCAGGATGTCGCGGTACGTCTGGAAAATCGACGGGCCACGCTTGCCGGCAATGACGGCTTCGGCGCGCGCGATACATCCCGTGAGCAGCGGTGAGAGCAGCAGGAGAGTCAATACCTGGGCCGCCTGCACCGCTATCGGGTGTAAGATCAACAAATGCTCCTGACAATACGATACGCGTGATTGTCAGGAGTCATCGGCCCTACGGCAGTTTGCGACACGTACGTCACGGGCGAACTCCACCGCCCGAATAGCCCCTTCAGGGTCTGCGGTTCGGCTTCCTGGCGACCGGAGCCGCGCAGACGTCGACAATTACCGGCCCCTTCTGGTTCATACCTGTCCCACGTGGGAGATTTCCGCTTGCGCCGTGCGACGTAGAGCTCGGAGCGTGGCATCGATGCACGACTTGATCACGCCGAGCCGAGCATATCCCTGTTCGAGCACCTCGCCGACTGCACGCTTCGTACTCGCGGCAAGTTCTTCGCCGACGGCGCGGCGCAGATGCTCGATCCAATCGTCGATGGCGGCATCGTCGCCCGGAGGATCAGGGATATGCAGATTGTCGAAGTCAATCCATCCAATCGAGAACATGCGCGGAAAGATGCGCTCTACGTGAACAAGACGCGACGCGGCAATGGCGTCAGCGATGCGATCTTCGGCGTTGGCAATCTCATCCGCGTAAATGCGGAACCGCGCGCGCACGCGCAACGCGGCCTTCGAGCAGATGGAATCGGCGCAGACTGTTCCGATACGCTCGAACGCCTCCCGGCGCAGGCCCGCCGCGAGATCCACATCCTCCAAGAATCCCATGCCGGCCATGGTATTGCGAGCACTGCGTTTGGCGATTTCCAGCGGGCGGTTAAAGTAGCGCTCGATCTTTATCGCGTCATCCGCGCAGCCCGCGAGGAGCCGTTCACGCGCCGCTTCCTCGGCGTGACAAAGGTCGTCGAAAAGATCGCCCATCGGCGAGCGTTGTGACATAAAAAAGCTCCTGGCTTAGCGGATCCGGCCAGGAGCCATCAGCCGATTATTGGCGGTTCGAGGGGGTGCTCCATCCCCGTTGGTAGCGTGTTCTTACTGACGACCGCTGCGCCCTTCGCATGCCCTGCACCGGTGATCCAAGGCGCGCGCAATCGATTCAGTGAACGCTCAACGTTGCGCCATCGCGCCAAGACATAATCCGGCGCCCACGATGAAAAAGACTTCTCCGCTGCCGTGCGATACCGCGGTATATACGTAGGCGCCCATAGCGGCCAGCGCAACGGCCTGCACCCGCAGAACGCGATAGCCGCCGACGGGGATTAAATACGATGCGAGCACCGAAACGATGGCGACGAAACCTTCTTTAAACACAATCGCGCAGCCCATTCCGGACAATGTGAGGAGCAGCCTGAGCACGGCCGCGACGACGGCCGACCGTCTCGGATGCTCGATCTTGGACCGCGATGAAGCCTTGCGCATGAAAAAACTCCTGTCAAGACTACGGTGCTCATCTTGATAGGAGCCATTAGCCGTTTTCGGCGGTTAGACGGAAGCTCCATCCCGCTGGATTACGCTTTAGCCGAATTACGAGATCGTTCCTATCTATCCGCATTCTGCCACAAGCGTGAGTAGCTATTTGCAGCCGCGTGAGCAGGCCAAACTACATGTACCCCAAGGCTCAGCCTGCCAAGATCGGTTCTTTGCGTTCGTCCAGCTTCGCGAGCACGTCGTAGAGCGCGTCGTAGGCCTCGTCGATGCCCTCTTCGCCGATCACCAGCGGCGGTGCGAAGCGCAGTGAGTTCCCGCCCGCGCTTCCGACCAGCACGCCGGCTTCGCGCAGCGCGGTCACGACGTCGCCAACCGGATATTTCTCTTTCAACTGCAGCGCGGCCAAAAGCCCTATTCCGCGCATCCCGTCGATCGCGTTGGGAAACGCCAGCGCGAGATCGGTCAGGCGCGCCATCAGCTGTACCTCGCGCACCGCGACGTACGAAGCGAGATCGATCGCATCGCGCACGCGCAGATGCGCCAGCGCCGCCGCGCACGGAATCGGCGAGCCGCCGAACGTCGAACCGTGATCGCCCGGACGCAGCGCGTCGGCCGCGCACTCCGCCACCAGCATCGCGCCGATGGGTAAACCGTTCGCGAGCGCCTTCGCCATCGTCACCACGTCGGGTGTGACTTCGAAGCGCTGGAAGGCGAAGAGCGGTCCGAGCCGTCCCATGCCGCACTGAATCTCATCGAAGATCAGCAGCGCGCCGCGCGCATCGCACAGCCGCCGCGCCGCAGCCAAAAATTCCGGCGTCGCCGGGTGGACGCCGCTCTCTCCCTGCACCGGCTCGACGATGAACGCGGCGACGCGCTCGTCCAAATTCTTCTCGAGCGCGGCGACGTCGTTGAACGGCGTGAACGCGAAGCCCGCCGGCATCGGTCCGAAACCCTCTTGATACTTCGCGTTGTCGGTAGCGGCCAGCGCGCCGTACGTACGCCCGTGAAACGATCCCGTGCAGGCCAGGATCGTCATGCGATCCTTCTCGTCGCGACGGAACGCCCGTTTGCGCGCGAGCTTGATCGCGGCTTCGTTCGCTTCGGTGCCCGAATTGCAGAAGAACACGCGCGCGAGGCCGCTGCGATCGACCAATTCGCGCGCGAGAGTGCCGGCCGGCTCCTGATAGTAGAGATTGCTCACGTGAACGAGCGTGCGCGCTTGCTCCGAAACCGCCTGTGCGATCCACGGATGGCTGTGACCGAGCGCACACACCGCAATACCGGCGATGAAATCGAGATAGCGCCGCCCCTGATCGTCGAAGAGATAGCAGCCCTCGCCGCGCACGAACGTCACCGGCGCCCGATTATAATTACCTAAAAGAGCATCCATGGCTATGTGCGGTAACTTGCGTTGATGCGGACATAGTCCTTTGACAGGTCGCACCCCCAGGCGGTGGCGGCCGCGTCGCCCAGCCCCAAACGCAATTCCACCACGATATCGGTGATCTCCAGTTCGTGATGCGCCTCGGCTTCGCTGAGCGCTTCGATCGCGCCGACCTGCACCCAGGTCTTGCCGTTGAGCAAGAGCGACCATTTCTCGGGATCGAGTCCCGCGTTGACCGAACCAGCCGCAGCGATGATGCGTCCCCAGTTCGGATCCTCACCGTACAGCGCGGTGCGAACTAAATTGCTGTTGATCGCGGCTCGCCCGATCGCGCGCGCTTGCGCGACGTCCTTCGCGCCGGTCACGTGGAGGGTGAGCGTCTTGGTCGCGCCCTCGCCGTCGGCCACCATCGCCAGCGCCAGGTCCAAACAAACCTGGCGCAGTGCGCGCGAAAACGGCGCCGGCGGTGCCTGTTTGCCGGCGGGCGCGAACGCATAGGCCGCGTCGTTGGTCGACATGCAGCCGTCAACCGAAATCATGTTGAAGCTCGCATCGCACGCTTCGCGCAGTTCCCGCTGCAGCGCCTCTCGGCTCATCGGCAGATTGGTCGCCACGAAGGCGAGCATCGTCGCCATGTTGGGAGCGATCATCCCCGATCCTTTGGCGATCCCGCCGACGGTATATTTCTTCCCGCCGACGTAGAACTCGTAGGCTGCGAGTTTCGGCACGCGATCGGTGGTCAGAATCGCCTCTGCCGCGTCGTTGCTTGACTTCATCCCGCTCTCGAGCTGGGCGATCGCGCGCTCGAGGCCGCGCTGCACGCGATCCATCGGCAGCGGCACGCCGATCACGCCGGTGGAGGCGATCACGATGCTCGTCATCGGAATCTTCAGCAGCGCGCCGGTCTGCCGCGCGGTCGCGCGGCTATCGCGCTCGCCGCGCTCGCCCGTGCACGCGTTGGCGCAGCCCGAATTGCACACGACGGCGCGCATCGCGCCGCCCGATTGCCCGATGTGTTCGGCGCTCACCAGCAGCGGCGCAGCCTTGATCTCGTTGGTCGTGATGACGGACGCACAGGCCTGCGGCACATCGAAAACGATCAGCGCGAGATCGCGCTTGCGCGGTTTGATGCCGGCGTGCACGCCGGCGAGACGCACGCCGGGCACCGCGCCGATGCCGCCGCGTACGGCTACGAGGCGGACGTCGTCATCCTGCAACAATGGCGCGAGCATGCAATCCGGTCTCCTCGGGATAGCCCAGCATGAGGTTGAGATTCTGTACGGCTTGACCCGCTGCGCCTTTGCCGAGATTATCGATCGCGCACAGCACGCGCACGGTGTTTCCGACCACGTCGACGCGCAGCTCCGCATCGTTCGTGCCGTTCACCGCGGCCACGCTCGGGATGCGCTCGCCCTCGAGCATGCGTACAAACGGGCTGCTCACGTACGCTTTCGCAAACGCGGCGCGCACCGCGCCTTCATCGAGCACGCGGTCGAAGACTGCGTACGAATCGGCGAGCATCCCGCGCGCGAGCGGAACGACGTGCGGCGTGAAAAGCAACGGCGCGGCACTGCCGTGAACGCGCAAGAACCGTTCGATCTCGGGTTGATGCCGGTGCCCCGCGATGCCGTAGGCGCGAATATCGCCGGCAACTTCGGCGTAGAGCGAGCCGACCGACGGATTGCGCCCCGCGCCGGTGATACCGCTCTTTGCATCGACGATGAGCTGTAGCGGCGTCGCGAGCTGCAGAAGCGGAAGCAGCCCGAGCAGACTCGCCGTCGGATAACAGCCCGGGTTGGCAACCAACGGCGCGCTCGCAATCACTTCGCGGTTCCATTCGCACAAGCCGTACGCCGCGCGATCGTCGAAGCGATAATCGGCCGAGAGATCGACCACGCGCGCGCCCGCGTCGAGAAACGCCGGGACGTGCGTCTGCGCCTCCCCATGCCCGCCGGCGGCGATCACCACGTCACCGGCCTGCAGCGCCGACGCAACCGATCCCGCCGGTGAAAAGACGTACGCACTCGTGCGCAAGAGCGGAAAATGATCGGCGAGCGCGGCGCCCGCGTGACTGCGGCTTTCGAGCACGCCCACGTCGAAGAACGGGTGCCGATCGAGCAATCGAATCGCTTCGCCCGCCGCGTAGCCGCTGGCGCCCCACACGTGCACACGCGTCATATCTGATCCAATTCCGCGGCGAGCGAAGCAAGACCCGCGCGCACCGCACCCGGCGAGGTGGATCCGCTCGTCATTTTCGCCGCCACGCTCGCCTGCGGCGTTAACGGCGCGTGAAGATTCTTAAGGCCGGCTTCTCGAGCGAGCGCGTCGAGGTCGCGCTCGTCGAGCGCGCGCCCTGCTTCTTCCGCCGCGCGAACCGCAGCGCCGACGAACGCGTGCGCGTCGCGCGCACTCGTACCGGATTGAATCAGCGCATCCGCGATGTCGGTCGCAACCGTGTATCCCTCGCCGGCGCGCGCGTTCAGGTTCGCCCGCACGAAGTTCGTGTCGCGCAGCGCCCGCTCGAACGCGTCGAGCGCCGCGAGCGCGCGTTCGCAAACCGCGATCGTCAGGCGTTTGGTCTCCTGCAGATCGCGATGATAGGAAAGCGGCAACCCGATGGTCGAAGCGAGCGCACCGAAATACGCTCCGGTAATCTCGCTCGCGCTGCCGCGCACCAATTCGAAGACGTCGGGATTGCGCTTCTGCGGCATCAGGCTCGAGCCGGTCGAACTGGCGTCGCCCAGGCGAACGTACCCGAACGCCGGCATCGCCCACACGACGATCTCCGCGCTCACGCGGGAAGCGTTGACGAGCGCAAGCGCGCACGCGTGCGCGACGTCGAGCGCGCTCTCACGCGTACCGATCGCGTCCATCGCATTGCGCGAGGGCCGTTCGAATCCCAAGCGCCGGCACGCCGCCTCGCGATCGAGCGGAAGGGTCGAGCCCGACACCGCCCCCGAGCCGAGCGGACACGAATGCAGTGCCGAATCGGCCACGCGCGCGAAACGTTTTGCGTCGCGAACGAACGGTTCGGCGGCCGTCTGAAGCCAGAAGGCCAGCAGCACCGGCTGTGCCGGCTGCATGTGCGTCGTCGCCGCGAGCAGCGTCTGCGCGTTGAGTTCTTCCACGGCGCGCGCGAGCAGATGCCGCGCGATCGACTGCGTGCGCCGCGCGCCCGCCCGCGCGCGGTCGTGCGCGTAGAGCGCGAGCGTGGTTGCGACCTGATCGTTACGGCTGCGCCCGGCGTGCAAGAGCGCACCGGCCTGCGGGCGCAGCTCGCGCACGCGCGCATCGATCGCACCGTGCACGTCCTCGGCGCCGCTCGCACGCGCGTACGCATCGAAGCTTCCGTTCTCGATCTCGGCTGCGACGCCATCGAGCGCACCGTGCAGCGCGGCTGCCGCCGCGGGATCGATGATGCCGCCGCCCGCGAGCGCATCGACGTGCGCCTGCGAGGTTTGCACGTCGAACGGCGCGAGCACGAGATCGTCTTCCAGCGACGAGCCGAAGGCGAGCAGCGCCGGATCGGGCGCGGCGCCGAACCTGCCGCCCCACTGCAAATGTGTCACAGACTCCGCGCAACGGAGTCGAGGGACCGAACCGCAGCCAACTGATCCAGCGGTAACCCATACACGCGAATGAACCCGTCGGCGGCGCGATGGTCGAACGTGTCACCTGCACCGTAGGTCGCGAGCGACTCGTTGTAGAGCGCGAACGGCGAGCGCACACCCGCCGTCGTGACGGTGCCATGATAGAGCGACAGGCGTACGTCGCCGGTTACGCGCGCCGCGAACGAGCCGTTGAAAGCATCGAGCGCATCGCGCAGCGGCGACATCCACAAGCCGTCGTAGACCAGCTCCGCGTATTTCTGATCGCAGCTCGCCTTGAACCGCAGCTCGTCGCGCGTGAGCACCAGCCGCTCGAGCGCCTTGTGCGCCGCCAGCAGCACGGTCGCCGCCGGCGCCTCGTAAACTTCGCGCGACTTGACACCGATCACCCGGTCCTCGACCAAATCGATGCGCCCGATGCCGTGCACGCCGGCGAGCGCATTGAGCTTGGCGATCAGCGCCGCACCGCGCGTGTCATCCAACGCGGGCACGCCGTCGTCGAAGTGCAGGACGATCTCGTCGGGCTTCGCCGGTTGAACGGCGGCCGACGCGGTCCACGCGTATGCGTCCTCGGGCGGCGCCGTCCACGGGTCTTCGAGCACGCCCGCTTCGATCGAGCGGCCCCACAGATTGGCGTCGACCGAATATGGTTTCGCCGCCGAGTGCGCGATCGGAATGCCGTGTTCGGCCGCGAACACGATCGCGTCGGGACGCGAGAGCGGCGATTCTCGCAGCGGCGCGCGCACCGTCAGCGCCGGATCGAGCGCGCGCACCGCCAGCTCGATGCGCACCTGGTCGTTGCCCTTGCCGGTACAGCCGTGCGCGACCGCGTCGGCACTGAATTGATGCGCGACTTCGACCAGCAGCGCGCCGATCAACGGCCGCGAGAGCGCGGCCGAGAGCGGGTAGACGCCTTCGTACATCGCGTTCGCCGCCAGCGCCGGCTGCACGTAGTTGCTCACGAAGCGCTCGCGCGCGTCGATCACCACCGCGTCGTACGCGCCCAGCGCGAGCGCTTTCTTGCGCACCTTTTCGAGTTCGGCGGCGGCGCCGGCGCCGGCGACGCCGTCCGACTCACCCAGATCCGCGGTCATCGCGACGACCTCGTTCCCGGCGAGGATCAACTTCTTGAGGAGGACCGACGTGTCGAGACCGCCGGAGTAAGCGAGGACGATGCGGCTCACGCTGCGCTGCTTCCTTTCAAATCCAAGAACCGTTGTTTGATCACGGGCATCTCTTCGGCGCTGCGCACGACGATCATCACCGTGTCATCGCCCCCGAGCGTACCCAAGATTTCCGGCCAGCCGGCTTCGTCGACTGCCGAGGCAACCATCATCGCGCTGCCCGGCGGCGCCTTGATCACGATCAGGTTGACGCTGCCTTGGATGCTGACCGCCAGTTCGGCGATCACACGGTGCAGGCGGCTCACGTAGTTGACGGTTGCGTTGGGCACCACGTATTTGAAGAGCGCATCGTCCTCATGGCCGTTGCCGTTGACCTTGATCGGCACCTTGACCAGACCCAGTTCCTTGATGTCGCGCGAGACGGTTGCTTGCGTGGCGGCGAAGCCCTGCGCTTCGAGCAGCGCGACCAGTTCGTCTTGCGAGTGAACCGGCCGCGTCGCGACCAGCGTGAGAATCGCCCGTTGGCGACGATCTTTCATGACTACAACATTCCTTTGGCGTCGGTAAGCAAGGCCACGAGCAGCGCCTTCTGCGCGTGCAAACGGTTCTCGGCCTGATCGAAGACGGCGCTGCGCAAACCGTCGATCACGGCGGCGCTGACTTCTTCGCCTCGATGCGCCGGCAGGCAGTGCATGAACACCGCATGCGGCTGCGCGTACGAAAGCAGCTCTTCGGTCACGGAATAGGGACGCAGCATCGCATCGTTGCGTTCGCGATAGCGCTCCTCGCCCATCGACGTCCACACGTCGGTATAGATCACGTCGGCGCCGCGCACCGCGCGAATCGGATTGGTGAACGCGCGCGCGTTCCCGCCGGCGGCTTCGCCCAGTTTGTTGAGGAGCGTCAGCGTCGCTTCGGTCGGACGATGGGTCGGTGGCGCACCGAAGTGCACGACCGCGCCGAGCATCACCGCAGCTTGCGCGAGCGAGGTCGCGACGTTGTTCTTGCCGTCGCCCACGTAGGCGATGGTCAGCCCTTCGACGGTGCCGAAGCGCTCTTCGATGGTAAGCAGATCGGCCAGTGCTTGCGCCGGATGCGCAACCGCCGAGAGGCCGTTGATCACCGGCACCGTGGCCGAATGGGCGAAACGGGTGAGCGGCGCGTGCTCGTGCGTGCGCACCACGATCGCATCGACGTAGCGCGAGAGGACGCGGGCCGCGTCCTCGGGCGTCTCGCGGCTCCCGATCATGAACTCGTTGCCGGCGGCAAAGAGCGTCTGGCCGCCCAGCTGCTGCATCGCTACTTCAAAGGATACGCGCGTGCGCAGGCTGGGCTTCTCGAAGAGCAGCATCAGGGTGCGGCCGCGCAGGAGCGTGCGCACCTCGGTGCCGGGAACGGCCTTGAGGTAGCGGGCCAGAGCGAGCAGCGCGGCCAACTCGCCGGGCGAGAAGTCCGTGATCTCGAGTATGTTGCGCCCGCGCAGGGTATTGCCGCGGGCTGGCGCGATGGAAGGCATTGCTTGTATATTTATACATATGGAGCATAATTATGCAACCCCCTCGGCCTTTGGTCCGGTGGTCGTCAAGTACGGCGGCAACGCTCTTGGTGTAGGGGGGGCCTCTGTCACCCCGAGCTCCCCCCCTGTCACCCTGAGCTTGTCGAAGGGGGATCCCATCCTGGCCGAGCTCGTCGCCCTCCACCAAGGCGGCACGCCGGTCGTGCTCGTCCACGGAGGCGGTCCCGAGATCGACCGCTGGCTCGACCTACGCGGGGTGCCGACCCGGCGGGTCGACGGCTTGCGGGTCACCGACGCGGCGACGCTCGAGATTACCGAAGCGGTGCTGTGCGCGACGATCAACAAACGGCTCGTGCGCGCGTGCAGTGCGCTCGGCGCGCGCGCGGTCGGCATCAGCGGAGAAGACGCCGGAACGCTCGTCGCGACGCGCGCGCATGGATCGCACGGTGAGGATCTCGGCTACGTCGGCGAAGTTGCCGGCTGCGATCCCGCGCTCATCAATACCTTGCTCGCGACCGGCTATCTGCCGATCGTCGCGCCGCTCGCCACGGCCGAAGACAACGCGCATCCCTACAACGTCAACGCCGACCTCGCCGCTGCGGCGCTCGCAGGCGCACTGCACGCGCGCGCGTTCGTCGTGATCACCAACGTCGAACGCGTGCGCCGCGATGCGGCTGATCCGGCTAGCGGCATCGATCGGCTCACGCTCGAAGAGGCGCGCGCGTTCGTGAACTCGCCCGCCTGCGAAGGCGGCATGCTTCCGAAAATGCAGGCCGCGATCGCCGCAGTCGAATCCGGCGCCACGGCGACCTACATCTGCGGTCCGCAACCGCTCGCCGCCGCCCTCGCCGGCAACGCCACCGTCGTTACGTTGTCATCGCGAGCGTAGCGCTTTGTCATCCCGAGCCCTTCGACTCGCTGCGCTCGCTCAGGACAGGCTCCGCTACGCGGAGTCGAGGGGCCGCATCCACCGTTGCCCCCTCAGCGTAGGCGAGTTCTCACGCACTTGCCCTGGCGGTATGTTGACAGTTTATTGTCGATGGAATAGGCTGTTTACGGGAGGACACGCGGATGACACCATTAGGGGGCTTCGACTTAGACGCAGATATTACGCTGAGCGAGCTACGTGAGGAGGATACTCTTCGCAAGCGGCTCGAGGCTCATCATCGGCTTCGGGTGCGCCGGCGCAGTGACGTGATCGGCGTGCTCGTCGATGCGCACGCGTGGCGTGCCATCGAGTCGCACTTGCGCGAACTTGAACAGGTCATCGAGCGCTACGAAGAACAAGCCGCCCACACCATCGTTGCAGACCGGGCACCTAACGCGAATTTCGTTCCTGTTACGCCGGTTGTAATCGATGACATCGAGCGACAGTATAACGACTTGACGGCGCGTGACGAATAGGTCGCCGAAACCCGCAGATGCTAAGAAGAATTTCTACGACGTTTTGCGGACGACCGGGGTTGCCGTTGTTCCGGCGTACGTTGCCAGGGATCTTGCGAATCTGCGGCGAGCCTTTCCTGAAGATGGGCAGTATGCGCGCGCGATTATCGCGGTTGCAAGCGAGATCCAACGCGCACTCGCGGCTCCGCGCGATTTTGGGATTGAACTAGATCGCGAACTGGACTCTTGGCGGCGCAGCAAGTTTCCGTCGAAGAATCGCGAGACCGCCGACCTTCGCCTCATCTTCAGGGCAGCCGGAAACGGCGGCATCCAAATCCTTGCGTTCGGCGATCGCCAATTCCCGGACTCCGTCTATTACACGGCTAAGGAGCGAGCACTCTGAAAGTCTAGTGGTCGACGAACTTCGAGACTTCGCCCAACGTCGGATCGAGGCGCAGCGCCTCCAGCGCGTATTTGCGCAGTTCGTGACCGCCGGCAACCTCGACGCGTACGGTAACCTCGTGCGGATGCACGTCTTTGACGACGCCTTCTTCTTGCGTTCCGTCGATATAGACCTTATCGCCCGGTTTCAGCATTGCGGTTCTCCTCTCGCGCGGTTGCGGTTGGTCACTTTGGCCTAGCTGGTCATTTTAGCCCAACGGGTATGATTACGGCGATCCGGGGCGAATACCCGTGTCATGACGACAATCGAGGAGTCGCTCAGCCCGGCTGAGCGCGACGTATTACAGAAGCTGCTGAACGGTCTTCGCAATCAGGAGATCGCCTCGAAGCTACGCCTTTCCGACAAAACCGTCAAGAACCATATCTCGCACATTTTGCGTAAAACGGGCACCACGTCGCGCCTGGAACTGACCATCAAGGTATACAAACAGCGCGAGCGTGCCCTTCGCCGCCGCTTTAGCACGACGTAGCGCCGATGAGCGGCGTGCGTGTTTTGGTCGGGACGCGCAAGGGCGCGTTCGTCCTCGAAGCCGACGGCAAACGCAAGAACTGGAGCGTCCACGGCCCGCACTTCGCCGGGTGGGAGATCTACCATCTAAAAGGGTCGCCGGCCGATCCGAACCGCGTCTACGCTTCGCAAAGCACCGGCTGGCACGGACAGGTGATGCAGCGTTCGGATGACGGCGGCAAGACCTGGGAAACGGTCGGCAACGCGTTCGCGTACGACGGCGTTGCCGGTACGCACCTGTGGTACGACGGCACGCCGCGTCCGTGGGAGTTCAAGCGCATCTGGCATCTCGAACCCTCGCTCGCCGATCCCGACACCGTCTACGCCGGTGCCGAAGACGCGGCACTCTTCCGTTCGAATGACGGCGGAAAAACCTGGAGCGAGCTCTCGGGCTTGCGCACGCACAACACCGGCGCGAGCTGGCAGCCCGGCGCGGGCGGCATGTGTCTGCATACGATCCTGATCGATCCGAAAGATCCGCAGCGCATCTTCACCGCGATCTCCGCGGCCGGCGCGTTTCGCAGCGACGACGGCGGAGAAACCTGGCGTCCTATCAACCGGGGATTGAAATCCGCCCAAATTCCCGACCCCGATGCCGAGGTCGGCCACTGTGTGCACCGCATCGCCATGCATCCCTCGCACCCGGACGTGCTCTTCATGCAGAAGCATTGGGACGTGATGCGCAGCGACGATGCGGGCGGCTCGTGGCGCGAAATCAGCGGCAATCTGCCGACCGATTTCGGCTTTCCGATCGACGTGCACGCACACGAACCCGAGACGATCTACGTCGTTCCGATCAAGAGCGACACCGAACACTTCCCGCTCGACGGGAAGCTGCGTGTCTACCGCAGCCGCACCGGCGGCGATGCGTGGGAGGCGCTCACCACGGGCCTGCCGCAGCGCGATTGCTACGTCAACGTTCTGCGCGATGCGATGGCGGTCGACTCGCTCGATTCGTGCGGTATCTACTTCGGCACGACCGGCGGCCAGGTGTACGCTTCAGCCGATGCCGGCGAGAACTGGAGCGCGATCGTTCGCGATCTTCCGGCCGTGCTCTCGGTCGAGGTACAGACGCTGCCGTGATCCGCGTCGTGCTTCCGCCGCATCTGCGTACGCTCGCACGGGTCGACGACGAAGTGCGGTTCGATCTCGGCGAGGGCGTGACGTTGGGTTCCGTGCTCGGGGCGATCGAAAGCCGCTATCCGATGCTGCTCGGTACGATTCGCGATCGCGCGACGCACACGCGCCGCCCCTTCATCCGCTTCTTCGCCTGCGAACGCGACCTCTCGCACGAGCCGCCCGATACGCCGCTGCCCGAGCGGGTCGCGAGCGGCGCCGAACCGCTGCTCATCATCGGCGCCATGTCGGGCGGCTAACCCGCTGGACGGGGCCGCTTGGCCCATGCAACGCACGAAACAAAACCTTAACGGCCCCGCCTGCGTTTCACTTCATCTCCGCCGGTAAAAAACTACCGATATTAGGATTCGTTGTGACTGCCTTGCAACGCATCCTACGCTGCAACCGGCTCCGCACCGGTATCCGGGAGTCTTGAGAGCGCCAACTGCGCTCGCCGGCGGATCTCCAGCGCCGCGTTGACGTCCGCATGGGTCGAAAACCCGCAGCGAACGCACGTAAAGCGCCTTCTCCGTCGACTTTCTCGCTCGCAAGCGCCGCACTTCGCGCAGGTCTGCGATGAGAAATGGGCGTCCACCTCAACCACCATACGCCCAGCCTCTGCCGCTTTAGCGATGATGAATCCTCGAAGTAGACCAAAACTTGCATCCAGCATCCGCCGATTCAATCCAGCTTTGGCCGCGACGTTGCGGCCCGGCTCCTGGAGCGTGCCTTTTGCGCTGCGCGTCATGTTGCGCACGTTGAGCGCTTCGATCGCGATGACGCCTGTGCAGGCGACAATCTTGCCCGCCAGCGTATACAGCGTCTGCCGGCGACGATTCGCTTCCCGTTCCTTGGCGCGCGCTAAGCGCAGTACCGCGCTTTTGCGGGCGGGATCGTGCCGATTCAGAGGGCGGCCGCGTGAATCGCGCTGCGTGATCGCCTCGAGCGCGCGCTGATGATGAGCGATACGCTGCCGATTGCGCTCGGCGTGCGCGGGATTATCGTGTAATCGGCCTTCGCTGGTTGCCGCCAGTACGTGAATGCCGCGGTCGACACCGACGATCCGCCGCAGGTCGACCGGTCCTTGCACCTCGGCTCGTTCGCATTCGAAACAGGCGTACCAGCGGCCGTTACGTTCCAGGATCCATGCCCGCCCGAACGGGGGGACCGATCGGCCTTTACGCAGCCTCACGCGGCCGATGCCGGGAATCCTCACCGAGCGTTGCGCCACATCGAACGTGAGCGCGCGATTGCCGTGTGGAAATGTCAGCTGCTTCCAGCGGGCCGCCGGCTTGAAGCGCGGAAAGCCCGGGGTCTTGCTTCGCTCGATGCGTCGGAAGAACGCCTGCATCGCCAGATCGAGGCGATGCAGTACGGCGTCTTCGCATTCTCGGTAGACTGCCGCAAGGCGGCCGTCAAGACGGTCCATCGGCTTGCGCAGTGCCGTGATTTCCGAGTACTGCATCCTGGCAGAAATCTTCACCTTACGCAGACGGTATGCGTCGCGACGCTCTTGGAGCAGCGCGTTGTACAGTTCCCGCGTGACGTTCAGCGCAAAGCGAAGGCGCTCCGCCTGACGGAACGTGGGATACAGCCGCACGCGTTCGATGCGTTTCATGCTTCCTCGAGTCTAGCGACTATCAATGCCATACGCCTGGCAATCACCTCGTTGCAGGTTCGGCCTGCTCGTGGCTTCACGGCTCCGCCTTGCCACCACAACTCACTGCGCTCGTGCAGGCGGTTACACGCCGTCCTGGCGCTCCAATGGCTTCCTTTCTAAAGAACGGTGCTACCGTACCATATTGATCGCGATTGCGGGTGTGATCGATGCGCTCGTATTTCGGCCGGCAGGAAAGAAGCGCACTCCAAAGAGGATCCCGGCATTCGCCGTCCAGTTGTACTCGAGCGCCGGTGCGAAGGCGAACGAATGGCTATCGCCTAGGTCCACGAAGCCGCTCGTTCCGTTGACGGTCGTATCGCCGCCGTACGTGTAGACCAGATCGGAGGCGATGACCCAGTTGCGGGTGATGCTGTACTCGCCCGCGGCGTCGAGCGTGGTCGTTCCGCCCGGCTTGGCCGTTCCGCGAAATCCCGTACTCGTCCCGTAGACGCTGGCGCCGTTGACGTTCGTGCGTCCGGAGAGCGACTGCGAGAGATTCAAGCGCAAGCGCAGGATGCGGCCGTTCGGCATCCAGGCATAGGTTTGCATGTAGAACGAGACTTTGGTGGAGGAGACGCCGCTTCCGAACCCGTCGTTCGGATTGTTACCTAAGTTGTCGTAGGCTCCGGTGGGAAGCGTTTCTTGAACCGCGATCGCGGTGATCGGCACCCAGCTCCCGAGATGGTATTGGGTGAGCCGGTACTGTGCCAGCACGCCGAGGTCGCCGAAGCCGATCCCGCTGCTGCTCGGCGCGCCACCGCCGGTGTTGTAACCGAGGATCGGGATCAGACCCACGCTGACGCGATCGGTCAAACCGTAGATGAGGTAGGCGAACGAACCGAGATCGTTCGCGTGCTGCGCGGGTGTGAGTTTGCCGCCGCGATCGTAGCTGCCGTACTGCATCATGTCGTAGAGGTACGGTTCCACGAGCACATGTCCGCGCGGCAGCGTGTTCGCACTGGGCGCCAGCATCGGCCCCGTCCACCACGCGTCCGAGAGCGCTTCCTGCGCCCGGGCGGGGGTCACGGTCGCGCACAAGGCGACGAGCAGTCCCACCATGGCAGCACGCATACGATCCATCAACGCGCCCGCTTCGGCCCCGGTGACCTGGCATCCTGAGCTCCACTGTTGACGCCTTACCTCGCCTGATGTATCCTTACATTAGGTAAGGAGATATTTTGTGCCATCCTCAACGCTCACGAGCAAGGGACAGACGACGCTCCCAAAAGAGGTCCGAGATTTACTCCATCTCCAACCAGGGGACCGCATCGAGTACGTCGCGGAGGGGACGCGGGTGTATCTTACTCCGGCCACGCTGACGCTCGACCAATTCTCGGCGCTACTCCCGCCGTCGCCACGCAAGCATACGGTTGAAGAAATGAACGAAGCGATTCGTAAGCGCGCGGGACGAAATGCGTGATCGCGATTGATACTAACGTCCTCGTTCGATTGATCGCCAAGGACGACTCGAAACAGCTCGCTCTCGCAAAGGCGTATCTTACCAAACATTGCGCGCCGGACACCCCGGCGCTCGTCAACCGTGTTGTTCTCGCGGAAGTTGCCTGGGTTCTACAATCGCTCTACGAGTACAGCCGCGAGCAGATTGCAATAGCTGTGACCGGCCTCCTCGCGACGGCGACTTTTACGGTTGAGGATGCGCCGGAGGTGCGCGCTGCGCTTGAGCATTATCGCAAAGGTGGTATCGACTTTTCCGATGCGCTGATTGCAACCACCAATCGGCGCTCCGGCGCATCCTGTACCGCGACCTTTGATCGGCCCGCATCGAAGAAGTTGCCGGAGTTCACGCTTATCGAGTAAATCGTGAAGGCCTTCCGGCGATTTCCGTCGCGGGTCCATCGCAGCGGCGACGGTCCTTCGTCATTTACGCCCTAGCTCAACGTTCCTCGAGGGTCGCCCGGTACCAGCGCTCCAAGTCGTCGTGATAACTCCGTAGCGCGTCGACGTTCAGGTAGATCATGTGCCCGGAGGGATAAAAACCATAGGTGATGTTCGATTGCAGCGCCGGAACGATCCCCAGGTGATTGAGCGTGTAGACGGTCGCGAGAAACGGGGTGACCTCGTCGAAATAGCCGTTCGCCGAAAAGATGCGCAGATGCGGATTGAAGGTCATCGCTTCGGCCAAATCGGGCGCGGTGTTGAGCGGCACGGTATCGAGATGCCGATAATTCCACGGGCCGCTCTTCGCGATCACCGCGTAGGCGCCGAGCCGGTAGGACAGCGGCGTCACGTAGTGCAGCTGGTTGCGAAAGTAGTCTTGCTGGAGGGCGAGGTATGGGCCCTCGATCGACGCGTTGCTCGGGGTGAGCTGCGGATACTCTTCCGCGCGATCGAGCTCGAAGAGCCGGTAGCGCGCGTCGTAGACCCCGACCGATTCGCCTTGCCGGCGGCGCACTTCGGCGATGTATTGCTCGCCCGAGATGCGCAGGTTGGCGTTGCGGATGAATCGCTCGGGGACCCCGAGGTAGTGATGGAGCCGCGAAACCATCGCATCGAAGCTCGCCGGCGGCAGCTGTGCGCCCTGCAGCAGGGCGCGGCGGTAGTCGCCCATCGCGAAGCGTTCGACCTCGCGCATGTACGCATCGAGATCGCGCGGCGCGCCGGGAACGAGGTGGTAGTACCACGCGGTCGCGGCCTCGGTCGCGAAGTAGAACACGTACTGCCAGTCGTCGGTGTCGGCCCCGCCGTACGTATCGCGCGAAGCGAGCGAAAAATTGAGGATCGAGGACTGCAGCACGACGCCGTTGATGCTCACGCCTTCGTTTTGCAAGTAGTTGACGAGCAGAGCGGAGCGCGGCGTACCGTAGGATTCTCCGTAGAGGAACTTCGGCGAGTTCCAGCGATCGAAGCGCGTGAGATATTGGGTGATGAACTGCGCGAACATATTCGCGTCGTTGTCGCTGCCGAAGACTTCCTTTGCATCGGCGCCCGGTTCGATGCGCCCGTATCCGCTGGCGGCCATGTCGATGAAGACCAGGTCGCTCGTATCGAGCAGCGAGTAGTGATTATCGACCAGGCGAAACGGCGCGGGCGGCGTGATGCCGCCGTTCGGGGCGATGTCGGCACGAACCGGACCGAAGGAACCCATGCGCAGCCAGATCGTCGAGCTGCCGGGTCCGCCGTTGTAGAAGAACGTGATCGGGCGCTTCCGGGCCGAAACGCCGTCGGCCGTATACGCGGTATAGAACATCGTCGCCAGCGGGCGACGGTCGTCATCGCGCAGCGTGATCGTTCCGGCGCGAGCGGTATAGGCGATACGCTTTCCGCCCAGGACGATCGAATGCTGCGTCACCGCGTCGGCAACGTTCGGGATCGGCGGCGGCTTCGGCGCTGCAGCGAGAGTTACCGCCGCGACGAGGACCAGTGCAAAAGCGGAGATGCGCATCGAATCAGTGCCCCGTCAGCGTGGCGGCATACCAGCGCTCCAAGTCGTCGTGTAGTCGGTGCCGTGCCTGCGGTTGGAGATAAATCATATGCCCCGAGTCGTAGAAGCCGTAGGTGATGTTGCTTTGCAGCGCGCGTTCGATGCTGAGGTGATTGAGCACGTACACCGTTTCCAGATAGGGCGTGGCAAAATCGAAGTAGCCGTTCGCCGAGAAGATCTTCAGGCTTGGATTCTGTGTCATCGCCTCGGCGAGGTCGGGCGTCACGTCGGTAACGGGTAAGCCGCGGTGGCTCTCGTCCCAGCCTTCGCCGTTGTTTGCTTTCGCGATGATGCCGTATATCTGCGAACGGTAGAGAAGCGGCGTTTTATATCCGAGCGTCTGGCGAACGTATTCGTTCACCGCGGTGGTAAATGGGCCGCTGATCGCCGACTCGGTTGGGTCCCATGGCGGCGAGGTCGCCAACCGATCCGTGGTGTAGGTCTGATACCGCCCGTCGAGACGGCCGACGATGATGCCCTGGTCGCGCAGCAGCTCGTTCTCGAAACTCCAGTACGGCACGCGCAAATCGGAATTGCGAATGTATTGCTCCGGCATTCCGGTGTAGCGGTGGAGCTTGGCGACGACGTCGTTCATCTGCGAAGCCGGCAGTGCGGCACCTTGCGCCAGCGCGTCCATGTACTCGCCCATCGCGAAGCTCGTTACCTCGGCCAGAAACGGCTGCAGCGCCGGCTGCCGGTTCGGCAGCGCGTGATGGTACCATGCCGTCGCCGCTTCCGTCGGCAGATAGAACGCGAAGGGCCAATCGTCACCGCCCTTGGTGATGCCGGAGTCGGGAATGTCGACGCCGGCGTTCAGATAGCTCGACTGCAGCACGACGCCGTTCATCGAGATACCCTGCCGCTGCAACAGGTCGACCAGCGCGGCCGAGCGCGTCGTGCCGTAGCTCTCGCCGTAGAGAAATTTCGGCGAGTTCCACCGGTCGAAGTCGGTGATGTAGCGGGTGATGAACTGTGCGAAGGCGCGCACGTCCTGATCGACGCCGAAGAATTCCTTTGTCGTGCCGGCGCCGACGATGCGGCCGAAACCGCTGTCGGGCATGTCGATGAAGACGAGATCGGTCGCGTCGAGCAGCGAGTCGGTATTGTCGACGATACGGTAAGGCGGAGGTCCGGTCGGCGTACCGTTGCTCGTTTCGATACGCACGGGCGCGAACGAGCCCATGTGCAGCCACATCGTCGAACTGCCGGGTCCGCCGTTGTAAAAGAATGTAACCGGGCGCCGATCGGGCGCCGCGCCGTCGAGTGTATACGCGACGTAGAACATCTGCGCCGTCGGTTTCTCGTCGGCATTGCGCAGTTCGATCGTGCCGGCGCGCGCCGTGTAGTTGAGCGTTTTCCCGTCGAGCTGAATCGAGTGCTTGGTAACGGCGTCGGCTGTATGCGAAGGAGGCAGCGCCTCCGGCGTCGCGCTTGGTGCGGGCGACGGGTTCGCCGCACGAGCCGGGATAACTGTGACGATAACGAGGCACAGAATCAGGGTTAGCGTTCGCATCAACGCTCCATGCGCGCCGAAGTTAGCTATTTCCCCCAAACGTACGTTTTCGGCGGATCGTAGGTATGCGCATCCCGCTTCCATCGCGCCGCATCGAAGCACTGCGCGTAGATCGCATCGATGAACGCGCGAATCGCCGCCTCCGGATCGCTCGATGCGCGAACCTCGCCGTACGGAAGCACCCATTCGTGTAACTGCACCGACCAGGATGCGCTCGGGGGGTGAATCGGCAACGACGGCGCGCCGTTCGGTTCGGGATAGATGTAGCCGTAGAAGAACGGCGCCGTCTTCTCATCGCCGAGATACAGCCCAACGTTCATCAGCTCCGCATCGAGGTCGTACTTCATCAAGTACCCCCGATCCGTCGGCGGCGCCACGTGCTCTCCACTGAAGAGCATCAACGATACGTCAAACGCGCCCCACCACAGTTGGATCCCGTTTCGTCCGAAGAAGCGGCTGCGCCAGCGCTCGAAGACTCCCGTCACCGCGGTGAAGGTCTCAAACCAGCGCAGCGCGGCGCGAGGATCGTAGTCGCGTACCCGGCGGTCTTCGTTCAGGGGCGTCGTGTCGGGGACTTCCTGCGGCACCGGCGGGATGTAGCACTCCACGTTCAGCTCTTTCAAGGCCGCCGAAAGCTCGGCGTAGACCTCGGCCGCGGCGCGCGGCGGCAACAACGGAATCGTCCGCGTGCACCCGTCGCTCTTGAGAATTACGATGCTCGAATCGTGAACGTCCAGCACGCACTCGATCGACGAGTAGTCGCACGGGATCGACCCCGTGGTCAATCCGCGCGGCGTGAGATACAGCGCGGTAAACATCCAATTCGGCTGCGGCGGCGAAAGCGCTAGCCGTACCTTGCCGAGCATCTGCGCGACCAAATGCAACGACTGCTTGGTGGGCGCCCAGCGCGAGAGGTCGAGATCATGCCACGGGCCGGTAATATCGTTCACGGTGCTGTCCCCCCTTTGTCATCCCGTAGGCGCTTTGTCATCCTGAGCCCTTCGACTCGCTGCGCTCGCTCAGGACAGGCTCCGCGAAGCGTAGTCGGGACAGCCCCCATCCGTCAGCCGGGACTTTGATCCATGACGTAGCGTGAACCGACCTTGCGTAGTGTCAGATGATGGATCCGCCCGCTAGCGAGGATTTCGAAATCCTTGTAGAGGACGCGATTGCTTTTGCAATCGTTCGCCGTCCATTCGAGGTAGTATTCGCGGGCGGGGGATTGTTTGGTATGCCAGATATAGTCCTCGGTCCGGTGAGCGCGGATCGGCCCGAAACCTTGCGTGCCTTTGACGTCCGCCTCCTGCGCGGTGTAATAGACACACGCGTCGGTGGTGTTGGTGATGATCACCCGTGTCAGCGTGATGGCCAGCGCGGGGGCGCTTAGTGCCGCGAAGAGCGCGCAGATGAGTAGCATGAGTCGCATCCCCAAATGATAGCACGTCGCTTGTTCGGTCACGTCACATCCCGCGCTTTGTCATCCCGAGCCCTTCGACTCGCTGCGCTCGCTCAGGACAGGCTCCGCGAAACGTAGTCGAGGGACAGCCGCCATATCTAGCGTGTAACGAACTAGCCTGCTATAATGAGCAGATGACCACTCTGGCCCCGGCGCCCTCCGCCATCGAGTTCGCGCGCTCCCCGGGCAAACTCAAAGCGCTCTCGCCCACCGCGATCCGCGCCTTCAAAGACATCGCGGCGCACTGGAAGCTCGCTCCGATCGAGCAGCGCATTCTCCTCGGCGTGCTTCCGCAGTCGACCTACACCAAATACATGCGCGATCCGGACTCCGCCCTGCTCTCCTACGACACGCTGCAGCGCATCTCGATGCTGCTCGGCATCTTCAAGGCGATCAACATCCTCCTTCCCGATGCATCGCTCGCCGACGCTTGGATTGCGAAGCCCAACGCGCACCCGCTCTTCAAGGGCAAGAGCGCGAAAGATCTTCTGCTCGACGGCTCGTTCGAAAGTCTATCCGCGGTGCGCGCCTACCTCGACGCCGAACGCGGATGGTAGCGCGCTTCCGCAAAAAGCGCACGTTTCGCGTGATCGCCCATCGCCGCAACGAAGAGCGCATCGCCGACCGCCTTCCCTCCGTCACCGATCGCGGCGCGCTCGACGAGATCGAGGCGGTCTCAAAGCCCCGCAATGAAATCGTGATCGCCTCATTCGCCTATTCGGGCGCGAGCCGCTTCACCGACGGCAGCTACGGCGTCTACTACGCCGCCTTCGAAGAGCGCACCGCGATCGCGGAGTCGGCCTATCACACCGCACGCTTTCTCACCTACACGAACACACCCGCGACCGTTCTGTACAAGCGCGTCCTGCGCGCCGACGTCCGCGGCGCCTACGACGACATCCGCGCGCGGCCTGCAACCGACGCCATCTACGATCCGGACCCGGCGAACTATGCCGCCGCGCAAGCCTACGCCCTGCCGCTCTATGCCGCCAACGTCGTCGACGGTATCGTCTACCGCAGCGTCCGCGTCGCCAACGGTACCTGCATTGCCGCCTTCCGTCCGCGCCTGGTCGCGAACTGCGTCACCGCCGGGTTGCTTGCTTACGCGTTCGACGGCGCAACCATCGACGAAATCTTCGCGATTGAACCGATCGTCTAGATCAGAAAGGTAAGCGGCGATGGAATTCACGCAAGTACGCAATACCGATATTCGCGCTTCACGCATCGGACTGGGCACCTGGGCGATCGGCGGCTGGATGTGGGGCGGCCCCGACGACGACGCGGCGGTGGCGACGATCCAACGGGCGCTCGACGCCGGCATTACGCTGGTCGACACCGCGCCGGCCTACGGGCAAGGTCACTCCGAAGAAGTCGTAGGACGTGCGCTCAAGGGCCGGCGCGATCGCACCGTGATCGCAACGAAAGTCGGCCTCGTATGGGACGAACACGGCAACGTGCACCGCAACGCGTCGGCCGCACGCATCAATGAGGAAATAGACGGCTCGCTGCGCCGCCTGCAAACCGATTACATCGATATCTATCAGGTGCACTGGCCGGATCCCTCGACACCCATGGAAGAAACCGCAAAGGCGATGCAGGCGCTCCACGATGCCGGCAAGATCCGCGCGATCGGCGTGAGCAACTTCTCACCGGCGCAAATGGATGAGTTTTCGCGCTATGCAACGCTGCACACGCTCCAGCCCCCGTACAATCTCTTCGAGCGCGAAGCCGAAAAAGACGCGCTTCCGTACGGCGTGGCGCACGAGCTGACCGCGCTCACCTACGGCGCGCTCTGCCGCGGACTGCTCAGCGGCAAGATGCGCACCGGCACGGCGTTCAGCGGCGACGATCTGCGGCGCACGGATCCAAAGTTCCAGCCGCCGCGTTACGAACAGTACCTACGCGCGGTCGCGCGGCTCGACGAACTCGCGCAGGCGCGCTTCGGCAAACGCGTGATTCATCTCGCGTTGCGCTGGGTGCTCGACCAGCCGGGCGTCGGCGCCGCGCTCTGGGGCGCGCGCCGTCCGGATCAGGTCGATCCGATTTCGGGTGTCTTCGATTTTTCGCTGGACGCCGGCACCAAGGCCGAGATCGACCGCATTCTCGCCGAAGAAATCACCGATCCGGTCGGCCCGGAGTTCATGGCGCCGCCGCAAGCGGTGACCGCATCATGAATTCGATCGGCGTCGTCGGCCTTGGAAAGATGGGCGGCGCGATCGCGCGCAGCCTCACCGCGCACGGCTACCCGGTCTCCACCTGGGATCGAACCACGGCACCCGGCCCGATCGAGGCGCTGGTGTCGGCGGTCGACACCGTCATCGTGATGTTATGGGGCGATGAGGTCGCGCGCGAGGTCACGCTCGGCCGTGTGATTCCGGCAGCGCATGCGAAGCAGCTCGTGATCGAAATGTCGACGCTCTCGCCGGCGATGTACGAGACGCTGGAGAGCGCCGCGACGGCGCGCGAAATCGAGTTTCTCGCCGCACCGGTACTCGGCAGCGTCGGCGCGGTCGCAGACGGATCGATCACCATTCTGCCGAGCGGCCCCCAAGCGACGTACGAACGCGCGCGTCCGCTGCTGGAGTCACTCGGAAAGACGGTGATCTACACCGGCAGTCCGCGCGCGAGCGGCGTGCTGAAACTCGCGAACAATACGATCATCGGGATCGTCGGCGAAACGTTGGCCGAGCTGCTCGCGTTCTGCGATCGCGGCGGCGTCGAGCGCACGCTGGCAGTAGAATCGCTGACCGGTGCGTTCGGACGGATCGCCGGTTCCAAGCGTCAGCAGCTGCTCGATCGCGATAGCGAACCGCGCTTCGCGCTCGACGCACTGCTCAAAGATCTTCGGCTCGCACGGGAAGCGGCGGCATCGCTGCAGGTGGCGATGCCGACGTTGGATTGCGTGCTGCCGGATTTCGAGCGCGCGTCGCAAAGCGGCCTCGGGAGTCGCGACTACATCGCCATCGCCCTGGAGCCGCAAGGCGTCCGGCAATAAAGCTATTGTCCCCATCTGCTACGCTGTCTGCGATGAACAGCGCCGCTATCGTCTTATCCGGATCTCACGTGCGCCTCGAACCGCTCGACCGCCGGCACGTCGAACCGCTGATTGCGGCGGGTGCCGGCGCGGGCGACCTCTACGCGTGGAGTTTTGTTCCGCAGGGTGAAGCGCAGATGCGGCGCTACGTCGCGGACGCGCTTGCGCTCGCAGTGCAGGGCCGCGCCGTTCCGTTCGCAACGATCCGCCAACACGACGACACCGTCGTCGGCGCGACGCGCTTCTTCAATCTCGAACGGTGGGCGTGGCCCGCGGACCATCCGGCCGGCACGAGCGCCTACGATACGTGCGAGATCGGCTACACCTGGCTCGCACCCGATGCAATCCGCACCGCCGCCAACACCGAAGCCAAATTCCTGATGCTTACCCACGCCTTCGAAACCTGGCGGGTGCGCGCCGTTGCCTTTCACACCGATGCCCGTAACACGCGCTCGCGCGCGGCGATCGAGCGCCTCGGCGCGCGGTTCGAAGGGCTGCTCCGCGCGCATCGGCTCGCGGTCGACTACACGCCCCGCGACTCGGCCCGGTACTCGATCGTTGCGGCCGAGTGGCCTGCAGTAAAGGACCGCATGCTTGGTTTGCTTTAGTTGATTAGCGCCCGCCGGAAGTGTGCATACTCATCTAAAGATGACCCACCGCGAGAATCGCGATCAAGCGCGACTCCAATTACTCGTACGCGCCGGTGAGATCTTTCACCAGTCGCTCGACGTCAATGCAACGCTCGATAACGTCGCACATCTGGCGATCGAGTCGTTTTCCGATATCTGCCTGTTCGATCTGATCGACGAGCGGTCGGAGCGCCTTTTCGTCACCTCCGCCGCGCATCGCGACCCCGCGAAGCAAGAGGCCGTCGCCGGCGCCGGCAGCCTCCTCTACGTCGAAGAATTCGGCGTGCACCCGGTCGTGCGGGTGGTGCGCAGCGGCCAGCCGTTCTTTCTCCCGCACATCGAAGAGTCGACGATGCGCCGGCATGCCGCCTCCCGCCAGCACGAGCAGTACATGCGCCGGTTGGGCTATCGTTCGAAGATCGTCGTGCCGGTCGTCGCGCAAGGCGCGATCTTCGGTGCGCTCACCTTCGTACGGACCCGCCAAGAAGACGAATTCGACCGGCTCGATCTCGAGTTCGCGATCGAACTCGGGCGCCGCGCCGGCCTCGCCGTGGCGAATGCCAAGCAATATCACCGCGAACAGTATGTCGCCGAAACCCTGCAGCGCGCGTTCTTGCCCAGCCGCTTTCCGACACGCGCCGGCCTCGAGGTCAGTGCCCACTATCGTCCCGGTTCTACCGAGGCGGACATCGGCGGCGACTGGTACGATGCGTTCGAGAACGAGCGCGGTGAGATCGTCATTACGATCGGCGACGTCACCGGTAAGGGCATCGAAGCCGCGCGGCTGATGGTAATGATGCGTCAGGCGATTCGCGTCGCCGCCTTGGATTCGCACGATCCGAAGACGATCGCCGGCATGTGCAACCGGCTCTTGCTTTCCGAGGAGGGCGAACGTCTCGCGAGCGCCTTCATCGGAATCATCGATCCGGACACGCGCGTCCTGCGCTACGTTTCCGCCGGGCATGCGCCGCCGCTCTTGCGTTTGCCGAGCGGCGAAGTCCGGCAGCTGAAGTCGCCGTCGGCTCCGCTCGGCGCATTCCGCAACGTCAGTTTCGATTTGCATCGCGAATGCTGTCCGGAGCAGAGCATGCTCGTGCTCTACACCGACGGCGTGGTGGAGATCAATCGCGATATCCTCGGGGGCGAAGCGATGCTCGAAAGCGTGCTTTCAACCGACGCCGTGCAGCACGCCGCCAACCCGGCCGAATTCATCGAGCGCGCGATCGCCGATCAGGCGCCGCGTGACGACATCGCGATCATCGTCGTCAACTTTGGGCGCGGCGAGATGCGCTGGCAATTCGAAGCGGCCGACTCGCGCTCGGCGTACACGATGCGCGAGGAATATTTCCACAGCCTCTTCAGCCTCTGCGAACCCGACGATGAAGAACTCTCGACCTGCGGTTTGATCTTCGCCGAATTGATCGGCAATGCGGTACGCCACGCGCCCGGACCGCTCAGCGTCTCGCTCGAGCGGCGCGGCGACGAGATCGTGCTGCACGTGATCGACAAAGGCCCGGGGTTCGATTATCGTCCGTCGCTGCCGGCAAACGTGTGGGCGGAGTCCGGGCGCGGACTCTATCTCATTTCCATGCTCGCCCGCGACGTGCGCGTCGAACGATTGCCGGGCCTGGGAAGCCATATCATCGTTACGTTGCCGGTCGTGTGCCGCCAACGGGGTCCGCTCTTCGCTACAGCGGGCTAGGGAAGCTCTGGAGGAGTCCATGCACCGATCGTTATGGCCCCGATGGCCGCAGATCCGAGGAGTCGGCGAGGGAGCATAGCCAGGGTGTTCTGTGACCGAGCCGACGACGATGGAGATGCGCCATCGCGGCCATAACCCTTC